>JACCEC013124171.1_pt1 | contig 15521 bp, 15 predicted proteins | sample 7450121 | NCBI WGS metagenome assembly JACCEC01 (sample SAMN15323455, study PRJNA562643) | freshwater metagenome | isolation source: river surface water | place: USA:Blue River Watershed | collected 2017-08-18 | reverse complement strand
GGATCACGGCCGGATAACCGATCGCCGCCTGCACCTGCAAGGCCTCCTCCATGGAGTGGGCGAGCGCCGAGCGCGGGCATGAAAGGCCTATCCTCGCCATGGCGTGCTTGAACTTCAGGCGGTCTTCTGCCTTGTCGATCGCCTCGGGCGTGGCGCCGATCAGCTCGACCTTGTACTTGTCGAGCACGCCATGGCGCCAGAGGTCCAGCGCACAATTGAGTGCGGTCTGGCCGCCCATGGTGGGCAGGATCGCGTCCGGGCGCTCCTTGGCAATGATCTTCTCGACCGTCTGCCAGGTGATGGGCTCGATGTAGGTGACGTCGGCAGTGGCCGGGTCGGTCATGATCGTCGCAGGGTTGCTGTTGATCAGGATGACTTTGTAGCCCTCCTCGCGCAGGGCCTTGCAGGCCTGCACGCCGGAGTAGTCGAACTCATACGCCTGGCCGATGATGATCGGGCCGGCTCCGATGATGAGGATGCTCTTGATGTCTGTGCGCTTGGCCATGGCGTTAGCTCCCGCTGGGCCGCCCCGAGGGAGCGAAGGCCCCCTCGGGGGGCAGAGAAACGGCGAAGCCGTGAACGTGGGGGCTCATATTCATTTCTTCGGTTGGTCCATCAGGGAGGTGAACCTGTCGAACAGGTAGCCGATATCGTGAGGACCGGGCGAGGCCTCCGGGTGACCCTGGAAACAGAACGCCGGCTTGTCGGTGCGGGCCAGGCCCTGCAGCGTGCCGTCGAACAGGCTCACATGGGTGGCGCGCAGGTTGGCGGGCATGGTCTTTTCGTCCACTGCGAAGCCGTGGTTCTGGCTGGTGATGGAGACGCGACCGGAGTCGAGGTCTTTCACCGGGTGGTTGGCGCCGTGGTGGCCGAACTTCATCTTGAAGGTCTTGGCGCCCGAGGCCAGCGCAAGGATCTGGTGGCCCAGGCAAATGCCAAACGTCGGGTAGCCCGCCTCGATCAGCTCACGGGTGGCAGCAATGGCGTAGTCGCAAGGCTCCGGGTCCCCCGGGCCGTTGGACAGGAACACGCCGGTCGGGGCGAGCTTCTTGACCTCGCTGGCCGGCGTCTTGGCGGGCACCACGGTCACGCGGCAGCCACGCTCGGCGAGCATGCGCAGGATGTTCTTTTTGACGCCGAAGTCGTAGGCCACCACGTGGTAGCGCGGGCTCTCGAGCTTGCCGTAGCCGCTGCCCAAACGCCATTCGGTCTCGGTCCAATCGTAGGGCTTGTCGGTGCACACGACCTGGGCCAGGTCGAGGCCTGCCATGGATGGGGCCTGGCGGGCGGCGGCGATGGCGCTCTCAATGTGGGCGGGGGTGATGGCCTCTCCGGCGGCCAGGGCCAAGATGCTGCCGTTTTGCGCGCCCTTCTCGCGTAGCAATCGGGTGAGCTTGCGTGTGTCGATGTCGGCGATGGCCACCGTGCCCTCGCGGCGCAGGTACTCGGCGAGCGTGGCGGAGCTGCGGAAGTTAGAGGCAATGAGCGGCAGGTCGCGGATGATCAGGCCCGCGGCGTGGATCTTGCCGGCTTCGATGTCTTCCTCGTTGACGCCATAGTTGCCAATGTGCGGATACGTCAGCGTGACGATCTGCCGGCAGTAGCTGGGGTCGGTGAGGATTTCCTGGTAGCCGGTGAGGGAGGTGTTGAACACCACCTCACCGCTGGTGGAGCCGGTGGCTCCGATCGAAGTGCCAGTAAAGACCGTGCCGTCTGCGAGCGCCAGGATGGCGGAAGGCTTGGACGCCTGTTGAGACAAAAGCACTGGGTTCTCCGGATGATTCGGGTACGCCCAAACACAACCGGTGACTATTTACCCGCGTGGTGACGGGCGACCGGTGTTGCTTTTGTTCAGGGGATAGGCTGGGGTTGCGCTAGGCGTACAGGTTTGCGGGAAAGCCGCTGATTATAGCCCCGCCTCGAAGGGGTCCCACTCGGAAACCGGGGACACAGGCCCCTGCGACACAGGGACTTTCAAGCCCCTTCAGGGACTGTCCGGGCCGCGGCGCTGGCGTGCAGGCAGATGGCGGCCGCCGTGGCGACGTTGAGGGACTCCTCGCCGCCCGGCTGAACGATGCGAACGGACCCGGTGCACAAGGCAGCGGCACCCTCGCCCACCCCCTGCCCCTCATGGCCAAACACCCAGGCACAAGGCCAAGGCAGTGCCTTGCGGTGCAGCCACTCGCCGCTGTGGGAACTGGTCGCCAGGCGCGGCATGGCCAGGAGGCCCAGTGCTTCGGGCTCGGCGGATTCAATCAGGGACAGCCCAAAATGCGCGCCCATGCCAGCGCGCAGTACCTTGGGTGACCACAGGGCCGCCGTGCCCTTGAGGGCCAGTACCTGGGAAAAACCAAAGGCCGAGGCGCAGCGGAGGATGGCGCCCACATTGCCTGCGTCCTGCAGCCGGTCCAGGACCACCGTGGCTGCACCGGTGTCGACCGACGGCGTGGGAGGCAGCGGCAGCACGAAGCCCATGCGAGCCGGCGATTCGAGCCCGCTGATGGACTGAAACAGAGCGTCGGGCAAGACGACGGTGCGCACCAAGGAGGCGGCGTCCCCCAGGCTGAGTGCGCCGTTTTGCTCCCACAGGCTCTGCGCATAGACCGCCACCGCGGGCTGGCCGCCGCGGGCCAGCAGCGCCCGGCACAGGTGGTCGCCCTCCAGCCAGGCGCGGCCCTGGCGCCGCGAGGCGGACCCGTCCTGCGCCAGACGCCGCAACTCCTTGAGCCAGGGGTTGTCCCGGGACTGGATGTGGGTGAGGGTGTCGGCCATGCGCGGAAGGGGCAATCTTGGAATGGTGTGTGGACGATCGGGGTGTGGGCAGCGACTCGGGCCCGGTCTCACGCGGCCAACACGGCCGCCACGGGCGCGAAGCTGCGCCGGTGCTCGGGGCAAGGCCCATGGACACGCAGGGCCTCGAGGTGCTCGGCGGTGCCATAACCTTTATGGCGGTCAAAGCCGTACTCGGGAAACTGGGCGTGCAACGCGTCGCACCAGCGGTCTCGGTGCACCTTGGCGATGATCGACGCCGCGCTGATCGCGGCGACCTTGGCGTCACCACCCACGATGGCCTCGCACAGCACCTCCAGGCGCGGCAAGCGGTTACCGTCGACCAGCACCTTGGCCGGCTTGAGCCGCAGGCCGTCGACCGCCCGCTGCATTGCCAGCATCGTGGCCTGCAGGATGTTGAGGCGCTCGATCTCCGCCACGTCGGCCTCGCCGATGCTGCAGCACAGCGCCTTGGCGCGGATCTCGTCGTACAGGCGCTCGCGGCGTAAAGCAGTCAGAACCTTCGAGTCAGCCAGTCCGGCGATCGGATTCGCATCGTCGAGGATGACGGCCGCTGCTACCACCGGGCCGGCCAGCGGTCCGCGTCCGGCTTCGTCGACCCCGGCGATCAGGCCCACCGGGTCCCAGTCGAGCGCACCCTGCACCGGTACCGGCGGGCGACCCCGTCCACCGCGGCGGGGAGCATCAGGCCTGGAGGACGCGTTCGATGGCATCGGTAGCGAGGACGGCGGTGTCAAGGTGAAGCTGTTCGTGCAGGCCATCGAAACGGGCCTGCAAGGCAGAGATTTTCGCTGGGGCATCGAGCCAGCCGATCACCGCCCGGGCCAGCAGCTGGGGCGTGCAGTCGTTTTGCAGCAGCTCGGGCACCGCCATCTCCCGCAGCAGGATATTGGGCAGGCCGACCCAGGGCTGGAGCGCCTGGCGCTTCATGATCTGCCAGCTCAGGGGGTTCATCCGGTAGCCGATCACCATTGGCCGCTTGTACAGGGCCGCCTCGAGGGTGGCGGTGCCGCTGGCAATCAGGGTCACGTCGCAGGCTGCCAGCACCTCGTGCGAGCGGCCGGCCACCACCTTCACCGCGTCCCACATACCCGCCCGAGCCACCGCCTCGCGCATACGGCCATGGAGCGCGGGCACCGCCGGAATCACGATGCGCAGGCCCGGCCGCTTGATCCGTACGCGGTAAGCCGCCTCCAGAAAGACATCGGCCAGGTACTGCAACTCTGAGGCGCGGCTACCGGGCAGAACGGCCAGAACCTCCCCTTCAGCGGGCAGACCAAGCGCACGCCGAGCGGCGCTGCGATCAGGCTGGCGAGGAATCACGCTGGCCAAGGGGTGCCCCACATACGTGGCGGGGATACCCTCTCGCGCCAAGAGCTCGGGCTCGAAGGGAAACAGGCACAGCACATGGTCGGCTGCGTGCCGGATCTTTTCGATCCGGCCGGCCCGCCAGGCCCAGATCGAGGGGCAGACGAAGTGCACCGTGCGCAGCCCGCCCTGGCGCAGGTCCGCCTCCAGGTCGAGGTTGAAGTCGGGCGCATCGACGCCGATGAACAGGTCGGGCCGATCCGCCATCAGCAACTTGTCCTTGAGCTCCTTGCGGATGCGGACAATGCCCCGGTAGTGGCGCAGCACCTCGACATAGCCGCGGACCGCGAGGCGCTCGGACGGCCAATCCGCCCGGAAACCGTTGGCGCCCATCACCGGGCCGCCAATGCCCCAGGCTGATAGGTCGGGCCAGCGCTTGCGCATGCCCTCGAGCAACAGGCCTGCCAGCAGATCGCCGGAGACCTCACCCGCGACCATACCGAGCCGAAGACTCATAGCCGGGCCCTGTCGCGCCCTGCCCCGACCGGCCGGGCGCCGGGGGCCACGCCCTGCTGGTTCACCGAACGATCCCGCGCTGGGCCGAAACGCCAGCCAGGAAGCTGCTCATCATGTCGACGTCGGGCTGCGCCTCGGGTGTCTCCTGCGCCAGGGCCGCGATGCGGGCCTGGGCCTGCTCCAGCGTGAGGCCATCCCGGTACAGCGCCTTGTGCATCGCCTTGACCACGCTGATGCGCTCCGCCGAAAAGCCCCGACGCCGCAAGCCCTCGTAGTTCATGGAGCGGGCCGCAGCCGGCTGGCCCTGGCTCATGACAAAGGGCGGCTGGTCGGCAAAGAGCAGCGAGCACATCGCGGTCATGCCGTGGGCGCCAATGCGCACAAACTGGTGCACCACGGTAAAGCCGCCGAGGATGACACAGTCGCCCACCTCCACATGGCCGGCCAGCTGCGAGTTGTTGGCAAAGATGGTGTGGTTGCCAATCACGCAATCGTGGGCAATGTGCACATAGGCCATCAGCCAGTTGTCGCTGCCGATGCGGGTAACACCGCCGCCACCGGGCGAGCCGATGTTGAAAGTGGTGAACTCACGGATAGTGTTGCGGTCGCCGATCACCAGCTCGCAGGGCTCTCCGGCGTACTTCTTGTCCTGGGGAATTGCGCCCAGGGAAGCAAACTGAAAAATGCGGTTGTCACGCCCGATGGTGGTGTGACCTTCGATCACGCAATGCGGACCGACGGTAGTACCGGCGCCGAGGGTGACATTTGCGCCGATGACGCTGTAGGGGCCAATCGTGACCGAGGGGTCGATGCGAGCCCCCGGGGCGACGATCGCAGTGGGATGAATGTTCTGGCTCACCCGACCACCCTCAGGCGATGCGGCGCATGGTGCACATGAGTTCGGCCTCGCAGGCCACCTCATTGCCCACCCGGGTGACGCCCTTGAACTTGTAGATGCCGGCCTTGGACCGCTCGAGGCTCACTTCCATGGTGAGCTGGTCGCCCGGCTCGACCGGGCGCTTGAAGCGTGCGCCGTCGATGCCAGCGAAGTAGTACACCGTCTTGTCGTCCGGGGTCACGCCCTCGGTGGCAAAAGACAGCAGGGCTGCGGCCTGGGCCATCGCTTCGAGAATGAGCACGCCGGGCATCACCGGCCGGTGCGGGAAATGGCCAGTGAAAAAAGGCTCGTTGATGGTGACGTTCTTGATGGCGACGATGCGTTCGCCCTTGGTCAAGCTCAGAACACGGTCCACCAGCAAGATGGGGTAACGATGCGGCAGCTGCTTGAGGATCTGATGGATGTCCATCACGGCTTGTTCAGGCATGGTTCTTCTCGAGTGCTTTGATGCGGTCACGCAGCGAATGGAGTTGTCGCAGCGTGGCGGCGTTTTTCTCCCAAGAGGCATTGTCGTCCAGGGGAAAGACACCGGTATAAAGGCCGGGCTTGGCTATCGACCGGCTCACCAGGGACATGGCCGAGATGTGCACATGGTCGGCAATGGTCAGATGGCCCACGATGCCGGTTTTGCCGCCGATGGTGCAGTGGGCGCCAATGCGGGCGCTGCCGGCAATGGCCACGCAACCGGCAATCGCGGTGTGGCGACCAATGCGTACGTTGTGTCCCACTTGAATGAGGTTGTCGAGCTTGACCCCGTCCTCAATCACGGTGTCCTCGAGCGCGCCGCGGTCGATGCAGGTGTTGGCGCCGATCTCGACATCGTCGCCGATGCGCACCGCGCCGAGCTGTTCTATCTTTTCCCAGGCGCCCTCGTGCGGGGCAAAGCCGAAGCCGTCGGCTCCGATCACCACGCCCGGATGCAGCACGCAGCGCTCACCGATGATGCAGCCCTCAGACACGGTCACGCGTGACTTGAGGACAGTGCCCGCGCCGATGCGCGCACCGCGCTCCACCACGCACAGGGCCCCGATGCGGGCGCTGGGATCCACCTGGGCACCCGGGTCGATCACCGCGCTGGGGTGGATCAGGGGGCCCGCCTCGGCGGGCGCCTGGCGGGCCTTCCACAGGCGGGTGAGGCGGGCGAAATAAAGGTAGGGGTCATCCGCCACGATGGCGGCACCGCGTGCGCTCGCGGCCTCCCGCAAGGCCGGACCCACGATGACACAGGCCGCCTTGGAGGCGGCCAGTTGCGGTTGGTAGCGGGGATTGCTCAGGAAGCTGAGCTGGGTGCCAGAGGCTGATTCCAGCGGCGCCAGCCCCTCGATGGGCTGGCCTGGGTCGCCCAGCAGCTCCCCACCGAGCGCCTGGACGATGTCACCCAGTCTCAGCGTCACCTCACCGGCTCGCGGCGGCGTTCAGCGCGCGAATCACCTTGTCGGTAATGTCGTGCTTGGGGTTGATGTAGACCGCCTCTTGCAGGACGAGGTCGTATTTCTCCTGCTCGGCCACCTGCTTGACCACCCGGTTGGCACGCTCGAGCACCTGCTGCAGCTCTTCATTGCGGCGAGCGCCGAGGTCTTCCTGGAACTCACGGCGCTTGCGCTGCAGTTCACGGTCTTGGTCTGCCAGCTGGCGCTGCCGCTGCTGGCGTTAACTCTCGGACAGGGTGGGCGCGTCACGCTCAAACCTTTCGGAGCCCGTCTTGAGGGACGCCTGCAGGTCGTTGATTTCTTTGTCCCGTTTGGAGAACTCCTGCTCCAGACGGGTTTGCGCAGCCTTGGAAGCGTTGGCGTCGCGCAAGATGCGATCGGTGTTGACAAAGCCGACGCGGAACTCTTGGGCCATTGCCGGCGCTACCAGCGCAACGGTACCCAGCAGCCCGAAGGCCCAGCGAACGATAAGTTGCTTCATTAGAAGGAGGATCCGATCTGGAATTGGATTTTCTCGATTCTATCCCCGGAGAACTTGCGCAGTGGGTGGGTATAAGCCACGCGCATCGGGCCCAGGGGAGAGATCCAGGTGATGCCCGCACCGAGAGAGGAGCGCAGCATGCTCAGGTCAAGCTTCTCATCAGGGCCGTAGACGTTACCCATGTCAACGAAGCCGTAGAGCCGGATGGTGCGGTCGTTCCCCGTCCCCGGAAGCGGTGCGAGAAGTTCACCGTTCAGAGCAATCTTGCGGTTACCGCCCACAATGGAACCACTGACGTCACGCGGGCCCAGGGTGCCCGGCGCGAAGCCTCGGACAGAACCCAAACCACCGCCGGTGTAGCTCTTGAACACCGGGTAGCTGGAGTTGCCCAGCGCCTGCCCCCAGCCGAAATCGGAGTTGAAGGCCAGGCTGTACTGGCGGTTCAATGGGACGTATTGCTGAAACTGGTACCCGGCGCGGAAATAGTGGACGTCGCCAAAAGGGCTTAGCTCACCATTGGCCCGCTGGAGCCGGCCGCGCGAGGGAATCAGGGCGCTGTCGCGGTCGTCGCGGATCCATCCCACCGTGAACGGGAACATGACGCTTTTGTAGCCCTCATCGCGCGCAAAAACGAGGTAGGACGCCGGGATGGCCGCCCCTGTCACGATGTGGTTTTGCTCCACCCCGGCGCCAAAGTTGACCGTATCAACCTCGGTGAAAGGCACGCCAAAGCGCACACTGCCGTTGGTGGTGACCACCCGGTAGCTACCCCCTTGATCCTGATAGGGCCGCACATCACGGTGCGACAACTCCCACGCACGAGACACCCCATCCGCCGTGTAATAGGGGTCGGTGGTATTGACCGAGAACACCCGGTTGAACTTGCTGGCGTTCACGTTCAAGGACAGGAAGCGGCCAGAGCCGAAAAAGTTGTCCTGGCTGATGCCAAAGCCCAGACTCAGGTTTTCGGTAGAAGAAAAGCCAGCGGTCAGCTGGATGGCACCGGTCGGCTTTTCCTCGACAACAACATTCAGGTCGACCTGGTCAGGTGCGCCTGGCACCTCCTGCGTGTCGATCGACACACTCTTGAAGTAGCCCAGGCGGTCGACCCGGTCACGCGAGCGGCGAATGCGGTCGCCGTCGTACCAGCTGGCCTCGAGCTGGCGAAACTCGCGGCGGATCACCTCGTCGCGGGTCCGGCTGTTACCCGCAATGTTGATGCGTCGCACATAGGCGCGGCGGCTGGGCTCTGCCTGCAGGGTAATCTGCACCCGACCGGTGGCGCGGTCCACCTCGGGGCGCGCCTGCACTTGGGCAAAGGCATAGCCAAAGTTGCCGAAGTACTCGGTGAAGGCGCGGGTGGTGCGGGTGATCTCGTCGACGTTGTAGGGCTGGCCCGGTTTGATCGCCACCAAGGCCTTGAACTCGTTGTCCTTACCGAGGAAGCTTCCCTCCAACTTGACGGCACTCACCACAAAGCGGTCGCCCTCGGTGACGTTGATGACGATGCTCACGTCTTTTTTGTCGGGGGAGATCGCGACCTGGGTGCTGTCGATCGTGAACTCCATGTACCCGCGCTGCAGGTAGTAAGAGCGCAGGGTCTCCAGATCGGCGTTGAGCTTGGTGCGCGAGTACTGGTTCGACTTGGTGTACCAGCTCATGAAGGTGCCGGTATCCTGATTGAACAGCCCCTTGAGCGTCGATTCGCTGAAGGCGCGGGCCCCAACGATGCGCAGCTCACGGATGCGGGCCGTCGGGCCCTCGTTGATGGAGAAGGTGAGGTTGACCCGGTTGCGCTCGACCGGGGTGATGGTCGAGATGACCTCCGCCGCGTACAGGCTGCGGGTGATGTATTGACGCTTCAGTTCCTGCTCGGCGCGGTCGGCCAGGGCTTGGTCGAAGGGTCGGCCGTCGGCCAGACCGATTTCGCCCAGCACTTTGAGCAGCACGTCTTTGTTGAACTCGCGCAGGCCGCTGAAGTCGACGCTGGCGATGGTCGGGCGCTCCTCGACCAGCACCACCAGCACATTGCCCCGCACCTCCAGGCGCACGTCCTTGAACAGGCCCAGGGCAAACAGTGAGCGGATTGCGGCGGCGCCCTTGTCGTCTTCGTAGCGGTCGCCCACCCGCACCGGAATGGACGCGAACACGGTGCCAGGCTCGACACGCTGCAGGCCTTCGACGCGAATGTCGCCGATGGTGAAAGGCTCGACGGCCCAAGCCTGCGCCGCGAAGATGGAAGCCAAAAGGCCGCCCAGAAGGCGCCGGTAAAGGCCCCTGCCCGCTGCAGCTCGGAGGGCCGCAAGCAAGGAACCGAAGAAGGCGACGCGCTGGATCAATTGGTTCATGAGTTGTTCAGAAGGCGCGTGAGGTCGTTGAACAGGGCAATGGCCATCATGGCCAGCAAGATCGCCACGCCCGCGCGCTGGAGCCGCTCCATCCATGCGTCGGACACACCCCGACCGGTCACCATCTCCCAAAGATAATACATCAGGTGTCCACCATCGAGGACGGGCAGCGGCAGCAGGTTCAGCACACCCAGGCTCACGCTGACCATGGCCAAAAAGGCCAGGTACTGCGTAAACCCCTGGCTGGCCGACCGGCCCGCGTAATCGGCGATGGTCAGCGGCCCGCTCAGGTTGGACAGCGAGGCCTCGCCCACCACCATTCGCCCCAGCATCCGCAGCGACAGCACCGACACCTCCCAGGTGCGCTGGGCACCGGACACCAAGCCCTCCCAGGGGCCCTGGCGCACCAGTGCCATTTCCGGCGGCGCTCCCACATGGGCCCCCACCCGGCCGATGGAGAGGCCCCGCTCTTGCACCACATCGGGCGTTACCGACAGTTCGAGCTCCCGCCCGGCCCGCTCGATGCGCCAGGGTGCGGCAGGCGCGGTGGGTCCCACGGCGCCCTGGCGGCGGATCCATTCACGCAGCTGCTGCCCGTCGACCACGGGCTGGCCACCGGCCGCTAACACCCGGTCGCCCGCCTGCAAGCCAGCACGCTCGGCCGCCCCCTCGGGCACCACCCGGCCGATCACCGGCTGGGACAGGGGCGACACAATGCCGATGCGCCGCAGCAAGGACGCGTCGGCATCGCTGGCGCCGAGCCGAGACAGGGGCAACCGCAGTTCCCGGCTGGAGCCGCCGCCGGCCGGCGCCACTTGCAGCCACAGATCGTCCCCCTCGATCGCCGCGCGCATCAGGCGCCAACGCAGTTCGTCGAAGGAGTCGACCGGGTCGGAGGCGATGGTGCCCGTGCGGTACCCGCGACGGCCCTCCCCGCGATCTCCTTGGTCGTGCGCCGGGCCCTGGCCCTCGGCATCGCCATCGGCCGTGCCCGTGGCCAGCACCTCCTCGCCACCGACCAGACCGGCGCGTTCGGCCAGCGAGCCGGCCACCGGCGCCGAGAGCAGCGCGCGCGGCGCCTCCTGCCCCACCCAGGCCGCTGCGGCATACAGCAGCACCGCCAGCGCCAGATTGGCCAGCGGCCCGGCGGCCACAATCAGAAAACGCGCGCGAAGCGGTGCGCGGTTGAAGGCCCGATTCAACTCGGACGGATCAACCGCCCCCTCGCGCTCGTCGAGCATGCGCACATAGCCGCCCAGCGGCAAGGCACACAGGGTGAACTCGGTGTCCTGGCCGGGGCGCGGACGGCGGGGCTTCCAACGCCGCAGCACCGGCCCAAAACCGACCGAAAAACGCAGCACCTTCACGTCAAAGGCAATCGCGGCGCGGTAGTGCCCGTACTCGTGCACGGTGATCAGCAGCCCCAGGGCCACCAGAAAAGCAAAAGCAGTGAGCATGGGATGGGTGTAGCGCGCGGGCTGTTGGCTCGGTCAGCCGAATCAGGCGAGCGCGCCAATGCGCTCGGTCGCAACGCGGCGGCTGCGCGCGTCGAGCGCCAACAGGTCATCGAGGCTGCGCGGATGCTCAGGCTGCACCGCCGACAGCGTGGCCAGGTTAAGGGCGTGGATCTGGTCGAAGCGAATGCGCCGCTCAAGGAAGGCGGCCACCGCCACCTCGTTGGCTGCGTTGAGCACCGCAGTCGTGCCAGGCGCCGCCTGCAGCGCCTGCCAGGCCAGGGCCAGGCCCGCGAAGCGCTCACGGTGACCGTGGCTGTCCAGCGACTCGAAGCGCAGATCGGACAGGGCTGAAAAATCAAGCGGCTGCGCGCCCGAGGCAATTCGCTCAGGCCAGGACAGACCGTAGGCAATGGGCACGCGCATGTCGGGCGTTCCCAACTGCGCCACCACCGAGGTGTCGCGGAACTGCACCATCGAATGCACCACGCTTTGCGGGTGAATCACCACCTCCAGCCGCTCGGGCGCCAGCCCGAACAGGTAGCGGGCCTCGATCACCTCGAGCGCCTTGTTCATCATGGTGGCCGAGTCCACCGAAATCTTGCGGCCCATCACCCAGTTGGGGTGCTTGCAGGCCTGCTCGGGCGTCACCCCCCGCAGCTGCGCCGGTGCCCAGGTGCGAAACGGCCCCCCAGAGGCGGTGAGGATGATCTTATCGACCCGTGCCTCCCAGGTGCGCCGGTCTTCGGGCAGCGACTGAAAAATGGCCGAGTGCTCGCTGTCGATCGGCAGCAAGGTGGCGCCGCCCTGGGCCACCGCCTCGAGAAAGACGTCGCAGCCCACCACCAGGGCCTCCTTGTTGGCCAGCAGCAGGCGCTTGCCAGCGCGTGCCGCCGCCAGGCAGGGCGCAAGGCCAGCGGCGCCGACGATGGCCGCCATCACCATGTCGACCTCCGGGTGGGCGGCAATCTCGGACATGGCACCCGGCCCGGCCAGTACCCGGGTAGGCAGACCCTCGGCGGCGAGGCGATCAGACAGTTGCGCGGCGGCTGCAGCGTCGGCCATCACCGCAAAGCGCGGCCGAAACTGGGCGCACTGCGCCAGCAGGGGCTCCACCTGGCGCGCGGCGCTGAGCGCGAACACCTCGAAGCGCTCCGGATGGCGGGCGATGACGTCCAGGGTGTTGGTGCCGATGGAGCCGGTAGCCCCCAGCACGGTAATGCGTTGTCGGGTCATGCGAGGCCTGAAGTTGCAGCCAGCATCATCGCCAGCGGGAGCACCGGAAGCAAGGCGTCCACGCGATCGAGCACGCCGCCATGCCCCGGCAGCAGCCCGCTGGAGTCTTTGGCGCCGGCGGCGCGCTTGACCAGAGACTCGACCAGATCGCCCACCACGCTCATCGCGGCGAGGAACAACAAGGAAAGTACCAGCAGCACGGACCCTTGCTCGCCCAGGCGGGTGTAGAGGCTGGCCGACCAGCCGCCGGCCACACCCCAGGTGGCGTCGACCTGCCGCCAGACCAGGGCCACCGCCAGTACCGCCAGCATGCCGCCCCAAACGCCCTCCCAGCTTTTGCCGGGGCTGATGGCCGGTGCCAGGCGCACCGAGACCAGGCGCAGGCCAAAGGCTCGGCCCGCGAAATAAGCGGCCACGTCAGCGGCCCAAACCAAAACGAAAACGGACAACAGGAAATTGATGCCGATGGCGCGGGCCTGCGCCAGCGCCAGCCACGCCAGCCACAGCACCAGTACCCCCACCACCACCCGCAGACTCCGGGCCAGGTGGGGCCAGCCGGCCACGCCCCGACGCAACACCCACGCACCGCCCAGCACCCATAGCACGCCGGCCCCGGCCCACAGTACCGGCAGCGGCCGACCCACCAAGCCTGCCTGCCAAGCCAGGGCACACAGCGCCAGGCAGGCGGCGCCACACGCCAGAGAGCCAGCCCGGGCCAGACCATTGAGGCGGCCCCATTCCCAGGCACCGGCGGTCAGCAGCACCAGCACCACCACCGCAAATGGGATGGGGCTTGGCCAGAACAGCGCAGGTAGCAGCACCGCCAGCAGGGCCAGGGCGGTGATCACGCGTTGCAGCAGCATGGTCAGTTCAGCGCGGTCAGGCGGCCTGCCGCTGCGAGACCGCCAGCGCCACCCGTACCTGCTCGGAGGTCTTGCCAAAACGGCGCTCACGCCGGGCGAAGTCGGCCAGGGCGGCGTCCAGGTCGGCGGGGCCGAACTCGGGCCAGAGCTTGTCGGTGAAATACAGCTCAGTGTAGGCGGCCTGCCACAGCAGGAAGTTGCTGATGCGGTGCTCGCCACCGGTGCGAATCAGCAGGTCGGGGTCGGGCACATGGGCCAGGGCCAGGGCGCCGGCCAGGCTGTCGGGGGTGATGGCACGGCCTTCCTGCGCCAGTCGGGCGGCCGCCTGGGCAATGTCCCAGCGGCCGCCATAGTTGAAACAGATGTTGAACACCAGCCGCTCATTGCCAGCGGTCAGCGCCTCGGCATCGGCCAGATGCGCCTGCACCTTGGGCGATAGGCGGCTGCGGTCGCCCACAAAGTGCAAACGCACCCCTTGCGCATGCAGGGGCGTGATCTCGCGCTCCAGCGCGTTGGCCAGCAGGTCGAGCAGACCAGAGATCTCGTCGGGCGGACGGCTCCAGTTCTCCGAGGAGAAGGCAAACACGGTGAGCACCTTGACCCCCCGGTCGCCGCAGTGACGCACGCAGGTGTGCAAGGCGTCGAGGCCCCGCTTGTGGCCAGCCAGGCGCGGCAGATAGCGCGATGCCGCCCAGCGGCCGTTGCCATCCATGATGATGGCGACATGGTGGGGCATGGTGGCAGTCACGGCCCGACCTGTCGGATGCTGGGCTTGCTGATACGGCACGCGTGCGGTGACGGGCGCAGGCGTGACAAGCGGCTGGGGCAGCGGGCTCGCGCAGGGCGTTCGCGCGGCGCAGGCTCGGCTTGGTCGGACACCGGGGCCGCTCAGACCGCCAGGATTTCTTGTTCCTTGGCAGACACCAGGGCGTCGATCGAAGCAATGTGCTTGTCGGTCACCTTCTGGATGTCGGCCTCGGCGCGCTTTTGCTCGTCTTCGGACGCGAGCTTGTCCTTGACCAGCTTTTTCACCTGCTCGTTGCCGTCGCGGCGCAGGTTACGCACCGCCACCTTTGCGTTTTCGCCTTCGTTGCGCACCAGCTTGGTCATTTCCTTGCGGCGCTCTTCGCTCATGGCGGGCATGGGCACCCGGATCAGGTCGCCCATGGAGGCGGGGTTGAGGCCCAGGTCGCTCTCGCGAATGGCTTTTTCGATCTTGGCGCCCATGCCCTTTTCCCAGGGCGTCACGCCGATGGTGCGGGCGTCGAGCAGGGCCACATTGGCCACCTGGCTGATGGGAACCTGGGAGCCGTAGTACTCAACCTGCACCGTGTCGAGCAGCGCGGGATTGGCGCGCCCGGTACGGATGCGGGTGAGGTTGTTCTTGAAGGACTCGATGGACTGGTCCATCTTGCCTTCCAGGGTCTTCTTGATCTCGACGATGGTGCTCATGGCTTGACTTCCTCGGGCTCAAACATGAACCAAAGTACCCTCATCTTGCCCCAGAACGACGCGCTTGAGTGCGCCGTTCTTGAAGATGGAGAACACCTTGATCGGCAGCTTCTGGTCGCGGCACAGGGCAAAGGCCGTGGCATCCATGATGCCCAGGTTGCGGCGCATGGCCTCGTCGAAGCTGAGGGTGGTGAAACGGGTGGCGGTGGGGTCCTTGTGGGGGTCGGCGGTGTAGACGCCGTCGACCTTGGTCGCCTTGAGCACCAGTTCGGCACCGATCTCGGCCCCGCGCAGCGCGGCGGCCGTGTCGGTGGTGAAGAAAGGGTTGCCGGTGCCGGCAGCAAAAACCACCACCTTGCCCTCTTCGAGGTACTGCAGTGCCTTGGGCCGGACATAGGGCTCGACCACCTGTTCGATCCCGATGGCGGACATCACCCGTGCGGTCAGGCCCTGCTTGTCCATGGCGTCGGCCAGGGCCAGGGAGTTCATGACCGTGGCCAGCATGCCCATGTAGTCGGCGGTAGCGCGGTCCATGCCGACCGCACCTCCCGCGACGCCGCGGAAGATGTTGCCCCCGCCAATGACCACCGCCACCTCGACACCCAGACGGGTCACCTCGGCCACCTCTTGCACCATGCGCTCGATGGTGGCCCGGTTGATCCCGAACTGGTCATCGCCCATGAGGGCCTCACCGGACAGCTTCAGCAAAATGCGCTTGTGGGCCGGCTTGGCAACGGTCATGGGC
>JACCEC012505978.1_pt1 | contig 15543 bp, 12 predicted proteins | sample 7450121 | NCBI WGS metagenome assembly JACCEC01 (sample SAMN15323455, study PRJNA562643) | freshwater metagenome | isolation source: river surface water | place: USA:Blue River Watershed | collected 2017-08-18 | reverse complement strand
CTCACGCGCTCGCCATCTCCGCTGGCTAGCGCTCCTCAACCCACCCCACCAAAACTCTCCCTCCTGGCAGCTTCGCGAAATGCACGACCAGAATATCCCGCTTATTGCGGGCGAAGATCCGGTAGCGATAGCGGAGGAACACGCGCTTTCCCTCATGCAGGCAGACCTTGGGGTCCGGGTGGCGGACTGTCGCTTCTTTGTAGGCCTTCTGGATGCGCACATCGAGGCTCTCCTGGAGGGTCCCCAGTTTCGGGACGAGTTCCAGGAAGGTCAGTTCGTCGCGTGCCTGCTTGTAGTCGCTGAAGGACATATCATGGGCCTCCTCGATGGCCGCGTCGGCGATGAGCAGGGTGCGCTTCACCGGGTTGAGCCGCACCATTTCTAGGAAGTAGGCCAGCCCCGCCGGCCGTCGGCTGCCGGTGACCATCCGAGGGGCCTTCGCCGTCAGGAACTTACCGAAAGTCGCCTCGATGACCAAGGCCAGGGCTTCGTCGCCGGCCCGGTATTCGATCGTGAGTTCAGACTTAGGACGGCGCGGGGTGTGGCGGATGATGATATCCCCGTGCTGGTTCAGGCCGCTGATCCGGCTGCCCTCGTTGAATTCCCCCAGCAACCAGGATTCGTTGAAGGCCAGGGAGGTCTCCATCAGCTGTTCCAACCCCGTCTTGATCCGGACGGCCGAGGCCCGGCAGGCATAGGTGCGGATCTTCAGTTTCGTCGGGGAATTCGAGATCGGAGGCTGCATCGGGCCTCGGGTTGCCCGCCCAAGCCGGTTTGTCAAACAGGGTAGGGATGCGATGACATCGCATCCGCCCGCGCAAGGTAGGGATGACCGGCCCGGTCATCCGCCCTTAACCCCTCGGGCGCGCGGGCCGCACGCCCCTACCTTTTATGCTCCCCGCTTATTATCCGGTCTCCCTATGCTGCCCCCTTTGAGTTCTGCCCTTTCTGTCTCGAGGTAGGGTCAGCACCGCGTGCTGACCTAGCTGGGTCGCTCCAATCTCAGGTGGCGGGTGGCAGGAGATTGCCTCGGGTAGGGACGCGTCGGCGACGCGTCCGCCTTGGCTCCCCTGGTCGCGATGCTATCGCGCCCTTGCCTGCCTGACTTCCGTGAAGTGTTCGCACTTCTGGTCTTATCTCGGATCCATGGGGTGGGTCTATTTCGAGTAAATCCAGTGCTGCTGGGATTGCTCTAAACCGAGTGGAACTATCACAACTCGTATAAGTCGGAATGAGGTAAAGCACGCACCCCTAGTATTACAGTAAACACATGATAATCAGCAACTTGCGTCGTTGACATCCCGCCATCTGGCTGCTTTTTCGGCGGCCAGATGAGCACTCTCCAGCCAAAGAAAAATCATACCCGCTCCTACGTTACGCAGCAGCCGATGACGAAGGTTCTCAAGGCGTTCGACTGCGTCCCAAGCGTCATCCCGAATGCGGTCGTTCGCTCCGCATCTCCTTACGATCTGCGCATCGAGGCGCCCGGTGTGCTGATCACGGTCATGCTGCAAGCCGCACAAGGCGGCACACGTCTGGTCACGAAGTTCAAGTCATGTGCCCAGTCCGTGTGGCGTCGCATCATGGAGTTCATCCATGCATCTGTTCAGGTGCGCAGCGCCGATGCGAATGCACGTATCATCTCCTCGGCACCGGCTACTCGTCGAGCCGCCCGAAGTGTCGGTGAGGTCGTTAAGTCCTTCGTCCATGACGCGTCTAAGCCTGTCCGCTTCGCTCCGAAGGCGTTCCGTCAGGCCGAGGACAGTGGTTTTCGTCATCCTGAGCAGGTTGCTCAGGCCTTGAATGCTTTAGCCACCGCCGCTGGTCTACTGAACGCAGGCGTGTCGCCCGGCGATACGCTCCGTGAAGTCTACCAGGTGAAGGCTGGCCTCCGCGGATATCGTCCACGTCTCTCGGACACTCAGCTCACTGCTTACCGTGACGACTACGTCGCAATCTACGACGGAGAGGAGTTCGTCGGCGAGATGCATGTCACCATAGGACGTGGCGGGGAGGCCGACTGCCTTTCGATCCACTGGGCCTACTGCCCCAAGCGCAGGCTCATCATCATCACCCGTTGCGGCACCCACGGACGCTCGGCCCGTTCCTGATTTTTCCACCCAAACCCAAATCAATACCACCACCATGAAAAAGCCCGCCAAGCCTGCCCGCTCCACCCGCAACCCCCGCCGACCCCTTGTACCCGTGTCACCTTGCCAGCATGCCCCCTCGCCGTCTTCGACGGCGCCCGGTATCCTCTCCGCTGACGTCGTGAAGGGGAAGGGCGGGATCGAAGCCGTCGTCGTGCGCCTCGCGCCGCACCACTTGGTCGTTATCACCGGCGGGGCCAAGCCGACGGTGTCCTTGGCCTGCACCCACCACGGGTTCGTCGCCGAGGCTTACGAACTTAACGGCCAGCTCGAAAAGGTCATCAACCACGTCCGCAAACACTTTCCCAAGCTCCGCGTCGACTGACCACGCGCTTACTTGCAAACAGACTCCTTGGGGTCAGCCTCAACCGCGGCCTTGCAGCCGTGCCTCTTCAGAGCCCCAAGGATTTTCTCATCTATATCCAGGCATATCGCCACCGCTGCTACAACCTTCACTCCCTCCTGCTCAAGTAGGGTCTTGGAAATGATCGTCTGGCCGGCAACGCCCATACCCAGCTTGTTTCGCTTGGTCTGAAGCACGATGACCTTTGCCTCATCTTTTTTCAACTGGGCTAGGGTCGGAGGCTTCTCCTTTGACGCCGCCTTGCTGCTGCTCCCGTCAAGCACCACCAGGCCGTCGATGCGCCGTCCGCAGATCGGGAATTCCAGGTAGAGAGTTCCTTTCTCGCGACGCTTCGCCCAGTGGGCTTTGGTCATCTCTGGTTCGTAAGGGTTACTCATGAAATCAGCACTCCACCAACTCACCCTTGCGGACGTGAATGAGGACGCATCGCACCTTCCCCACGTCCAGGCCACACAACTTCGCGACAGCAATCCGGTACAGATCCATCTGCCCCTGGTAGATTTCCTTGAGGTGTTCCACCGAGCAGTCGTTGGTCTTGTAGTCGATGACGGTGGCTGACTGCCCGGGGATCACGTGCACGCGGTCGAAGACGGCGCTGATGGCCTTGCCTTCGTGCATGAGGGTGGCCTTGCGTTCGTTCCAGAGGATGGCCCCGGCGGGCTTGCTGAGCAGGAGCTCGGCTACGGGGGCTGACTTCAGGCAGGCTTCGATCGCCGCCACGGCTTCGTCGTACAGTGCCGGAGATTCGACCGGCCAGGTTCGGGCCGCCAACCCAGCCAGGAAGGCCTCGGCATCCCATTCAAGGTGGTTGAAGAGCTCATGCACCAGGGTGCCGTAGACTTTGCCCTTGGCGGTGTCCTTGCCAGGTTTCCAGCCGCCTTCGAACGCCTTGCCCGATTTCGAGGGGCGGAGGCGCTCGGTGCGTCGTACGGGGATCAGCGTGCGGACATCCCTGACGGCCGCCTCTATTGCCGACGGCTGAGCCTTGATAGCATGGGCGATCCAATCAGCTGAGCCATAGCTGGCCACGATCTCGGCCGGGCAGGCTCCCGTCAGGTTGATCTCCTTGGCCGCAGCCCCGGCGCCAGTAGTCCCCCCGAGGACGGCCTCGATGAGCGTCGCGAAATCGTATTTCCGCTCCATCTTGTCGTCGGTCAGCTGCTCCCGGCTCTCGAGTTCGATCTGATCGGTCACAAGTACGAGCCGGCGGACAGCGCGGGTCATGCCGACGTAGAGGCGGCACAGGTTCTCGTAGGCCGCCGCGGTCCGCTCCTTGGTCAATACGGCCTCGAGGGTCGCAGGGTCCGCCTCGCAGACCTCGGTCTTGGGGCGCGTCAGCACCCACTCGGGGATGAACTGGTCATCGGTCTTCACCATGGGGTCCTTGACCCGCACTTCGGCGATCTTCTGCTTGTCGCTGTTGAGGCAGGGGAGGTAGACCGCGGTGTATTGCAGGCCCTTCGACCGGTGGATGGTGAGCACCTGTACGGATCGGGGGTCGGCGGTATCGCGTAGCGACGACTTTTCCAGATGGGTGGCGAACCGCCCGAGGTCGCGATGGTCATCCTCGTCGAACTTCACCGCCAGCGCCAAGATCTGCTGCACGCGCTTGGCCAGGAATCGCTCGGCATTCGTCTCCCCGGTCGGGATCCGTCCCTTGAGCAGTTCCTGCAGGAGCGCTTCGCCGCCTTTTTCGTAGAAGAGATCGGCGATCTTGAGTCTCGCCTGTTCCCAGCCCCCGCACGCGTCGACGAACGCCTTCGCGCTCGGCGACATCCACGCCATGCCTTTGCTCAGGCGATCCGTCGGGTGGGCGGTGTTCTTGATCAGGGAGACGATGCCCGCCGTGAAGGGGTTATCCATGGCGATCTCTGCCGCGGCCTCGTCGGCCGCCTCGATGCCCATGCGTCGCAGCTGCTCGGTGATCTCGGCGGCCTGGCTGTTCTTGGAGACCAGGATGGCGCAGGTGATGCCCGGCTTCAGCAACCCACGTTCGAGCATGCCGGAGTTTTGAATGTGCGCCCCGATCCACTTGGCCTGCGAGGCCACTTTGCTGCTTTCCTCCTCTTCTTCGTTGCCCTCTCCGGCTTCCACTTCCCCCGCATTCTTGAGCCTCACCCAGAGGGCTTCGCCTCGCTGGGGGTTGTCGTTGTTCTTGGATTCGTGATCGCCCCAGACCTTCGCCCATTGCGCGGCGGCCTCGGTCGAGAAGAACGGCCCATGCGGCGCGAGGTCTCCCAGCAAGCGGTTGACCAGTTCGACGACCGGTTGGGCGCAGCGTCGGGTGAAATCGAGTCGGTTATCCCCATCCTTGGGGATCTTGGCGTCCACCATGCGCAGGAGCTCGGGATTGCCCGCCCGCCAGCCGTAGAGGCTCTGCTTGAGGTCGCCGACGAAGAAAGCCGTCCGCCACTCGGTCTTTTCCTCCTGTCCGCCCATGATGGCCAAGAGGTTTTCCTCCAGCACCTTCCACTGTCGGGTGCTGGTGTCCTGGAATTCGTCGAAGAGCCAGTGCTTCACGCTGCAATCCAGACGGTAATCCATGTCTGGCTTTTTCGGGGCGTTGAGGAGCAGGGTGACGTTGTCGCTGAAGGTCAGACGACCCCGCTGGCGGATCTCCCGGTCATAGATCTCGTCATAGCGTACGAGCAGGCGATGCATCGCCTTCGTCTGGGTCAGTTTTTCCTCCAGCGCGATGGCGTAGGCCTTACGCGCCAACACCCGCAGCCCATCACATGCTTCTGCGGCCAGATGAATGGGTTTACCTTTTTCTCCCGCCGGGTAGTTGATCGTGATGCCTTCGCCCATCTTGCCATGGACCACCGGCCTGAGGCGTCCATCTAGGTTGTTCCAGTTAGATTCGGACATGTCCGACGCGTGCGCCATCGCTCCGATGTTCTGGGCGATACTGATCAGGCTCTTCTTGAACGTCGCGTGGAAGGTCTGGGATTCCAGCCAAGCCAGCAGCTCACGGGAGGCGTTCTGTGTCTCCGCCTCGGACGGCCGCTGGAAGATCTCCGGCCGGCCCTGCTTCCAGATGGTGCCGTCTTCGCCCCACTTGAAGTCGTCCTTGGCCAGGGATATGAGGTCATGGAGCTTGGCGACGGTTTCTGCGAAGCCTTTCAGGGGGGTGGCGACGACCTTGCCTTGGTTCAGGAAGCAGAGGAGGTCCCAGATCTCGTCGACCTCCGCCGGGTCGGTCTCGGCCATCATCTGGGCGATCACCTGCGTCCGGATGTCCGCGGCCTCGACATCGCTGATATTGCTGATGCGTCCGCCGTCCAAGCCGACCTCAGTCGGGTTGTTGGTCACCAAGCGCGCGAAGAAGCTGTCCAGCGTCCCCAGGGTGAGGCGCTGCATCGAAAGCAGGGTCTTGCGCAGGAGATCCCGGAAAAAGGCGGCATTGTAGCCTTCTGCCAGCTTCAGGCGTGTGCGCAGATCGGCGGCCTCTTCCTCGCTTGAAGCGGCCTTGGCGAGCTTCTCGAGGGTCCGGGCCACGAACTCCGCCGCCGCCGCCCGCGTGAACGTCAGGGCGACGATCTGCTCAGGCTTGGCGCCGGTGGCCAGGAGTTTGACGATGCGGTCGGACAGGGCGAAGGTCTTGCCCGAGCCGGCGGAGGCCAGGATGACCTTATCTTCGACGGGGTACTGGCTCATGAGCGGACTCCTCCCAGTTGGTCGATGTTGAGGTATTCCTTCATGCGTCGGCCTTTCAGCGCGGCGAGGATGGGGTATTCGCTACCGTCTTCGGACGGCTGATAGGCTTCCTTGCCGCCTTTGAGGAGTGCGGCCACGACCTGTGCGATCTGGGTCTCAGCTCCGACCAGGAAGTTGTCATGGTAGTAATTCCAGACCTCTTCACCGGTATCGCTGACTTTGGAGGGCAGGCAGAGGTAGCCGACGTGGAGGACGTCGTCCTTGCCGATACCGGTCCAACCCAGCTTCAGCGAGCGGTGGTAGACGGGTAGCTGCAGGTCCTTCCAGCGGATTACCTTGGTCTCGCCAGTATCCTCGCCTTTCTTGTTACGCTTCCGGATCGTGGATGTGAACGGCTCACCGTCCGCCCCGGTCGCGGTATGCGTGCCGACCGGATTCTTGGCGTGGTTGAAGGTCTTGTAGTCATAGACCCGCCATTCGCCGGTCCGGGTATTGAAGTCCAATCGGTCGAACGATCCTTTGATCTCGATCCCGAGGGAATCATCCTTGGGCAGTTCGCCCTCGACGGCCTTGATGACCCATCCCTCGGCGGCCATCGCCGCCTGCGTCTTGACGAACGCCGTCAGTCGACCCCGCGCCGCTTCGATCTGCAGGCGGATGGCGGTCGACGGGTCATTGCCGAAGTGGGCTTCGACGTGTTTGCCCAGGCAGGCCATGAGCTGGCGGTGGATCTCCCCCGGGTCGGTGACGGCCTTGTCGAGGTTGTCGTTGCCGAAGATCTCCAGCGCCCCGTGCGCCAGCGAGCCGAAGCCGGCGGCGTCGAGCTCGATGCTGCCATGCTTGACCTCGTCCATGCCCAGCGCCCGCTTGAGCCAGAACTCGGCCGGATCGGCGAGGTAAGCCTTGAAGGCCGTCGCGGAGATGGACTTCACGACGCGGGCCGCGCCCTTGGCCTCGGCCAGCGGGACGAACTTGTGGGCATCCGCAATCTCCCAGTAGGGCTGGGCGTCGCTGTTCGGGGCATCCGCGAACAGGTGGTTGACCCGGGCGCCTAGGGACTCGTCCGGAGCCTGGAAGAGCAGGCGGGAAGGGCGCAGGGGGTTGCCGTCGGCATCCTGCTGGGGGACGATGACGTCCAGCCAGCCGTGGCCGAGCCTCCGACGCCAGAGCTGCTCGAAGGTGAACGCCGCGGAGGCGAAGACGGCCTCATTGGTCGGCAGTCCGGCCAACGTGCGCAGGCTCGCCGGCAGGTAGGGGTGGGCGTGGGTGACCCGCGGGATCAGGTGGTCGTTCAGCCCGAACAGGATCATGTGCGGGACCGGGTCCCACGGGGCTTCGACCCAGCCGGGGAGGTTGACCGCTTCCTGGGCGTCGCTCCGTCGGTGGCGTTGGGTGCTCGCGGCATCCAGCGTCAGTCCGATCAGCTGCTCGTGGGTGAGCTCCGTTTCGCCGGCCTCATGGGCGGCTTCGATCTCCTTGGCGGTTTCGAGGATGGCCTCGGCGACTTCGATCGCGAAAGCGCCGTCCGGATCATCTTCGCGGAGCTTCTTCCCGACGGTCAGCAGCGAGATCGTCGACTCCAAGGCTTCCTGCCAGGACATCGCCAACTGCTCTTCGCGGAGTTTGAGCAAGGCCTCCAGCCGAGGCGGGAGCTTCTGCATCGCCGCGTAGTCGGCCTCCTTGCGGGAATCATCCTCGGGCTTCGGTAGGCTGGCGATCTGGGCGCAGACCTCGCTGACCGCGCCACGGAGCATCGTGCGATCGGCGACATCGAGTTGCTCGTTCAGTTCCGTGAAGGCCGCCGGGGTGGCGCCCCCCGTGGTCATGCGGACTAAGTCAGGGATGCGCAGGGCTTCACGCAGGGCTTCGAAGTCGGGTTCCTGGGCTCCGAGGCATCGGCTCCAAGCCCGTAGGGCATGGTGGAGTCCGTGAGAGCCATGGGCGACCCCGAGCGGGTTCACCGCATCGGCGCCCAGCGAGTGGATCAGCGCCGCGATCTTTGGGGCGTCGACTTCTCGATCGCAGGCGCAGACCGCATGGACGCCGTCCGTCGGCAGGGTGTCGCCGAGCAGCGTGCGGAGCTTCTTAAGGGCTCCCAGGGCATCGCCTACGACGTGGACGCTTTGGGCATAGTCCTTCCAGTCAGAGCGACGGTCGGCCCAAGCTTCAGGCAAGGGACGTCCCCACTGATCGAAGTTCGCCGCCTCATCCGGGTCAGCCCCGACGATGGCCTGGATCGTGAAATGTTCCTGCAGGCGTTCAAGCGCCGTGATGAAGAGCGGCTGCGGGTCGGTCAGACCGACCAGCCAGATATGGGTGACCCCTTCCGGCTTGCCGTCGCCTCGGGCCAGTTCGGAGCGGAGGTCGTTGTGATCCTTCAGCCCGCTACGGGTCAGCACTTCGCGGTAGCCCGACTCCAGCGTCGCTAGGTCATTCCAGCGCGGAATTTCCGGGTTCTTCGGCAGGGCGGCCACGCCGGCGAAATCGAGTCCTTGGGCTGAACCACCCAGCTCGTCGCGAAGTTCGAACAAAGTCTCCGCTAGACGCTTCGCTTCCTCGAAGGTGAACTGCCCTGGTTTACCGTTCGGGAACAAGTGGGGCAGGGTAGAGCGATCCGTCGCCTGCAGGACCTCGATCCAAGCCATCAACGCATCCGCCGAGCTCGCCGCCTGGGTGTTCGAATCCCCGAAGTTAAGGAAGTCGGTGGGGGTTTGGAAGACGGGTAGCAGGACACCACTTGATGCATGTTTAGCGAGTTCCTCTTGGATTAGGCGACTAGCAAAACTAGAGGGGATGATCACCCGATGGCTCCCTAGGTCTACCGGTGAGCCTTTTTGGCCTCGGAGAATAGCCTCCGCCACCGCTTGGGCTAGTGGCGACAACCAACCGATGAATTGAGGTGCCTGGACTGGCATGAAGAGTAGGTGACTATATATGCCCTAGCCAGGCGGGTGCGCAACCTCCACCGCTTTAGTTGGGAGATATTTTATCCACAACCTTGCGGTGGTCTCCCGATGTCATCGCGTTCGATTAATTCAGAAGGGTATTTCAGCCGGATGAGCTGGTAGCGCTCCTGTGTCGGCTTGTGTGATGTCGCCGAAGTCATCTCCCTTGGTTTTTATATTTAAATATAAAAGCTAGCTATGGCATGTGCGCTTCGCCAAGCTCAAGTAATGGAGACTCAATGGCAGGTTTTTCCGCGTTCACGTTCGGTAACCCCCGTCTTAAGGAGCATTGTCGATGCATTTGCGGCAAACGAACATAGGTTCCAAACGAATCTAAAGCCGAACAAGAAGAAGCCTAACCTGGAGAGCAACGAAGTGCTAAAGTTGGTTGAGAGCGATCTGGTCAAGGCCGGCTTCAAGGTTGAGACGAATAAGCGGGATAAGATCAAGAGACCTGTTCTGTTTGGCCGACAGGGTAGACATGAAAAATCCTTCGATGTGGACGCATATCATGAGCCAGAGGGCATTATCCTGGAGGTGGAGTCTGGTCGTGGGTTTTCCAATAACCAGTTTCTGAAGGACTTCTTTTCTGGCTGTGCCATGCAAGGTGTACGTCACATAGCCATCGCCTTAAGGCTGAGATACGGAATTACGCAGCATGAGGATTTTGAGGCGGCATGTTCTTATTTTGATGCCATCTATGCCTCGGGTAGGATGCAGTTCCCTATCGAAAGCCTGCTTCTTATTGGATATCCTGTTGTAGGTGACCCTGACGAGGAGGAGTAATAGGGTTTGCTGGTATAGTAATGTCCGGTTGATGCGCGTGTCCGCTATGCGTATAGCTAAACCTATGTCCCGATAGCTCAGGCCAAGCTTGGGTTTAATAGCTAGGCGCCTTTTGTTAGCCCTGTCCGTCCAGCTGCTTGAAGATCTGCTTGAAGATGAGCGACGCGACGTTGATGTCCCAGCCGTTGGCGGCGCGCTTGCAGAGCTGGTGGTACCCCTGGCCTGCGAAGTCGATTTCTCCATCCTTGAATCCCATCAGGCGGTAGTGTTCGGTGACCGAGTAGTTTCTGACGACGAGTTCGCCTTTTTTAGGCGGGTGTACCAGTCTCATCTTGTTGTGGTGCGGCTCCAAGATGGTGATGCTGATGCCGTCCGTGCGTATCTTCTTGTTGTAAAGGTCAGCGCAACAGGGTTCGGTCACTATGAAATCAAGTCCGTAGAGCTCCTTGAGGCGTTCGATCTGCTTCTGGGTCTTGAAGAGCGATGGATCGGGATTCTCGTCGAGTAGGTCTTTAAGGAATACCTTCAGTGGTTTCTTTGTCGGTTTAAGATCGAACGTGACCGGCAAGGAGCCATGGTAGGCGTAGATCCATACGCGCTCTCGGTTCTGCGGGATGCCGTAATCCTTGGAGTTCAGCAGTTCCACGACCACGTCGTAGCCAAGCCGGGTGAGTTTGCTGACAATCGTCTCCAGGGTCTTTCCGTGGCGATTCGTCCGCAGGCCTTTGACGTTTTCGAGGAGAATGTGCTTAGGCCTCTTGGCCTCGCAGATCCTGATGATGTCATGGAAGAGGGTCCCGCGGGTATCGTCCTCTCCTTTGCCTAGGCCTACTTGGGAAAACGGCTGGCATGGGAAGCCTCCCGTGAACATGTCGAAATCCGGCAAGGCCTTCGGATCGATGGATGTGATGTCACCGAAGAAGGGCACCCCTTTGTGGTTCTTTTGGTAGAGCTCGACGGCGAACTTATCGATTTCGGAGAAGCCGATGGTCTTGTGGGCAATTTTGGCTTTCTTTAGCGCGAACGAGGCCCCGCCATAACCGGCAAATGCTTCAAAGAGTCTGAGTTTGGATTGGGCCATTTAGGTCTCCGGAACAAACCGGCATTCAAAACTTTTTGAACTTTAGGTGAACTGTCACTTCTAAAGTTTCTTTGGGTTCAGTTCTGGGCGGAAAAGACCACCCGGGCGGTCCATGCCTTACCCCCAGTTTTGTTTACGGAGTGGCTACGAATGGGGCCCTGGATTTCGGACTACCTTGGCGCGAGCGATCCAATCTGGCAATGCCTCGGCTTTTGTGAATGCGGGTGGTGGCTGTGCAGCCTCAAGCCTGCTCGTTATTGAGATATGCCGAAGCAGGACGCAAGGGCGGTTCTCATTGTTCGTTGGGCAATCGGTCTGGGCGGCTGTTTTTTTAACGATATTTATATCTAAATATAAATACCAATTGCTTCATGTCCGCGCCGGAAGTACTCCTTGCGTTACTGATCACATGGCAATCAACCGACGACGCGCCCCTGATAGCGACATTTCCCGGGAGAAAAAGCTGGGCGGGCACAAGAACGAGTCCGTGTATGCTGCTCTCATCGGAGGCAGTACGATCAGTGGTATCGGGAAGGGAGACGTCAAGGATCGGTCCGGCCTCCTGCATTCCGTCAAGAGCGGAAAAAAATGGCAGGTATTCCTCTATCGGTACGACCGAATCGAGAAGTCCAAGTATCTGGGTGAGCTCAGGTCGTGCCTGGATGCCTTTACCACGGATTACGAGCGGTATGTAGGCGATCGTATCAAGTGCATCGAGTTGAAGGAGCTCCTTGTCGAAGAAGAGGGAAGGGAAGCCGTCAGCCGGATGCCGAACGAAGTTGTTAAGAATAAATTGGGGCCAAACGAGTACGTGAAGGCGAAGGAACGACTTGCGGAGGCGACTAAGCGCGTCTGCCGCAAACTATCGGATAAGGCCTTTCTCACCCAGTTTCTCGCCGAGGCGCTCTTCAATGGCCCCGAAGTTTCGTATTTGGCCGTCAAGGATGGGTCCTTGTTCCGGGTTTTTTCGCGAATCGATGTGCTGAGGGTGCTGGCGGACGAACTTTCGCCTGCCAACTCGCGGGCCGGTCATGTCCCCGAGGACTATAACGTCGATGGGCAGAAGGTGCTCCTCCGCTATTCAAAAGGCGACAAAGACAAGAATATCGTCGAGATCGAAATTCGTAACGACAGCGAGCAGCATTACCGGGAGGTACGTTTCAATATGTACAGCAAGGATTTCCTCACCTTGCTCCTTGGCGAGCGTGCAGCATTGGTTGCAGAGAAGATGTGTTCTGGATTAATTTTATATGGTAAGGCTATAAACGGCTTTGCTGATAGGTAAGTCCTGTGGGCTCCATGTGATGATGACCGACGGCTACGTCGACGAATGTCGTATGCTTAAACGCAGTGACTCCTGGTCTGCCAAGTGGACATCGATGGCTACTGCTGGGTTCCCTAAGATTACCTAAGCACCCCAGGCCATGAAGCGGATTTCTAGGTCATCAAAGCCTTCACCAATATTAATGTAAACATATTATTAATGTAGTTCTCCTGGACTTTTTCCTCCTGGCCTGGAATCCTGGGCTCATGAGTAAGCCTGGATCAGATTGGACTCCGAATGAAACCGCCTCGTTAGTGGATGCATACATCTGGATGTGGTTGAATGACCAGGCCGGCAGGAAGTACGTAAAAGCTCATCTTGTCCGTTCTCTGATGGCTGGTCCGGCTGCCGGCCGTTCCAAGCAGGCTATCGAGTATAAGTTGCGCAATGTGTCCAAGGTCTTTGCTGGGCTCGGGTTGCCGTTTGTTAGGGGCTATGTTCCTGCTGACAATACCAGCGAGGATATCAAGGAGTTCGCTCAACTTGCCTTTGGTCGTTTGGCCAGCAGGCAGGAGGCTGATTCTCCGCGGATGTGGGGGTAAGCCTTAGTCTATTTAATCCCTTTTCAGGGCCGGCTGAATGTGCTCTATTCCGGCATGGAAGAGAAACCCAGCCCCACCTTTATAGATCTCTTCGCAGGGATTGGCGGGTTCCATGAGGCTTTCCATAGGCTTGGGGCCGAGTGCATCATGGCATGTGAGCGCGATAAGCATGCCCGGCTGACTTATCAGGCATTTCACCAAAAAAAGGTCGTAGAACCAGAGCAATTTTTCTCCGAATGTACGGATTCTGACAAGGGGGTCTGGAGGTTCCCTAGAGATATCACTAAGGTAACGAAGACTCACGGTAAGGATGATAAGCTGAACGACGAAAAGATGGCTGAGTCGATCGACCACATCAAGTACCGCACGCAAAAGTTCACGTTACTCTGCGCCGGCTTCCCCTGTCAGCCTTTCAGTCATGCAGGTAAGCGTCTTGGCTTTGACGACGCTCGAGGCACTCTTTTTTACGACGTGGCACTGATTCTCAAGGCTCGGAAGCCTGGCGCATTCTTCCTCGAGAACGTAAGGGGCTTGATTCGTCATGGTTATAATCCCGATGAGCCTTCCATTTTGAACGGCAAGAAGCTTGAAGGTGTAGGTTCTACCTTGGCTCATATCCTTAATATTTTATTTAGTAAGGAGCCAGGGGTTGGTCTTGGCTATCACTACCCCGAGGTAGACAAAAATGATCCGAGATACATCGCCCCAGGTGTCTTCCTTGTCCGGGCTAGCGATCATTCTCTTCCGCAGCACCGACCGCGGGTTTTTATAATTGGATTTAAAACTAAAGCCGCAGCGCAGAGGTTTCAATTACCTAAGATTAGGCGACCCTCGGCAAAGTCTTTAGCTCAAATGCTTGAAGTCTCCGGCGTCTTTATGGATGAAGCTGGTGCAAAAACTCGAAAGATTGGTTTCACGCTTAGATGTGGAGGTAAGCAATCGCCCATTAAGGCTAAGCAGAACTGGGATAGTTATCACGTTAGAGAGGAGATGGGTGGTGACGTTAAGCCAAAGCGTATCGAGTGGAAGCATGGCTTAAGGCTGCAGGGATTCCCGAAGCGTGCGCTGCCAGATGGCGTAAAGCCTGCGCAAGGAATGAAGCAACTTGGCAATTCCGTTGCCGTTACTGCAATCAAGGCTTGGGGTAAGCAGATGCTATTGGCTTTAGGCTACACTCCTAAGAAAAATTAAGACTCTAAGAGTTCGAGGAGTTCATCGAGGAGTTCGTCTCCGATATCTTCCGGGTCCGTTGCTACGACGAGCTTTTTTATCGAGTGGGCGACTTCTTCGGGGGCGATCTGCCTCTTCTTGATATAGGATTCGAAGCGGTTGGCCCAATGAGATTTCGTCTCCTGGCTTCGGCGGGGGGCGCTGATCTTTGCAGTAGCTTCCTTAATTAGTGCCTTAAGGTCTTTTACCGTGCAGCCTAGCTGTTCGGCGATTGTTTCGATCGGGTCTTCGGCTGACTCGTCTGAGATGAGCGAGACCCAGCTATCTTCGTGAGTGGCTATGAATGATGCCACGAGCTTGGCCTGAGTGTCCCAGTTGAGGAAGCCCTGGTTTTTGAAGGCAGTGGGCAGGAACTCGAGCAGTTCTTCCTTCTTCATCTCGTGGAGCTCGTAGTTAACCAGATACTGTGCCACGTCCCGGTGGAGGTGTTGAAGCGCCCATCGGCGCTCTCCTGAGCTTCCCGGGAGTACGCGTTTTCCGTCAAAGTAGATAGAATGAGCGGCTTCGATGACGGTCTTTTCGCGATATGATCCCACTCGAGCGAAGGTCTGCTCGCAGTAGTCCGACATGGATCCCGGGGCGGAGAGCAGCATGGGCTTGCTGAGCTCCTTGCCTAGGTGCCTGATCATGAAGACGCCGTGGCCGATGCGGTGTCGGTAGGCTTTCTTGAAGTTGGTGTTCCAGATGTAAGCAGGAAATTCCTGTTCTTTGGAAATGCTGAGCTTAGTTTTCCCTCCTTTGGTCGTGAAAGAGGTGAGCTCTTCAAAGTAATAGGCGGACAGCCAGGTCCAGATTCCGTCGCCGGGCTTAAGTCTCTCCATGGCGACGCTGTCTTCGAGCGCGTCGTAGAGCTTTACGCACAGGTCGTATCGGGTTGGGAAAGGGCCTTCGGGTAGGTGTACCTTTTTGTCTACCATTTCGGTATAGGCGGGCGAACCCGCCAGTGCCTTGATGCTGGCGATGTCGACAGCACTCAGGTCTTCGATTTCTCGGAGTCGAGCCAGCGCCTCGATGAAGGCGTTCAGGCCGCTACTGGTAAAGCTGTGGAGGGGCATTATTGTTGATCTGGGGTCCATTTGCCAGGAAGCTTAAGCGACTTGGCGAAGTTATCGACGGATTCGTTGATCCAATTGGCGCAAAGGGTTGCTGAGTCGGAGCCACCGGTGGGCGCAGGTTCGAGGTTCCAGCGCTTCTGTTTGCAGAGTTGCAGCCATTTGAGTGCATTGGCGTGACGCTTTGCCGTTTTCTCTAGATGGAGGCCTTCGTTGAAGATGATGTTCAGCACGGAACGTAGGACCGCTGGTTTGATGAGCGGCCAGAAGACCTCATTACGAAGTAGGGTTGATTTGATGCTACCCTGTGCTCTGTTGTTGAGATACATGACAGGCCTTTGGGAGTCTTCGGGCCACTCAACCTTGTATAGCTCGTACTTGGGTATTTCGCACACTCGAACGATGATAAGGG
>JACCEC011770592.1_pt1 | contig 15543 bp, 15 predicted proteins | sample 7450121 | NCBI WGS metagenome assembly JACCEC01 (sample SAMN15323455, study PRJNA562643) | freshwater metagenome | isolation source: river surface water | place: USA:Blue River Watershed | collected 2017-08-18 | reverse complement strand
ATCTGCTAATTTTTGAGCATTTTCACCTGGCATGTGAACTTTAAATACCTTTTCGATATCAGTATCATGCCAAAATCTAGCAACATTCACCTTAAAATGCATACTAGGCTTAGCAGAAGAACTAACAGTTAAAATGTTATCAAAATCAAAGCTTAATTCTCTAACAGCATTGTTACTTTGTTTAAATCCACCTAAATGATATACAAAATTTCCATTATTATCTTTAATTTTAGGAGAACTACCCTCTGCACGTACAAAAATATATCCAGTGTTCCAACTCCAAAACATTCCGTTTTCCACAGCTAAAGCGCCTGTTTGTGCACCGCTAACATTACGTGTACTATCTACGCCAATTTTAAATTTAATACCTTTATATTCTCCAGAAGGAATGTTTTTGATATCAAATTTATCCAATTGCCCTTTGTTAGCATCGATTAAATGATAGCTTTCGGTTTCTTTCCAAAATGTTCCATCTAATTTTTCAAGTTCTACATTGGTAATATAATATTTCAACATAGAAAATTGAATACTGTCCCCAACTTTCATGTGATAATAATTTTTATTTAAAGTAAAGCCTGTTGTATAAGTATTACCCCAGTAATGATCGGCTTTAAACTCCATTGCATTAACAGTGTTTGAATTATTATTTTTTTCATCTTTTTTACAAGAAGTAAACGTGCTTGCTATAATAATAGCGCAAGCAAAAACTAAAATTTTTTGCATGATTATAGTGTTTAAATTAATTATTGTAAATTGTTTAATTACAGCAATTTGCTGTAAGTTTTTTAAATAAATAATTTAAACTAATGGAGGAGGAGTGGAGGTTTTTATAGTATTGCTTTTTATCGAAAATTGATAAAAAAACGAATTTTTAATCTTAGTGCTAGGGATTTTAGATGGTTGAGTAAAATTAAATTCACTTACCATAAACACTGGTAATTCTATATTAAGAGGAGCAGGAATTTCTGGCTGTTTTTCAGTGTCTAATCCTTTTTCCTTTAATTTTTGCATCAAGGCACATTTACCATTACAATGCATTTCGGGTATATTTTGGTTTTTACATAAAACCTTAGAATAATAGTTGTAATCCAATGCATAATCCAATAAAATACTAAACTTTATTCCGAAAGGAACAATTAATGAGCATAGTAATATATAAGATATCCATTTTTTCACGCCACGAATATAATCAAAATTGATTATCTAATTTGATAAATAATTAAAAAACTAATGTTAATTAGTTGCTTTTAAATCCTCCAAAATATCCACTAAAGAAGGATAAGTGTTATCGATATAAGGTTGTAAATCACTTATTTTTACCCATTCTACCTTTTCGATTCCTTCCTCGGTTTGTGGAATTAGTTTTCCAGTGAAATTGGTTTTCATGGTAAACCAATAAGTGGTTTTTAAAGCCCAGTCGCCGTTTTTTAATTCGTAGCAATGATAAGTATTGGGTAAAGAATTTATTATTTTTAAATTATTTACGTTACATTCCTCCTCAACTTCTCTTACTGCGCATTCTTGAATATTTTCACCATCTTCCAATTTTCCTTTAGGTAAATCCCATTTTTGTAAACGATAAATCAATAAAATAGCATTATCTTGATTATACACCACTCCACCAGCAGCTGTTATAGGTGTGAAAAATTCACAAAAATTTTTCCAACAATTTTCTATTTCAATCGTGGTCCAATTCGAGTTACCAATTATAAGTCCCTCACAATCATCGTTTTTTAAAAGATTAAAAATTTTTTTAACATCCAACACCTCTAAATGTTGATAAGTTTTAGCTGTTTTTGGATAAGGAAAGCCAATAAAAACTGCTTTGTTGTAAATAAAAACTTTATACATTTGCACTATGGTTTTAAATCAAGATACAGCTACAAAAGTAGCAGAATATTTATTACAAGCAAAGGCTATTAAATTATCGCCTAACAAACCTTTTACTTGGGCATCGGGTTGGAAGTCGCCTATTTACTGCGATAACAGGATTACGTTATCTTATCCTAAAATACGCACGTACATTCGCCAACAACTATCTGCCGTAATAACCGAAAAATTTGCATCACCAGATATTATTGTAGGTGTTGCAACTGGAGGTATTGCGCAAGGAGCTTTAGTAGCTGAGGATTTAGGTTTACCATTTGCTTATGTTCGCCCGAAACCGAAAGAGCATGGTTTGGGGAATCAAATTGAAGGATTAATTGAAGCTGGACAACGTGCTGTAGTTATTGAGGACTTGATTAGTACAGGCGGAAGCAGTTTAAATGCTGTACAAGCTTTGCGCGATGCTGGTGTAAATGTTGTTGGAATGGCAGCAATTTTTACATATAATTTCGATTTGGCTAAAGAAAATTTTAAAAATTCTAAATGCAATTTGGTTACTTTATCCGATTACGATACATTAACTAAAACCGCTTTGGACTCGGGTTATATCAACTCTAACGATTACGATTTAATAAAAAGTTGGAGAAATAATCCTGCAGAGTGGAGCAATAATTTTAATAAATGATTGCTTTAACTTCGCCGGTTATAAAGGTAAATGCTAGTAGGGACGAATTGTTTAGCTTTTTGTCGGACCCTGTCCAAGCAGCAAAAATAATCGAGCATAAATCTGTTCGCCATCTTCAGGTAACCGAAGATGGTTTTTCTTTTTTATTAAAACGAGCAGCAGTATTTCATTTTAAAGTAAAAAAACAATATCCAAACGATATCATATATAACTCTAATAAAAACGTTCCTTTTCAAACGATTTTGGGTTTTAAGATAGTAAATGATGGTGAGCTGATTATCGAATTTGAATCTGATACATCTAGTTTTATGGATTATTTTTTCGAAAAAAGAGTGGATAAGTGGTTAAATGCAGTTGCACAAAATATTATTCAAAAATTTCAATAAGATGCAAATTTTTTATGCTAACGATGCAGATATCCAACAAGGAAAATTAAACGAGGAGGAAAGTGCGCATTGTGTAAGGGTTTTGCGAAAAATTGTTGGTGATAAAATAATTGTAACCAACGGTTTAGGTTTGATTATTCATTCAACTATACATCAAACCGATAAAAAACATGCATATTTTACAGTAAACGAAAGTTTTACGGATACAGCAAAAGTTCCCGATTTGCATATTGCGATGGCTCCGCCAAAAAATATCGATAGATTTATGTTGTTTGTGGAAAAGGCGGTTGAAATTGGAGTTAGTGCGATTACACCCATTTATTCGGATAGATCCGAAAGAAAAAAAGTAAATGCGGAAAAGTTGGAAAAATACGTGATTGGCGCTTGTAAACAAAGTGCTACTTTTGTTTTTCCTGTAATTCATCCCGAATGTAGTTTTAACGAATTTGTGCAAAAAAACTCAGATAAAAACTTATTAATTGGTCATTGTAACGATAATTTCACAAAAGTTCCTGTAAAAGAAGTAGTTGGGTTAAAAAATCCAGTTTTTTTAATTGGGCCAGAAGGTGATTTTAGTGATAGAGAAATTGAAAAAGTTTATCAATTAAAAGGAAAAGGCGTACATTTAACACACAAAAGATTACGAACCGAAACCGCTGGAATTTTTGTGGTTACATCGTTTTTTAATGCTCAAAATCTATAAAAATGGACTCAAAAAATAAGGTTGCATTACAAATAATAGCAGAGGGAAGAGTGCAAAAAGTGGGTTATCGAAATTCTATAATGGATTATGCAATAGAGTTTGGTGTGAAAGGTTGGGTGAAAAATAACCCCAACGGCTCAGTAGATATTTTTGCACAAGGCTCACAAATGCAAATGGACTTGTTTTTAGAAGGTTGCCAAAAAGGTTCGCCGTTATCATCGGTTCAAAAATTACATATCAACGAAGTAAATTATCAACCCGAAATTACTTTTTTTGAAGTACGAAGATAAAAATCATGTATAGATATTTTTTACATTTAGCTTACAAAGGAACGCATTACCATGGTTGGCAATTTCAACCTAATGCACTTAGCGTTCAGGAAGTTATGGAAGAAAAATTATCTATGTTGTTGCGTTTAAAAATTGCTGTTATAGGTTGTGGAAGAACTGATACAGGTGTGCATGCTTCAGATTATTATTTGCATTTTGATACCGAAACAGCTATTGAAAATACCGAAAAATTTGTTTTTCAACTGAATTCGGTTTTACCAAAAGATATATCTGTTTTTGCTTGTTTACCGGTTGTGCAAGATGCGCATGCAAGATTTTCGGCACTTAAACGCAAGTATATTTATTATATAAATTTCTATAAAAATCCATTTATTCAGGAGCTTTCATACCATTTTAAACCCAGTTTAGATGTAGCTAAAATGCAAGAAGTAGCGCCATTTTTTTTGGGTAAAAAGGATTTTACTTCCTTTTCAAAATTGCACACCGATGTAAACAATAATTTTTGTGAAGTGTATGAGTTGGAGATTTTACCAACGGATAAAGGAATGGAAATTCATATTTCTGCCAATAGATTTTTACGTAATATGGTTAGGGCAATTGTGGGAACTTTATTGGAAGTAGGCGAGGGTAAAAAAAATGCCAAGCAAGTTTTGGAAATTATCAATCAAAAAAACAGATCCTATGCAGGTCCTTCTGTACCTGCATGCGGTTTATTTTTACATAAAATTACTTATCCTAAGGATATATTTATATGAGCGAAACTACAGGCAAAGCGTTTGATTATAAGTTATTTAAACGTGTTTTAAAATATGTAAAACCTTACAAGTCCTTGTTTATTTTAACAGGGATTTTAACCATTGTATTATCTTTTATGGCACCTTTGCGCACTTTGTTGGTGCAAAAAGCTTTAGATAATCATGTTTTAACAGGTGATGCACAGGGCTTAACCCAAATTACCTTACTGATTTTAGCGATTTTAATAATGAATGCTTTTTTGGATTTTGGACAAAAATACACTACTAATTTACTCGGACAATCTGTTGTGGTAGATATGCGAAAACAGTTGTTTCAACATATTTTATCTTTTAAAATGAGGTATTTTGATAAAACACCTATTGGTTCATTAGTTACACGTGTTACTTCTGATATTCAAACTATTACAGATATTTTTTCGGAAGGTATTTTAGTAATAATTAGTGATATTTTACAATTAATTATTGCCTTGGTTTTTATGTATTATACCAATGCAACTTTGGCAAACATTACTTTAATTCCGGTTCCTTTGGTTATTTTGGCTACGTTTATTTTTAAAAATGTAATTAAAAAAGCTTTTCAAGATGTAAGGGTACATGTTTCGGCTATCAATACGTTTATTCAGGAACACGTAACAGGAATGAATATCGTTCAAATTTTTAACCGCGAAAAGGAGGAAATGAATCGATTTGAAAAGGTAAACAAAGGACATAGAGATGGTTGGATTAAAACGGTTTGGGCAAATGCGGTGTTTTTTCCTGTGGTGGAAATTTTAAGTGCTACATCCTTGGGTTTATTAATTTGGTGGGGCGCAAAAGGAGTTATACAAGGTGTGGCTACAATTGGGGATATGGTGGCGTTTATTTTATATGTAAATATGTTGTACCGCCCAATTCGTCAATTGGCAGATCGTTTTAATACTTTACAATTAGGAATGGTTTCGGCAGAAAGAGTATTTAAAATTTTGGATACCGAGGAACATATTGCCAACAATGGGAACTATTTTCCCGAAAAACTTAAAGGCGAAATCGAGTTTACAAATGTGGTTTTTTCGTACGATGATAAGGTAGATGTACTTAAAAATGTTTCCTTTCATTTACCTGCCGGCAATTGTTTGGCTTTGGTTGGTGCAACGGGAGCTGGTAAAACATCAATTATCAATGTGTTAACTCGTTTTTACGAAACCAAAAGTGGTTTGGTAACTATTGATGGGGTGGATATAAAAGAGTATGATTTAAACGAGTTGCGTCGTATTTGTGCAGTGGTTTTACAGGATGTTTTTTTGTTCAATGATAGTATTTTCAATAATGTAACTTTAGGTAGAGATACAATTACCAAAGAGGAAGTTGTAGCTGCTGCAAAAGCTATTGGTGTACACGATTTTATTTCGAATTTACCCGATGGCTATGATTATCAAGTTAAAGAACGAGGTGCTTTATTATCTAGCGGTCAGCGACAATTGTTGGCGTTTTTGCGTGCTTATTTATACAATCCGCAGGTTTTAATTTTGGATGAGGCTACCAGTTCTATTGATACACAATCCGAAATTTTAATTCAAAATGCGATTGAAACTTTAACCAAAGGCAGAACTTCCATTATTATTGCACACAGATTATCAACCATTCAAAAAGCCAACGAAATTTTGGTGTTGGATAAAGGTGAAATTGTGGAGCGTGGTTCGCACGAAAGTTTATTACAAAACAAAGGTTATTACCACAAATTACATAACTATCAAACTTTATAGCATTATGGACTATTTAAAATTTTTAGAGCAACTTAAAAACAACAATTCCAAGGAGTGGATGGACGAAAATAAAGTTTTGTTTCATCAAAACCGCGATGCTTTTTGGAAAGATGCTGAAGATATTTTGGATTTTGTAAAAACTTTGGAACCAAGAATGGTAAATTTAGAATTAAAAAACTGTATTTTCCGTCAGAACCGAGACATCCGATTTTCGGCGAATAAAAATCCATACAAAATCAACTTTTCGGCGTATTATGCCATAGGAGGAAAAAAATCTATTTTGCCAGGATATTACATACACATAGAGCCCAATGCTAGTTTTTTAGCTGCCGGATTATGGATGCCAGAAAAAGAAGTGTTACGCAAAGTACGAGAAGAAATCGACTACTCCGGCGATGAATTTTTAAACATCTTAAACGAACCGGATTTTAAAAAATCTTTCTCCGAATTAATGGATGATCAACTAAAAACTGCACCCAAAAATTACCCTAAAGATCATATCTATGCCCAAGTTTTAAAATATAAAAGTTTTATCGTTCAATTCCCTTTAAAAGATTCCGAAATAAAAAACAAATCATACATCCAAACCACCAAACAAAAATTCCAACTAGCCCAAAACTTCGTTAATTACCTAACAAAAGCTATAGAGGTGGAGGTTTAATTTGGAATTAAACGTTTTAAGTTGTTTTTATTTCCATTAAAATAATTTCCATCAACAGCTCCTTCAATTCCTTTAATATTTAATTGTTCGGTAAATTGATGAAATTTCCACTGAATATTTAAAACCCTATTTTCACCTGAATAAGCTGCAATCCACAAAGGATAGTTGGAAAAATAATTTTCGATATAGGACAAATAAAATGTTCTGCCCGAGTAAATTATGGGTTTAATTCCCCAGTTTTTTTCGATTAATTGTAAAAAGTTTAGTAATCCTTTTCGTAAGTTTTCTTCTCCATTTTTGCCCATTTCTTCAATATCCAACACAGGAGGTAAATCACCTTTTTTATAGGAGTAAACCGATTTAAAATGATTAAATTGTTGAGTTGAATTTTCATTTGGTCGGTAGTAATGATACACGCCAACAAGATAGCCAGCTTCTTTGGCTTTTGCGTAATTTACAGAAAATTGTTTATCAGTTCCGTTTTTTCCCATTGAGCTTCGAATAAAAACAAATTGAATTGGAAATTTAGAGGCTTTAATTTGTTCCCAATCAATTGTTCCATTATAATGCGAAATATCAATTCCGAAAATATAATTTTTGTTTAAATTTTCTAAAGTTTCAATTGTTGTTTTTTGAAGATTTTTAATGTACGACAATATAAATTTGTAGCCTATATACCCCATTAAAACTAAACTTAAAAACACAAAAAGTCTTATTTTAACTTTGTGTTTTTTAAATATATACGAACCAATAAATATAAAAAATAATAGAATTGCAGCAACAATAAAAGCTTTGCTTTTATTGGGATAAAGGTGATACAAATCCCACGCGTAAATTTTTATTTTCTGCCAATTTATATTCGTCATTATTGTGGATCTACATCTATATTAAATCTAACTTGTTTGTAGCTATTATCGCTTTTTAATTTATTTATCCACTGATGAATATGCGATTTTATATCTGTAATAGAAGCTTTTTTACTAATTTTTATATAAGTTTTTTTATGATATAAATTATTGATTCGTGAGATTGCAGGATACTCGGGTCCTAAAACCAAAGCAAAATCCTTTAAACTGGCTCTTAATCCAGATGAAACACCTTCTGCAGCTGCATCCAAAACATTTTTGTTTAAGTGTTTAAAAGTGATACAAATTAAACGGTAAAATGGAGGATAGTAAAAATTTCTACGGTTTATAATTTCGGAATTGTACAAAGATAAATAATCGTATTCCATCACATTTTTAATAACACTATGATGTGGTTGAAAGGATTGAATAATTACTTTTCCTCGTTTATCTCTTCTGCCGGCTCTTCCAGCAACTTGAAGCATCAATTGAAAAGCTCTTTCGAAAGATCTAAAATCAGGAAAGCTAAGCATTTGATCGGCATTTAAAATACCTACAACCGAAACTTTATTAAAATCCAAACCTTTGGTTATCATTTGTGTGCCTACTAATACATCAATTTTAGCATCTTCAAAATCGCTAATAATTTCTTGGTAAGCATATTTTTTTTTGGTAGTATCTAAATCTAATCGTGCAATTTTTGCATTAGGGAAAAATTTAGCAAATTCTTCCTCAATTTGTTCGGTTCCACTACCTTTAAAACCTGTTTCTACACTGCCACAAGCTTTACAAGTTACTGATAATTCTTCCATGTGACCGCAGTAATGACAACGCAAAAGATTAGAGTGTTTATGATACGTTAAACTTACATCGCAACGAATACATTTTTCAACATGCCCACACACATCACATTCCAAAATTGGTGCGTACCCACGACGATTTTGAAACAAAATTACCTGTTCCTTATTTTCTAGCGCTTTTTCAATTTCTTTGTATAATAAATCGCTAAACAAACCATGCATGGTTTTTTGTTTTTTTTCTTTGCTTAAATCTGCGCAAAAAATCTCTGGCATCGAAATTCCGCCATATCGTTTGTTTAATTCAACCAAAGCATATTTTCCCATTTTTGCATTATAGTAGGAATCAATTGATGGTGTTGCAGAACCTAAAATTATGGGTATTTTTTGAGTGAAGGATAAATAAATTGCAGTATCCCGAGCATGGTATCTAGGAGCAGGATCAAATTGTTTATAGGTATTTTCGTGTTCTTCATCAACAATTATCAATCCTAAATTTTGAAAAGGTAAAAACAAAGCCGAACGAGCGCCAATTATTATTTTAAACTTTCCATTTGGTAACAATAAATCGTTCCAAATTTCAACTCTTTCATGTATGTTAAATTTAGAGTGGTACACGCCAACTTCGTTACCAAAAACTTTTTGTAAACGATTGATTAACTGAGAAGTTAATGCGATTTCGGGCAACAAATACAAAACTTGTTTATTTTGTTGTAAAGCATTTTGAATTAAATGAAAATAAATTTCTGTTTTCCCACTTCCTGTAACACCATGTAATAAAACAGGTTTTTGTTCCTCAAATCCCAATTTGATTTGAATTAAAGCAGTATTTTGAATTTCACTTAAAACAGGTATTTCCTGAATATTTCCTTGATAGTTTTTTATTCTGTCGGTGGTAACTGCCTCAAAAATTAAAATTTCTTTTTTAATTAATTGATTAACTGTAGAGGAATCTATTAGGTAATCTTTACAAAAAATTGATTTTTTTATTTTAAAATCATTGTAGTTAAATGATGGTAAGCTAACAAGTCGTAATAAAGCATCCTCTTGTTTAACCGATTTTTTAATTAACTGAAAAGCATTTTGTAAACTTTCTGGATTAGGAAATTTTTGATAATTTAAAGAAATATAATCTTCAATTTTAGCTTTAAATTTTTGTTGAACTTCCTCTTCGATCCAAATCACACCTTTTTCTAATAGGGTTTTGATAATAGGTTGAACAGATTTAATGCCTAAAATTTGCGAAATTTCTTGAATTGATAAAAGTGGCTGAATTTGTAAAGCCTCCACAACTAAAAATTCTCTATCGTTTAATTCATCAAAATTTACAATATTATCGCTTAATAAAATTTTGGTTTCGCTAACTAATTTAAAACCAGATGGAAGTGCCATTTGCATCACATCACCTATATTAGCCATGTAGTAATCTGCAATCCAATCCCAAAGTTTTAATTGATTTTGTAATACAATAGGATGATTATCTAAAACATGCTCAATTCCCTTTGCTTGATATTCCTTAGGTGGAAGATGATGAATTTTTTTAACTATTCCGGTGTATAATTTGTTTTTACCAAAAGGTACTATAACTCTGCATCCAATAAATATTGATTCCTCTAATTCTTCAGGAATAAAATAGGTGAATAAATTGGGTAAAGAAACAGGAATTATAATGTCGGCAAAATTCATTTAATACATTTTTTATTACTTACCCAAATAATAAGAATAAAGGAATTTATTGATCGAAATAATGTTCGATTAACAAATGAATATCGTAAGATTTTAACGGAGTTTTTCCTTTAAAGTACAATAAAATATAGTTATTTAGTTCTTCTTTACTAATTTTTCCATCTTTGTTTATATCCACCAATTTAGTAATTTCTTCAATGCTTAATTGACTTGAATTAGCTTGAGGAATTTTTTCATATAAACCACTGTTTAAAGCCAAAAACAATAAATCGCTTTCGTCAATTTTACACATAGAAGGATAATATTTACAAACTTCCTCTCGATTAATTCCAACGGTATCTTTAGGAATTATTTTAGCAATTTCCTCGCGTGTTAAACCTACACCTTTTTCGTTTACATACATACTATCAGGTGTATCAGCTTGTTCGTCCATATAATCAGGAATTCCATCTTTATCTGTATCAACCGGACAACCTTCCTTGTCTACCTTAACTCCACTTTTTGTGTCCATACATTTATCATCTACATCAGCAACACCATCTGCATCGCTATCTGTAATTAAAAGAGATTCGAAATTTAATTCTTTTGCTAGTTTTTTAGCTTGTTTTCTTTCATCAATTTTGTTTTTTATACCTTTAATGTTAAATTCTAAACCAAAATTTAGGACAAAAAAAGCATCATTATTTAATTTAAACTCTAAACCATCAATAAAATCCGAGTTGGTATGATTATAATTAAACTCAATAAAGTAATTACAAAATTTATTCACATAAAATTCGAAACCTAAGCCAGCTTTGTATGCCAAAAAATTCGTATTAAAACCGTTTAAATCGGCTAAGTTACTTTCATATGTAAAATCTCTTTTCATCTGCCTAGCAGAATTTATATTTTCTGGTAATTGTGGTTGATTTCGAATTAATCCATCGGACCAATAATAATATTCTGTTCCATATTCATTTTTTAAATCCGATAAAACTTTAGTTTGGAAGTAAGTTGCCCCTAAATTAAAATATGGAACTATTTTAGAGGTTGATTTTACCATCCATCCACTACCTAAAATTTTAGCATTTAATCCTGCACCAAATAAAGTTGTAGAAAAATTATGTTGGATTAATTTATTGTGTTCATTTCCAGAAATTTTACCGTATGAACCTCCTAAATTAATTTGGAAATTAGGTGTTATTTTGTAACCTAAATACATATCGCTAGATAAATGATTACTTAAAGGATTATCCGAAAATGAAGATATATCCCCTAAATAGTAATAGGTACCTAAAGTTGATCCCCATACAAATTTCCCGTTTTTGCGAATGATTAATGAATCTTGAGCAACTGTGAAAAAAGTGCAAAATATTATAAGGATTGATAAATAAGTCTTTTTCATTTTTCAGAACTTGTTTAATTTGATTAAAAAAAACTACAATATTTTTTTAAAAATTAGCATAAAAGTACAATATTTTTTTTTATTTAAATGGAATAGAAACTTAAAAACAATTTTGAAATTAAAATATAATTTTAACTTTTTGAATATCAGTATTTAAACACTTTTAGTTTTTGTGTTAATAATAACCAAAATGATAATTTATTCCCAATTGAAAAAATGAATGGTTTAATCCCTTTGTTATAGAATAAACCATATTCCATTGTAGTGAAAAGGTTTTTAGCTGGGAAGTTTGAAATTTATAATCTCCACCAATTAGTGGTCCGTACTCAATAATATTACTCATAGTATTGATATTGGATGGTTTTATTATATCTGAATTGTAAAGTCCAGCTCCAATTCTATAACTAAAACCTCTATATTTTAAAACATCAAAATTTGCACCCATTCCTTTATGATATTCTATGTTTATCGGTAAAAATATAAAAGGGGAGGGATTATTTACAAATAAAGCACCCAAGTGTGGATTAATTGCCAGAGCTGTATTCCAATCATTTTTACCTGTAAAATTCCATCTTAAATTATAATTAACTGATATAGCATTATTGAAATAAATTTGATGATAATTTAATCCAATATTTTTATGGGTAACACATTTAGATATTGAGTGTTGTATAAGTAAAATTAAAGCAAAAACATATTTAATATAACTCATGATAATTATTTTAAATAGTTTACGAATAAAATGGTGTAATGATATTGTATTGGTTATTAAAAACAATAATATACTGAATAGGTTATTTGCAAAAATATATTTAAATTCACTTTGATACAATACTTAAATCTAATTAAATTAATTTTATTTCTGAAATTCAAGTAAAAATGATAACAATATATTAAATTCAGGTCTTAGAAAAGATTTAATTTTTAAAATTCTATATTTGTGATAGTTAAATTATTGTTTCTAGAGATGTAAAGATTTATTACTAAAATCCATTATGAATAAAATTGCAATAATCATTGGTACACGCCCCGAGGCGATTAAACTAATTCCTCTAATTTTAGCCTTAAAAAAATCTACATTTTTTAAAGTGGAAGTATGCTCAACAGGACAACATAAAGAAATGCTAAAACAAGTGTTTGAAGTTTTTAATATCGAACCAGATTATGAATTGAACATAATGACTCATAATCAAAATTTAGCAGAGTTAACAAATGTTTTACTTTCAAAACTAAATGATTATTTAGGTAAATCGCAAATTGATTTCTTAATTTGTCAGGGAGATACCACTACAGCTTTTGTTTCTTCACTAGCTGCATTTTATCACAAAATTCCAGTGGGACATGTAGAAGCTGGATTAAGAACTTGGAATAAATATTCACCGTATCCTGAAGAAATTAATAGACAGTTAATTTCTAAAATTGCAGATTTACATTTTTCACCAACTATAAATTCGGCAAATGAATTGATTAAGGAAAATATTTCAAAAGAGAAGATATTTATAACAGGAAATACTGTTGTAGATGCTTTAAAATTAGTTCAAAATAAAATTGAAATAAATGAGATTAAAATTTCAGAAGAAATAAAATCAATTTTTGAGAATAAAAAATATATTTTAATTACCGGTCATAGAAGAGAAAATTTTGGTAAAGGATTTCAAAATATTTGTTCTGCAATTAAAAAATCAGCTTTGCAATTTGTTGATATTGAATATATTTATCCAGTTCATTTAAATCCAAATGTTAAAGAGGTTGTAGAAAAAGAATTAGCGAATATTCCAAATGTTAAATTAATTTCTCCTTTAGATTATACAAGTTTTATTTATGCACTATACCATTCATTTATAGTTCTTACAGATTCTGGAGGTGTTCAAGAGGAAGCACCAAGTTTTAAAAAACCTACTTTGGTAATGAGAGAAAACTCTGAGCGGATGGAAGGTGTAGAAGCTGGTGTTGTAAAATTAGTAGGTACAGAGATAGATGATATTGTTAACAATATTAAAGAATTGATTACTAATGAAGATTTTTATTTATCCATGACAAAATCCGAAAATCCATATGGAAATGGAGATGCATCTGAAAAAATAGTTGAAATTTTAGAAAATTATTTTAAAAAATAATGAAGTTATTAGTTTTAATTGATGATTACCCAAGTGAAACAAATTTGTACTCAAATATGTTTGCTCACGTTCGCGTTAAGGGATACATTTCTAAAGGAGCAAATGTAAAGGTTGCGATTACATCAAAGTATAAAAAGGTTTCGGATTATTGTTTTGAAGGAGTTGATGTTAAAGGTTCAGCTAAAATAAGTGATATTAAAAAAGTAATATCCGAATTTGAACCAAACGCTATATTAGTTCACTTTGCACTTGGCAGAATTATCAGGTCGATATTAATAAAAAACACTAAGATACCTATAATTATTTGGGTACATGGTTATGAAGCTTTAGGATGGTATAGAAGACTTTTTAATTTTCATCCTTTAAAACCAAAAACATATTTTAAATTAGCAAGTTTAATTTATAGAAATACTATTCAGTTATTTCATTTCAGAAGATTGGTGATTTTCGCTAATAACAATAATCATATATCATTAGTTTTTGTTTCTAATTGGATGAAAAAAATAACTGAAACCGACTGTTTAGTTAAGATAAAACAATTTAATATTGTTGGTAATCCAATTGACGATAACTTGTTTAGTTATAAAGAAAAAAATGAGAATAATCGTTTTAATTTTTTAATGATTCGACCATTTTACTCTAAAAAATATGCAACTGATTTAGTTACAGATGCACTAAAGATTTTAGAAAAAGAAATTATATTTAAACAATTACATTTTACAATTGTTGGCAAAGGTGCTAAAAAAAGTAAGTTTTATAAACATTTTAAAAATTACAAAAACATTGAAATTATAGATACTTTTTTAAATCAAAAGTCAATAAAAGAACTACATGATAAAAATGGTGTGTTTTTAGCAATATCCAGACAAGATGCTCAAGGAGTTTCAATGTGTGAAGCCTTATCTAGTGGATTAACAATTATAAGCTCTAACAATACAGCAATTCCAGAATATATACCGCATTTAAAAGCAGGAATACTGAGTAATAATAAACCACAAGATATCGCAGAAAAAATTAAACTAGTAGTTAATGATAAAGATCTTTTTTTAAAACTATCAAAAGAGGGTTCCCAATTTATAAGGGAAAAAGTTGGTTTTAACTCTGTAATAAATCAAGAATTACATATTATTAATGAGAAAATTAAATAACAAAATCATTAATTAAATACGCTTTACTTGGGTGAACAAAAAAACAATTTCTTACACCATTATCAGTTTTTCTCTGAATACTATTTACTTTTTCTAACCCTTCATTTGTATGATTATAAAATTCATATCCATGTTTTTTGAATATTTCTTCAAGTTCAATTTCTATTTTGTTAAAAAGGGTTTCGCAAATAATAATAGGTTTCATTTTTTCTAAGATTATGTCGGCATTTTTTAGTATTAAATGTTCAGTTCCTTCGGTATCTATCTTTACTAAATCAATATTGTCTTGATTGTTGTCGATAACATATTGATTAAAAGTTTTTGTTTCAACTTCAATAGGAATAAAATTCCTTCCAACAGTTAAGCTGCCCGTATTACCTTCACCTGCTAAATTGTACTCTAAGTAGGTGTATTTATTATTTTTAATTTCAAAAAAATTAATCGAACCGTTTTGGTCTGATAAGGCAATTTCTTCAACTTTAATTTTTTTTAAATTATTTAATTTTATATTTTTTTT
>JACCEC010899759.1_pt1 | contig 15543 bp, 15 predicted proteins | sample 7450121 | NCBI WGS metagenome assembly JACCEC01 (sample SAMN15323455, study PRJNA562643) | freshwater metagenome | isolation source: river surface water | place: USA:Blue River Watershed | collected 2017-08-18 | reverse complement strand
GTCGTCAAACCCCGCACGAGGTGCAAATGTCGCGGGCCGCGTACGATCGGTGTTCGTCGTTGGCTCAGAACGTGTTGAAACGGTTGCGTCCGCCGGTCGTCGTCTATCCGCGGGGTGTATACGCCGACCCGACGTCCAGCGACGCGGTCGAGTTCTACAACTGGGACCCGACGCCCGACGAGTGTCGCGAGCTCAAAGCCAGCGGTGCGTTGGACTACGTGTGTGCGCTTGGGTCTATGCGCACGAGGTGTGTGCGCGCGTCGGGCGCGTGGCGGAAAATGTCGGTCCGCGTGTGGTTGCCCGACGACTGGGCGGAGTTGTCGTCGGTGCCCAGGGTGTCGGTCGCGGTCGCGTCGTCGCCGTTCCCGTGGTTGAAGCACCACATCGTGCTCGCGTTCGAGCGCGCCGAGCAGTCCGACCGGGTGCGGGTCTCGGTGCAGCGCGAGCGCGAAGACACAGCGATCGCGACGCTCGCGTCCGTCGACGGGGCGCCGTACCTGGACGCAGAGTGGCCGCTGTCGACCTTCGTCGGCCGCCGCGGCGCGCTGCTCGCGCTGCAGGTCGTGCCCACGGATGTCTACCCGGACCAAGAATTTGACCGAGACGACGACAACGACGAGGAGGATCCGGTTCGGTGTCGGTTGAAGCACGAACACTCGGACTGGGAACCCTTGTACCTCGACGTGACATCGGCGCACGTGGGCCAACGCATCCAGTTGTCGGAGGCGCGTACGCTCGGCGACCAGCAAGGAACCCTCGAGATCTGCGACGACCATGTGCGGTTGCAGGCACACATTGGCTACGATTTCAACTGGTGCGCGGCGTGGGTCGAGGTGTCAACGCCGACCTGGACGGCGCCGTGGCGTTCGGCCATCGCCGTCGATCCGCGCACGCACAAGTACGACGGTGCGCACTGCGTCACGGACGAATGGCGCACCTCGTCTGGGTTTACACCGATGATGGTCTCCGTGCACCGCATCGTGTCCTCGTAACTTAATTTTTTTACCCTTCCCCCCCCCGTGCTCCGGTCTTTCTTTCCTTTCTCTTCCTTTTTTCCCCCCTTTCTCTTCCTTTCCCCCTTCCCCTTTCTCTTCCTTTCTCTCTCTTTTTTTCTGTTTCTGTTTTTTTTTGGCGTCTCCGTGCGGTTGCTCGGGGGTACAATTCATTGAAGGTGGGGAAAAAGTCAATGGCGAGCACGGCGACGAAGCAAGTGACGTTGACGGTGGCGCTGGACGACGTGCCGGCCTCGTGGTCGACGTGGACGCCGCACCAGGCCGCGTTGGCGTTGACGGTGGGCGCCGAGGCCGTGCGCCAGTCGTCGACTCTGGCTCGCCCGGACGACTGGGTGTTGGTGTTGCGCGAGTCCATCGCGGACGCGGTTGCGCACGCGTTGCGTCCAAACGACGCAGAAGACCCTGCGCCGAAGGAGGACGACGGCGACGACAACGACACGGCGACGAGCAAAGGTGCGCGCGGGGAGCGGCGGTTTGCGGAGTGTGCGCGGGCGACGTTCCGAGACTTTGCGGGGTTCCGGATGGTCGACACACACATGCGCGGGGGCGAGGGGGATGTCCGGTTGTCGTTCGAGGACTTCGAGGTGCTCGTCGACGTGAAGCATTACCGCGGACCCGTGCCCGCCGAGCAATGCGCCAAGTTGCGCGCCGACCTGGCGCGCCACCCGGACATCCCGTTTGCGTGGTTGGTGTCGCTCACGAGCAACGTCGACGCGTGGGACCGCGCCCCGCTGATGTTCGAGTGGATTTCGTCGACGCAATGCGTGGTGTACGTCAACCGCCTGGCGTTGCGCGCGCACCCCGACGAGTGGTTGCGCGCGGCGTGGTTTTCGTGCCGCGAACTGGCCAAGTTGTTGGCGCCCGAGACGGACCCGTGCTCGGAAATGGCGTTTTTGCGCGACCGCCACGCCGCCGCCGTCAACCTGTGCCGGTCGCTGCGCAAGCAAGTGAGCGAGTTGTTGCACACGACGCAGCGCGCCGCGCAGGCGATCGACGCGCAATTGGTCGACGCGTTGACCGCGCACACCGGGGCGTTGGCGCAGTCGCACGCGGCGGTCTTGGCGACGTGGTGGGCTTCGGCCGTCGAACACACCGAGTCCGAGACCGACGTGCTCTCGACGACCGAATTGTGGGCCAAGTTCCGGGTGTCTGCGTTGTCGACGTCCGCCACGACAAACGACGACGGCGCCAACGACGACCGTCCGCCGATCACCGTCGCGCACTTCCGACGGTTCGTGCGCGCCCACGTGCCCGCGGCGTCGTTGCGCGCGCGGAGCAAAAAACCCGACGGCCCCGTCGACGTGCTGCGCGTCCGCTGGCGTCCGTCCGCCACGGCCTTGGACCACCTTCAATTCGTGTAATCCCCCCCCATCCACTTTCACAACCCAAACCACCCCCACGTCCTGGAACGAACAACCGAACGACACGATCCCCCACGAACAACCTCCACCCCCCCCCAACAAAAAAAAACATGGCCGAGGAAGCGCCCAAGACGCCGCAGTACATATGGCCGCCGTTCAAGCAACGGGAGCTCGTGAAATTGCACAATGGTCGTTGGAACAACGCGGTGACGTGTTGGTACGTGCCGTGCACCGCGACCCCGGAAGAGGCCGAGTTGCTGACCCGGCGGTTCAAGCTCAACCGCTACGACGTGGCGGACACGCGGTTCCTCCAGCGCGCGCAACGGTTCGACGACCGCGGGGCGCCGAAGTGCGTGCCCGTGTTGTGCGGCCCGGCCGACGCGGTGTGCCACGACCTGCACGGGTGTTGTCCGCGCTGCGACGCGCCGGTGACGACGACCGACCAATGCACCTTCGAGCACGTGTTGCCGACCGACTGCTCGTTTTACAGCGAGTCCGACGAGGAACACGCCTCGTGCGCGTGGCCCAAGAAGCAGACCGCGCTCGTCGTGTCCCAGTGTCCGTTTTGCGGGCGCGAGTCCGACGAAGAACAGGTCGTGACCCCCAAACGCCTCGTCGTTGTATCCACGCCGCGCGCCGAGTGGACGTCGCGGCTCAAGGACGACTTGGACCCCGAGGCGATCGTCGTGCACCGCAGCGAACTGGCGGCCGTGCACCGCCATGCGTATCCCGAGGTGCACGACTTGCGGTTCCGTTGCACTCGCGCACAGTGCATCCACAAGCACAAGTTGCTGTGCGACCCCCCGCCCGTGAAACGCTGGACCCAATCGACCTTGCACGACCACTGGTTTCAGACCGTGGTCCCGCCACCGCGATCGTTGTCCGACGACGAACCATCCTCCAAGAAAGCAAGACCCGACGACTGACGCGAACAAACGCGACCGACGACGATAGTTAGGTTGTTTTGGATGGGGGTTAATTTCTTAAAACAAAAAAAACATTTTACACGAGCTACCGGGGTTTTCTCTTCTTCTTTCTTCTTTCTTTTTAAGCAGCCACTGGAGCAGATGCCTCTTGGGCCGACGACGACGACGACGACGAGGCGGGTGGTGTCGCGTCGCTGTATATGACGCGGTTGTTTATTCCTCGGTCTTCTTCCGGGGTGGGCGCATTGAACCGGTCTCCTTGCCGACGTTCACGCCGTCCGGGGATTTCTTTGGGCGGGCCGTAAATGTGGCGAAAGCGGGCGAACTCGTTTTTGGCGACGACGTTGCGGTTGGGCAAAAATTGGTTGTCTCGCACGCGGCAATATCCGTGATGCTTCTCGTTGCCGCTGACCCACCGACACATCCGAGACTCGACGCACTTACGCTTGGTGTTGTACCTTTCGGCGCAGAGCTTTTTGGTTTTCTTCAGGGTTTTGCGGTACAGGTGCTTGCGCGCCTTGGGGTCGTTGATCTTGGACACGTTGTACTTGGGGTTGTTGGTTTGTTGGGCGTACAAGTTGCGGAAGCGTTTGGTGCGCCGGTGGCCGGTCTTGCGTCGCCTTCGCCGGTCCTTGCGGCGGTTGCGGTTGAAATTGGCGTCGTCGACCGGGCGCCGCATGGTGTCGGTGGCCACGGTTTTGTCGAGGTCTTGTTCGTGCTGTGAGATCGGCGGCGTCGACAATTTGCTAGCCCTTCGACCGATTCCGTTCACGACGGGGGGTAGCCCGTCCATCGCTGCGTCATATAAGTTGTATTCCGCGTCCATGTGCCCGTTTGGGTCACCGTTTGCGTTTGGGTCCCCGTATTGGTTTCCGTATTGGTTTCCGTCTTGGTCCCCGTATTGGTTTCCGTATTGGTCCCCGTATTGGTTTCCGTTTTGGTCCCCGTGTTGGTTTCCGTATTGGTCCCCGTGTTGGTCCCCGTATTGGTTTCCGTATTGGTCCCCGTATTGGTTTCCGTATTGGTCCCCGTATTGGTCCCCGTGTTGGTTTTCGTATTGGTCCCCGTGTTGGTTCCCGTGTTGGTTCCCGCGTTGGTCGGGATTCGACGCCGCTGCTATACCTAAATAATTGCGCATTATTTGGGAATGGTCGGTTTCTCCGTTCGCTTTGCGTGGAGTTGCATTTGATTGGTTTGCATTTGCTTGGTTTGCATTTGCTTGGTTTGCATTTGCTTGGTTTGCATTTGCTTGGATTGCATTTGCTTGGCTTGGAGGCGATTGAGCAAACGGATTTATTCCCGGTCCGGGGTCGGGGGATTGTCCGTCGAGTGCCCAGTCTTGACTGTTGCCAAGGCCCTCGCCGTTGCGGAGACCGTCGTCGCTAACGTCCATGGCCTCCGACCCTTCGCCGCCGCGGTGCACGCGTCGTCTGCGAGTATGGATGTGCGTGCGACTTCTGCGACTGTTGCGGCCACGACGGCGACTGCGTGTGCGCGGCCGAGCACGACAACGAGTGGACATGGTGTATACTTTCCCCCCCCTAACAAAAACCCACGAGGATGTCGGACAACAAAAAAACAAACGACAACGACGACAATTGCAAACGCCACGGTTCTTCGTCGAACGCAGAAAAAAAAAGGCTCTCGCCGTCAAAGGGCGTGGTACGTCATCGGTTGTTCGGCGGCCACCAGGTCGAAGATGGTGGGGGCGGCGGCGGCGCTCGGGTTGGTCGAGACGACCGTGGTTGTCGTGGGGGGCCGAATCGGGGTTGCTTCGGGGACGGGGGTTAGGGTCAGGGTTAGCCCACGGTCCTGCCTTTGCGAAAAGGACAGTTGGCGCTCGTCGTCGTAGTAGTTGCGCTCCAGCCACTCGAGGTTCATCAAATCGGGCTCGCCCCACCTCCCCAGATCGAGGTGCACGCGCGTGGCCGCGACCTGGTGCACGTGGCGGCCGCGCTGGTGGAACACCGCTTGCAAGTCGGGCAAGTGCGTGATCGCGTGGCAGATGTCGCGCAGCACGGAGGTCAAGTTGGCGCGCAAGGACTCGACGGTGTCGTGGCGCACGAGTTCGTGCGACCGCACGGGCATGTTTTCCCGGCGGAAAGTGGGGTTGAAGCACACCTGGACGTACCGGTCCCAGGTCTCGTTGAACCGGCTCGCCAACTGTTTGGCCACCGTCGTCGCGGCGTGCAGGTCGGCCAGCGCGTCCGGCGCGAACGCGTAGAGCCGTTGGCGGTGGCGCGTCCAAAACGCCGTCGCCTCGCGCAAGTAGTGGTTGTACACTTCGATGCGGTCGACGATCGATTGCTCAAAGCCTTCGACGGTGTCGATGCCGTGGCGTCGGGCGATGTCCGACGCGCCGATCTCGAGCGCCGATTGCGCGGCGAGCAATTGCGTCTGCAGGCTGGCGCGCAACGACGCGTGCATGCCCGTCGACCCGGGGTCGGTGGTGCGGCTCATCGCGAGCGCGCGCGTTGAATCGTCCACGCGTTTTTGCAACACGGCGACCTTTGCGTTCAACGAGCCCAGTTGTGCCTTGCACACTTTCAGCGCCGACAAATCGTTGAGCGCGCGTTGGTGCGCTTGCACCACGTCCGGGCGGAATTGCCACACGGCGTACACATCGTCTTTGAGCACAAGCACGTCGCACATGGTAACGGGCAACGAGCACTACAACCTTGAAAAAAAACCTTTTTTTTTTAGTTGGGCGATGGACCCTCGTCATTCAAGTGTCGACGCGCCAACACCTTTTTTTTCATTGTTTGTGGTTGTTTTTGTTGGAGGGGAAAAAGGGAAAAGGAGGGGGGGGAAGCTTCTCACAGTTCGTGGATGAGCTCGCCGTTGCGGTACATTTGGCATTTGAAGGTTTGGTTGGTGGGGCGGTAACAAACCTCTTTGTCGCTCGCGACTTCGTTGAAGAACAAGTATTGCCCCGACCCGCCGGCATACATGGCGAGCACGAAAGTCAGCCCGGCTACCCCGCCGCCAAACGCGTTCATCGCCAGGTCGGTGGTGTCGGTGTAGCACGCGTGCGACCATTTGAGCGCCACGTCGAGCAAGGCGTACACCAAGATGGTCGAAAACACCCAGTAATTGACGGCGTCGTTGGCGAACATGGGGTAGGCCAAATACGTCAGGGTGAACGCCGACACGAAGGTGCTGAACGCGGGGTTGCCGTACCGCGTGTATTGCACGGCGTTGCACACCGTGCCGTCGAGGCGCGAGGGTTCTGCGCCCGACACGAAATACGCATAACTGCGCGCGACGCAGGCGGCCAGCAAAAACCCCAGGTAAATCAGGCCTTTGAAGTTTTGAAACACGAACGACAAGCTCGTGATGCCTGTCGCGACAATGATCGGCGAAAAAAACACAAAGTACACCAACCCGTTGAACGGCTGGAAAATGTACAACGGTCGGTCCATCGTTTGCAGGTTGAAAAAAAAACAACAACAACCGGGTTTCTCTTTCTTCACACATTAAAAAAACCCACACACCATCTATCTCATCGTCGATTCCTTCTTTTGTTGTTCGTTTCTTTTTTTTTCTTTTTTTCTCTTGTTTCTCTTGTTTCTTTTGTTTCCTCGTTGTTTGTCGACGATCGAGCTTCCTGGATCATCCCGCGTTTGAACCAACGGTGCTCGACGCTTTGTGCGTGCGACGACGGCATGTGAGCGCGCGGAAACGCGAGCTATGGCTCAAATTCCGTCTCAGTTGGTGGCGCGAGACCAGCTGTAAGGCGGCACTTGCGCGACGTCGGCGAACAGGATTTTGACGGTCGCGGACGTGTTGGTGGTGTCGTCGTTGACGCCGAGCACGACGTTTTGCGCAAAGCTGCCGTACGCGCCGTCCTGGTCGAGGAAGGTCTGGAAGCCGCTGGCGTCGGCCACGGGAAAGGGGTTGGCGAGGCCGTTGATGCACGACACGTTGACGGTGGTGGAGGCGCCGCTGAAAAACGGCGACTCGGCTTGTGCCGCGGTGACGTAGGCCGTGCCGAAGTTGACCGAGGTGACCAGCCCGTTGTTGTCGACGGTGGCGACGCCGACATTGTCGGAGGTGTACGTGATGGGCGCGGTGTTGTTGCTCGAGGCGCTCAGCTGCAGGGTTTGGTGGTACAAGACGGACCCGTCGCTGGGGGACACGGTGAGCACGGTGTTGGTGGGCGAGATGTACGGCACGGTGGGGAAGTAGCCCGTCGCGAAGACGGGGTTGCGCAGCACGACGGAGCCGCCGCTGCTCGCGTAGCCGGGCAAGTTGAGTCCGCCGATCACGAGGTTGTCGATGTTGGCCCCGGACTGTTGGGTCATCACCCAGTAGCCGGTGAGGTGCGGGTAGTTGGCCGGGTTGACGACCACGGCGGTGTACAGCGACGCGATGTCGGCGTCGGTCAGGCAGGTGTCCCAGATGCGCACGAGCGCCATGTTGCCGTTCATGTGCTGGATGCCGTCCGCCGAGCCTGCCCCGAGCACCAACGGCTGGGCCTGGTTCGCGATGTGCCAGCCGGTGCCCGAGGCGACGCGCACGCCGTCGATGTACAGGTTGTTGGTGCCGGTGGTGTCGTCGAACACCGACGCGACGTGGTGCCACACGTTGGAGGTCATGGCGCTCGAGGAGGTCACGGTGGACCCGCCCCACCCGTAGGATTGCAAGTACCCGGAGCCGGTGATGAAGAGCGAGTACGCCATTTGTTTGACGACCAGGCCCATCATGCCCGACGGCGCACAACTGATCCACGCCTCGATCGTGCCCGCGTTGTACGAGTACATCTTGTTGCCGCTGCCGTCGGTGGCGTTGGCGTCAAACGCGAAGGAGCCATTGTTGCCGCAGGCCCACGACGAATACGTGACGGTCATGGTCGAAGCGGGCGAAACGAAAAGAAGGTACACAAAAAAACAGCCGAAGCAAAAACGAGGGTGGGGGGAGTGCTGCTAAACATGAGAAAAAAAGGACCTGAAGACTGACCTTGGCATACCGTCGTTTCACGAAAACAGAATCCCCCCCTTTCCCATTTTTCTATCCCCTCCTCTCGTTTCCTCGACTGGGGTTGTCTTTTTTCGCTCGTGTTTGTCGTTTTTTTGGCCGTAGTGTTGTTCGTTCGTTTGCTTCCACGACGATGGTGCCTATGGGGACCGGCATGGCGCCGGGCATGATGATGCACGGCGCGCCCACGCAGCAAGCGTTTTTCGAGAATTTGAAGCAGATGATGCTCACCATGACCGTGATGCGCGGCGCCGGCGGCAACGGCGGGTCGACGCCGCAAGACCAGTTCCACAGTTTGCTCTCGATGTTGTCGACGATCATTGTGTTGTCGAGCATCGATTGGTTGATGGCGGCGTTGAAAAGCGGGGCGCAGCAAGGCCAGCAGTACTTGCACGCGTTGTTGTTTGCCAAGGCGGAAACGTTGCCGAACATGTTTGTCGTGTCGCCGACCTCGTCGAAACGCACCGTGAAAAGCTCGATCGTGATCCAGTTAGACGACCACGGCAAAAACGTGACCGGAGACGCCGTCGTCGACCTGATGACCAACTTGCCCACGGCGAAAAGCGTGATTTTGGAGAACAACGTGTACAACATCAACTACTACCACGAAGTGGCGTTGGGGCCCGACGTGTACGCCGTCCTCGTGGACAATCGCCAGGGCGTCGAGTTGTGCCAGGTCGTCGACGTGATCACCGGCGTCGTGCAAGCCGCTCCGGGTGGGGGCACGGCGTCGTCGTCCGCGCCGACCTCTTCTTCTTCGTCCGCCGATGCGCCCGCGCCCCCGAGAGGCAGCAGCGGGGACGGACGGTCGGCGGCGGCGGCGGCCGACGCCACGCGCTACGTGCAAATCCACTCGTACACGTTGAACATGGACAAGTTGCGCTCCGAGGTGACGAAAATCGTGCGCGACTACCAAGTCAAGGTCAACAACAAGCTGGGCAACGAAACCTATTACTTCAGCGAGCTGCCGATGACGACGACGTACAACGGCGGCGGCGGCGTGGACTACTCGAAGATGCACCCGTCGATCCACTTCACGATGAAGCGGTTCGTGACCAACCGCAGCTTCGCCAACCTGTTCGGGCAAGACTTCCACCGCATCCGGCAGCGCGTCAACTTTTTCCGCGACAACAAGCGGTGGTACGACGAGCAGGGCATTCCGTACACGCTGGGCATCATGATGTCCGGCCAGCCGGGCACGGGCAAAACCTCGTTGATCAAATGCGTGGCCAACGAGCTGAAACGCCACATCGTCAACGTGCACTTGACCAACCACATGACCAAGCAGCAGGTCGAAAACCTGTTCTTCAACGAGACCTTGACGGTCACCCAGAACGGCAAGTCGGAGACCTTCGTCATCCCGATCGACAAGCGCTTGTACGTGCTCGAAGACATCGACTGCCAGTGCGACTTCATCCTCGACCGCAACAACAAGTCGAAGGAAACGCAGTTGGCCGACGAGAACCGGGCCTTGCGCGAGAAAATCGAGGCGTTGGAGCGCGCGCTGCACAACCCGAAACAGCAAGTCATCGTCAACCAGTCGACCCCGGCCTCGTCCGCGCAAAAACCGTCCAGCGAAGCGATCACCTTCTCCTTCTTGCTCAACGTGCTCGACGGCGTCCTCGAAACCCCCGGCCGCGTGATCATCATGTCCACCAACTTCATCGATCGCCTCGACGCCGCCCTCATTCGCCCCGGCCGCGTCGACGTCAAGAGCGAGTTCACCTTCGCCAACCCGGGCCAAATCGCCGAAATGGTGCAATTCCGGTACGGCATCGACCTGCAGGACGAGTGCTTCCGCGCCCACCGCGAGACCTTGAGCACCATCCCGCACAGTTTGACCCCTGCCGAAGTCGGTCGCGTGCTCCTCGAGAATTTCGGAGACCTCGACGGCGCCGTGCGCAACCTGGCTGAGCAAGCTGCATTGTTTGAAGCGCGCCACCTCAAGGAAGTGCAGGACAAAGCCGAGCGCGAGCGATTGGAGGCCGAGAAGGCTGCGGAAAAAGCGGCCGAGAAGGCTGCGGAAAAAGCCGCGGAAAAAGCCGCGGGGAAAGAGCGGGCAATGGCCTTGGCGGCGAACGACCGGGCCTCCCTCACGCGCCTCGTGAAGAACCCCGCGTTCGTCGACTTTATGGGCGACAACGACCCCGACGACTAGCGTGTTCGCGTCCACTGTTCGAGGTCGGGCGCGTTTTGCAACCGCGACCGCGACGAAACGAGGTAGGCACGGGGTGTCTGCCACACAATAAGAGGGGGTTGAGTGGATCGTGAGGGAAACAAGAAAAAAAGGAAAAAAAAGAAAAAAAAGAAAAGAAGAAAAAAAAAGAAAAGAAGAAACACCCGGATCGGATGTCGTGGTGGCGTTTTGTCGCGGAGGCGGCGACGGTGGTCGTGCCGCACGTTGTCTGGCACGCGTGGTTCGCCGACGACGTGGCGGTTGTGTGCGTCTTTTGGGTCGGTGTGTTTGCGTGGGTCGCGCGCACCGGCGCGCACCGGTGGGGTTAGACCATAAAGGAAGGAAGGACGGAAGGAAGACAGAAAGAAAGAAACACGACAAAACAAAACAAAACCAGACGTGAGAACCCCGTTTACGCGTTTAACAATCTTAATTTTACAACAATTTCCCGCCCCCCCTACATTTTTTTGCCCCCATCTTTGTCTGTTTTATGCCGAGCCGCGAAGACGACGAGGAAGCGCCGTTGCTCGAGGACGACGGGCCTACATGGTTTGACAAGTTGGACGAGCCGAGGTTTCCGCGCGACAATGCGGAACTCGCAGAGTGGTTCGAACGGTATGCTCAGCAACAGTACCAGGTGGCTGTACTGGCGTGGATGTTGATGTTCACGATCGTGTTGTTGTGCGGCGCGAACGAATGGTATTGGGTATACGAGCCTGTGACCCCGACGAAGTGCGAGGACGCAGCGCATTGCGTGCCGTACGAGCATTGCGTGTTGCCGTTCAGCGTGGGACCGTGTGCGTGCACGTCGCCCGACGACGTTCGGTGGTGCGGGCCGTACGCGCAAGAAACCAAGTTCTCGTACGTGAGCGACAAGGGTTGGCACATGTTGCCCGTGGTCGCCGTCCTGATGTTCGGCGTGGCCTTGGCGTTGGCAGCGTTCGTGGGCTTCTCGGTGCGCTACGACGCGCAGTTGCTGCGGTCGAACCAGTACACCATCGTGTATCGTCGTCGCCCAACACGCGGGGAGTTGCATTACACCTTGACGTCGGTGCCCGTGATTACACCTCGACGTCCTCCCCCTTCCCCAACAACAACCCACGTGTAGTAGTAACCTCATTTTTTTTTAAGTTAACGCCGTCTTACACCTCTTGCTTCTTTTTTTCTTCTTTTTTTCACTTTGCATTCTGAAATTCTGTTCGACATGAAGAACATAAACTCGACTAAAGTCGACACTCAGGCCTCCGTCAAAGGCATTTTGTCCTTATCTTGGACTGACCAATTCAATTACTTTTGGGAACGAGCATATATAAGGAAAGATAATAGGAGCATCGATAGCAATGTGCACACTGAGCAGCCAGTCAAACAAGTTCCGATGCAACTCGACTTGGGCGAACCACAGAAATTTTTTTTCGAGCCTACACCGGTGTGCAGCCGTTTCACAGACAAAATTTGAAAAACCGGCCTACCTGTCATTCCATTTTCAAATGACGATGAAGCAATTCATCTTTGCAACGGCAAGAAATCTTGCCACGCATCCTGTTCCTGTAACCATTGGTTCATTTGGTGTGTTCTTGTCATTTTTTGCTGCTGTTGATTATAGCAGAGACATGACGGGAGCGGATTTTTCAAATTTCAAGAAAAGAGACTCTGAACACCTTGGTGAATCGTTGGAGCAGCTTCATTCCAGGGCTTTCCGTGAATCAATGACTTACGACGATATTAGAGTCAACAGATTCAGAAGTGAAGAGTTATATTTTCTCTTCCTGCAAGCCGAGCGTAAAAAAGTAGAATTGAAGAAGGATGCAGAATTCAAGACTAAGAATGACGAGTATCTGGAAGGATTGGTTGCAAGTGAATATTATAGTTTTGCGCAAAGAATATGTCGTCGGTCTATGATCAGAAACATGCATTTTGTCAAATGGTTCAAGGCGACAATGCAGGATGAATTCATCAAATATTACGTTCTGCCAGTCGTCACCGCCGGCGCCAAAGGGGCTTCGCCCCCTTTAACCCCTTCGGCTACAACCGGGCAAGGGGCGGAGCCCCCCCTTTAACTCCTTCTGCTACGACCGAGGCGAGAGGCGGAGCCCCTTTATACTACGACACGTCCTGTGTTCCCTCCTGTGCAATTGCTTGAATGTTTTAAGTCTTAAAACCCAAAACAAAATGAATAAGCACGAGTGTTATTTAAGTTTACCTAAACAACGGCGCCCCACCATAGTTATACCCTTTGAAAATGTGTACGCTATTTCAACTACCCAACGAGATCATCATGGAAATATTCACCATCGACGACGACATCTGGGGTGTGGCGTTCTTCCGGAATGTCGACGGCGCGTGGGAGGAACTGCCGGAAGCCAAGCTTTGCGCCCTCGGCGACGACACGGCCCTCACGGAAATTGTCCGAGGGGGTAAATACCGTGTCTTACACAACGGCGACACGATCTCCTATCTTCGTCCCGTGCTGTCGGATGATTGGTGTTGTTTCGAAGCATATCCGTCCGCGACGTAACCGGCGTCGAAGTTCCGCAACCGCCTCCGTGTAGAGGAAACGGATCGACCGTTTCGCCGGATCGCGACCGTCGGTGGCGAGGCGAAGCACGCGGTGGGCCGCGCGGTACGACGGGAACAACCCGATGTGGACCGCCGTGTGCGCTGCGTCTTCGGACATGATCCTTTTTATATTTTAAAGGGGATGATGGGGGACCACACTGTTTTTAAATCGACCATGTCCGCGGCACGCCATACCTCCAACGTTTTCGGCCGGTGGCCGTCCGTGGAGTCCCTGGTGACGCGGTTGCTGAAAGAAGGGTCCCCCGGCACCGAGGTCCTCGTCGACTGGCTGCGGTCGCGCGGCGATTCCCTGTGGAAACTCGACGGCGAACACGGGTCGGTGCGGCGCCTCGCGGACGGGACCTGCGAGTACTGGACGCGCAACGGGCGCGACGCGCCTTCTTTCCGCGAGCCAGAGCTGGAGGCAATCCTAGAGGAGATGACGTCGATGTTTGGCGGCGACGGTCCGAACGTCCTCTACTACGAAAAGTACGGACTCGCGGAGCGCGGCGGTACCACGCCCTGCGTCGTCGTCGGCGTCGGGGTCACGACCGACGACGTACACACCGTCGAGCCACTGCGCGCCGAGCGATACCGCTTTCTCCTAAAACGCTTTTTCCCGGACGCCGAGGAGACCACCCAGCGCCTGTCCGAATTCCACGCCCACGTGTCCCGCAACGATGACCGCAACGTGTTCCTCGTGCCCGCCGTCGCTCTCGACCTGCCCGTCACCGAACTGCTCGCCGCCAATGTGCGAGTGGCCTACAACGAGTTGTGGGGCCAACACGCCTACCTCAACGGCGGCGTCACCAAAGCGGTCGACCTCAAGAAATGCACGGGGTTCGAGGGCATGGTCGTCGTCGCGGGTGACGGGGTCTGCGTCACGCAAACATTCGGCCTGCACCACCAAACCACGCTCCCGCGAAACCGCGCGGAGACCCTCCGCGGCCTCTTGGCCGACGACGACCTCGCCGACGCCTTGGACGAGGTCGCCAACTTGAGCCGGCACGTATGCCACCGAATGGCCTCCGTCGAGACGCGACACCACGGCGTGTCGTCTCCGCCCGCGCAGACGGCACGACACCACGACGTGTCGTCTCCCGCGCAGACCACCCTGTTGGACTACATAAACATCGTCGCAGAACACGCGCGCAAGGAAGACGACATTTGGATGGGCCACATCGACGACGTCTTTGAACACGACGACTCTTTGGACGACGACACGATCATCGAAACCGTGCGGGGCATGGACATTTGGAGCGTGTCCGAAAGCAAACTGCGCGAGTTGTTGCTGCGCAAACGGATCGCCATCGGAAACGAGTGAACGTGGGGACCCGTTTTTGTTAACTCAACACCTTGTAAATTTCCGTAAAAAAATACGTTACGTACACACTCATGCAAAGTTTAATTCGTTAAACCGTTAAGCGCGTTTTCATCTACGATTTTCCGGATAGTAGCGGTTTCCCACTCTTTGTTGCAGGAAGTAGAATTCTATCGTGGGATGTAATGGTGGGTTGTGTCCTTGCCGTAAACAGGGCCCAATTCCGTTACTATTGGGAACGCACGGGGTCGCCGGTCGACTGAGGGTCGTGGTCGCGGTCGCGGTCGCGGTCGGCGGCCCAGCAGCGGACGGCCAAGAGCGCGACGAAGGCGGTGACGCCCAACATGCCCACGCCGGCATAAAACACGTCCTCGGCGTCGGAATACGACACGCACTCGTGGCTGCGATCGGTGCGCACCCAGTCCACCCGTTTGCCGACAAAGTAGTCGTCGGCCACCGATTGCGCGCTCGACAAATACTCCAAATGATCGGCGACGGTGTTCTCGCAGTAGTCGCCGACCACCGTGTGGTTTCCGTCGACCGGGTGTGCGCGCACGATCACGTCGTAGCAATACGTGTCGGTAGTTGCACGACCACATTCCCACGCGTCGATCGTCGTGTTGTACACCACGCCTCGGAAGGGGTGTTTCCAAACGCACGCGTCGTTCAGTCCTCGGGGACAGCCGGAGATCAACAACGCGATCGACGTCGCCAACAACGCACATGCGTACACCACGCCACTTTGCCAAGAACACATGTTTCTTCTTTTTTTTTGCAACCGCTCAAAAATCGCACAAACAATTCTGGTTGTTCAAACCTTGTCATTGACGCGACGACGCAAAAGGCCCCCACCGTCTTAGATCGTCCAGATGCAAAAAGATCCGCGCGACCGGTGGGACATGCCCAACCCCACATTGCATCCGGCGGTTTTGGCCGCGGACAACACCGAAAACGACGAGGCCAAGGAACGCCGATTGATGGCGGCAGCATTAGAGCGATATTTCAAAGGTCCGCCCGACGTGTACGACATGCCCCAACCGACACTCACCCCCCACCCCCCCAAAGCCACCCTCAGAGCCAACCCCACCCCTGGAGCCAAAGACACCACAGTTCCGTCCACGGACGACGCGTAGCCCATAGACATCGCAGTAGTATTAGTAGTAGAGGTAGTTGTGGTAACAATGTCTCGTAATTGATTAACTTGCTTTTGTTT
>JACCEC012031122.1_pt1 | contig 15564 bp, 19 predicted proteins | sample 7450121 | NCBI WGS metagenome assembly JACCEC01 (sample SAMN15323455, study PRJNA562643) | freshwater metagenome | isolation source: river surface water | place: USA:Blue River Watershed | collected 2017-08-18 | reverse complement strand
GCTCGAATACTCTCCGAAGTATGTGATGCGACAGATTGGGGAACATCTGTTATGAACTTGGCAAATGCTTCCTTGGTGCGAGCAAGCATCGTTTTGAATTCAAGAGTTTCAAACCACTTTTGAAGTCCGGCAAGATCTGGCTTTGGGGCTGACTGCAAAATGTCTATGCCAATCGGCGCATCGCGACGCAAAACCATGATCTTTGCATTGCGCAAAACTCGTTCCCTACTTGCATGTAGTGAGTCCTTTAGTTTTGGTGTCTGCAAATCTGCAGCATCAAACACCGCCTCCAAACTTCCATACTGATTGATGAGTTTGGCTGCTGTTTTTTCTCCTACGCCCGGAACTCCTTCCAGATTGTCGCTCGGGTCTCCTCGAAGTGCTGCATAGTCGGGATACTGAACTGGTCGAACGCCCGTGCGTTCAAGGATTCCAGCTTCGTCATACAGTGCATAGTCGCTTACTCCGCGCTTGTTGTACAGAACCCGAATCAAAGGGTCTTTTACTAGCTGGTAGCTATCCCGGTCACCCGTCACGATGATGAGTTCGACTGTATTCTTTTCTGCCTCGGTTGCAATTGTTGCGATGAGGTCATCTCCTTCGAACCCTGCCGCATCAATAACAGGAACCCCAAACGACACCAGCAACTCTTTGATGATGTCCAGTTGCTGATACAAAATGTCTGGTTGCTGCTCGCGTTGTGCTTTGTACTCAGGAACCGCTTCATGTCGAAAGGTTTTTTCTCGACGATCAAATACAACAATTACGCCATCCGGCTTATGGTCTTTGACCAGTGTGTTCAACATGGTGCAGAAGCCGTAAACAGAGTTGGTTACTTGTCCGCTAGCGGTAGCCATGTCTGTCGGGAGGGCAAAAAACGCGCGATACGCCAACGAATTGCCATCGAGCGCCATCAATTTCATAGCGTTATCAATATCACGAATTGGGAGTGAGTTCGCCGTCAACCACTTTTTGAGCGACGTCTTTCATTCTGGAGCGGGATGACATCGCGCTTTTCTGTATGAAATCAAAAGCAGCCTGTTCGGTCATGTGGTGCTTATCAATCAAGACACCCTTTGCGCGATCTAGCAATTTGCGTAACTGCAGTTGCTCGTCTAGCGCATCGCGCTCGCCACTCAACAGTTTGAGCTCTGCAAATCGACCAATTGCTAATTCGATCGCAGGAACCAAGTCAGTTTTTTGAAATGGCTTTACGAGATATGCAAGGGCTCCGGCATCTCTCGCCTGTTCAATCACCTCTCGCTGACTAAATGCCGTAAGCATGACAACTGGACAGATTTTCTCGGCCGACACAGCCCTTGCCGCTTCGAGACCATCTTGGCCAGGCATCTTGATATCAAAGATTGCGACATCTGGCTTGTGTTCCCGCACGAGCTCAATGGCGGTGTCACCGCGACCCGTGTCGGCCACAACTTCGTATCCCTCTTCGCGAAGAGTTTCCACTAAGTCAAGACGAATGATTGCTTCATCTTCGGCAACAACAATACGAATTGATTTGCTCACGAATTTCTACCGAGCTTGTCCAACAGATCATCCTGATCTTTTGTCAAATCACGTATTGATTTTTGCAAATGCGCATACTGATCTTCAACAGCGTCAACATGTTTCTGGGCGTCGCGAAATTCATGCAATGCAAGTGGCGTTTCAGACACCAAACTACGAAGTTCCTTTTCACGAGCATCATCACGAAGCGCCTCAAGCTGCTCATCGAGCACAGCAAGTTCAATATGAAGTTGCTTCAGAGTCTCGGAGTTTCGGCGAAGCCGCTTTTCGATGAGCCGCTGGGCAACTCCACGCAGATTCACATCAGTGAGTGTAGGAGTGTCCATGTTGGTGCCCGAGGTGGGAGTTGAACCCACACACCCTTTCGAATAACGGATTTTGAGTCCGTCGCGTCTGCCATTCCGCCACTCGGGCTTGAGTGAAGTGGGAAACATCGTACCGACCCCCAGGAAGTTCTACGCTTGTCCCGTCATGCTTGCTTTCACCTTCCCTGGACAGGGGTCTCAGCGTCCCGGCATGGGTCAACCGTGGGTTGGTCATGAGAGCTGGGAACTTGTGGATGAAGCATCAGACATTGCTGGCCGTGACGTGGGCCGATTGCTCCTTGAAGCAGATGCCGACGAGTTAAAAGACACTCGTAATGCCCAACTCACCACCTTTGTTTCGTCGCTCATGGTTCTTGACGCGGTTGAGCGTTTGGGAATCGAGCCCAGTTTGTGTGCTGGACACAGCCTTGGTGAATACACGGCACTTGCCGCAACTGGCGCCCTTGGTTTTGATGAAGGAGTTCGCCTCGTAGTTGCTCGCGCAGATGCGATGCACGATGCAGGCGCTGAATCCCCTGGAACGATGGCAGCAGTGCTCGGTCTTGATGACGACGAAGTTGAAACTGCCTGCCGACGTGCTGACTCAGATGTTTGGGTTGCCAACTTCAATGCTCCTGGGCAAATTGTCATTGCGGGTTCCGTTGATGGTGTAGCCAAAGCGAGTGAGCAAGCAAAGGCACTTGGCGCAAAACGCGTGATGTCGTTGCCGGTATCTGGTGCTTTTCACACTCCTTATATGACGAGTGCTCGCGACCGTTTGCGTGAAGCAATCGCCCTAGCCAAACCTCGCGACATTGAAGTTCCTGTGGTGAGCAATGTTGACGCACGCGCCCATGACAGTGGCGAAGAATGGTCAACGCTTCTCTCCGCACAACTGTCCTCGCCTGTTCGCTGGAAGCATTGCCTACTCACTATGGCTGAGGCTGGAATCGTCGGCTTTATTGAATTGGGTCCAGGCGGAGTTCTTACCGGCATGGCAAAGCGCACGATCGAAGGCTCAAAATCCATCAGCGTTGCAACACCTGATGACCTAGACAAACTTATTGAGTGGATTGATGCGTTGCAACCAACCGCAACATTGCCACCCGGATCAGCGCATGAAGGCGAACACCTCTTTGCGGTAGAGCGCATGGTTGTATCGCCATCTGCAGGCATATTTCAACGCGTCAATAACGTTCACAACAATTCGGCAATTGCCGTTGGCCACATCATTGGCCACGTTGGAGAAAGTGAAGTGCGTTCGCCATTTGCGGGCATACTCCAAAACTTCATTGCAGTAGATGGAGAACGCGTCACTGCTCACCAGCCAATCGCTTGGCTTCGCACTCACTAAGGTTTTATCCATGCCATCAATACCAGCTCATGCAATAGGTGGCGTTATCACCGGTTGGGGTACCGCACTTCCCGACAAGGTGGTTACAAACGAAGATTTATCTAAGACCATGGATACCAGTGATGAATGGATCCGTGAACGAACAGGAATTCACCGTCGACACATTGGCGGATCAACCGCGAGCCTTTCAGTAGAAAGCGGTCGCCTCGCATTGGAAATGGCCGGTCTCGATCCCAGCCAAATTGATGCGCTCGTGTTGTCAACCACCACGCCAGACCGGCAAGTGCCTGCTACATCAGCTCGAGTCCAACACGAACTCGGACTTTCTTGTGGAGCATTTGACATCAACGCCGCATGTTCAGGTTTTGTTTATGGACTGGTTGTTGCTCATGGATTGATTGCCATGGGTTCCAAGAAAGTGTTGCTTATAGGTACCGACACACTTTCACGTATTACTGACTGGACTGACCGAAATACCGCGATTCTGTTCGCCGATGGATCAGGTGCTGCAGTAATTGAAGCAACTACAGGACCAAGCGAACTACTGGGCTGGGACCTCGACGCAGATGGCTCAGCAGAAGAACTGTTGTACGCCGAAATCGGCGGCAACATTCACATGGACGGAAAAGAAGTGTTCCGACGTGCAGTTCGAATCATGGTTGATTCTGCCGAAAAGTCAATGAAGATTGCAGGAGTGACCGCAGATCAAATTGCATTGATTGTTCCCCATCAGGCAAACACGCGAATTATCAGTGCGGCGTGTGATCGATTGGGCATTCCCGCCGATCGAACCAGCACGGTGTTGCATGAAACCGGAAACACTTCGTCAGCGTCTATTCCTTTGGCGCTATTTGATGCTGCAAATGGTGGCGCAATGAGTGGCAGAACTTTGCGTGAAGGCGATTTGGTTCTTGTAGTTGGTTTTGGTGCGGGAATGACTGCCGCTAGCGCGGTATTGCGTTGGAATGGGAAAGGCTTGAAAGCGTGACAACACAAACTCATACACCGCGAGTCGTTCTCATTACAGGTGGTTCGCGCGGAATTGGTTTGGCATGTGCAAAACATTTCGCCGCACTCGGAGATCACGTTGCTGTTACATACAACTCGTCGCCCCCACCAGGAGATTTCTTCTCCGTTAAATGTGACGTAACAAAAACTGATGAAGTGGATCAAGCGTTCTCAGCAGTTGAAGAGAAGTTTGGCCCTGTGCAGATACTTGTTTCAAATGCCGGAGTTACCCGCGATGGTTTGTTGCTGCGAATGGGTGAAGAAGATTTCTCATCAGTAATTGATGCCAATCTCACAGCCGCATATCGTGTGTGTAAGCGAGCAGCCCAAGGCATGCTTCGCGCTCGTTCCGGACGAATCATTTTGATGTCCAGTGTCGTTGCGTTACTTGGCTCTGCTGGTCAAGCAAATTATTCAGCCAGCAAAGCAGGCCTCGTTGGCCTTGCCCGATCACTTGCCCGCGAATTAGGTTCACGTTCAATTACCGTCAACGTAGTTGCTCCAGGTCCAATTGAAACCGACATGACTGCGGCATTGGGTGAAAAGCGTCTTGAAGATTTAGCAAATGCGGTGCCGCTTGGCCGAATGGGCACGGTTGACGAAATAGCTGGCGCTGTGACTTTTCTCGCTAGTCCTGCCGCTGCGTACATCACAGGGGCGGTAATTCCTGTCGATGGTGGCCTTGGTATGGGCCATTAAACCTTTTCCCATTCACCGCGTAGTACTGTATTTGCGCAACGAAACCCAAGAGGAGAACCATGAGCCAGGAACTGTTTGAACGATTCACCAAGTGCGCAGTAGACGTTTTGTCAGTTGACGCATCAAAGATCACTCCAGAGGCAAGCTTTGGCGATGACCTCGATGCAGACAGCCTCGACTTGGTTGAGCTCGTCATGGCTTTGGAAGAAGAATTCGGGATTGAAGTTCCTGAATCAGATCTTGAAGGCGTTGACACCGTAGGCAAAGCCTTCGCACTCGTAACGTCAAAAGTTAAATAAGCCCGAAATAGCCACCGGCTTATGCAAGGAGCAGGACATCGCGTTGCCATTACTGGCTATGGCGTTGTTGCGCCATGCGGAATTGGCAAAGAAGCATTTTGGTCGGGTCTACTTGGACCAGGCTTCAGTGGTGCGCGCTCAATAGAAATTGAAAATTGGGATCCACTTCCCTATTTCGACAATCCCAAAGACGCACGTCGTTCTGACCGATGCGAGCAATTCGCTTTGGCTGCGGCAGGCGAAGCCCTTGCTCAATCTGGCGAACTTCCCTACGACCATGCTCGAATCGGAACCATTTTCGGAACCGGCATTGGTGGTTTGCGAACACTTGAAGAAAACGTCATTACACGCGTAGAAAAGGGTGAGCGCAGAGTCTCTCCATTCCTTGTTCCCATGATGATGTCGAATGCATCGGGAGCGGCAATTTCCATGCGCTACGGATTCCAAGGTCCAGCCGAGACGATTTGCACTGCTTGTGCTGCAGCCACTCATGCAATTGGCAATGCAGCGCGTCTTGTTGCATGGGGCCGCTGCGATGCGGTGATAACAGGAGGCGCCGAGAGTGCCGCAACCATCACTGCGCTTGCTGGTTTTAGCAATATGACTGCATTGTCAACAACGCTTGTAAGCAAGCCATTTGATGCAACTCGCGACGGCTTCATTATGGGCGAAGGCTCTGCAGTGTTTGTTCTTGAGCGTATGGATTTGGCAATAGCGCGCGGTGCAACAATCATCGCCGAAATTGTTGGAGCAGCAAGCAATGCAGACGCTCACCACATCACTGCACCATCACCTGGTGGAGTTGGCGCTTCTCGATGCATGCAGCTCGCTCTAGACGATGCAGGTCTGCATCCAAGCGACATCAAACAGATCAATGCTCACGGAACAAGCACTCCACTTAATGATGCTGCAGAGGCACAAGCAATTGAGTCTGTCTTTGGCAAGAATTCAGTTCCGGTTGTTTCAATCAAGGGCGTAACTGGTCACCCTCTTGGTGCTGCCGGAGCCCTCGAAGCTGCAGCAGTGTTATTGAGCATGGAAAAGAAGCTGATTCCACCAACAGCAGGTACAACATCAATTAGCGAAGACATGAACATTGACGTTGTAACAGGCAAAGCAAGACCATGGGAACCAGGCCCAACCATTTCCAACAACTTTGGATTTGGTGGTCACAATGGCTCAGTGATTATTGCGCCTTACAAGTAATCACTCGTCAACAACGACAAACAACAATTCGCACTCACAAGCAATTTCACCGTTAACTTTTGCTACGCCGCTTCCTTTGCCAGCACGAGCTGACATTCTTCCAATATTTGCAGTGAGTTCAAGAGTGTCTCCCGGCAAGACCTGACGCCTAAACCGTGCGCCATCAAGACCGCCAAACAGAGGAAGCTTGCCAGCAAACTTTGGGTCACTCACTATTGCCAAGGCTCCTGTTTGCGCAATCGCCTCGCACATCAATACACCCGGAAGAGTTGGCCGTCCAGGAAAATGGCCCGCAAAAAACCACTCCTCTCCCGTCAACTTCCATGTTGTTGTGGCTGATACACCAGGAGTGAGTTCAGTTATTTGATCAACAAAGATAAATGGATCACGATGCGCAATTAAGTCGGTTGGTTTTGGAAACGACATTATTTTCCTAACGCTTCCAGCAATTTCACAGGAGTGTCTTTAGGAGAAATTTTGTACCAAGCCTTCAGGATTGTCCCATCTGCTCCGATGAGGAACGCCGAGCGTTCAATACCCATATATTCGCGCCCATACATTGATTTCTTTTTCCACACTTTGAAGGCTTTGGCAACTTTGTTATCTGCATCAGATAACAGCGGGAAACCGAGACTGTATTTTTCATCAAACTTCAGTTGTTTCGCTGGTAGATCTGGGCTGATACCGATGATTGCAGTGCGCCCAATCTGATCTGCGATATCTCGCAACCCACAGGATTGCTGAGTGCACCCAGGCGTGTCTGCCTTTGGATAGAAATACACCAGGACTTTTCGCTTTGCATACTTTGCCAACGAATGTTTTTTGCCAAATTGATCAAGCAATTCAATTGCAGGCGCTTGAGTTCCTTCTTTCAACATGAAAACAAGTTACTTCATCGCCACGTGGGCATCGAGTGCTTTGCGTACCTCGCCGATGTATTCGCCAACCGCGTCGGCATCGTGTTCAACCAGTCTGCGCATTACTGAAGCCCCCATCACCACACCATCAGCAACCGTGCAGGCTTCAACGGCTTGCTCGGCATTAGACACACCAACGCCGATGAGTACAGGAGTGTCAGTGAGTGCCTTCAGGCGCGCTGCAAGCTTTGTTGCGGTGCCTGCCAACTCGTCGCGTTCACCAGTTACACCAAGCAGTCCGACGGCATAGACAAAGCCGTTGCAACGCTCAAGAATTCTTGGCAGTCGCTCTTGCGGTGCTGTTGGAGCAGCAAGCATGACAGTTTCAATTCCTGCATCATCAGCACTCGCACACCATTCGTATGCCTCTTCAAGCGGCAAGTCAGGAACAATTGCTGCACTTACTCCAGCATCTTTCAATGAGTGGGCGAAGCGCTCATTTCCAGCTGAATGAACCGTGTTGTAGTAACACATCACCGCCAAAGGAATATCAACTTCGATGGTACGTAACTCATTCAAAATTGATGTTGGGTTAGCGCCACGGGCAAGGGCTTGTTCAGATGCAAGTTGAATCATTGGCCCATCCATTACGGGGTCAGAAAACGGAAGACCAATCTCAATTGCATCTGCGCCATTCGCTGCTGCTGCTCGAACCGCATCTGTCCAACCTGCATAACCACCAGTGATATAGGGAACCAATAGTTTTCTTCCACTACTTCGCTGTGCCCGAAGGTGGCTTTCTAACACTCCATCGTGAGAAACCGACATTGTTCAGCCCAAAATATCCATCATTTGAGCAACGTCTTTGTCTCCTCGACCAGACAAGTTCATCAGCACAGTTTTACCTTGCATATTCGGGGCTTCACGTGAAATCCATGCCACACCGTGAGCACATTCAAGAGCTGGAATGATTCCCTCACTTTTCGCTAGCAACTGAAATCCTTCTATTACTTCGGCATCAGTAACACTTGGATATTCAGCACGACCAATTGACGCCAAGTACGAGTGCTCTGGGCCAACACCTGGATAATCAAGACCTGCGCTTATTGAATGTGCTTCTTGCACCTGACCATATTCATCTTGCATGAGATAACTGCGCATGCCGTGAACAACACCAGGCACACCGCGACCAACCGCAGCACCGCCTGCAGGCTCTACACCAATCAAACGGGCATGAGTATCAACAAAACCCGAGAAGATTCCAATTGCATTTGAACCACCACCAACACACGCGACTACAACGTCTGGGTCCGTTCCAAGCAATGCTCGACATTGGGCATTTGCCTCGTCTCCGATAACGCTTTGAAATTGACGAACCATATACGGATATGGATGCGGGCCCATGACCGAACCAATTGCGTAATAAGTAGATTCAACAGTTGGCACCCAGTCACGCATCGCTTCATTCACTGCATCTTTCAGCGTGCGACTTCCAGACTTTGCAGGGACAACTTCTGCTCCAAGCAGACGCATTCGAAACACGTTAAGCGCTTGTCGTTCGACATCGACCTCACCCATGTACACCTTGCATTCGAGGCCTAAGAGAGCTGCTGCAGTCGCCGATGCAACTCCATGTTGACCTGCACCGGTTTCAGCAACGATGCGTTTTTTACCCATGCGCTTAGCAAGCAGAGCCTGGCCCAGCACACTGTTGATCTTGTGAGAACCGGTGTGATTGAGGTCTTCGCGCTTGAGCAACAAACGGATACCCAGTTGTTTACCCAAATTGTGACATTCAGTCAGAATCGAAGGACGACCGGCGTAGTCACGAAGCAAATCATTAAGTTCTTTACGAAATGCATCATCGCCCCATGCATCATGAAAAGCAGCTTCCAATTCCTGACACGCAGGAACAAGTGTTTCTGGAACAAATCGTCCGCCAAATTCGCCGAAGCGACCATCGACTCCGGGGGTTGTCAACATGGCTCTAATGTACTTGCAAATCAGTAAGTCTTGACTAGCCGAGCACCGCATCTCGAGCATTTGTAATGAAGTGACGCATCTTCACCGCGTCCTTCAGACCAGGAGATTTCTCTACCCCGCTGCTCACGTCTACGCCCCAAGGGCGCACCTGCGAAATACCTGCAGCAACATTGTCTGGGGTGAGCCCGCCCGACAGCATGACCCGAATATTTGTTGGCAGATCACGCAACAATTCCCAGTCGTATGCGACGCCTGAACCAGGATGCAAACCGTCAACCAACACTGCATCGGCTGCAAAACCATCTGCCCGCGCAGCCTCAGGTGAGCCCGCAACAACCGCCTTAACAACGAAACGACAGTGAGCGGCAACTTCAGCCGTCATCGCTTCGCTTTCTTGACCGTGCAACTGCGCGCCATTCAATCTCGCCTCGTTCACTACTTCAACAACCCGTGTCGGCAGTTCGTTTCTAAACACACCAACTGTGATGATCTCAGGTGGCAAACGTTTTGCAATATCTCGAGCTACCGCTGGCGATATCTGACGCGGACTGGGCGCGAACACAAAACCTAAAGCATCTGCACCTAACGCAACAGCCAAAAGTGCATCTTGCTCGTTAGTAATACCGCAGATTTTCACAAACATGAATCACACCACCATCAAATCGCGAACCGAATGCACAGGATCGCCCGAAGTCACAATTGACTCTCCCACCAACACTGCGTCATATCCTGCGTCTCGAAGACGTTGCGCATCACCACGGTCACGCACACCAGATTCTGCAACTCGTACAACGTGTTGAGGAATTTGAGTAGCCATACGTTCGGCTCGTTCATGATCCACTTGAAACGTCATGAGGTCACGCTGGTTGACGCCGATCATTGTTGCGCCAACATTCAAAGCTCTGTCCAACTCCTGCTCATCATGCGTTTCAACCAACACGTCTAGACCTATATCAGTTGCCAATCGATGGAATTTCTGCAATTCAGTGTCACTGAGAACGGCAGCGATCAGAAGCACACAGTCAGCCCCCATCAATCTGGCATCTACAACGTCGAACTCTGAAACTGTAAAATCTTTTCGGATTACGGGAAGCGTTGTGGCAGTTCGTGCCTGCACGAGATCGTCTACTGATCCCCCAAAAAAATCAACGTCGGTAAGCACCGATAAACATGATGCTCCGCCACGCCAATATTGCTCTGCAAGCACCGCAGCATCAAGATCAGGGTTGAGTTCGCCTTTTGACGGCGACTTCCGCTTTATTTCAGCAATCACCGCAAGCGAATTAACTGAATCCTGCTTTAGGCGATCAATGAATCCACGCGCTGACGGCAACTGACTGGCTTGACTAACAAGGACATCCAGATCACGATTCTCGTGCAGCAAGTTTTGACGATGGCTCAGGACGATCTTGTCGAGATACAAGAACTAGACCCCTTTGCCGCCAACTGGTGTGAGGAAGCTGAATTCTGGGGCACCATCAATAAATTCTGCAAGTGACTTCGAAAACTCCTTGAATGCATCGCTTCCCATGTGCGCCTGAAACGCTGCTTGATCTGCGTACAACTCATAGAACCAAACAACATTTTCATCCATGCCATCATGATGGAAAATGTAGGTCAGTGTTCCTGCCTCACCTTGTGCTGTGGCCAAACCTGGCTTCACGGCTTCGCTGAAAGCATCGCGTTGTCCCGCTTTGATCTTCAACTTCACTGCAACTGCAACTTTGCTCATGATTCCTCCTGTTAGAAACCCAATTTTTGTTCGAGAATTACTTCCAATTGATCAATGCTTACACGCTCTTGCTGTGTCGTGTCGCGCTCGCGAATGGTTACCTGCCCATCTTCAAGCGAATCAAAGTCAACGGTAATGCAGTACGGAGTACCAATTTCGTCCTGGCGACGGTAGCGACGGCCAATTGCTTGAGTTTCGTCGTAGTCGCAGTAGTAGCGCTTGCTCAGACGACTGAATATGGAATCTGCAAGAGGCGTTAACGAATCTTTCTTTGACAGAGGAAGAATCGCAATTTGATACGGCGCCAAGCGTGGGTGCAGACGCAGAACAGTTCTTGGCTCATCGTTGACAACATCTTCGTCATAAGCGGCCAACAAAAACGCAGCCATCGTGCGATTAGCACCTGCAGCAGGTTCGACAACATAAGGCACGTAACGCTCGTTCGTTGCTTGATCAAAATAATCGAGCTTTTGCTTTGAGAATTCTGCATGTCGATTGAGATCGAAATTGGTTCGCTGCGCAATACCTTCAAGCTCTCCCCAACCCCAAGGAAATTTGAACTCAATGTCGCTGGTACCACTTGAATAGTGCGATAGCTCGTCTGCATCGTGGGCGCGAAGCCTCAACATGTCTGCTGGTATACCCAAGTCGATGTACCACTGCATGCGGTTCTCGCACCAATATTCGTACCACTTTGCACTTTCTGCTGGTGGAACAAAAAATTCCATTTCCATCTGCTCGAATTCGCGCGTTCGGAATATGAAGTTGCCTGGTGTGATTTCATTGCGGAAACTCTTACCAACCTGGGCAATGCCAAATGGTGGCTTCTTGCGAGAGGTTTGCAGCACATTGGCAAAGTTGACGAACATGCCTTGAGCAGTTTCTGGACGCATATACACAGTTGCGCCTTCGCCCTCAACCGGGCCTGCATGTGTTTGAAACATCAAGTTGAATGCACGGGCTTCAGTGAAATTGCAACCCTTCATTTTTTGTGGGCAGTCGCGCGCATCTAGCTGATCTTCACGAAAGCGCTTCTTACACACCGTGCAGTCAACTAACGGATCACTGAAATTGGCAAGATGTCCACTTGCTTCAAATACTTGAGGTGGGCCAAGGATTGCGGCGTCAATAAGCACCACGTCATCGCGCTGCTGAACCATGCTGCGCACCCAGGCATCTTTTACGTTTCGCAGCATTAACGACCCAAGCGGGCCGTAGTCATACGAAGATCGGAACCCTCCGTAAATCTCGGCACTTGGATACACAAACCCACGGCGCTTACAGAGGTTGACAATTTGCTCTAGATCACTCGCAGGCATGCATACAGGCTACAACCCCACTAGTGACGGGGGCTGAACATTGCCACTGAACGGAGTCTTCGTTCTATGTGGTGCTCCATCGCTTGCGTTGCTAACTGTGAGATCTCAAAACTTGCTGGCGATTCTGGTTGAGCCAATGCATTCATCAATTGACCTCCAAGCACCTGCTGCAACAATTCAAGCGCCGATACCGAAATGGAGATTCCAGTCCGACATGAGCGACACTGCACGCCGCCGTGGAAGATGTCGAAGGCAACCAATTCAGAACGAGCATCGCAGCCAACACAAGCATCCACCTGTGGCCGCACCCCCTCCGCAGCAAGCAATTTCCAGTAAAAGGCCGCAAGCATCACTGGCGACTCTTGCTCCATCAACGCATTGAGAGCCCCCTGCAGCATTCGATACAGGTGTGGAGACGGTTCGCGATCTTCGGCAATTTGGTCAACTGCTTCAAGCATTGACATGCCTTGGGTCAACTTATCCAACTTGTTGTGCAGTCGCGCAGATGAATCAATGAGTTCCACCTGTGAAACGGTGTCGAGTTCTCTACCCCGATACAGCTGAATGTCAACATGACTCATTGGTTCGAGTCGCGCACCTATTTTTGATTTCGTTTTGCGAATTCCTTTGGCGACTGCACGAACCTTGCCATGGTTTTCAGTCATCACAACAACAATTCGGTCAGACTCTCCCAACTTGTAACTACGAAGGACTATTCCTTTATCGCGATACAGCGTCATGAATCAACACCGCCAAATCGACGATCACGACGCTGAAAATCGTTTATCGCAAGTTCAATATCTTCGCTGTTACATTGCGGCCACTGTGTTTGCAAAAACACCAACTCGCTGTACGCCAGCTCCCAGACAAGCGACTTTGGCAATTGATCGGGTGCACCAAATATCACTACAAGATCGGGTTCACCAATCGCTGGGTGCAGAATCGCTTGCGCCAGTTTCTCTTCCTTGATGTTTCCATCACCAAGTGCATTCACTGCACGCACGAACCTGTCACGGCCGTCTGCACAAGCATCAAAAACGATCGTCGTGGCGCCTTGCACAATCACCTTGCTCTCGCTCACAACACCACTTACAGAATTTGCGATTCTCTGCAAGAGATCCTCGGCTCTCATTGATTTGGTCACACCAGAATGCGGGTAAATCGTCAGCCACTTCGCCCCAACATGCTCAACAGCATTTCGGAGCACCGCTAAATACTTTTGCCATTCTTCGACACTGAGTGATTCCCATTGCTCAACTCCTCCACCAACAACAAGCACATGATGGAGTGTTGATTCAATTCCCACGCCACCATTGTCGCACGCCGTCGTAGCCAATTTCAGTAAGGTGTCCGCATGGATTTGCAGGCAAGTACCCGCTCGGTACACATCGCCTGCATTATGGACGGCAATGGTCGTTGGGCTAAACGTCGCGGTCTTCCCCGCACAGAAGGGCATACGGCCGGTGAAGAAAATCTTGCAGAAGTTGTGCGAGTTTGCTCAAAGCGCAATGTAAGTCACCTAACCGTCTTTGGCTTTTCAACAGAAAACTGGGTGCGACCACCCGCCGAGGTAAAACACATCCTGTCGCTTCACAAACGCCTCTTTGGTCGCATAGAAGAACTCAACGCCAACAATGTGCGAATTCAATGGATCGGCAGACCGTTTAACGAGCCAGGGTCCAAGACTCCAGGATTTATCCAACGTGCTATTGAACAAGCAATTGCCGACACGGCACACAACACAGGAATGGTGCTTACCGTTGCATTTGATTATGGCAGTCGTGCAGAGCTTCTTCGAGCTGCAGATCGAGCACGTAATCGTTCAAGAATTCCGTCACAGGTGACGCGAGATCTGATTAACCAAAATTTGTATGCACCCGACCTGCCACCAGTAGACGTTGTTGTTCGCACATCGGGGGAATCACGAATTTCTAATTTTATGTTGTGGCAAATTTGTGGAGCAAAGGTCTACTTCACCGAACGCACTTGGCCAGATTTTGATGAACATGAGATTGATAACGCCATCAAGTTGACCAATGGGAGTTGAAAACCACCATCAGCATGATGTTGCTTCATTGCTGCAATCAGTAATTGACACTCTGCCAAACGTAGAGCAGAGATCTGGACAAATAGCTATGGCTGAAGCCATATCGCAAGCAATTGAAAATAAACGACACCTCATTGTTCAAGCTGGCACAGGCACTGGCAAAACCCTTGGGTATTTGGTACCAGCCATCAATTCTGGCAAGCGTGTTGTGGTCTCCACATACACAAAAGCGTTGCAAGATCAATTAGCAAAACACGATTTACCACTTCTTGCTAGTGCATTAGAGCCCATAATCGGTAGATCAATTGATTGGGCCGTGCTGAAGGGTCGAAATAATTATCTTTGCGCCCAGCGAATCTCTGAAATTCAAGAACCTAAACACCACAAGCTCGATCTAGATGAATTCTCTCCTCAGGTTCAAAGCGACATTGACAAGTTGGTGAAATGGTCGGAAGACACTTCCACTGGTGACGCTGGAGATTTAGCGTGGACTCCACGCGACATGGCATGGAAACAAGTCAGCATCGGTAGCGATGAGTGTCCCGGTGAAAGTAGGTGCCCTTCAGGAGATGTGTGCTTCGCCGAACGCGCACGTGACTTTGCTTCAGTCGCTGACGTGGTAGTTGTCAATACACATATTTATGGTCTAGACGTCGCAACCGATGGCGCATTACTCCCGGAACACGAAGTCGTCATTTTTGATGAGGCACATCAGCTTGAAGATGTCATGAGTTCATCAGTGAGCATGTCTATAAGCCCTGGAAGTATCAACCATGTCAATAGTGCGCTACGCGCGATTGTTCGCGATGATGCGATGTCCGGGTCGCTTCAACAGATTGGCAACGAATTCGGCGGACTCATTGCGCAGCACCTTGATAAGCGCATTCCTCGCCCTCTGCCAGATGACATTCAAGATGTGCTCAATCGTCTGCGACTAAAACTTGATGAGGCCATTGCAGGTTTGCGAGCCGTCAATACTTCTGACGAATCTGCCAAGCAACGAATTTTGCGCGGCCAAACACTGAGCACTCGGCTTGTAGAGGTAATAGACGGCTCCTTAACCGCTGGCTCGCGCACCGTTGCTTTTGTGAGTGGTTCGAAAGATCGGCCAACCCTTGAACTCGCACCGCTCAACGTAGGCCCTTCATTGCGTGAGGGAATTTGGTCGAAGCGCACGGCAATTCTTGCTAGCGCCACAATCCCACTAGCGCTGCCAGCACGAATCGGGCTC
>JACCEC010678467.1_pt1 | contig 15570 bp, 14 predicted proteins | sample 7450121 | NCBI WGS metagenome assembly JACCEC01 (sample SAMN15323455, study PRJNA562643) | freshwater metagenome | isolation source: river surface water | place: USA:Blue River Watershed | collected 2017-08-18 | reverse complement strand
TTATTATACAGTATCAAAGCTTCTGATTTACCTAAAATATTAAGATTTACAGGTATTTATTACGAACGTGATTTAATTTTACCTGTTTATCGCTCGGCTGCAGCAGATGTTTGTTCTCAGTACGACGCAAAAGATATGCACAGCTCCAAAAGAGGTGAAATTGAAATTGAAATTAAAAAACGTATGACCGAAATTTTAGGTGATAAAGGCTTTGTAATTGAGTCGGTTTTATTAAAGACTATTACTTTACCTGCACGTATTAGTACATCAATTGAGCGAAAATTAGAGGCAGAACAAGAGGCTTTACGTATGGCTTTTGTAACCGAACAACAAAAAAGAGAGGTTGAAAGACAAATTATTTTAGAAGAAGGTAACAAACAAATGGCTACAATTAAAGCTGAAGGTCAAAAAATGGCTACTATTATTCAGGCTGAAGCAAAAAAAGAAGCCGATATTATTGATGCTGAAGGTAAAGCTAAATCTATCGAATTAGAGGGTATGGCTATGAAAAAGTACAATGATAAAATTAACTCAACTTTATCTCCTTCTTTAATAAAATTAATGCAAATTGAGGCTTTTGAAGAGTTATCAAAATCTAAAAACACAAAAGTGATGATGGTTGATGGCAAATCTCCTATGATTAACATGTTTAATAAAGACTAATTAAGTTTAATTTTAGTTTAAAAGCTGTTCCTTTGAACAGCTTTTTTTGTTTATATGGATTCATTTATTGCAATTGATTTTGAAACAGCTAACAGATATCGAACTAGTATATGTTCGGTTGGTGCTGTTAAAGTTGAAAATAAACTAATTACAGATAGTTTTTATCAATTGATAAAACCTATTCCCAATTATTACAATCCAATGAATATTAAGGTGCATGGCATAAATTATCATGATACAATAGATAAAGATAACTTTCATGTTATTTGGGAAAAATTAGAAAACTTTATTGGAGATTTACCTTTAGTTGCTCATAATAAGAGTTTCGATCAAGGATGTTTAAATGCAATTTTAAACCATTACAATCTACCTATACCTAAAAATCAATTTTATTGTACTGTTGCACCTTCTCGTAAGTTTTTCCCTCATTTACCTAACCATAAGTTAAGTACTTTAGCAAAACATCTAAATGTGCCATTAAATCACCACAATGCTTTATCTGATGCTATTGCTTGTGCAAAAATTGCTATAGAGGTATTTTAATATAATCTCTGGTTTAAAAAATACCAAAAAAAAAGAGGTGCGATAAATTTTTCGCACCTCTTTTTTTTAAATTGTTTAATTCTATAATTCTGAAGCTGCTTCAGTATCTAAAACATAAGTAACATCTTGATGTTTTTGTAAATATGTTGCAGGAACTTGATCTGAAATTGGATTTACTAAAGATTCTTTTACAATAGTTGCCTTTTTAGCTCCCCACGCAAATAAAACTACTTTTTTAGCTTTAAATACAGAAGCAACTCCCATTGTTACTGCTTTTGTTGGCACTTTATCTTCACCTCCAAAATCTCCTGCTGCATCTTGTATAGTTACTTTATTTAATTCAACCATTCTGGTTAAACTTTCGAAGCTAGATCCTGGCTCATTAAAACCAATATGACCCGTACGACCAATTCCTAAAATTTGAATATCAATTCCTCCTAAAGAATCAATTTTTGCTTCATAATCTGCACAAAATTTTGCAACTTCACCTTCAGCTACTGTGCCAGATGGAATATTTACATTTTCTGGTAAAATATCTACATGATTAAATAAGTGATGATGCATAAAATAATGATACGATTGCTCACTTTCTTTAGCCATTGGATAATACTCATCCAAATTAAAAGATACTACATTTTTAAAGCTTAATCCTTCGTTTTTGTGTAACCTTACCAATTCTTTGTATAATTCAATCGGACTAGATCCTGTAGCTAATCCCAAAACTGTTTTTTTGTTTTGAGCATCATTCGCCTGAATTAAACTTTTAATTTCTTGTGCAACAACCGCACACGCCTCAACTTTATTGTTGTAAACTTTTTTTGTAATAGACATATTTATGTATTTAAACTTTTTAATTTGCTAAAGGTGAACCAAAAGATATGAATATAAAATCATAATCGTACTCTAAAATATTAGTTTGTTGAGGACTAGCACCTAATTGTAAAATCATATCATTAATTTTAAAAATTCCATCTGCAGGCATACCTAAACCAGCTCTTGCACCACTTGTAATTTTTAAATTAGAAAAAGATCTGGAAACCAATTTCCAACCTTGCCAATTTACTGGTCCTGAGGCTAAGTGCAAACCTGTTCCAGGATTTCTTAATCCAATTTCCAAATTCGTATTTGGTTTTTCTGCTCTTATAAAAAAGTTTAAAAATATACTATCTGTATTAGTTGTTGGAAATATATCTTCAAATTTTTTATCAGCTGTATTTACTGGAAAAGAATGGGCTCCCAAATACCAACCTGGATCTGCAGCTTGTCTAAACATTCTTAAATATCGATTACCCATTGGAGAACCATTTTCAGTTTCATAACTAAAAGTTACATTAGTATCAAACCAACCATTATTCACATCATTAACAGCAGCTCCACTCTTTTCAGGATACAATCCATTTCCATCAAAATCTCTTAACAAAATTCCAAAATTTGGATGTGTTTTCGTAAAGTTAGCTTTACCTTTTAATTTAAAGGAACCTTCTGTAACATCTTTACAAGGGAATCTTAATGATAATTTACAATTTTCATCAGCAAAAAAAGGATATACATCTGTGTTACCATACCAATAAACATCTATCTTATTACTTTTTGAAGCATAAACTTTTTTATTTGAAGAAGTTGCAGAAGATATAGTTAACTCCCACTCTACTACTTCATTAAAATTTGCCACTAAATGTAATCCTTCATTTGCATCTAAATTCAATTCAGAACCTAAATCAAATTCGCTTTCAATAAAATTACTTCCATTAGGACTTACCTTTTTAATATCCAAATCAGATACTGAAAATTTAAATCCTTCCGTGGGACATAATTTTGGTCCATTTTCTGCCAATGGGGATGTACAAGCAAACATTACTATTGCCGATAATCCTAATAATATTTTTTTCATATCCTTTTATTAATTAGTTAATAGTTAACTCCATTTGATAGTTGATTAAACTTTTGTTTTATTAAAACAAACGATAATTAGAAAAGTAACAATAATTATAAATTAAAATTGAAATTTTCCTTTTTGTGTTACAGTAAATAAATCTAAATACACTTCATTTAAATTACCAGCTGGTTCTGATAACAAAGATAAAGATGCACCACAAATTCTCCATGATTCTTTCTTTCTGTCACCATTACCTCCTGCACCTGGATCAATATTTGGCCTAAATTCACTGTAAGGAATACTTACCAATTTCCAACCATGCCAATTTACTACAACATTATATATATAACCATCATTTTCACTTTGTAAATATCTATTGGTAGGATCAGGAGTTCCTGCTTTAGCAAATTCTAAAATGTCCTGACGTGATTTAACATGTTCTGTTCTACCTCCAGGTTTACTATCTACTTCAAAAACTTTAACTTGAACACCTGCACTGCTACTACCTTGTCCGTAAATGAATATATTAAAGTACAAATCATTAGGACTTATTCCAGAATCAATTAGTAATGAACTTACAGAACCAACATTTCTATAAAAGTTAAAAATATGTTCACTATAAATATCCCCAGACCAACTATTACGATTTACATCTCTACCTTTCATTTTATAACAGAAATAACCATTTACAGCTCTAACATTTACTCTATCAAAATCAATATCAGCATCATTAACATCAGTAGATTTTCCTTTACCCAAGATATCCAAACATCCAGATGGATTAGCAGCTTGTAAAACATTTTCAAAACCATCAACAATAATATGTTTTATTCCATTATAAACCACATTGTGGTAAGGAATAGAATATCTTAAAGTAAAAGTGTCGCCATAAATTTTTTCACGAATACCAGTTATTGTTAACTCAGTTGCAACTTTTTGGTTAAATCTAAAAAATTGGATATTATTACTTCTAGCATCCCAATCAATAGTATTTCCATCAAAACCATCGCTTAACCCTGTGAAAATTTGTTCAGCTCCAGAAGGAACTAATTTATCACCTTCAGGAATTAATCCTATTAATCTTAATTTCCAAGAAACTTCTTCATTAAATTTAGCCTCAAAATCAGGTTTGTCGGTTAAACTATTAAACTGAGTTTTAGTAACGGTTAATTCTTGAACAAATTTAAAATCTTTAGTTGCCGATTTAATTTCGGGACCTATTTGTTCTTTTTTGGTACATGATGCTGTAAAGATTGTTGCAGCAACACCAAATATGAATGATAAGTTTTTAATTTTCATTGTTTTACATTTTAAATTTAAAACCAATTATATTAACGCTATTAAAACGATAAAATTTTATACAGTTGGTTTTAAAAAAGTTAAACTATATTATTTTGTTTAAAAAATACCTCTGTAATGTAAAAACACCTGACCAAAATTATAATTACTAGCTGTTGCAAAATTGTTTTGCATATCTGTAAAATTATAGTTTAAAGTAAACATTTGGTGTTTATTAAATCTTGCTCTAATACCTAATGAATATATCATTTCGTTCATATCCACAAATAATTCATCATAATCTACAATAGCATTAAAACCATTTCTTTTAGCAATAAACTCATTACCTTTTGCAGTAAACGATTTCATTCCTGCTAAAAAATCTAATTTTTTAACCACTTCAAAAGTTAATCCTGCATCAATTAAAGTACTATTTAAATCTACTAAAGCTCCTTGAGTTCTAGTTGTGTTTTCGTATCTAGCACCAAAATTAATATCGAAAATTCTTGTCATATCCAACATTTTACCTAAATGTACATTTGCACCCCCATTCACTAATAAAAACTGACGTTTTGGATCACCACCTTCACCTTGTACTTCAGTAAAATATGAACCTTTTACACTTGCGTCTAATACATGGTTTGAAGTATCTGTTGAAATCCCTAATTCACCTCCAATTCTATTAGGAGTTGCTTTCCCATAAGGATTTGTATTGTTGTAATAAGGTAAAAACGCCATTAAATTTGGTGTTATTGCAGAGTTGTAAATATCCTCTGATGTAAAACGATCAAATAACAATTGCTGACGAACCAAACCAATTTGTGGAGTTGATAAAAAAGTAAACATCGACATTTGTGCATTTTCGTTAATTCTTCTGGTTTGAGCAGAAGGGCTAGAAAATAATACACCTACACTTCTAAAATTTACATCAATTTTAATTTTTGCTTTTTTTAATCCTAAACGTGCGTCAACATCAACAAAACCATCATTATAAGCAGAATCTACAGCAGTTGGAGCATCAGGATTTTCAGTAAATTTATATCCACTCATACCACCTTCAAATCTTGCTTGTAAATACATTTTAGAATTTTCTTTAAAATAATTTACATAACCTGTTCCAACATTATTACGGTATTTAAATTGTGCTCCAAATGGATTTACATCGTACATTGATACAGCATGTATACCTAACTTTAAGCCTTTAGATAATCTTAACTCTACATTTCCACCACTTAATAATCTGTCTGGAACTCCTCCATCGTTTGTTGGAACATTTCTAGAAGTAAAAGCATAAATTCCTAAGCCTTTACCTTCTTCATTAAATTTAAAAAAATGTTGACCAGCTAAACCTTGTAATAACCAAGTGTTGCCTAAGTTAAAGTTTTCGTATTCAATGATTTCTCTTCGCATACTAAATAATGCATTTTCGAAAGTTCTTCCAGGAATCACATCATTATTGTACACAGTATAAGGAGACAATTGAACACGTATATCACCAATTTCGTATTTAAACCCACCAATTTTACCCATCATAGCAAACTGACGGAAATCGAAGGTTGTACCCTGACCAAACAATGCTCCAAATGGACTTTTAGCACGTAAAATTGCCATTGCTTGAAAGTTAGAATCTACATTTAAATTGGTTTGTAAATCAAATAAGTTATAACCAGCCGTTCCACTTTGTTGAAACGAATTGTTGTCTTTAGTTAAATTTCCACCTAAATCGTTTTGTGAAATAATAGAACGACCTAAACCATTTATAGTAAAATTATTGTTTTGTGCATTTGCAGTTAATCCTAAACCTAAGGCAATTGCAGAAGCTAAAAATTTATTTTTATATTTCATGATAATGAGTTTTTAGAAAAATATTTTTAATTCAAGTGTTGTTTCAAATCCAGAAAATCTATCGTTTACAAAGTTTTTATCCTTATGAGTCATGTACTTTGTTCTCAAATGTATTCCAGAATATTTATTAAAATCGTAGTCAATACCTACAGCTGTCATTGTCCCAATATTGTCGATTACTCTTTTTTTAGCTAATGATGGATCAAATTCATCAACGCCATTATCAGAAGACAAGTTTACTTTATCAGAACCTTTGATACCTTGCACAGCAAAATTTGCTACTAAATTGATATTAGATTTTACTTGGTACGCAGCAGTAAAATCGTTGTACCATAAAGCGATTAGGTTATTATTACCCAAAGCAGGAGCAAAACTAAAATTTGAGCTAATAGTATTTAAACTAGAAAAATTTAGTAAAACCAATTCTTTACCAGAAATTTTAAACTTTGATTTTAACAACATTTCAACAGCATTAAAACCTAATAAATCTCTGTTTCCTTCTGCATCACGAGCAGAATGAAAATCATTACCTAAAGTAATAGTTTCAAAAGTACGGAACCAAACTGATTTTACACGACCATATGGACCACCAGCTTGAAACCAAGGACGAAATCTTGAACGGCTAAAAGAATTTACACGATGCTGAATAGTAATTGTATCGTGATTAGCTTGCAACTCTTGGCTAGCAGAGTAACCAAATTGCGCTTTTAAATTGTCTAGTAAAGCTGCCTCAATTTGTAAATTTACCCCTCTACGGTTGTTTGTAATTTGTCCAACTTCGTTTGATACATTCGTAAATAATGTTGCATCCCAATTTAAATCGTTAGCAGCTCCACCTTGTTTTACTGCATGATTTGAATTTATAATTGAGCCATCTACACTAGCTAAATTTTGTCCAATTTGATAAAACTCAACCGAAAAAGGATTTTCCACAGATCTTTGGTCGAATTCTAATTTTAATGACCCCCCTGTTCCTACACCATTATTAGAATATTGTTGTACTTGAGGATTGCTTACCTTACCTACACCAAATTCACCAATCACTTTTACTTTTTTAATTTTTAAGTCTAAATTAATAGATCCAATAGTGTTGTTATCGCTAACGCCACCAACAAAATCAGTTTTAGCCAATCTTTGATAAAAATTTGCCCCTATATACCCTCTAGCATATCTCTCAAAAATAACTTTTTCTAAACGATAACCATGAGTTAAAGCAGGGAAAAATCTACCAATTTGAGATTGTAAATTCGAAAAGTTTGTTCTACCTGCAACCGCTTTGAAGTTAATTTGCATTGGTAACCACTGTATTTCGGTTACAAATCCTTGTAAAGGAGAGCGTCCTAAAAACTGTCCACCTATATCAGATGATAAAGTAAAGTATTCTTGATATCTTGTAAATGAGTTACGGTACCAATCCCATGGTAAACGCTCAAAATAATTATCACGATATAAAGGCTGTCCCATTGTAAAACGCGATAAAGATGTTGCTAAAACTTCCCCAGCATAAACCGTAGTTACAACCATATCGTTACGCATTGTTCCTCGGAAATTTAAGTTTTGAATTGTACTTAAATTTTGAGCTTTACCATCTCTTAAAGCTCCTGTGAAATTATGCGACATGGAATAACCTACACTAAAAGTAACATTATCTTTTAATTTAGATTGTAAATTTAATTCCAAAACAGGATAACCACCTAAAGCACTTCCGCCAATATTAGCTTGAGGATAATCCGAGAACGAAAAGTTTTTATCACTATTAATCATATCCGAATAGGATTCATTCATAGAACGATAAATAGATAAAAAACGGGAAACCCCCGAAACTTTAATTTTATCACTTGGAATACCAGTAGTTTTATTAATTCCTGTATTTAAAAAACCATAAGCCGAGCTTGTGTCTATCCAAGTATTTGGTGGTTCGGGTAATAAATAATTCATCCTTGTACTGTTAAAAGCATCCGATGAACCAGGGTTACCAGCATTTGCACCAAGAACACAAGACGTAAGCATTATTGATGCCCAAAATCTTTTCATTTCTTGTTTTGCCATTTTTAAATTAATAATTAGTAGTTAAAGGTTAGTATCTTTTTTTAATTCTTGGGCGTTCACAAGGTTGTAAAACTTCCACTAATTGATCAGCTAAAGGAGTTCCAGAAATCAATAAAGTCCCCGGTTTTTTTAAGATATAATCATTGGTTGCATCCCAAATAATTACCCCTCCACATTTTTTATCCATTACATATTGAGCTTTTAAACGAATTGATTTTTCGTTATCATAAGAAACAAAAGAAGTATCCTTTTTATTAATCAAATAAGGTACTTTTGCAACATCGTCCCATTTTTCCTCAAATAAATTAATTTTTTCCATAATGTAGTAGTAAGATGGCATACCTTCCCAAATAGGCCACATTTCTTCATCAACTACACCTTTATGTTCGCCAAACAACTCTGGTTTGCCATTTTTAAATCCTTTTAAACTTCTACCATAAAATGCAACACCCATGTTAATTTTTTTAGTAGGAACATTACGTTTCATCAATAATTTAAATGCTTCATCTAATGAACCTTCATAACCTTGAGCTGGTGCATACAGCGGACTATTATGTGTTGCTATATCTGTCCATGAACCATTAAAATCGTAAGTCATCATGTTGATATAATCCATGAACTTAGAAACTTCTTCATATTCGATACATTCCATTTGGCTTAAATTAGCACCAAACGCAGCAGTTAATAAGTAGTGGCGGTTATGTTTTGCGCCCAATGCATCAATAGAATCTCTAATTTGTTTCATGAACAAAGTGAAATTCTTTTTATCTACTTCAGGACGCCCACTATGTTCTTCATAACAAGGATATTCCCAGTCGATATCAATCCCGTCAAACTGATATTCTCTAATTAATCTATTACATTCGGATGCAAATCTTGCTCTTTTAACAGGGTTGTTAGCCACCTCAGGGAAATTGTCACTTAAAGTCCAACCACCAATAGAAATCATTAATTTTACCCCCCATAAGTGCGCATAATCCACAATTGAAGTATTTGGATAATAAGCAGGTTGCGGTTTACTCCAATCGATTTTACCTCTTAATAAAATCGTATCCGCCCAAGGGTCGATTCCAGCTATATATCCCAAAGAATCTGGAGCAAAAAACGAATAATTTAAAATAGTGTATCGAGAATAATCTAAAGCTTCTGGAATTACAGCTCCAGAGCGTTTGTACATTTGCCAAGAAGCATAGTAACCGATAATCTCTTTACAATTTGGATCCTTTTCGGGGATTTGCGCATTGCTAATTTGTATATTCCATACAAAAGCAAACAAAGTTAAAATAGATAAATAGTTTATTTTTCTCATAACATTTAAGGTTGAGGAACAAATATAGAATTTTGCTTTGAAGAATTTGTAATTTTAGTTAATAAATTGATTGGACAGATGCAAGACACAAGTTTAATCTCTTAATTTTCAATTGATTAAATCGATAAAATTTCAGCAACTCTAACCACTTCTTCATCCACAGAATCTTTAAATTGAATAGCTTCTTCTAAAGGAGTATAAGCAATTTTATTGTTGATTAGTCCCGCCATCAATAAAGTTTTACCATCTAATAAAGCTTCAACAGCAGCAACACCTAAACGGCTAGCCAAAACTCTATCAAAACAGGAAGGTACACCACCTCTTTGGATATGTCCTAATGTTGTTACTTTAGTTTCTAGATAATCAAATTTTTCTTTAACCATTGCAGCAACTTTTTCGGCGCTACCTAAAGGAAAACCTTCTGCAACTATAATTATATGAGAGGATTTATTGGATTTTTTACCTTCCTCTAATTTTTGAATAATATCCTCAATTGTAGTTTTTTTCTCAGGAATTAAAATATTAACTGCACCAGAAGCTAAACCTGTGTATGCAGCAATATATCCAGAATCTCTACCCATTACCTCCACAAAAAATAATCTATCGTGAGATTGAGCAGTATTTCTGATATTATCCACAGCATGAATAACTGTATTGTTAGCAGTATCAAAACCAATTGTAAAATCAGTTCCATGTAAATCGTTATCAATAGTACCCGGCACGCCAATTACTGGAATACCAAATTCTTCGCACAACAATTTAGCACCTGTAAAAGTACCATTACCACCTATAGCCACTAAAGCATCAATACCGTGATTTTGTAAATTTTGGTAAGCTTTTGCTCTACCTTCTTTTTGATGAAACTCTAAACATCTAGCAGATTTTAAGATTGTTCCACCTTTTTGTAAAATATGATTAACCGAACGAATGTCCAATTCGGGAATAATATCCCCTTCAATCATACCTTGATATCCACAGTTGATACCCGCAACTTGAACACCATAATAAAAAGAGGAACGAACAACGGCTCTAATAGCCGCGTTCATTCCTGGAGCATCTCCACCTGATGTAAAAACACCAATCTTTTTAATAGGTTTAATCATTTAAAATTATTTAGAAATAATTAAAGCTAACTCAGCCATTCTGTGGCTAAAGCCCATTTCGTTATCGTAAAAACTTGTCATTTTAACCAAAGTAGTTCCATTTTGAGGAATTACTAAAACCTCATCAGAAATCATTGATGAATAAGGCTCACCAACACAGTCTCTAGAACACTCATAAAAATTACCGATATAAGCCATTTGTTTTAAAACAGTTGTAGCATTCATTTTATCGATATTAGCTTTCATAGCAGAAACGATAGCTTCTGATGTATGTTCACCTTCAACTAAGTAAACACATTCCACAACACTACCAGTATCTGTAGGAACTCTTAATGCTGTACCATTTAATTTACCATTTAAGTGAGGTAAAACTTTACCTACAGCTTTAGCAGCACCCGTAGAAGCAGGAATAATATTATTCAAAGTAGCTCTATTTTTACCACCACCAAAAGCATCAGCAACCTTTTGTGTAGCTGTAGCAGCATGTGTAGTACTCATTAAACCAGAAATAACTTTAAATGAATCATCTAAAGCTTTAGTCATTGGAGCCAAACAGTTTGTAGTACAAGAAGCATTAGAAACAATTGTATCTTCAGCTTTAATAATATGATGATTTACACCAACCACAACAGTAGTTGTAGCATCGTTACAAGGAGCAGAAACGATAACTTTTTTTGCACCTGCATTAATATGCGCTTGAGCTTTTTCTGTAGTTAAATAGAAACCAGTACATTCGAATACGATATCTACATTATGTTTTGCCCAAGGAATATTGTTAGCATCTTTTTCTGCATAAACAGTAATTTCATGCGAACCTACTTGGATAACGTTTTCACCCTTTAAGCTAACTGGAACAGGAAATCTACCAAAAATAGAATCTTTAGGTAAACCGTTTGCAATTTCTTTAGCAGAAACTAAATCGTTACCAGCTACAATTTCAATTTGATCGTTAAATTTCTCAACAATCACTCTCATTACGTTTTTTCCAATTCGGCCCATTCCGTTAAAGGCCACTCTTACTTTACCCATTTTGAATTCAAGTTTAAAAGATTAGTATTAGTTATAATTTATGGCAAGCCAAAAATTGCAAGTTGCAAAAATAAAGTTTTTTTTTGTTTAACCTAAAAAAACAACTTTTTAATACTAACATCGTTTGTTTATTAATATTAAATAAATATAAAAACAACATATCCTTAAAGTTGTTTCGTTTTGAATTGCCAACTAAAATATGCAACTTTACATTTAAAATATTTTATATGCGTTTATTAACTTTTACAATAATTTTATCAAGTATGATATTTTTTTCATCTTGCCCCAAAAAAGATGAATTTAACTATCGAATGAATAATCAAAAAAATGCATTTGCTTTTGTATTAAGTAACAGCAGCAATGCAAATAGTGGGCAATTGGCTCAAAATATTGTACAACGTATTAAAAAAAATCAAATTTCGGGTTTATCCAATTCAAGAGTAACTATACTTGCATTTCATCCATCCGAAATTCAAGAACCGTTAAATTCATTAACAGCAAAAGCTTTTTTAAATTTGTTTAACGAGAGTGGAAATAAAACTTTTTCATCTTATCCAAATTTCATTAACGATCTTCAAAATTATAATGCTAATGAGGAAAATTTTATAACTGGAATTAAAAACTCATTAAAAAATAGTGCTGATATTAGTATGGGACAAATGCTTTTTTTAGATGGGAACACTATACGTGTAAAATTAAAATTAGTGTATAATAAGGATATAAATTTTAACCACAGTATAGGAGTTTTTGCATTTTACAAAGAAATACAATCTGCACAAACAACAAATTTAGGTAACGAAACTAATTTTGTGCACCACAATGTTTTACAGCACAACTTAACCAATCATTACGGTAATTTTTTAAACTCGGCAAAAAAAGGTGATGAATTAGAATTAGAATATACTTACTCCACGGGCTCAATTGATTTAAGAGCTTTAGGAATTGCGAGTGTTGTATTTAAATTGGATGAAAACTCTAAACCAATTGATGTTTTAAATGTGATAAGTAATAACTAATTTTTACTTTTAAAAACTGGTACTGTTGAACAGGCTTCACCAAACATTAAAGATTGAACTACAGGCTGTAATTTTGTAGTAATTAACATATAAGCACTTTCGGGAATTTCACCACCACAACCTTTAACAATTACTTTTTTACCTAAATACTCATTAGCATCCATTTGCTCCAATGCAGTTCTTAAAATTGCACCTTCCAAATGAGCTTTATTTCCGCGAACAATTAATTTAGCGTAAGGGTTTAATTTAGAAACCAAAACCATATATGCCCACAACGGTATAATTGCATCCACACTACAGGTTATACCTACAAAATGATTTTGATATGCACTCCAGTTGGTTTGCTCTAATTTTTCTCTAAAATCCTTTTCTTTTAATATTATTCCTTCAAACAAATAATCTTTAAAATCAACAATCGAACGTTGTCCTTTTAATACAAAATCGTTTAAATCTAATTGGATTAAACCTGATTTTTCTACTTTATTTTCAATCATAATAGTAAATAATTAAATCATTCCTAATTCAATTTGAGCCTCTTCACTCATCATACTTTGATCCCAAGGTGGATCAAAAACAATATCCAAATCAAACGAACGAACCAATTCCATTCCGGCAATTTTTTGACGAATTTCAGCTGGCATACTTTCGGCTGCCGGGCAGTTTGGTGAAGTTAAAGTCATTTCGATATGCACATCACTATCATCAGTAATATGAATATTATAAATTAAACCCAATTCATAAATATCAACAGGAATTTCGGGATCATAAACAGTTTTTAAAACCTGTATAATTTGTTCTTCTAAATCTTTTTTAGCCAAATGATCCATAATTACTTATTTTGTGTGTAATAATGAGCAAACAATTTTATTTTATCCATCATCCCTACTAAACCATTACTTCTGTTAGGAGACAAATGTTCTTTTAATCCAATTTTATCAACAAAACTAAAGTTATAATTTGCAATAGTTTCTGGAGATTCATCATCTAAAATTTTAATTAGCATAGCAATAATTCCTTTTGATATAATCGCATCACTATCTGCATTAAATCTCACTTTACCATTTTGTAAATGAGCAACTAACCATACTTTACTTTGGCAACCTTTAACAATATTTTCTTCTGTTTTATCTTTGCTATCCAATCCTTTTAAATCTTTTCCTAACGAAATAATATACTCGTATTTATCGGTCCAATCCTCAAATAAATCAAAATCACTTAACAATTCTTCAACTTTTTCTTCAATAGTCATTACAGTAACATTTTTAAAGATTTTTTAAGTGAAGAAACAAAAATATCAGCTTCTTCAAGTGTATTGTACACTGCAAAAGATGCACGAGCAGTTCCAGAAACACCCATGCGATGCATTAAGGGTTCGGTACAATGATGACCAGTCCGAATTGCAATGCCCATTTGGTCCAAAATAGTTCCAATATCATAATGATGCGCTTGATTATGCACAAATGAAATAACACTAGATTTATTTTTAGCTTCACCAACAATTCTTATTCCTTCAATTTTTTTTAATTCCTCTTGTGTATATTGCAACAAAGTATTTTCATGCTGATGTAGCCACTCAAAATCCAACAATTTTAAAAAATCAACAGCTTTTCCCAAAGCTATTCCTCCCGCAATATGAGGTGTTCCAGCTTCAAATTTATGAGGTAAATCGTTGTAAGTTGTTTTTTCGAAAGTTACAGTTTTAATCATATCTCCACCACCTTGATAAGGTGGTAATTTTAACAACCATTCTTCCTTACCATATAAAATTCCTGTGCCAGTTGGGCCAAACATTTTATGTCCCGAAAAAACGTAAAAATCTGCATTTAACTCTTGTACATCAACTTTAATATGTTGTACACTTTGAGCTCCATCAATTAAAACTGGAATATTTTTTTGATGAGCTAATTCAATTATTCTTTTAACCGGATTAACAGTTCCTAAGGTATTAGAAACATGAGTTAAAGCTAAAATTTTCACCTTATCAGTTAGTAAACTTCCTAAAGCAATCTCGTCCAATTCTCCATTGTCTAAAACAGGAATTACTTTCAATTTAGCGCCAGTATATTCACATGCCAATTGCCAAGGAACAATATTTGAATGATGTTCCATTCCTGAAATCAAAACCTCGTCGCCTTCCTTTAAAATTCCTCTAGAAAATCCATTGGCAACCAAATTAATTCCATCCGTAGTTCCTTTGGTAAAAATAACTTGTTTAGCACTTGGGCTATTGATATAGTTAGAAATTTTTTCTCTGGCTTCCTCATAAGCGGAGGTTGCAAACTGACTTAAATAATGTACACCTCTATGAATGTTCGCATTATAACTAGAATAATATTCGTTTAAACAATCGATTACAGACTGCGGTTTTTGAGAAGTTGCTCCATTATCTAAATACACTAAAGTTTTGTTATTTACCTTAGTATTTAAAATCGGGAACTCGTTTCGCAAACTGATAATATCCATCGATTAATTTAAGTTTTTAAAGTTTTGTTGAACTAAATTCCTAACATATTCTTGCAAACTTTCGGATGAAATATGATCTACCACTTCACCAATAAATGCATCTAACAATACTTTTTGTGCTGTGCTTCTCCTAATTCCTCTAGCTTGTAAATAAAATAATGCTTCCTCATCAAATTGCCCGATGGTACAACCATGACTACATTTCACGTCATCAGCATAAATTTCTAACTGAGGTTTTGAATTAACCTTTGCATCATCTGTTAAAATTATGTTCGCATTACTTTGAAAAGCATTGGTTTTTTGAGCAGCTTGAGCAACCAAAATTTTACCATTAAAAACATTAGTAGCTCTATCATTTACAACACTTTTATATAATTCGTTAGATGTACAATTGGG
>JACCEC013207475.1_pt1 | contig 15580 bp, 11 predicted proteins | sample 7450121 | NCBI WGS metagenome assembly JACCEC01 (sample SAMN15323455, study PRJNA562643) | freshwater metagenome | isolation source: river surface water | place: USA:Blue River Watershed | collected 2017-08-18 | reverse complement strand
GGTTTAAAATTTTAAGTGACCGATATAGAAATAGGCGCAAGAGATTTGGTTTACGCTTTAACCTGATTGCTGGAATTTACAATTGGGAACATGGTGTCAGATGAGAGGGTTACGCAAGAAGTCTATTTCATAGAACCTTGCCGCATCTTGCGAGCATTATTCCGGTTAATCATACCATTTATCAAAAGTAAGTTTTATTTTTCACTCCCTTTCTCCAGCAGAGTTTTCGAATGGCACCTGGACTCGATCAAGCTTGAATAGCTCATCTTTTAACCTGCCCTTTTTTGTCCTTGATTTGATGGAAAACTGGCAACTGCAAACTAAATCTTATTTTTGATAAGTTGTATTATTTTTGATAAATGGTATAATTTTGCGTTTAAATGCGGTCATGGCGGAATTGGTAGACGCGCTAGATTCAGGTTCTAGTCGGGGCAACTCGGTGGATGTTCGAGTCATCTTGACCGCATGTTTCTTTTTTGACCAGAACTTCAGATTGAGTTGATCCAGCTCAGGGTCCGGGTTTTTAACACTAAAGATGGTTCCTATGATCTTAGCGGATATCCTATCTCATGTTGCCAACGGATGTACGGAAAGTAGCGAACACATCCACCACCGGATCCCATCTTATTCCTACTTAGTTGCTGTCGACGGTGGATGCAACGCGTGCTATACGTTAAAGCTGACTTTCCAGCTCATCACTGGTGATGCTGATGTTTCTAAAATATGCTTTCCCCGAGAAACAGATGAGACTAACCTAGAGCTCGCACTCAGCCATCTTTGGAGGATTGGGCAACCGAGAGGACAATCCCATGGCCAATACCATCCTATCATTCATCCATTTTCTTATATTTTTATAAAACCCCATCACAGAAAACCACAACAATCCTGGAGAAAAAATGGCTATCAGCTGCGTTCCAACTAACAAAAAACACAAAGAAGGTTTCTTAGACCACATCGGTCTGGCTAAGCAATGTAGAAAATTAACATCGAATGGGAATCCAAGAGTGGTTACTCTAGCAGAGACAACAATCAAGCTGTGTGAAGAAAAGCAGAGGGAAAAACAAAAACTAAGTCTTTGGGATTTTTCTATGAAGCTCCAAAATATGGCAATGCTGAAATGGTATGAAGAAGACCGTATCCCACCTATTGGAGAACTTACAAAACAATGGGTACCAGCCATTTCGGAAATGACAGTTATAGCGACTGATTACCTCGAAGATTCTAAAGTAAATCCCACTGCTCTGGCTGAACAATGCAAAGAAGAATTGTGTAACTGTGATGACCCAAAAGTGGTTATTCTAGCAGAGGCAATAATCAAGCTGTGTGAAGAAAAACAGAGAGAAAAACAAGAACTAAGTTTTTCGGACTTCTCTAGCAAGCTCCAAGACGTGGCAAAGCTGAAATCGCATGAAGAAGGCGCTATCCTAGCTATTCGGAAATATGAAAAACAATGGGGACCAGCCATTTCGGAAATGACAGTTATAGCGGCTGATTACCTCGGAGGTCCTAAAGTACATCGCACCGCTCTAGCTAAACGATGTAACGAAGAATTGAGTAAAAGTAATGACCTAAAAATGGTTACTTTAGCAGGAGAAGTGGCTAAATTATGCTTGACAAGGAAGAAGGACAAGAGACAATTAAGACTGCCGGGGCTCCAAACAAGGATACAAAACATAGCAATTACAAATAGCTTGGAATCGGCTGAGGAAAATAAAGAATGGATGACTGCCATTACTGAAATAGAAAATATCGTACTTGAATACATCAAAAAATAAAATTAGAGGTTGCAATAGTTGTTGCTTGCCTGAAATTCAAATCAAAAGAACCAAGCTGCGCTCTTAAGACCATTTCGCGCCCAAGGGCGCTTCACTTGGCTGCTCACTATGAACCTGAATAATGGGTTTAGTTTATGGGGAATTGTTGCAGGTGGCGAGGCAATTTTCCGGAGATTTTGGCGCGTTCAATAGCTGAAAGCACTTATGGACGTGCCAAAATCTTCAAAAAATGCTCGCAAGATCCGGCAAGGTTCTATGAAATAAACCCATTATTCAGGTTGTTACGGCGGAGAGCCTTTTGCTCCATTAAGATACCATTGGCGCAGCTCGTTCATCCTCTCTCCCAGCCGTTCGAGAAATGCCCGTTGGGCTACTTTTTTGTCCATGTGAGCAAACTCTGACCATTGTAATGGCGAACCAAAGACACATGCTGTCTTCCCCCATAGTTTAGGCAGGGAGCGCTTTCGGTTCCAAATCTTAAAGGATCCATGGATATAGGCGGGAATAACAGCAGATTGCGTGCGGGAGACTAATAGAGCAACACCGGGTTTTAGGGGGAGGTTCAATGCATCCTTGAAACAGCGCTTGCCTTCCGGAAAAAGGACAATTTTTTTTCCCTCATTGAGCAGTTTACAGACCGTTTTAAAAACGGCGATATCGCCAGCATCGCCGCTAACAGGATGGGAGTTGAGGCTTCGGATCAACCAGCCAAAGAATTTGTTTTTGAATAGCCCCTCGCGCGCTAGGAAATGGACCTCTTGAGGCCACGAAATGGCAAGGATGGGAGGATCATAAAAGGAGGCATGGTTGCCTGCAATGATCGCTGCTTTTCCATAAAAGTGTTCAATACCATACACGCGGTGGCGGTAGAAAATTTTAAAGAAGCACCAGGTGAAAAAAAGGATCATCCGATAGAGGAATGACAGCGGGTTGGATTGAAGCCAGGCTGGTTTCATCATTGCACAAATTCAGAGTGTTTTTTTGCGGACAAAGGCTACGATCGCATCAACGACTTGATCAATGCTGAGCTGGCTCGTGTCGATCTCATAGGCATCGACAGGACAGCGGAGCGGAGCGACCTCTCTTGTCGAATCATATTCATCTCTACGCATGATCTCATGCATCATCTGCTTTTGATCGAGCTGCTCTCCTTCTTCCGGATTTTTCTGCAGCACCTCTTGCAGCCTCCGTTCTGCGCGGACTTCCGGATCGGCATTTAAATAGATCTTGATCTCTGCAAGGGGGAAGACGACTGTCCCAAGGTCTCGGCCTTCAAATACCACATTTTGACACTTGGCAAACTGATGTTGGATAGGGAGCAATGAGGAGCGAACTTCTTTCTGCGCGGCAACTTTGGAGACATTTGCCGTGATCGGCCGGGAGCGGATAATCTCTGTGACGTCGGTATCTGCGATGAAATACTTCTTCACCCCTTTCTGGTCTTCAATTCGAAAATCAAACTGGGAAAGCAAATTTTCCATTTCTAAAGGGTTAGAGAGATCGATATTTTTTTGAAGGACCAGCCATGTCAGCGCCCGGTACATCGCTCCCGTGTCAAAATAGACAAATCCAATTTTTGCAGCGACCCTGCGCGCTACAGTCGTTTTACCGGTTCCTGAAGGACCATCGATCGTTATGATCATATTCTGTTTTCCAAGAGGTTTAGTGCATACATAAGAAGAAGTAGAGAATAGGAGTGGTCAGCAGAAGGGAATCAACCATGTCCAAAATTCCTCCAAGCCCTGGCAAAGTATTGCTATCTTTGACAACAGCATCCCGTTTTAACAACGACTCGGCTAAATCGCCAATCTGCCCAAAGATCCCTATCAGAACTCCAAGCCATACCGACTCGGTCAAGGTCAAATGAAACGTTCCTCCAGAAAGACTCCCCCCTAAGAAGTGCATGCCGATGCTCATTAAAATAGCACAGATCAGGCCTGCGATCGCCCCTTCTACCGTTTTTTTAGGACTCAATGAAGGCGCTAACTTATGCGATCCCCATAATCGCCCGACAAAATACGCTCCGACATCTGTAATTTTAGTGACGACGATCAGATAAGCTAACCACCACTTCCCTTCTTGAGGTGCTCCATGGTGTGGAAATGGGTAGAGGACCCCAAGCAAAAGGCTCAACGGCACAGCGACGTAGCAAACTCCAAAAAATTGAACGGCAATATTTGCCAAGGCATTGGATGTCTGATTAAAATGAATCAGAAAAAAGACAATCGCAGCAGAAGCGAGGACAAGGACAGGCAACTGCGGAAAATCGACGAAAACAAGTGATGCGTAGAAAGCGGCGACTTCCATTACAGCAAATATAACCATCAGCCGCGCTCGCGGCTTGATCTCTTTTTCAAGAGCAAGCTGAGCATACTCCCAAACACCAATGCCAGCTAGCCCAGCAACGACGAGCATCAGAACTAAGCTGACGGCCGAGTTAGAGGAAAAAACAATCAGTGCAGCAACAGCAATTCCCACAACAGAAGAGACGATTAACCGTCGATTTAAATCTGCCATCCGTTTCAAACTCATGTTGCCAACCTATTTACGCTTTTCCCAAGCGCCGTTCCCGTTTTTGGTATTCCTTTATCGCTAGCAGCAAATCTTGCGCCTTAAAATCTGGCCATAGTACGTCAGTATGATAAAATTCGCTATAGCAGAGTTGCCAGAGTAAAAAGTTGCTTTGCCTTTTTTCTCCACTCGTCCGAATGAGGATATCGGGATCGGGCCACTGGGCCGTGTCTAAATAACCAGAGATCAAATCTTCAGAAAGCTCCGCAATTGAAAGATCCCCTTTTTCGTGGTCTTTAAGCATAGCCATGATCGCTCTTCTAATATCGTCGCGACCACCATAATTGAGAGCTAACACGAGGTCGATGTGAGAACCTTGCGCAGTTGCTTGCTTTGTTGCCAACAGAGTCTCTTGAACAAAGAGAGGCAGTTTGGAAATATCCCCAATCGATTCCAAGCGAACGCCTTCATCGATCATCACATCTTTTTGATTCATGAGATAATGGTTAAACAGGTGCATCAAGGCATCGATCTCTTCTGGACTCCTTCCCCAATTTTCAGTGGAAAATGCGTACACCGTGAGAACTTTAACGCCGAGATCGCCGGCAGCGCGAACGATTCCAGGAAGAGCTTCAGCCCCTTTCCAGTGTCCTACCATTGGAGGCAAGTTTCTCTCTTTTGCCCAGCGACGATTTCCATCCATAATGATGGCGATATGATGGGGGATGCGCTTCCGATCGATCTGCACAAGATCTCCATTTGAATCCGTGCTTACCTGTGCCACAATGGGCTGTTCTTCTATGATCAACGAGTTCATGCTTTTATCTGATCTGAGAAAAATATAACTATTTATTGAAAAAATTTCTGCAAAAAAATGGTGCGATGTCTTTCTGGGCCCATCGAAACGATATGGATTGGAGCTTCCACAAGCTCTTGAATCCGTTCGATATAACGGCGAGCATTGACCGGCAACAGCTCATAGGCAGAAACATCCTTGGTCGACGTTTTCCATCCCGGCAATATTTCATAAATCGGCTCTACGCGCTCAAGGTCTTCAAGAATCGGCGGAGGAGTTTGCAATACTTTACCGTCAAGTCGATATCCAGTGCATATTTTAATCGTATCCAGCGAGTCCAAGATGTCTAATTTCGTGATCGCTAATGAATCTACGCCGTTCAACCGCACCGCAAACCTGACGAGGGCCGCGTCAAACCACCCCATGCGCCGGTTGCGTCCAGTCGTCGTTCCAATTTCCCGCGCAGCGACATTGTCCATAAATAATTTTTGGTCGGCCTGATCTAAGGCAGTAGGCAAAGGGCCCGCTCCAACCCGAGTCGTATAAGCCTTAACGACCCCGACAGTGTGATCAATGCGGCTAGCGCCCACGCCAGCTCCATTCGCGACCCCGGAAGAGAGGGTGCTCGATGAGGTGACAAAGGGATACGTTCCGTAATTGATATCGAGGAGGGTTCCATGAGCTCCTTCAAATAAGACTTTCTTATCTTGCTCGAGGGAATTGGCTACAAAACTTTCCACGTCGGAGACGAAAGGGGAAAGCTGCGCACCGTAAGCAACATATTCATTAAGAATTGCTTCGAGATCAAACGGAGCTTGGTTAAATATTTTGTGAACTTCAAGATTTTTCAAAGGAAGGATCGCTTTTAACCGCTTTTCTAAGATGGGCCTCTGAAGCAATTCGCAGATCCGAATGCCAATCCGCGCTATTTTATCCGCATAGCAAGGGCCAATGCCTCGGCCTGTTGTTCCAATGGCATTTACTCCCTTCTGCTCTTCGTAAAGACGGTCGAGCGCTCGATGGTAAGGGAAGATCACATGAGCATAAGGGGAAAGAAAAAGGCGTTTTTCTAAGGCAACTCCTCGTGTTAACAGGCTGTGAATCTCTTCCAACAATACTTTGGGGTCAATGACAGTCCCCCCACCAATACAACATTGTGCATGGGGATAGAGAATGCCCGAAGGGACAAGATGAAACTTATATTCATCCTGACCGACGACGATCGTATGGCCGGCATTATTTCCGCCCTGCGATCGGACGATCACTTCGGCATATTCAGAAAGCAGGTCAATGACCTTTCCTTTACCTTCATCCCCCCACTGCACACCAACGACAATAACGCTACGCATCTAAAAATTCCTTCCGTAAGGGCTGCAACGCCTTAAAATTAATTCCGTACTGATCAAACGAGGTCAAGCCACCTCAAGATCATCCATTTTATAAAAGACTGTTATACCGAAATAACCTAAAGAATCGGTTTTGCCAGCGTCGCCGACCAATGAATTTGAGATCCGCCTGTATCACCCAACTTATTCAAGTTGATGCCTTGGCTGCGGACGCACAAGAAGGTCCGGTGGACCTTCGTAGTGAGGAGCTAAGTGAAGCGCCCTTGGGCGCGAACTGGTCTTAAGAGCGCAGCTTGGTTCAAATTGAGGACGCCTCCTTGTCAAATTCCCGATTCTTCAGGTTATTTCGGTATAGCGGATTTTGCAACAGTCCGATAACTATGTAGAAAGGATATCTGAAGGATCAATTCAATGGGTATTGATTTTTACAATCAACGCCTTTGACAGCGTGAAGCAAGGGCCATTTAAAGATATATTTATCTAGACAGAATCAAAGAGGATACGTATTCTTGCCCCTTAACATTACACAAGCGTCCTAAAGAGGAATCATGGAAAAGCAAAAAAGGTGGCAGTATTATTTAATTGTCGCTGTTATTTTTTTGACAATTTACAACATCTTACCCACCGTGTTTTACTACACGAAACCGCTTAAGTCTCCCATTGAGGAGAAAAGGGCCCAATCGATTGCTTCCTCCATTGTGAAACGGGTCAACGATTTAGAACCTGAGGCTGAAGATTGGATTGGATCGTATTGCAACCTCATTAAAGTTAAGCCACTTTCTATCAAGCTTAATCCCGCGCAGCCTCAGTTCATCACCGTCAACTTTAAAAACAACGAAGACGCCAATCTTTTCCGCCAAATGCTTCCTCGCGCTGGTTCCCTTATCCCTTTCGTGCCCGCACAGCTTTCTCTGTACAACCCTGGGAATCAAACGAGCAAGTCGGTCGTCGTCCAACGGCGTCTTCCCCTTCATTTCGACGAAGGCAACCTCAGCCAATACTATCAATACTCTGCAAAGTTTGATCCGAATGGGGAACCGACTCCTCTCTATCGAGCCCTTGTGAATGACCGCGCCTTTCAAATCGGCATGGCCCTCGGCGGGCCGAGTGAAAATGCCCTTTATATCCAAGGAATTGTTAATAACTCTAAGCAAGGACAAACTGACGAGCTGACCGTCTTTCTTGCCCAAAACATCCTTTCCTTCACAAAAGTTTATGGAGAAACATCGGAAGCTGCACAACGATATTTCGCCTCGTTTTCTCAATTAGAAAATGCAGACCGCGCTCAACTCATTCAAGATTTTTCTGCAAAACTTGAACAGCTTGCCCAGCAGATCAAGAAAGAAAAAAGCGGATTGGTCGATGAGAGCGAGCTACTTAAGAAACAAGGTGGATTTCTCGAAACGATCAAACAACAGCGCCTTGATCTGCTCACTGCCCGTGAAAAGACCCTCCAATCAGCTAGCGCAATCGTTAAACGAAATACAAAGGCATTTGCATCTGGTCTTGAACCTTGGAACTTTGCTTCTTTAGCAGCTGAAGTACACGTGCGTGAGCAAACACCGTCTCAAGTGCAGACCATATCCCTCAATGGACGCAATCCCTATATTGATTCCATTTCAATCGACTGGAACAATGAAAAAATCACCCTCTCTCTATACCCAGATCTGACTGCGTTTAAACAAGGAGCAACTCAAGACCCAAGCGCCACCTATCTTAACGACTTGGCCGATCAGCTCCTCTATAATGAGATCGCCAATGCCTCGCGGCAAACAGGAGAAGAGATCGCACCTTCCATGGGCAAGTTCAACATTGACCTCAATCAACTGACAAATAGCAAAAGCTTTATTGCATGGAAACTGAGTTCGATTGCCCAAGCTCAAGTGGAACAATTGAAAGACACGCTCTCTTCAACGTGGAATCCAAAACACCCCGATCTATCCCACGACCATCTTCCAATCTACGACTATGAGACCTATGCTGCTCTACCTTCCGATCAGCAAAAACTCGCATTAGTCATCTATTCGCCAGTCCTTTATAAAAAAGTCCCTCCTCAGGGATTTCATATGAATTCGATCTACGTGATCGCAAAAGGGATGGACCGGATCATTAACCGACTCCAATCAGACGGCGCATCCGTGCAAGCCCAGCAATTCGTGGAAGAGTTCAACCAACTCCGCTCCCTTCTACACCAAAACGGTTTTGTCGGATATTCAGGCGGATCCTTTGCATTAAGCCCAGAGTTCTCTCAAGACTTTGTCTTTGAAGCAGAAAACTATTTCCAGACTGCCCTAAAAGCGACCCGAGAAGACTTCGCTGTCCATGGCACGAAACGCTATGCTGTACTCGAGTTCACCGATGTCGAACAACGCATTTTAACTGAGAACAAAATTAACAACCATATCCATGAAGATCTCTTGAAATGGCGCGATGATTACTACGCTGCACAGCTCGGAATCAAAGGGGTCTCGAAGTTCGATGTTCCTAAGCCGACTCAAAACGTCTATTGGAACAACTTCAAGCTGAGCTTTATCAAATATTTCAGGGGTGATGACCGTAAGATTCTCCATTGGGGCCTCGATCTCTCTGGAGGGAAGACGGTACAGATCGAACTGCGCGACAAAAACAACCACGTTGTGACCAATGAAGCAGACATCAAACAAGGGATCAACGAGCTTTACAACCGCGTAAACAAAATGGGTGTTTCTGAAGTGAGCATCCGACAAGAAGGCAATTATATCACCCTCGATTTCCCCGGCTCCCAAGGCCTTTCAGCAGCGGACCTTGTCAAAGCTTCTACCATGTACTTCCATATCGTTAATGAGAAGTTCACACCGAACAACCCAGCTCTTGCTGATGCGGTCAACAGATTTCTTCAAGATATTTGGAATGAAGCTGTCGTGACTAATCGTAAATCTGCAAACGAACTGAACCTCATCGCGTGGAGACATCTCTACGGCGATTCCATAGATCCTGATGTGATCCAACCGAGAACAGAGTCTGCACGCCTCCTGTATGAAAATGGGCTCCGATTAGCAAATCCTCAAGATGCGACCTCCAGCTCCATTTTTGCAGAGACCTATTCCAAGCTGGCCCTATTCCGAGGAAACGATATTACAGACTGGCAAGGGCAAGCACACCCTCTGATCATCGTCTTTCAAAACTACGCACTGGAAGGGTCAAATCTCGACCAAGTGCATGCTTCGTACGATCCATCTAAAGGGAACTTCCTCTCCTTCTCTATCAAGGGCTCTTATACAGGTAAAGAGGGGCAAAAAGTTCAACCGCGCGACGACCTTTATGCCTGGACATCCCAGTTTGCAAAAGAGAAAATCACAGGCACTCCTCTAGAACCTTTTTCGAACGGCAGAGGATGGCGCATGGCAGTTATTCTTAACGGTACAATGATCAGCGCTCCGACGTTAGACTCTGCATTAAAAGATAGCGCAATGATCACTGGCAGCTTTACACAAAGGGAAGTCACCCAGCTGGAAGCGGACCTTAAGGCCGGATCGTTGAACTTTACTCCGCACATCCTTTCTGAGAAGAACGTCAGCCCTGAACTCGGTTCTAAGGAGAGGATGAGTGGAATTGTAGCTACGCTTCTTTCTTTAGCCTTAGTCATCGCTGTAATGATCGGCTACTACAAATTCGGCGGCCTTATCGCCTCTGTTGCCGTCATCTTCAACCTTCTCATCATGTGGGCCACCCTTCAAAACCTTGAAGCGACAATGACGCTTGCTGGAATTGCAGGGATTATCTTGACAGTAGGGATGGCTGTAGACGCTAACGTCCTCGTGTTTGAAAGGATCCGGGAGGAATTTGCTGTGAGCGGACGGATTGCATCTGCCATTCATGCTGGATACCGTAAAGCTTTTTCAGCCATTTTAGACTCAAACGTGACGACCATCATCGCTGCGATGGTCCTGCTTCACTTTGACTCAGGACCAATCAAGGGCTTTGCAGTCACCTTGATCATTGGGATCATCTCTTCTATGTTCACTGCACTCTTCATGACACGCTTCTTCTTTGCAGGATGGGTTCAAAAACCGACCAATAAAAGCTTGAACATGCTGAACTGGTTCAAGTCCAAGGGGTACGATTTCCTTAAATTCACGAAGATCACGTTGATGCTCTCCTCCGTCATTATTTTAGTGGGCAGCTATATGCTCATCCATGAAAGACATACTATGTTTGGCATGGATTTCAGCGGAGGGTATGCACTGAACGTAGAGCTCCAGCCTCAATCAAAAGGAAATTACCGCCAGCTCGTTGAAGAGGCCCTGCTCAAGCAGGGAGCCACGCAGCAAGATATCCAGATCCGCGAACTAACCCCATCCAATAATATCCGGATCTTCTTAAGCCGAAGCCTTCAACAACCGGGCCATCCATTCTATGGCATGCCGTTGGAGCTTGAAACCAAAGAATTGGGCTTTTCTTATGAGAGCAATCCCAAGATTGTTTGGGCTGTTGAAGCTCTGAGTAGATCGGGAATTCAGCTTGCCCCCCAATCGCTTAGCAATCTTGATAAGAACTGGACGGAAGTCAGCGGTCAAATGTCCGATACAATGCGCAACAATGCGATCATTGGACTTTCCATTGCGCTTCTGTGTATTTTGATCTACATCACGCTACGTTTTGAATTCAAGTATGCGATCAGCGCAACACTCTGTCTTGCACATGATGTAATTTTTACTGTTGGCGTCATGGCAATCCTTCACGCCTTTGGACTGCCGATCCAAATCGATCTCAACACCGTTGCAGCTCTAATGACGATGGTGGGCTATTCTCTCAATGACACGATCATCGTGTTCGACCGTCTTCGGGAAGATGTTCGATTAATGCGAAAGTCAAGCTTCTCAGAGATTATCAACCATGCTCTGAATGTGACGCTAAGCCGCACAATGCTAACATCGGGTTCCACATTGCTCGTATTGATCCCGCTCATATTCCTAGGCGGCAGCACTCTATTTGGGTTTGCTCTTGTGATGGCAATTGGGGTGATCTTTGGAACACTCTCTTCATTATACATAGCTGCACCGCTAATGAAATTCTTCCATGATCGTGAAGAAAAGAAAAACGCCAAAATGCTGATTACCAACCCGAGGTCTTAAATAGACATCTTGCATCACCCGTTTTGCCTGGAAAAATTGGAGGTTTTTTTACAGGTTTTTAGAAACTGTTTACAGCTTCGGATCTCACAAATGAGTCGGCGGGAAAGTGGGATAAAAAACCGTGAAAAAAGAACGATTTTACCGGGCGAATGGGGTTATGCAAGATGTTTTATAAAAGAGAATTATACTACTTCCCTTTCGAGACCAATGATAACCTGAATAATGGGTTTAGTTTATAGGGAATTGTTGCAGGTTGCGAGGCAATTTTCCGGAGATTTTGGCACGTTCAATAGCTGAAAAAACCTATGGACGTGCCAAAATCTTCGAAAAGTGCTCGCAAGACGCGGCAAGGTTCTATGAAATAAACCCATTATTCAGGTTGATAATGATCTTTGTGCCAGTCAGCTTGTGCACACATTGACAGCTTCTATTGAAACTTAGTTGATTTGGGCAAATTCTAAAATCTGGACGAAGACCACGGAGAAAGTCTCCAAAGGCCGCATGTCGAGTGATCAATCTGCTTCTAAGATTCTATTGCTGGACTTAAGAGACTGTTAACCTGAATAATGGGTTTAGTTTATGGGAAATTGTTGCAGGTTGCGAGGGAATTTTCCGGAGATTTTGGCACGTTCAATAGCTAAAAGCACGTATGGCCGTGCCACAATCTTCAAAAAGTGCTCGCAAGATGCGGCAGGGTTCTATGAAATAAACCCATTATTCAGGTTGTTAACAGATTTGGGTTTTGTCGCTGTTGCATCAGTTCCTATTTTGAATCGAACAGCTTGATGATAAATTGAAAATAAGGCCCAATGAGAAAAGACATAGATGATCACATAATCGGGAGAGCCTAAGTGATGGTATTGACACACCACGATCCGATTTGGATCTACCCTAAAATTGATGATAGTTGGCTTAAGTCGATCATCAATGAATTCAATATCCATCCCGTTACAGCTCAGGTCTTAGCCTCGCGCGGCTTTAAGTCTCTAGAACATATCCACGATTTTCTCTATGCTAAATTGCCCAATCTCCTCGACCCGCAGCTATTTGAAGACATGGACAAGGCAGTTGATCGGGTCTGCAAAGCCTTAAAAGGCAAAGAAAATATCCTTGTCTACGGTGACAATGATGTCGATGGGATCACTGCAGCTGCACTGCTCACCGAGTTTCTACGTTTCATCGGCGGCAATGTATTTTACTATGTCCCCAATCGAAATTCCCTGAAACAGAGCATTATGCTCGACGCTCTTGAGTATGCCGTTAGCAACCAATGCAAGCTGATTATTACCGTCGACTGCGGAATTACAGCGGCAAGCGAAATTGAAGAGGCGGTCAGGCGTCATGTCGACGTCATCGTCACTGACCACCACGAACCCACAGCAAAACTGCCCCACTGCATCGCGACCTTAAATCCCAAGCTCTTCAATAGCACTTACCCAAACCGGAATCTGACAGGAGTAGGCGTCGCCTTCAAACTGGCGCATGCGATCACCAATTTTTTGATCTCATCGGGCACCATCAGCCCGACAAAAGTCGACTTAAAACGGTATCTTGATCTTGTTGCACTCGGAACAATTGCAGATATGGGAGCACTCGTCGGAGAAAACCGCATTCTTGTCCGCTACGGCCTTAGACAACTGCGCAAAACCAAACGGATTGGCCTTGCAAAACTGTTTACCGTTTGCGATTTGAAGCTCGGGGAGATCACGACGATCGATATCGCGTCGAAAGTTGCGCCGCGATTAAATAGTTTAGGACGGATTGCCGATCCGCGAAAAGGGGTAGAACTTCTTCTGATCCGAGATCCGATCGCAGCAGAAGCACTTGCCAAAGAACTCGATCTCAATAACATCGAGAGGCAAAAAATTGAACGGCGCGATTCAGAAGATATCGAACAGTACATCTTAAAGAATCCGCAAATCCTCAATGAGCACGCTATCGTCCTTTCTTCCAACAAGTGGCATCCAGGCATCATCCCGATCATCACCGCTCGGATTGCAAAACAGTACAACCGTCCCACTGTTGTGATTTCTATCGATCAAGGCCTTGGCAAAGGATCGATCCGTACAATTCCTGAATTCCCCCTGCTGCATCACTTGCGGGATAATGCAGAACTTCTTGAAAATTTCGGCGGACACGACTTTGCGGCCGGCCTAACCATCAAAGAAGAAAACATCACTTCTTTTCAAGACCGGTTCATCAAAGCTGCTAATCAGCATCTGAAAGAGCATGACGTGATTGCTAAGCTGCACCTCGATGCCAAGATCAGTTTTAACGACTTGACCTTCGACTTCATGGAATCGTTCAGCCTCCTCGAGCCTTTTGGCAATGAAAACCCCGCTCCCATTCTCTATTGTGACGCTCGTCAAATCTGGCCTCCTAAGATCGTTGGAAAAACCCATCTCAAGCTTTACTTAGAACAAAATGAACGGATGTTGGAGGGAATCGCATTTAACATGATCCAAAAACGACCACGCCTCTGTAAAAAAAATCTCACCCTTCATATTGCATTCACACCGCATATCAACAACTTTCTCAACAAGTCAAGCATTCAGTTGCAAGTTCGCGATTTTCAAGTCACTGATTCTCTATGAATTTAGAGCAACACCCTTCCCAAAGCCCTTCCGAGCTGATTAAAACAAAAGGGATAATCGATGCAATCGCCTTTGGCGGACAGGGAATTTTACGCGATAACGGGCTCGTTGTGTTTGTCCCCTTTACAGCTCCAGGTGATGAAGTTGAAATTGAGCTCACCCGTAAAAGAAAGCAATACGGCGAAGGCAGACTTCTTCAGATCATCCGTCCAAGCCCCATTCGGACAGAGCCTCGATGCCCCTATTTTGGCATCTGCGGAGGCTGTCAATTTCAACACATCGACTATTCAGCTCAATTGGAAATGAAGCGGAAGTTTATTGAAGACTCTCTCAAACGGATTGCCCTTGTGGCGATCCCTGTTGAACCAATTGTCCCATCGGAAAAAAGATGGGCTTATCGCGAGCACATCCGACTGAACATCCGCCTGCAAGAACGAAGACTTACAGCTGGCTATGTGGGACAAGAACATAATACTTTTGTCTCTGTGAACCAATGTCCTATTTTTCATTCGGAAAATGATCCCCTTCTTTCCGATCTGCAGAACTTCTTAGCACAACTGGATCCCATTCAGAATGCACCTACCCATGTCCGAATTTTTAAACAGGAGGACCAGTATCTGCTGGTCTTCAGCTTTTCAAGTAGCGTACCTCAAGGGCTATTAGAAAAGGCTGAACAGGCAGTTCGAACTTATTCCGCTTGGAAAGGGATCATCCTGTCCGCCCCAAATAACACAGCTCACGTAGGCCAGACCCAATGCTCTCTTGAAGTCCTCAACCTCAAGCTCCGATTTTCACCATTTGGCTTTATCCAAAACCATCCTGAGCAAAGTCAAAGACTCTATCAATCTATTCTCGAACAGATGCCATCGAATGCACAACGAGCGCTCGATCTCTACTGTGGCATTGGCGTGACATCTTTGCTCTTAGCGAAAAAGGGAATTGAAACTTTAGGGATCGAATCCCACCCCGACACCGTTGCAGTAGCAGAGCGCAATGCGAAAGAAAACGGGATTGATTGCGCTACCTTTTATTGCGGAAAAGCAGAAACCATCATTGGCCGTTTCCTTAAACAGTTCCGCTATGATGTTGTTTTGCTTAATCCCCCTCGCACAGGGCTAGATGCACGAGTCATCTCAGAAGTGATCAAAGCATCTCCCGAACGACTGATCTATGTTTCCTGCATGCCCGCAACATTAGCACGGGATATCGCGCTATTGATAAAAGGGCGCTATCGAATTGAAAAAGCTCAAGGATTTGATATGTTCCCTCAAACGACACATGTGGAAACAATGGTCACTCTTACAACCTAAATAATGGGGTTATACCATTTCCAAAAAATAAAGTCATAAATTAGCCCACGATCTCGAGCAGAGGTTCCTCACTCTAGAAGGAACGTCAACAAAAGTATTCCACGCCTCACAGCAGGCAATCATAATGGCATTAT
>JACCEC011594749.1_pt1 | contig 15580 bp, 25 predicted proteins | sample 7450121 | NCBI WGS metagenome assembly JACCEC01 (sample SAMN15323455, study PRJNA562643) | freshwater metagenome | isolation source: river surface water | place: USA:Blue River Watershed | collected 2017-08-18 | reverse complement strand
GATATGAGTTTAATGTTGATAAAGCATTGGATTGTATAGACTTAACATTCAACGGATATACACCAAGTAGAGATGCAATAGAGTTTTTCAACATTATGAGGCTTGTTTATGGAGAAGATTTTGAAACTGATAATGCACTAATGCATTACTTCTTGGTTGACTTAGTATATGGAAATATTAAGCGTGAAAATTTCCCATATAGTCAAGAAATTAACGAAAAAATTAGATTAAATAGCAAAAAAATAGCCATTATCGCATCGAGATTTTCTGCAAAAAGTACTATTATAACGGCATTTATGCCAATTGTTACAGCTATTACTGGAAAAATGCCAAACTTTGGAGATGTAATGTTCTGGGTTTCATTCGGAGACTCGCAACAAGCTGGAGCAAAAGTACAAGCTAATACAATTAGAGATATATGTGAAGATAGTTTGTTTTGTAAAGATTATTTTGAGAAAATGAGGTTTACAGATGAGGAATGTGAGTTCATTAGAAAAGATGATCCAAAGAATCCATTGCCTATTAAGAAAAGATGCTTCATGTTTAAGGTTAAAGGAGCAGCTGGTGGATCAGTAAGGGGTATTAGGTATAAAACTGAGAGACCTCAAATTTTTTCTTTTGACGATATTATTAAAAATGAAGCAGATGCTGGTTCCACTATCATTATGAAGAAGCTTACTTCAATGATTTACTCAGATGCTGAAAACGCTCTAGGTAAAAAAGGTAAGATTATAATTGTTAATACACCATTTAATAAAAAAGATCCTGTTTATACTGCACTAGAGAATGGAGTTTGGACTCCTGTTTGTTTACCTGTATGTGAAAAGATATATTTAGACATGCCTAAGAGTGAATATCGAGGTTCATGGGAAGCGATGAAGCCATACGAAGAAATTATGGAGAAATATGAAGATGCTTATTATGGAGATACGCTAAGAGAGTTCAATCAAGAGTTAATGCTTAGAATTAGTTCAGAAGAAGATAAATTGATTCCTGACAAATTGCTTGAAGGTCAATGGTATAAGCGTACAGACATATTGAAGAACCTATATGCATATAATTTATATATGACTACAGACTTTACAACAACTGGAAATAAAGGTTCAGACTTAAGTGGTATAGCTGTGTGGGCTGTTAATCATAATCAAGATTGGTTTATGCTAGATTTATGTCTTAGAAAGCAAGAAGTCGAGCAACAGTACAATGAGGTATTTAGATTTATAGATACATATACACCAGAGAACAAAACATTTGAAGTTGGAGTAGAGGTTGATGGTAATCAGAGATCACATATACATGCCTTAAAAGACAGAATGAGACAAAGATTGAACTATTTCACTATTGCTAGACAGAGAGGCTCTCAACCTGGCGCTGAGGGAATCTTATCAAGACTTGAAGGTGGAAATAAACATTGGAGAATGAGAATGATGTTGCCAATGTTCCAGAATAGAAAAATATTCTTCCCTGAAGAATTGAGACATAGTCCTGATATGGTTGAATTAATGGACGAAATAAGATATACAAGCTATACAAGATTTAACAGTAAACACGATGACGGAATGGACTTATTATCAATGATAAATGCACTAGAAGTTGTATATCCAGCTAAGAATATGTCATATATACCTACAAAAATTAAAGATGGTAGAGTTGCAGCAGATGATATATATGGAATGATAAATAGACATAGCGATGAAGAATATAGTGCATATGATTCATATTAATTCATATTAAAAATATAAAGTTAATAAAGCTTACAAAAAGCTTTATTAATGTAAAATATATGATAAAAGTATAAGGATTATTAATATGAAATATAAAGAATTAAAAGTTCTTTCATCTGCATTACTGTATGGAGATAATAAGCTTCCTTCAGGAGAACCAGAATTAAAAGCATTATTAATGCTTGCATTCAATGATATAGCTAGTAGAGCACAATCATTAAGATTAATGACAAAGAGCATAAATAAAGAAGTGTTAAGAGGATCTGTTGGAGATTATCTAACTAGATATCCAGATTTGCCAGAAAACGATGAATCTGAATTAGATATGGATAAAGATTTATGTTTTGCAGCATCTAGATTTATAGCAAGTTATATAAGTAAAAATAAGCCAGATATTCATAGAGCAGAAGGTGAAAAAATTATACTACTATTCAATAGCAAAGTAAACTCTATGATTGAATCTGTTCAAGTTGATGAAGAAGGAAATGGTTATGTCAAAACTTAATATAGGATTACCAGATGAAGATTCTGGAATAAAAGTAGATTATGCAACAGTTGAACAAGCTGCAACCTTTACAAAAAGATTGTTTGGATACTCAGAACCATATGAAAGATTTGTAAATATATTTGGAGATGTTTCATATACATGGGATAAAGATTTCATTGATATGCTAATTGGAACACTAAATACTGGAATATATGACAATAAATTTAATTCATATGAGAAAAAAATAGCTGAAGATTATGTTGCATACAAGTATGAACTTAATGGAGTTACTAGTGAATTAATACTAGCTCTTGATGAGCATTTAGGAGCATTGTAATGGCATTAGATAATAAATCATTAGTTAGTAGTGCAAACTATTTAACAGACTTAAATAGTACATATTCTAAAGCAATAGTGCTGTATAAAAATAATATATTAATTCCAAGTGGAATAGCTCATACTATTGAAGCTACAATAAGTTATTTTGATAAAGTTGAACTTATAGATAAAGAATTATTTCTCAAAGCGCCAGTAGTGATAGATAGCAATACATCAATGCTAGCTGAGCTTGCAAATATAGTATCAGAGATAAGCGCACAAATAGATGATGCAATAATATTAAATTCATCAGCTATAAATGGCACAGATTTATTGATAGACATAAGCGTATCAACAGATTCAACAATATTGAGAGCATTAAATATAAAAGTTAAATATGGAAGTATCTTAAAATATGATTTAGATTCAACATCAAATGAATATATTCAAATATTAACAAATGCTGGGACTATTAATAATGAAATATTTGCTGCAATAATTGATATATCTAATCAGGTTATACCAAATATTGAAGAAATACTATTAGTTGACGATAAAGCATCTGAAGTTTCATCAAATACATTACTAGTTTCTAGTATTAAAGATGATATTATAGCAATTAGAGACGAAACTATAGTAAATAGAGATAGCTCATTGCAAAGTTCTATAAATTCAGAGAATAGTGCAATAAGTTCAGAAGAAAGTAATCAATCATCTATGAATGCTAGAGATACGATACTGGCAATAGAATTGCAATCTGAAACATTTGCTGAGAATGCATTAAATAGTTCAATAGCTTCTGCTGCAAGTGCTGATATAGCAACAGATAAAGCAAATATATCTATAGCTCAAGCAATTATTGCTACAAATAAAGCATCTGAAGCTCTAACTAGTGCAAATAATGCATCTGATAGTGAAGACAATGCATTATCATATAAAAATAATGCTGAACAATTTGCTAATTATTCAAGTGATAGTGCAACAATATCTGAAGAACAAGCAATTATATCGTCTGCAAAGGCTTCAGAAGCATTAGCTAGTGCTAACAATGCAGAAATATCTGAACAAAATGCATTATCGTCAGAACTTATTGCAGAAAAATGGGCAAATGAAGAAGAAGATGTTGTTGTTTCTAATGGTAAATATAGTGCAAAACATTATATGTTAAAATCTGAAGATTATGCAAATATTGCTCTTGGAATGATTAATGATAATGTTTCTTCTACCGTAACTACATATAGTTCTAACAAAATAGAAACAGATTTAAATGTTATAGGATTTGATATAAGTGCAGATGTTTCTGTTGGTATTGGTCAAATTGCATGGAATGCAACCGAAGGCACATATGATATGGGATTAGAAAATGGTAGTGTATTGCAAGCTGGTCAAGAAAATATTAGAAAGGTTAAAAATAACTCTGGCGCTTTGATAAGTAATGGAACGCTTGTAATGTATAATGGAACAAACGGTGCAAGTGGTAGAATAAATGTAAAACCATTTACTGCTGGGTTTGACGAAGCTATAAAATTATATGGAGTAGCAACACAATCAATAGCAAGTAATGCTGATGGAATTATAACAATAGAAGGTAAAGTTAGAGGCATAGATACTACTGGCGCTTCTGTAGGTGAAACATGGGTTGACAATGACATACTGTATGCAAAGCCAAATGATAATGGTATGATGACTAAAATAGTTCCAGCTGATAATGAATTAAAAATAGTTGTTGCATCTGTTATAAAAGCTCATACAACAAATGGTTCATTAGAAATTAGATTTATGCCTTTTAACGAGAATGCATATTACACTAAGGTTCAAAATGATATACTGCTAGATAATAAAGTTCCATTAAATGATGGATTTACTCTAGATTTAGGAGAATTATAATATGCCTACAGATAAAATATTAAAATTTAAAAGAGGAAATACTACTAAAAATAATGCTTATACTGGTTTTGATGGAGAATTAACAGTAGATAGAACCAAGAAAACATTAGTTGTTCATGATGGAATAAATGCTGGTGGAAGTCCACTAGCAACAGAAGAAAGCGTAAATAATGTAATTCAAGAACTTGAAAATAAAGTAGATATTAATGAAAATATAACAACTCAAGGTAATTTGTTTAATGGATTAGATCAGCTTGTAAAACTTGATTCATCTGGAAAACTTCCAGCTATTGATGGCAGTCAACTTACTGGAGTATCATCTGGTTCTCTTGTTAATTCTGGAGTTAGTGCTGGAACATATAAATCAGTAACAGTTAATTCAAAAGGAATAATAACTGCTGGAACAAATCCTACTACATTAAATGAATATGGAATAACAGATGCTGCAACATCTTCATCTCTAAACATAGAAAAAGGTAGAATAGATGCAATATTAAGTGCTAGTTCTGCAGATAAGGATTCATTTAAAGAGATAGTTGATTTGATTAATTCGGTTGACTCAACTAATGATACAGCATTTGCTGGATATGTATTGAGCAATAATGCAGCAGTATCTTCCAAAGCGCCAGTAGATAGTCCTACATTCATAGGAACAGTTGTACTGCCAAGTACAACTAGTATTGGAAATGTTAGTGCTACTGAGTTAGAATACTTAGATGGTTTAACAAGTAATATTCAAGATCAATTAGATGATAAGATATCTATTGTTGACATTCAAAATGAATTAGATTTAAAAGCAAATAAATCTGAAGTAATATCAAAAGATTCAGTAACTGGTGTTGCGTTTATGCCATCAGGAACTACTGCTCAAAGACCTACATTGCTCTCAACTGATAAAGCAATTAGATTTAATACTGATTTACAAAGCTGGGAGTCGTGGAATGGAAGTTCATGGGGATCGCTAGGTGGTGGTCAAATGCTTGGTTCTGCTGCAAATAAAGCTATTAGTTATAATGCACAAGTAATTGCTGAGAACATAGTTGTACCTGCTGGAGTGAATGCATATAGTATTGGCGATGTAACATTAGAAAATGGATATACTGTGACGATTGAAAATGGTTCAGTATATAAAATATTATAAGGAGATTGAATGAGTTCAACAATAAGAGGAAATGACAATCTAGATTCATCTAATTTAGCAACAGATACTGAGTTGTCTACTGCACTAGCAGGAAAAGCTAATACGATTGTAGCTAATGATAGTCAAATTAAAACAGCATTAAATGCAAGTGGTACTGCTCCTATTTATGCTAATAGAGCTAAAGCGGTTTTTAACGGAACAGGAACAGTTGCAATAAAATCAAGTGGTAATGTTTCGAGTATTACAGACAATGGGGTAGGAATATATAGAGTAAATACTACCGTTGCACTCCCAGCAGATTATAATTGTCAAGTATCTTGTGATAGAGTTTCGACAGCGACTGCAGACCTAACTATTATAAATTATTATAATAAACAAGCAAATTATGTTGACATTTATACAACGACTGGTGATAGAACTGCAATGAGAGATGTATCTGATATATCTATACAATTAGGATAGGAATAATAATGAAAAGAATAATATTTAAAAACAAAGATACTTCAATAGGAATTATCACACCGACAGAAGAAGTTTTAAGATTTGCAACAATAGAACAAATAGCTGAAAAAGATTGTCCATACAACTTGCCATATTGGATAGTTGAAGATTCATTAATTCCCGAATCAAGAACATTCAGAAGTGCTTGGACTGTAGATGAGTCATTCGGTGAACCTGATGGGTTTGGTGGAGAATCAAATGAGTTTGATGCTGAATTACTAGCTAAATATAAGGAGTCATTAAATGATTAAAATAGATAATACGAAAGCTATTGAAGTAGCTAATGATAAAATTAGAGAATACAGAAATCCTTTACTTTCTCAATTAGATATTGAAATAATGAAAAATATAACAGATGCTAAAAAATTAGCTGAAATTGAAGCTGAGAAACAAAAGCTTAGAGATATGACCAAAGAGACTGATGGAAAAACAGTTGAAGAACTTCAAATTCTATTAGCTGAAATAGGAGTACAATAATGGCTGGTAATTTAAATATTAAAAATGCTAATGGTAAAACATTAACAATTCAAAATCCAGATACTAATAATGCCGATATTGTTATTGATGGGAGTAAGATTGCAAGTACAGTGAGTCCAGTATTTACTGGTACTCCAACTGCACCTACTCCAACAGCTGTGGATAATTCAACTAAGGTTGCCACAACTGCTTATGTAGATGGTAAAATGGTGTTAAGTGCAGCAGTAACAGCAAGTGGAACAGCAATAGATTTTACAGGAATACCATCTTGGGTTAAAAGGATTACTGTTATGTTTAATGGTGTTAGTACAAGTGGAGTTAGTCCTGTTCAAGTCCAATTAGGTGATGCCGAGGGAATTGAATCTACTGGATATAAGACTGTAAGTGTATACATTAAAGGTGGAGCTTCAAATATTGGCTCTACATATAATACTGGATTTGGTCTTTATCAACTTAATGCTGCAACCGAAAGGCAGGGGAAAGTTATTTTTACTAAATATGATAATAATACATTTAAAGCTATGGGGTTTATATATGATTTTTCAGATGCAAGTCATTCCTCTATGGTTGGGAGTAAAGTTCTTTCTGGCGTTTTAGACAGAATAAGAATAACAACAGTAAATGGAACGGATTCTTTTGATGCTGGACAAATTAACATACTTTACGAAGGATAAAACATGAGAAAAGAAGTAAATTTAGAAACAGGTGAGATTTTAGAGTTAGAAGACGCACCAATAGTTGAAAGACCTATTGAAGAGATTGAAGCTGAAATTTTACAAAACAAAATTAATAAAGCCAATATGTATTTAAATCAAACAGATTGGGTAAGCACATACAAAATTAGACACGATTTAGGACTAGAGTTGATTCCAGAAGATAGCTCAAAGTGGGAAGTAATCAACAAAAGAGAAGAATATATTACATTCTTAAAAGGAGTTAATTAATGCCTGGAATATTCAAAATAAAAAATTTAGAGGATGCTGAGTTTACATTAACTCATCCTGATGGGGTTGGTGCAGTAAGTATTGATAGTAATAATATTGCTAAAAGTGATGTTGTTAATGCTGCATTAGCATTAAAAGCAAATACTGCTGATTTAAAAGAAATTGGAGTTGGACAAACTTGGCAATCATTTACAGTTGGTACTCAAAGAATATCTGGTACTACTTATACGAATAGTACTGGAAAACCTATAACTGTATTTTTAAATATAAACATAAATACTGGAGGTGGTGTTACAATGGTAATAAATGGTATATCTACAGTTATAAATATAGGTTACTCAGGTGTAGCCATACCCTATACTATAATAGTACCAAATGGTAATACATATCAAATAACCGCACCCCAAGGTATTTTAATATGGACGGAGTTAAGATAATGAAACATTACATAAATAAAAATAATGAAATATTTGGTTTTGAACTAGATGGAAGTCAAGACCATTTAATAACAGATGATATGGTTGAAATTAGTTTAGAAGAAATTGAAGTTATAAATAAAGCTAAAGAAGATGAGTATAAAAACTCAATTGCATTTAAAGTTAATGAAGCTAAGCAATTTTTAGACAAATCAGATAAAAAAGTATTACCATATTACGAGTTTGAAGATTGTGATAATTCACTAGAATGGTACATAGAAGAAAGAAGCAAAGCAAGAGCATTCATTAGAGCAAATGAGGTAATATAATGGAAATTCTACTAAATCGTTGGAGAGGCACAGGTGACCTCTTCAATATTGGAAGTTTTAGAATAACTGGAACAATGTTGTATGTAATATATTTTATTATATTTGCATATATATTATCAGGAAGCTATGCAGTTGCATTATTTACTGGCGCTATGTTTCTAGCAGGTGAAAGTGTGGGCTTTGGAAAATGGGTTGGATATTTATGTTATCCAGAAGAAAAGGTTCTTGAAGAAGAATATCTAGACAAAGAAGGATATGGATTTCCATATATACATTATATAGCAAACTTCATAGCGCCAGAAAGGGAGAACTTCAGTGCATATTGTAATACTGCAATAGCATTGAGAGGATTATTCTGGGGAGCAGTTCTGTATCTAGGATTATACATTGGTGAAGCAAATATTATAAATGCATTTGTGTTTGTATATAATATATTACCATATTTTGATATATTGCCATATGCGGTAGCTACTAATGAAATAACAATAAATTTAGTTACATACATGATTTCAATATTAATATGGACAATTGGATTTCCACTAGCATGTTTATTTAGCAGATATACAAAAGAAAAAATTATAAAGAATAAATTCATAAGTATTAATGATAGATGGGAATCTCAAGAAATATATTATGGCATGTTTCAGATGATTGCAAATTATATAATAGTATATACAATATTATACTAGGAAAATATAAGCTTTCAAATGTTATGATTATATTAAAGATAAAAAATATCCTAAAAGGAATCGTAACATCATGAAAGATAATAATAGTAAAACAACAGAAGAAACTCACAAAGCGCCAGATGGGTGTGCTTTCAACACATCTAGTACTGGCGCTTTGGAAGATAAAAACTTCATAACTAAAACACTCCTATCTATAAAGAATTTTTATATTAAACACTTCACAATATATAAAGAAATAGAACCAATGATGATTCAGATTGATTATATAAAAGCTCAAATGTGTATGATAAGAACAGAACTAGAAGAAGAAATTGAAATGGTTACAAGAGATCTAAATCTATACAAAAATGTAGTAGAGATTATGGCTAGAGGATTACCTGATATGTTCTGGTTAAAAGATACAAGTGGTAAATATATGTTCGCTAACGAAGAAATTAAAAATAAACTCCTATTAAATCACAATCCTATTGGTCAAAATGATGTTCAACTTTCAAATGCTGCTAAAGCTGTTTATGGTCCAGATAATCATACATTTGGAGAGAAGTGTGCTAATAGTGATAAAGTAGTAACTGAAAGTATGGTTAAACAAAGATTCATGGAATCAGGAAAAGTTAAAGGAAAAATGCTATACTTAGAAGTCTATAAAGCGCCTCTAGTAGTGGATGGAGAGCTTATAGGTGTATTTGGTTCAGGTAGAGATATGACAGAATATGTTGAAGCTTATATACAACAAAGAGAATTGCTTAAAAAACTATTCCCAAACTTGGTTGCTAAATTTGATAACATCTTTGCAAAATACTCATTTGAATCTGATATACAATAAGTCAAAATAAGGGTATTTCAATGTTTAGTGAAAATAACAAAGAGCATAAATGGGATGGTGTAACTGATAGGAGATCTCAGCCTAGAGATGATCCTAGCGATTGGTATAAGTACAAGTATATGATGCTTGACAAGCTAGAGATGCTAGAAAAAACTGTTAAGAGCATGGATGAAAAAGTTGGTAGTCTAGAACTATCATTCGTAAAGCTTCAAACAAAGATTATGATGGTATCAGGATTATCTGGGTTTGTAAGTGCTGCAGTCGTAACAGCTGTGTTAACTGCTATGGCTGACAAAATATTTGGCAAATAAAAATTTGCCAAAGGAGAATAAAATGTGGGATAACATAAAAGAATTAATTGGAACGTCAGCTCCAGTAATTGGTACGTTGTTAGGTGGTCCAGCTGGTGGAGCTGTAGGTGGATTAATAAGTAAAGTTCTAGGAGTTGATAATACTCCAGAAGCAATTGAACTGGCGCTTATGAATAATCCAGATGCATTACTTAAAATAAAAGAGCTAGAAACATCAAAGGAGTTAGCTATACTTCAAGCTGAACTTGAGCATAAACGGATTGATGTAGGCTCTGTTATAGACAATAGAAAGTTAGATAATGAAAAAGATCAAATGTTCCTGTCTGATAAACAAAGCGCCAGAAGTAGGCAAGTAGATAGTGAGAAAGCAACTGGTAAAGTAGATGTTGCATTGTATATAATAGCTGGTGTTATAGTAGTAGCATTCTTCGTTTCAATACTGGCGCTAATATTCATAACATTAGATAAGCAAAGTGGTACATATGAATTGTTATTGATGCTATTTGGAGCATTAACAACTAAATTTGGTACAGTAGTTGATTACTTCTTCGGTGCAAGCAATAAGGAATAAGGAAATAAAATATGGCTGATACAATAATTCATAAAATAGGAGACAGTATATCTTGGAGTTTAAACTATAAACAATCAAATAACTCTCCTGTTGATTTAACAAATTATACTATAAATATAAATGCAATAAATAGATCAAATGTTGAGGCATTTAATGTTTCATCAGATTCTCCAACTTCAAATCAATATATAGATATATCTGATGTTGCTAATGGAAATTTCAAATTGATAATAAAAGACACTAGTTTGTTTAGAAGAGGTGATTATTATGTAGACATTGAATATACTGACCTTGTCGGATATAAAAAATCTTCTAAGTCATTTAATTTAACATTAGTTGGGAGATTGTAAAGATGGAAACAAACATTTTTTTAAACAATCAAAACACTACAATATCAAGTACAACATCTGAGATAATAACAGTATCAAATGATAGTATAATAAATGTTGAAACTAGTTCTATAGAGATTACATTAATTGACAATGGTATACAAGGAATAAAAGGAGCAAGTGGTAAGTTTGAAGAGCTTACTGAGTTGCAAAAAAGTGAATTATTAGATAGTACTGCGTTAACAAATTACACAAATCTATTTAATAATGTTTTATTATCATAAGGAATAAATATGAGTTTAGATAGTAATTTACAGAGTTTCGCCACAGCAGTTGGTACGGCTGTTAAGGCTAGAATTCTATCATCAGAAAAAGGTGTAGCCAATGGTGTTGCAACACTTGATGGTACAGGAAAGATACCTAGTGCGCAATTGCCTAGTTATGTTGATGATGTTGTTGAGTATGCAAACTTAGCGTCTTTCCCAGGTACTGGTTCTAGTGGTATTTTATATATAGCCCTTGACACTAACAAACAGTATAGATGGGCTGGTAGTACATACCAACAAATCACATCAGGTGCTGTTGACAGTGTTGCTGGCAAAACAGGTGTTATAGCTTTAGATACTAACGATATTAATGGTTTAAGTACTGCACTTAGTGGTAAAGCAGCTAGTACACATACACATAGTATAGCGGATGTAACTGGGTTACAGACAGCGTTAGATGCTAAAGCTAGTGCCAGTTCAGTAACAACATTGTCTACAAATGTTGGAGCAACTGATACTAACCTTGTTTCGGTATTCGCAGCAGCGTTAGTATAAGGATAAATCATGGATTTAGTGTCAAGAATAAGTGATGTTATTACTGCTATTGGTTTGGCTATTAAAGGTAAACAAGACACCTTAATTAGTGGTACTAATATAGCAACAATAAATAATCAATCGTTATTGTCTGGCGGTAATATAGTTATCTCTGGAGGCGGTGTAGGTGGTACTCAAAATGTTTATATACAGGAGAGCGAACCTATAGTTGGTACTGGTGAAAAGGTATTTTGGATTCAAACGAACGCAGATGGTAGTACATCTATGTTCATAAAAGAAGGAGAATAAATGTTAACTAATCTATTTGGTGATTTAGCTAATGACTTAAGTATAAAAAACTTATTAAACAAGTTTGGTAGGTTTTCGTTTGACTCATCGAGTCAATTAAGAGTTGGTGGAAGTGTTGCTATATCTAGCGGTACTGTTACAACAGTTACTACAATTACACAAGCAAATATATCTATAGGTGATATAGGAAAAACTGGAACAGCAATGTTACAATCAGCACAAGTGTTTTATGGCTCTGTTGGTGCAAACTTTGCAAGGGTATAAAAATGAGAGATGTAAAAATAAAGATAGATATTGAAGATAAGAATTTAGATGCAATGCTGCCTATCGATAGAGTAATAACTATTGATGAAAGTAATGTAGTTTATTTATATGATACTAAATTCATCATAAATGAAAATGATATAGAAAAGGAATTATAATGGCTGTTATAAATAATAATAAGTATATGCTTGATAGACCTATGTGGGAGCAGTTGTCGTTTGCCCCTGCAATTGGAATAGCTGGAAGCTGTAACTGTGATGATAATAGAAGATTTATATACACGTATTTTCAAACATCAACAACTGCTGCTCAGTTTTGGAGACATGACGCTTGGGCGGACTGTTGGCAACTACTAGCAACACCAGCTACTCAGACTGGTTCAGTAGGTTCAATAATGTATGTAGAAAGTGTTGGTGGACAGTTTAGCGGTGCAACATATGGAAGTGTTTGGTTGTTAATCGGAAATGGTACTGTAGCTTACTTCTATAAATATGATATTGCTACTAATGCTTGGTCTACTATGTCAATAGCAAATGTTCCTGCAACTTTAGGAACTGACCATGCGTTTACGTACCCAGAGCCACAACTAAACAATAACGAAGGTGGATATCACTCAGGTGTATTAGCAACAATAACAACAACTAGTGCTGTTGCAGCTGGTGCTACAACTATTGCTGTAAGTGCATTAGCTAAAGCGTTAGTAAGTGGTACTAGATTGAGATTCGGTAGCTTTGATGTTACGTTGAGTGCTGAGGCTAAACAAGGTGACACTACATTGACTGTTGCGGCGCTACCACAAGGCATAAATGCTGGTACATTGATTGAAACACCAAGAGGTGGCTTGGTTACTGTTAGGACAACTGCTACTGCTGGTTCGACATCATTATCGATATACCCATTAAGAAGAGATTTGGCAAATGGTTCAGTGTTCTTAGTTGAAAGATACGTTATATTGACTGCTGCAGCTGCTGCGAGTGCTACAAGTATTACTATAGCTGCTTCGTGCTACACGATAGAGAGTGGGGCTACAGCATTGTACTATGACAATATGTATATGGTTGGAAATAATGCGACTGTAATGTATAGATACTCAGTAGGTACAAATGTGTGGTCAACTACAAGTGCAAATAGTGGAAATCCAGCAATTCCTGCTGTTACTGCGACTATTGCTGGTGGTTGTGGTATTAAATGGTTGCCTAGCTTTAATCAAGATAAACTTAATATAATAAGAGGTGGTGGAACTGCAAATATGTATCAGTATGATTTAGTAACAAACACATTTAGTACAGTTACTTTTTATCCGAATACAGAAACATTTACAACTGCATCAACACATACAGCAAGAAATACTAAAGGTAAAGGTTTTACTGTATTATCTCAAAAAGATGCTACTATGAGAATCTATGAGTACGACCCAGGTTTAGGAAGATTATTACCAAAGATGAATCAATGGTTATATCCAACTGGTGCTGCAGTTCAAGGTGATAGAGCTGCTTGTATGAGAAGTCCTGATGAAGTAGAGTTTTACTACTTGTTGCTTCCATCATCAAATGCATTCGTTAGATGTGCATTACTAGATAGCTAGGAGTAAACATGACAAATGCAAAAGAAATGATAAAGATATTGTTTCCTAACACTGGCGCTAAGGAAATTGATGAGCTTGTATCATACATAAATGAGTATGGACAAGCTTTCGGTGTTGCAAGCAATATAAGATTAGGTCACTTTCTAGCGCAAGTTAGAGAGGAGCTAGGAACAAAGTTTGAACCTAAGTATGAGAATCTAAATTATAAACCTGAAACATTAATATCAATCTTCAAAAAAAGATTCGATAAAAATGGAAACGGTGTACTAGAACAATATGAATTAGATGTTATAAACAAGTATGGACGAACAGCTCAGCATCCAGCAAATCAAGAAATGATAGCAAATACAGTGTATTCAGATAGACTAGGAAATGGAAGCATTGCAAGTGGAGATGGTTGGAAGTATAGAGGCTTTGGAGCATTACAAATAACTGGTAAATCAAATTACATTGAAGTGCAAAAGAGAATATCTAAATCAGCGCCAGGTAGTGGTGTTGACATTGTAACTGGCGCTAATGCCAACAGTCTAAAAGCATGCCTATTAGTGGGGCTTGGTTTTTGGCTCTGGAAAGATCTCTATAGATTAGCTGACGTTTCCAAAGCGCCAGAACAAGTGGACAAGATAACAGAAGTTATCAATAAGTACACAGATAGCTATGAGTATAGAAGAAATCACTTTGTAAGTATAAGGCATTTAGTATGAAGAATGATGGATTAGGAAACATAAATAAAAAGCTTAATAAAGCGCCAGAAGAGCAAAGAGACATCAAGCCTATGCAAAGTATAGATAATGAAGGTTTAGGCTCTATAGAGCTTCCTAGAGACAATATGATAGCATCAAATGAACCAAAAGAAAAATGGAAAACATTTGGTGGACCAAGAGGATAAAAACTTACCTCATCATTAAGCATTAAGCCAGCATTGGCGCAAACGAGAAAATTATTTTACGGAGCACGAAGTGCGTAGTAAAAAATTTTCGAGAGCGGTGCACAAAGCTGGCTTACATGAGCACAAAACCGTCCAGTCTGGACAAAAAAATCAAAAGGAAAATACAATTATGGAAAAAGAAATGAATATGGAAATGGAAGATAAGTCAACAGTAGAAAGTAAATTAGAAGTTGCAAAGAATCTAACACCTAAAAGAAACATATTAGTAACTAGAATGCTAACAGAAGATTGGAGTCTTGGTCCAGTAAAGACAAGTATATATCCAAATGATAACAAAGTTTTCTGGAATGGAATAGCAAGATCATGGCAGATTGAACCAATTGAAGCACGAAGAAGATTATGCTCAAACTGTGAGTACTACAATAACACTCCAGCATTCATAGAAGCTATGGAGCATATACCAATTAATGCATTCGATAAAGATGGTGGAGGTAGAGGATTCTGCTTTGAGTTTGACTTCATATGCCATAGCCTTAGAACATGTAGAGCATGGGAAGAAAAAGAATTCATCGAAGAAGATTAACATTGCTCTCCAAAGCGCCAGATAGAGTTGTACAGTGATACACATAACCTGGCGCTTTGAAAATTATCTCCAAGCTTGCCTATTCTTTTTTTCGCTACTTCGTGCTGATGCTACAACCACCTTCTCGTTGCACTTGCACTAGTCAAATTGCTCCGCTAGCGCTACGCAATTTCCCGTGCTGCGTTTCCGAGCGGTGGTTGTAG
>JACCEC010262616.1_pt1 | contig 15580 bp, 13 predicted proteins | sample 7450121 | NCBI WGS metagenome assembly JACCEC01 (sample SAMN15323455, study PRJNA562643) | freshwater metagenome | isolation source: river surface water | place: USA:Blue River Watershed | collected 2017-08-18 | reverse complement strand
TGGCGTCTTCACGGCCTGCGAGCGGTAGTCGATGGGTGCGCCTGCGTTGCCGGTACCGAACCAGCCTCCGACCGTGGAGCAGCCGCTCAGGGCCATCATCCCGGCCAGGGCTGTGACCCGGAGCGCCTGGCGGTGCAAGGGCGCTGCGGCAGTAGCGAAGCAGGTAGAAGAGAAGTCGCGAGTGGGGATCATGGATGGTGACGCTCGTCGTAAACCGTTGGCTCGTGTGCGTTGGTGATGCAGGGCCTTGGGAGGGGTGAGGGGGGCGGTGCGGCCCAGTGGAAGGGTATCGCTCAGATCAGGCCGCAGTCCTTGAGGGCCTGTTCCACGACGGGTTGCGCCTGATCGCTCAGGGGAACCAGGGGGAGCCGGATCGCGCCGCCGCAGCGGCCCATGCGCTGCAGCGCCCACTTCACGGGGATCGGGTTGGCTTCGGCAAACAAGTGCTTGTGCAGCGGCAGCAAAGACAGGTGGATGTCGCGGGCGCGAGCGGCGTCGCCGGCAATGGCTGCCTTGCACATCTCGTGCATCGCGCGCGGGGCCACGTTGGCCGTCACGCTGACATTGCCATGCCCGCCCAACAGCATCAGCGCAATGGCCGTGGGGTCGTCACCGGAGTAGATGTGGAAGTGCTTGGGCGCTTGCCGGATCAACCAGGCGGCGCGCTCGATGTTGCCCGTGGCTTCCTTCACACCGATCACGCCCGGCACCTGCGCCAGGCGCAGCGTGGTCTCCACCGTCATGTCGGCCACGGTGCGGCCGGGCACGTTGTACAGCACCATCGGGATATCCACCGCCTCGGCGATCGCCTTGAAATGGCGGTAGATGCCTTCCTGTGTGGGCTTGTTGTAGTAGGGAACCACCTGCAGCGTGCAGTCGGCCCCCACCTTCTGCGCAAAGCGTGACAGTTCGATCGCCTCGTGGGTGGAGTTGGCCCCTGCACCGGCCATGACGGGCACGCGTCCGGCGCATTGATCGACCGCCACGCGGATGATTTCGCAGTGTTCCTCGACCGTCACCGTGGGCGACTCGCCGGTGGTGCCGACCACGCCGATGCAGTCGGTGCCCTCCGCAATGTGCCAGTCGATGAGGCGGCGCAGGCCGTCGTAGTCGACCGCCCCGTCATCGTGCATGGGGGTGACCAGGGCCACGATGCTGCCGGTGATGGGTTTCATGTTCTCAAGGCTTGTGTGGGTGACGGAAGGGCGCACGCGGCGCCAATGGTCGATTATCCAGGGTTCAGGGGCCAGTCTCCGCAGAAAGCGGGATCGGGGTTCGTGGGCCGACAGGCGGCCAGGCGCTGGACCCGGCGCAGCGATGTGTCCTGGCCCAGCAGCCCGTCCTCATAGGCCAGGATGTGCAGGCCGTCGGCCAGCCCGGCGAGTCGGGCTTGCGCTTGCGCGACCTCAAGCAGTTCTCCTGGACGCAACAGGAAGTCTGGGTTGCGCGGTCGGCCCAGGCGTTCGTGTCCCCAGGCGAAGGTCTCCACGAGCAGCCAACCGCCGGGTTTCAGGCTGCGCAGCAGCACCGGCCACAGCGGGCGCCACAGGTAGTGGGTGATGACGACGGCGTCGAAGTCCTCTCCGGGCAGAGGCCAGGGACCGGTTTCGATGTCAGCCTGCACCACGCGCGCCACCGAATCGAGCCCTTCCAAGGCCTGCGCATCACGGTCAATGGCGGTCACCCGCGCCCCGCGGGCGGCAAACCAACGGCTGTGTCGCCCCGCACCGCCGGCCACATCCAAGACGGCCGCTCCCGGTGGTACCAGCGCGCCGAAGCGTTGGATCCAATCGGAGGGGGCGCCGGTGCCGTGCATCGCGTGCCTCAGAAACAGCTGCGCACGAACGACGCCACTTCCACCGCCAGGTGGGGGTTCATCCAGGCCAAGAACACCAGTGCACAGGCGCCGGCGGCCACGGCCGCCATGAGCACACGGCGGGTGGTACCCAGCCCTGCGCCTTCGGCGAAGCCGCGCCTGTTGTTCACGCCACCGAGCCTGACAGGCCCGCCGATGGCCTGGCGATCGGCGCCTCGCGAACCGGCACATTGGCCAGTGCGGCGAAGACGCCCAGCGCCACGGCGATCCACCACACGACGTCGTAACCCCCGGTGGCGTCGTAGAGCAGGCCGCCCATCCACACCCCCAGGAACGAGCCCACCTGGTGCGACAGGAAGACGAAGCCACCGAGCATGGACAGGTACTGCACGCCGAAGATCTGGGCAATGACGGCGTTGGTGGGCGGCACGGTGGACAGCCACAGCAGGCCCATCACCGAAGCGAAGAGATACACGCTCAGGGGTGTGAGCGGCGCCCACAGGAACAGCACGATGGCCACCGACCGCAGGGCGTAGATGCTGGACAGAATCCACTTGCGGGGCACGCGCTGGCCCAGTGCACCCGCACCATAGGTACCGAAGACATTGAACAGGCCGATCAAGGCCAAGGCGGTGGTGGCCACCTCGGGGCCCAGGCCTTGGTCCTTCAGGTAGCTGGGCAGGTGCACGCCGATGAACACCACCTGGAAGCCACAGACAAAGTAGCCGGCCATCAGCCAGTTGAAGCTTCCGTAACCGAAGGCCTCGCGCAGCGCGCCGCCGATGCTCTGCTGGCCTGCCTTCGGCGCAGTCGCCGATGCCGGCTCGCGCAGGCCCAACGACAGCGGGATCATGGCCAAGGCTGCCGCGGCCAGGGCGAACAGGGCCATTTGCCAGCCTAAGGATCCGATCAGCCCGCTTTCCACTGGCACCATCATGAACTGGCCGAAGGAACCGGCGGCGGCAGCCACACCCATGGCCCAACTGCGACGCTCTGGGGCCACGTTGCGCCCGATGACGCCATACACAACCGCGTAGGTGGTGCCCGCCTGCGCCATGCCGATCAGGATGCCCGCGCTGCCGGTGAAGGCCAGCCCCGAGGTCGACAAGGCCATGAGCACCAGGCCCAGGCTGTACAGCAAGGTGCCCACCACCAACACGCGAAATGCGCCGAAGCGGTCGGCCACCATGCCGGCCAGTGGGCCGGCCAAGCCCCAGGCCAGGTTTTGCACCGCCAGTGCAAAGGCGAAGGTTTCGCGGGTCCAGCCGCGCTCCACTGTGATGGGCTGCAGCCACAAGCCGAAGCCATGCCGGATACCCATGGACAAGGTGACGATCAGGGCTCCGCAAATCAGCACCTGCTTGAGGCTGAGTACCTGGGCAGGGGCGGAATTGGGGGTAGGGGCAGCGCTCATCCCCGGATTGTGACGAATTCAGCGCCCGGCTGCCGCCCAAGGGGCCTGCCTAGAATCTTGCCCATGTCACCCGTTCCCCAGAAGAAGTCCGCCGCCGCGCGCGCCACGCCGCCCGGCGGCTACAGCGAAGCCTCCATCAAGGTGCTCAAGGGCCTAGAGCCTGTCAAGCAGCGCCCGGGCATGTACACCCGCACCGACAACCCGCTGCACATCGTGCAGGAGGTGATCGACAACGCCGCCGACGAGGCCCTGGCTGGGCATGGTCGGCGCATTGCCGTCACGCTGCACACCGACGGTTCGGTCAGCGTCGACGACGACGGACGCGGAATTCCCTTTGGACTGCATCCCGAGGAAGGCGTGCCGGTCGTGGAGATCGTCTTCACGCGGCTGCACGCCGGGGGCAAGTTCGACAAGGGATCGGGGGGTGCCTACAGCTTCTCCGGCGGCCTGCACGGCGTGGGGGTGAGTGTCACGAATGCGCTGGCCAAACGGCTGCAGGTACAGGTGTGGCGCGAGGGTCAGACCGCTGCACTGGCTTTCTCAGGTGGCGATGTGGTGGAGCCCCTGAAGGTGTCGTCCGCCTCGGCACCGGCCTCGGGCGCAGCCTTGCAGCTCGCCGGCGCCGCACGCCGCAGCGGCACCTCGGTGCGGGTTTGGCCGGATTCGAGGTACTTCGAATCGGCCGAGCTGCCGCGTGCCGAACTGATTCACCTGCTGCGCAGCAAGGCGGTGCTGATGCCCGGCGTCACGGTGACCCTGCACCACGAAAAGAGTGGCGACACCCAGACATGGCTGTACAAGGGCGGCCTGCGCGACTACCTGCTGCAAAGCCTGCAGGCCGAGCCCCTGATTCCGCTGTTTGAGGGTGAGCGCTATGCCGAAGCTGCCGAGACCGAGAACTTCGCCGAAGGAGAGGGCGCAGCCTGGTGCGTGGCCTTTACCGAGGAGGGGGCGCTGCTGCGCGAGAGTTATGTCAATCTGATCCCCACGGTGGCCGGTGGCACCCACGAAAGCGGCCTCAAGGACGGGCTTTTCGGGGCCATCAAGGGCTTCATCGACATGCATGCGCTATTGCCCAAGGGCGTGAAGTTGATGCCCGAGGACGTGTTCTCGCGTGCGAGCTTCGTGCTGTCGGCCAAGGTGCTGGACCCGCAGTTCCAGGGGCAGACCAAGGAGCGGTTGAATTCACGCGATGCGCTGCGACTGGTGTCGGCCTACACCAAGCCCGCCTTGGAACTGTGGCTGAACCAGCACGTGGAGCACGGCCGCAAGCTGGCTGAACTGGTGATCAAGGCGGCGCAGACACGACAGCGTGCCTCGCAAAAGGTGGAGAAGAAGAAGGGCTCGGGTGTGGCGGTGCTGCCGGGCAAGCTGACCGATTGCGAAAGCCGTGACCTGTCGATGAACGAGTTGTTCCTGGTGGAGGGCGATTCGGCCGGCGGCAGCGCCAAGATGGGCCGCGACAAGGAGACACAGGCGATCCTTCCCTTGCGCGGCAAGGTGCTCAATGCCTGGGAGGTCGAGCGCGACCTTCTGTTCAAGAACAACGAGATTCACGACATCTCGGTGGCCATTGGTGTGGACCCGCACGGCCCAGGTGATTCGCCAGACCTGAGTGGTCTTCGCTATGGCAAGGTCTGCATCCTCAGTGACGCCGATGTGGATGGCTCGCACATCCAGGTGCTGCTGCTGACGCTGTTCTTCCGCCATTTCCCCAAATTGGTGGAGCAAGGCGTGATCCACGTGGCGCGCCCGCCGCTGTTTCGCGTGGATGCACCGGCCCGCGGCAAGAAGCCCGCAGCCAAGCTCTACGCCCTGGACGAGGGTGAGCTCATCGCCATCTTGGACAAACTGCGCAAGGAAGGTGCTCGCGAAGGCTCATGGACGATCAGCCGTTTCAAGGGCCTGGGAGAAATGAGCGCCGAGCAATTGTGGGAGACCACGCTGAACCCCGACACGCGGCGGCTGCTGCCTGTGAGCCTGGGCGCCCTGGACTTTGCCGCCACCGAGTCCCGCTTCAACCAACTCATGGGCAAGGGCGAGGCGGCGGCGCGGCGCGAATTGATGGAACTCCACGGCGACGCCGTCGAGGTGGACATCTGAGCCACCTGAAAGATCACCATGTCTGAACAACTGGAACTGCGGCCTGCCGATGCGCAGGACGATGACGACGGCCTGGCGGCCTATGCGCAACGCGCCTACCTGGAATATGCGCTGAGTGTGGTCAAGGGCCGTGCGCTGCCCGATGTGTGCGACGGCCAAAAGCCCGTGCAGCGGCGCATCCTGTACTCGATGGCCCGCATGGGTCTGGTCTTCACTGGAGCCAATGGGGCCAAGCCTGTCAAGAGCGCGCGCGTGGTCGGCGATGTACTGGGTCGCTTCCACCCCCATGGCGACCAGGCGGCCTACGACGCGCTGGTGCGCATGGCGCAGGACTTTTCCCAACGCTATCCGCTGATCGACGGGCAGGGCAACTTCGGTAGCCGGGATGGTGATGGGGCGGCGGCCATGCGCTACACCGAAGCGCGGCTTTCGCCCATCACACGATTGCTGCTCGAGGAGATCGACGAGGGCACGGTGGACTTCGTGCCCAACTACGACGGCTCCACCGAGGAGCCGCGCCTGTTGCCCGCGCGCCTTCCCTTCGTGCTGCTCAACGGCGCCAGCGGCATCGCCGTGGGCCTGGCCACCGAGGTGCCCAGCCACAACCTCCGCGAAGTGGCCGCAGCCACGGTAGCCTTGCTCAAGAACGAGAAGCTGGCCGATGAGGAGCTGTTCGAGATGCTGCCCGGGCCCGATTACCCGGGTGGCGGGCAGATCATCAGTTCACCCGACGACATCCGGGCTGCCTATGCGGGCGGACGCGGCTCGCTCAAGGTGCGCTGCCGCTGGAAGATTGAAGACTTGGCACGCGGACAGTGGCAGCTCGTGGTGACCGAACTCCCGCCAGGCACCAGCGCCCAGAAGGTGCTGGAGGAAATCGAAGAGCTCACCAACCCCAAGATAAAGGCCGGCAAGAAGGCCTTGAGCAGTGACCAGACACAGCTCAAGACGACGGTATTGGCGGTGCTGGACGGCGTACGCGATGAATCGAGCAAGGACGCGCCGGTACGCCTGGTGTTCGAGCCCAAGAGCCGCACGGTGGAGCAGGCCGAGCTGGTGTCGACCCTCCTGGCCCACACCAGCCTGGAAACCAGCGCGCCCATCAACCTGACCATGGTGGGCGCCGATGGCCGCCCCACGCAGAAGAGCCTGCGTCAGGTGTTGCTGGAGTGGATCGGTTTTCGCCTGCAAACGGTGGAACGCCGCACGCGGCATCGGCTGGCCAAGGTGCTCGACCGCATCCATGTGCTCGAAGGTCGCCAACTGGTGCTGCTGAACATCGACGAGGTGATCCGCATCATCCGCAACAGCGATGAGCCCAAGGTGGCGCTGATCGAGCGCTTCAAGCTCAGCGATCGCCAGGCCGAGGACATTCTGGAGATTCGTCTTCGGCAGTTGGCGCGGTTGGAGGCCATTCGCATCGAGCAGGAACTGGCCGAACTGCGTCAGGAACAGCGCAAGCTTGAAGACATCCTGGCCACACCGGCGGCACTCAAGCGCACCGTGGTCAAGGAGATCGAAGCGGATGCCAAGGCCTATGGCGACGACCGCCGCACCCTGATCCAGGCCGACAAGCGCGCCGTCGCCGAGGTGAAGGTGGTCGACGAGCCGGTGACGGTGGTGGTGAGTCTCAAGGGTTGGGTTCGCGCACTCAAGGGACACGAGGTCGAATCAGCCTCGCTGCAGTTCAAGTCGGGTGATGCCCTGTATGGCACCTTTGCCTGCCGCAGCGTGGACTCGCTCGTGGTCTTGGGCAGCAACGGGCGTGCCTACTCGGTGGCCGTGGCAGCCTTGCCGGGCGGTCGTGGCGACGGTGCGCCCATCACCACCTTCATCGAGCTGGAAAGCGGCACGCAGCCGGCGCACTACCTGGCCGGACCCGGGGACACCGTACTGCTCTTGGCGGGCACTGGCGGCTTTGGATTGATGGCGCGCCTGTCCGACCTTTACAGCCGGCAGCGCGGCGGCAAGTCTTTCATGTCGATCGAAGCTGGCGAGCAGGTGCTGCCGCCAGCCCTGGTGCGTCCCGCCCACGACGCGGTGGCGGCCCTGGCGCTGGACGGCAGGCTGCTGGTGTTTGCGCGCGATGAACTGAAGCTGCAGCCCGGTGGCGGGCGGGGGCTGACGCTCATGGACGTGGATGCCAAGTCTCCGCTGGTGTCGATGTGCACCTTTGCCGGTGCGGTCATGGTGTCTGGCCAGGGCCGAGGCGGCAAGGACAAGGAAGACAAGCTGCAAGGTGCGGGCCTGGCGCTGCATGCCGGCAAGCGTGCCCGCAAGGGCCGCAAGGTAGAGGGCTTCCCGCGGCCCATGCGCGTCACGCCTTTGGACCTCTGATGATCACACTCTTCGACTGCTCGACCGCGCCCAGCCCGCGCCGCGCGCGCATCGTGCTGGCCGAGAAGGGCATCCCGCATGAGACCGTGCAGGTGAACCTGGCGCAGGGGGAACAACTGGGCGAGGCCTATCGAGCCATCAACCCGCGCTGCACCGTGCCGGCGCTGCGGCTGGATGACGGCAAGGTGTTGACCGACAACGCCGCCATCGAGGCCTGGGCCGAGGCATACGCACCGCAGCCGCCGCTGTGGGGCCGCTCGCCGGTGGACAAGGCCGAGATCGCCAGTTGGCACTGGCGCATCGAATTCGAGGGACTCCAGGCGATTGCCGAAGGCTTTCGCAACAGCAGCCCAGCCATGGCGGGCCGTGCCTTGAGCGGGCCTGATGGTTTCGCGCAGATCCCGGCCTTGGCCCAGCGCGGCGTGCAGCGCACCCAGCTGTTCATGCGCCTGCTGGATGAGCGGCTGCAGGAGCGCGACTACGTGGCTGCCGATCAGTTCAGCATGGCCGACATCCTGGCGGTGGTGACGGTTGACTTCGCGCGCATCGTCAAGGTCAAGCCCGGCCCTGAGCACCCGAACCTATTGCGCTGGCGCGCGGCCATGGCTTTACGTCCCTCGATGGGTCTTTAGCGCCGATCGGGCGGCCAGTGCCGCCAGGAGGATGAACAGGGCACCGCTCCAGAATTCGTAGGGCACGCCCAGGAGAAAGGCCTTGGCCTCCAGGCAACTGGCGCGCGGTTGGAACACGTCGGGCCACAGGCCATCGAGGCGGGTGATGGCCAACACGCGATCGGCCAGGGTGAGGTTGCAAGATGCACTGGCCGCTGCCACGAGGTGCTGCCACAAGGCAGCAGCCAGGCCGCAGACCGCCAGCAGCCCCCGCAGACCGGCCAGTAGGGGCGCCGCCAAAGGCCATTGACCGTTCTGGTTCCCCGACTGCCAGGCATCGCCATCACCGCGCCCGCCAGCAAGTGTCAGGGTGGTGGCTTCAAGCAGGGCGAGCGCCGCACCCACGGCGAACAGCAGCCGCTGCAGGACGCACCAGGGGCAAGGCTGCATGTCGAACCGGTGCTGCGACACCAAGGCCGCCCCCAGGGCGACCAGCGCCAGTGCAGCCGACAGCAGCGGCTCGACGACGCGGGTACGTCTCAAGTCGGCCAGACCTCGACGATCATTTCGATCTCCACGCAAGAGCCCATGGGCAGCTGCGCAACCCCGAAGGCGCTGCGGGCGTGTGCGCCGACTTCAGGGCCGAACACCTCCATCAGCAGTTGCGAGCATCCATTGGTCACCAGGTGGGCTTCGGTGAACTCGCCGGTGCTGTTGACCAGGCTCATCACCTTGACGATGCGCTTGACGCGCTGCAGGTCACCGACAGCCGCCTGTAGCGTGCCCATGAGGTCAATGGCCACCGATCTCGCCGCCGCCTGCCCTTCGCTGGTGCTGATCGTGGCGCCGAGTTGCCCCACCCAGGGCTTGCCGTCACGTTTGGCGATGTGGCCCGACAGAAAGACCAACGAGCCGGTCTGCACGAAGGGCACGTAGGCGGCCGCCGGCACGGCCACGGGGGGAAGTTGGATGCCCAGTGCCTGCAGGCGTTGGGCCACGGTGCTTGCGCTCATGGGGGTGCCTCCGAAGAGGGTGGGTTGGCGATGTCCGGAATCCTACATTGAGCCCATGGACGTGAGTGGGGGCAGGGCCGGCGATGGGGTCGTCGCTGGTGGTTTGGCGGTGGTGGCCTGGGTCGCCGGTGTGGCGCTGCTGAATGTGTGGCCGCGCCTGCCCATGCCCTGGGTGCTGCAGGGCCTGTGCGCCCTGGCGGTGGCCACGGCGGCGCTGCGTGTGGTCATGGCGCTGGCGTCGGTTCGCGGTCGAGGGATCTTTCGTCATAAAGCCCCCACGGGCCATTTCTCCCCCCAGGGGTGGCGGCGATGGACCGGCACGGTGGCCGTGTTGTTCGCTGCGGCCTTGTTAGGCCACGGCAGCACCGGTCTGCGCACGCAGCTGCGGCTCGATGCTCGGCTGCCCCACGCGCTGGAGGGCGTGCCCTTGGTCTTGGTGGGCGTCATCGACGAATTGCCCCGCCGCTCGGCCCAGGGCGTGCAGTTCACCTTCCGGGTTGAATCTGCACGGACCCTGGCCGGATCGGCCGTGGCGGGCGTACCGGTTCGGGTGTGGTTGGGGTGGTGGATGGAGGGCCACGTGGACCTGCTGATGGCCGCTACGGTTCCTGAACCGCGGCCGGGTGAGCGCTGGGCCTTGCCGGTGACGCTCAAGCGACCCCATGGCACCCAGAATCCTGGAGCATTCGACGCTGAGCGTTGGTTCCTCGACCAGAACCTGGGGGCCAGCGGATCGGTGTCGGCCGCCCACCGGGGAGCGGTACAGCGCCTGGGCACGGTCGCGGCGGCGCGGGCATCCCCCGAAGCCTGGCGCGCTGCCTTTCGTGAGCGGATCGATGCCCATGTGCAGCAACCGGCGCTGGCGGGCCTGGTGGCCGGGCTCACCATCGGCGACCAATCGGCGGTGGATGCCGCCGATTGGCAGCTCTTCAGGGCCGCTGGCGTGGCCCATGCGCTGTCGATCAGCGGTGCACACATCACGGTGTTCGCTTCCATGGCCGCGCCGGTGGCAGCGTGGCTGTGGAAGCGATGGCCAAGGGGATGTCTGATCTGGCCGGCCAGCTGGGTGGGCATCTGGGTCGGCTGGGCCCTGGCACTGGCCTACGCCCTGCTGGCAGGCTGGGGCCTGCCCGCACAGCGCACCGTGGCGATGCTGGCCGTGGTGGCGCTGGCGCGCACCGGGGGCCTGAATTGGCCCGCCCTGGGCGTCTGGCTGGCGGCCGCTTCGCCGATCGTGGTGTTGGACCCCTGGGCGGTCTCGCAGGCCGGCTTCTGGTTGTCCTTCGCGGCGGTGGGCCTGTTGCTGTTGGCGGGCGTCGCCTCGCCGCCGCCTGGGTCTTCGCAGCATCACCGATCGGCTGGCCCATCTCTTTGGCGCCCCCAGGCCTGGCTTCAGACCGCATGGCAAGCCTGTCGCGCGCAAGTCGTCACGGCGGTGGGCCTGGCCCCCTTGGCGGCGGTGTGCTTTGGCGAGCTGTCGGTGGTGGGGGTGGTGGGCAATCTGGTGGCCTTGCCCTGGATCACGCTGGTGCTGACGCCGATGTGTCTGCTGGGCCTGTTGTGGCCGCCGATTTGGACTCTGTTGCCGGCCATCGTCGATCCCTTGAGAGCCTTGATGGGGTGGCTGGTGAACATCCCGGGGGCCGTGGTGACGGTGCCCGCCACTGGAATGGGCGTGCTGGCCATGGCCTTGATGGGGGCCTGTCTGGCACTCATGCGGCTGCCAGCAGGGCTGCGCGCATCGGGCTTGGTGTTGATGGTGCCTTTGCTGCTGCCGCCGCCACGCCTGCCTGCCCATGGTGAAGTGCAGGTGTGGGCGATGGACGTGGGGCAGGGCACGGCGGTGTTGGTCCGCACGCGTGCGCATGCCCTGCTGCTGGACGCCGGACCCGCCTGGGGCGAAGGGCGTGATGCGGGCGACCGGGTGGTATTGCCCGTGCTGCGTCACTTGGGGGTACGCCGCCTGGATGAGTTGGTGATCACCCATCGCGACCTGGACCACGCCGGGGGCGCAGCTTCCGTGCTCAGGGTCATGCCCGTTTCACGGCTGAGATCGAGCCTCGAACCCCAGCATCCGCTGCGTCGATTCCCGGTGCCGCATGAAGCCTGCCGGCGGGGGCAGTCCTGGCAATGGGACGGGGTGCAGTTGCAGGTGCTGCATCCCTTCGGCGATGAGGCGCCTGGGGCCAAGCCCAACACCCTGAGCTGCGTCCTGCGGATCGAAGACCGATGGGGGCGGTCCTTGCTGCTGACGGGTGACATCGAGCGCGAGCAGGAAGAGGCCCTGGTGCGCATCGACGCCCAAGGCCTGCGGTCCGATGGCCTGGTCGTGCCCCACCACGGCAGTCGGACCTCGTCCACCGAATCTTTCCTGCGGGCCACGGCGCCGCAATGGGCCGTGGCACAGGCGGGCTATCGGAACCGCTATGGCCATCCGGCAACTGCCGTGGTGCAACGCTACGCGTCCTTGAACATTCCCCTGCTCAGCAGCCCCTGGTGCGGGGCCCTGCGCTGGGATGGCGCTGAGCCCGAGTGCTGGAGGCAAATCCGCCAGCGGCATTGGCATGATCAGCCCGAGAAAGGGTCAACGCGCGCGCTGTCGGGCCGCTGAAGCGGCTTTCAGACGGGCCTCCTGAACTTCGCGGCCAAGCTCGATCACGGCCAGGGCGTAGTAGCTCGACCAGTTGTATCGGGTGACGGCGTAGAAGTTGCTCGTTCCTGCCACAAAGCTTGGGGCTGCCTGGCCGTTCTGAAGCGCCACCAACGCCAGGGGCCCCGGATGCGCGAGTGCGCGTTCGCTCAAGACGGCACCTTTGGCTGCGAGGTCGCCGGCCGAGAAGCTGGGCACGATGTCCGGCACCAGCAATTCGGCCAGGGCGGCTTCGTCGATGGGCGGCTCGACGCTGTAGTGCGTGGGCAGGCCCGGTGTCCAACCGTGGTTCTTCAGGAAATTGGCCACGCTGCCGATCACATCGGCCATGTTGCGTTCCAGGTTGATGTGGCCATCCCCGTCGAAGTCCACGGCATGTCGCAGGATGCTGCTGGGCATGAACTGCGGCCAGCCGATCGCACCCGCATAGGATCCCTTGACATCCTGGGGCGCGCGCCCTTCCTTGCGCGCCCACACCAACAGGGCCTCCAGTTCACTGCGGAAAAAGGCGCTGCGGTCACTGCGCCCGCTGGGGAAATCAAAGCTCAGCGTGGTCAACGCATCCAGGACCCGAAAGCCGCCCATGTGTCGGCCATAGTAGGTTTCCACGCCGATGATGCCCACGATCAACGAGGCGGGCACACCGTAGACCCGCTCTGCGCGCTTGAGCAGTCGGTCGTTGGCATTCCAGAATTCCAGGCCAGCCTTCAGGCGCTTGGGCTCCACGAAGCGGCTGCGGTAGGCCGCCCAATTCTTGGCCGTGCCGGCCGGTGGGGGCATGATGAGCTGTGTCACCCGCGCCTGATGACGGGCCTTGGCCAGGATGTTCATGGTGTCTTCCATGCGCCAACCGTGGCGCTGGGTCAGCTCCTCGGCGAACTGCCTGACGTCCTCCCGTTCACCATAGCCCGGGGCGGTCTGCTCGCGCGGGGCAACAGCGGTGTTGGCATCGCGCGCGGTTGCCGGGCTGTACCAGGCCGCGCACACGAGCGCAGCCAATAGGCACATCACCAGCCTTTTGCGGCGGGGCGGTTTCCGCCCGAATCGGCGTACATGAATGACTTCGTTCATGGACCTCATGCTACCCGTGGCCACGACAGCGACAATTCAGCGCATGAGCACGGCGTTCTACACCCACGGCGACTGCCAGCGACACGATATGGGCCCTGGGCACCCCGAGTGTGGGCAGCGCCTGGCGGCCATCGAGGACCACCTCAGGGCCACGGGTCTGGACAGGGCCTTGGAGTGGCGCGAGGCACCCTTGGTGAGCGACGAAGCGCTTGCGCGTGCGCATGGCGTGTCGCACGTGCGCGAACTGAGGGCCTTGCTGCAGGAGCTGGAGCTGCGCCAGGAGAGCCGGGCACTGGATCCCGACACCTCGGCCTGTCCGGCGACCGCTGCGGCTGTGTCGCGAGCTGCCGGCGCGGCGGTGGCGGCCACCGATGCGGTGCTGGATGGCGAGGTGGACAACGCCTTCTGCAGCGTGCGCCCGCCCGGCCACCACGCCACGCGCGACCAGGTAATGGGATTTTGCTTCTTCAACAACGTGGCTGTGGCCGCACGCCACGCCCTTGACGTTCGCGGCCTGCAGCGCGTGGCGATCATCGACTTTGATGTGCACCATGGCAACGGCACCGAGGACATCGTGGCCGGCGATGAGCGCGTCCTCATGTGCAGCTTCTTTCAGCATCCGCTGTACCCCTACAGCGGTACGGTGCCCTCGGCCGACAACCTGTTGAACCTGCCGGTGGCGCCGTACACGCGTGGGTCGGCCATCCGCGACTTGGTGGAGCAGCACTGGCTGCCGCGCCTGGACGCCTTCAGGCCCGACATGCTGTTCATCTCGGCCGGCTTTGATGCACACCATGAGGACGGACTGGCGCAGCTGGGGCTCGTGGAAGCCGACTACACCTGGATCACGCGACAGTTGATGTCGGTGGCGCAACGCCACTGCGCCGGGCGCATCGTGTCGTGTCTGGAGGGCGGTTACCACCTCGGCGCATTGGCGCGCAGCGTGGAGGCCCATCTGCGTGTGTTGAGCGCGATGTGAATCGTGTGGGGTGGGTGTGATGGGTGTGATGGGTGTGGGAGTTGCCCGGATTGGGATGTGAGGGATCGGTGATGCAAAGCGATGTGATCTTCGACAGTGGCTTGTGGCTGGGTCAGACCCGCTGGACCTGGGACCTTCTGCAGCAGCCCGCCGCGCTGGTGGAGGCGCTGCTGCGAGTGGCCTTGCCCATCGTCCTGGCCCTCTTGGTGGTGCAGGGCTCGGCCCGTGTGCTGCGAGCCGCGTTTCCCGAATCAAAGGCTGTCCAGCGTGTGCAGCGGGTGTGGTCCTGGGTGATCTGGGGTGCGATCGTGCTGTGGCTGACCGGGTTGTTGCCCCTGTTGCTGCAGGAGATGGAGGACATCCAATGGCGCTTGGGTGGCGTCAAGGTCAGCCTGCGCACCATGGTGGAGGGCGCGCTGAGCGTGGTGGCGGTGATGCTCATCACCTTGTGGCTGAGCGCGGCCGTGGAGCGGCAGGTGCTGACCCGCATGGCCCCTTCGGGTGACCCGGCCACACTGTCCTTGCGCAAGATGGCGGTGAACATCATCCGCACCGGCCTGTTGGCGATGGGCGTGCTGATGGCCCTGTCGGCAGCGGGCATCCCCTTGACGGCCCTGGGGGTCTTCGGCGGTGCCTTGGGGGTCGGCATCGGACTGGGCCTGCAGAAGTTGGCGGCCAACTATGTCAGCGGCTTCGTGGTGCTGGCTGAGCGCAGCGTGCGCATCGGCGACATGGTCAGCGTGGATGGCTTCGAGGGGCGCATCACCGACATCAAGACCCGATACACCGTGATTCGGGCGCTCAATGGGTGCGAGTCAATCGTGCCCAACGAACTGCTGCTCACGCAGCGCATCGAGAACTCCTCGTTGGCCGACCCCAAGGTGGTATTGCGCACGGCCGTGACAGTGGCCTACGGGACCGATCTGGCCGCGCTCTCGCCCTTGGTGGTGCAGGCGGTCTGCGGCGTGGCGCGTGTGCTGGACGATCCCCTACCGGCGGTGCACCTGGACGCCTTCGGGCCCGATGGCCTGGATCTGCTCGTGTCGTTCTGGATCGCCGATCCCGAGAACGGCAGCGGCAATGTGAAATCCGAGGTGAACCTGTCGATCCTGAGCGTTCTCAACGATCAGGGGGTTTCGATCCCCTACCCGCAACGGGAGTTGCTCGTCAAAGGGGAGCGTCCGATCGTCGGGGGCACCTGAGGCCAGGCCTGGCTCCCAGGCCCAAGTACCGACTCAGGCCACCGCCACCGGAATCTTGCCGATGCGGGCCTGCCACTCCTTCGGACCGGTCTGGTGCACGCTGGTGCCCGTGCTGTCGACCGCCACCGTCACGGGCATGTCCTTCACATCGAACTCGTAGATGGCTTCCATGCCCAGGTCTTCGAAACCCACCACCTTGGCACCCTTGATGGCCTTGGCCACCAGGTAGGCTGCGCCGCCCACGGCCATCAGGTAGGCGCTCTTGTGCCGCTGGATGGACTCGATGGCCACCGGGCCGCGCTCGGCCTTGCCGATCATGGCGATCAGGCCGGTCTTCTCGAGCATCATGTCGGTGAACTTGTCCATGCGGGTGGCGGTGGTGGG
>JACCEC011106800.1_pt1 | contig 15581 bp, 13 predicted proteins | sample 7450121 | NCBI WGS metagenome assembly JACCEC01 (sample SAMN15323455, study PRJNA562643) | freshwater metagenome | isolation source: river surface water | place: USA:Blue River Watershed | collected 2017-08-18 | reverse complement strand
GGCCGACGCCATCCTGTTCGGCGCGGTGGGCGACTGGAAGTACGACAAGCTCGAGCGCCAGTTCCGCCCCGAGCAGGCAATCCTGGGCCTGCGCAAGCACCTGACGCTGTTCGCCAACTTCCGCCCGGCGATCCTGTATCCGGAACTGGTCGGCGCATCGACGCTGAAGCCTGAAGTGGTGTCCGGCCTCGACATCCTGATCGTGCGCGAACTCAATGGCGACATCTATTTCGGCCAGCCGCGCGGCGTGCGCGCAGCGCCGGACGGCCCGTTCCAGGGCGCGCGCGAAGGCTTTGACACGATGCGCTATGCCGAGCCGGAAATCCGCCGTATCGCGCATGTGGCATTCCAGGCTGCGCAAAAGCGCGGCAAGCGCCTGACCTCGGTCGACAAGGCCAACGTGCTGGAAACCTTCCAGTTCTGGAAGGACATCATGATCGACGTGGCGAAGGAGTATCCTGACGTCGAGCTCGACCACATGTACGTTGACAATGCCGCAATGCAACTCGTGCGCGCGCCGAAGAAGTTCGACGTGATCGTCACCGGCAACATGTTCGGCGACATCCTGTCCGATGCCGCTGCGATGCTGACCGGATCGATCGGCATGCTGCCGTCGGCGTCGCTGGACGCGAACAACAAGGGCCTGTACGAACCGTCGCACGGCTCCGCGCCTGACATCGCCGGCAAGGGCATCGCGAACCCGCTGGCGACGATCCTGTCGGCAGCGATGATGCTGCGCTTCTCGCTGAACCTGCCGGCCGAGGCCGACCGGATCGAGAACGCGGTGAAAAAGGTGCTCGCACAAGGCCTGCGCACGCCGGACATCTACGAGGCGGGCACCACCAAGGTGGGTACGACCGAGATGGGCGATGCAGTGGTCAAGGCACTGGCCTGAGTCCGGCCGCGTCATTGGGAATTTGAAGGAACGGAAATGAAACTCGTAGGTCTGGTAGGTTGGCGCGGCATGGTCGGCTCGGTGCTGATGCAGCGCATGCAGGAAGAGAACGACTTTGCCCACATCGAACCGGTGTTCTTCTCGACGTCGAACGCCGGCGGCAAGGCCCCGTCGATGGCGAAGAACGAGACCGCGCTGAAGGATGCGAACGACATCGACGCGCTGAAGAAGTGCGACATCATTCTCACCTGCCAGGGCGGCGATTACACGACCGAGATCTTCCCGAAGCTGCGCGCAGCCGGCTGGAACGGTTACTGGATCGACGCGGCCTCGACGCTGCGCATGAAGGACGATGCGATCATCGTGCTCGACCCGGTCAACCTCAACGTGATCAAGAACGCGCTGTCGTCCGGCGTGAAGAACTACGTCGGCGGCAACTGCACCGTGTCGTGCATGCTGATGGGCCTCGGCGGCCTGTTCAAGCATGACCTGGTCGACTGGATGACCTCGATGACCTATCAGGCAGCGTCCGGCGGCGGCGCGCAGCACATGCGCGAACTGCTGACGCAATTCGGCAGCATCAATGCCGAGGTCAAGGCGCTGCTCGACGACCCGGCATCGGCCATCCTCGAGATCGACCGCAAGGTGCTGGCCAAGCAGCACGCGCTGACGGCCGATGAAACCAGACAGTTCGGCGTGCCGCTCGGCGGCAACCTGATCCCGTGGATCGACAAGGACCTCGGCAACGGCCAGTCGAAGGAAGAATGGAAGGGCGGCGCCGAGACCAACAAGATCCTCGGTCGCGGCGAAGCCTTCGGCGCGGGCGCGAAGCCGGCGATTGCCGTCGACGGCCTGTGCGTGCGCATCGGCGCGATGCGCTGCCATTCGCAGGCGCTGACGATCAAGCTGAAGAAGGACGTGCCGCTTGACGAGATCAACGACATCATCGCCAGCGACAACGAATGGGTGAAGTTCGTGCCGAACACGCGTGAAGCGTCGATGCATGACCTGACCCCGGCGGCGACCACCGGCAAGCTGACCATTCCGGTCGGCCGCGTGCGCAAGATGCAGATGGGCGGCGACTACATTTCGGCGTTCACCGTCGGTGACCAGCTGCTGTGGGGCGCGGCCGAGCCGCTGCGCCGCATGCTGAGGATCCTGCTCGACAACTGATCGTCGGACTTGACTCGTTGCATCCCTGTTGTGGGGGTGCAACCGAACCCGCGCCTTTTCCTGCCGAACGGAAATCGCGCGGGTTTTTTATTGTGGCGATTGCGCGCGCTCGCTTGCAGCGGTTTTCGGGCCGGTGTTAAGTTTTGCCGATGCCATCGAACCTGCGTTCTCCGCTTCCTTCCCCTTCATTTTCCAGACTGGCGCGCGTTGCGCGATGCGGCGCGCTCTGTTGCCTGCTGGCTTTGTCGGACACGGCGGCCGCCGCCGCGCTCGGCGACGCAAGGCTGCGTTCATCGCTCGGGCAGGCGCTCGATGTCGACATTCCGATCGCGTCCTTGTCAGCCACCGAATCGAATTCGCTGATCGTTCGGCCGGCACCAGCGTCCGCGTATGCGAATGCCGACATCGACTACACGCCGCTGCTGCGTTCGCTGCGTGTGTTTGTCGAAAAGCGCGGCGAGCAGATGGTCGTGCGGGTCACCTCCGACCTGCCGGTCAATGATCCTTTCATCAGGCTGTTGGTCGAACTCGGCGCGAGCGGGTCGCGCACGATACGCGAGTACACCTTGCTGGTTGATCCTCCCGCGCTCGCTGCGCGGGAGCCGGGAGTGACGGCCAGCCCGCCGGTCGCCAGCGAGACGCCGCACGTGACAACGGCGCCTGCGTCGCCTGAGCGTGCTGCCCCCGCAGCGCCGGCGAGCCAGCCGAATGTCGCGACGCCGCCCGCGCAGCGCATCGTGCGCAGCGGCGATACCCTGCGCTCGATCGGCGCATCGCTGCAGCCTGAGGGTGTGCGTCCGGAACAGGTGCTGGTCGCACTGCAGGACGCGAATCCGGACGCCTTCATCGGGCGCAACATCAATCGCCTCCGGCGCGGCAGCGTGCTGCGCGTGCCGGACGCCGACACCATGCGTGCGGTCGATCCGGCAAAGGCATTGCGTTCGATACGCTCGCAGGCCGCCGACTTCACGCGTTACCGCGAGGCGTTGGCGCGTCGCAGTACGGCGCCTGCACCGTCCGCGACCGACGACCGCACTCTGCCGGGCGAGGGCAACCGCAGCAGCCGAGCGCAGGTCGGCGAGCTGGCCGAGGCGCCGGCGCCAACCGTGCCGGCGCAGGACAAGCTGACCCTGTCCGCGCCGGGCCGCGACGAACAGGCCGACAGCCAGCCCGGGCGGGCGGATGCAGCGGAACAGATCGCGAACGACAAGGCGCTGGCCGACGCCAACTCGCGCATCGCCGCGCTGGAGAGCAACATCAGCCAGTTGCAGCAGGCGCTGGAGATCCGCAGCCGCGATTTGGCCCAAGCGCAGCAGCGCGCCGAAGCACCCGCTGCACCGACGGCCGGCGCGGCGCCGCCGCGCCCGACCGGCCTGCAGGAGCTGGCCGCGGTGCTGGACGATCCGCTGGTGCGCGCCGGCGCCGCCGCGCTCGTGCTGCTGCCACTGGCCGCGTGGGCCGGACTGCGCTGGCGCCGCCGTCGCCGGAACGAGGAGGTCGGTGCGCCGGTCGAGCCGGTGCTGGCTGCAACCGTGATCGGTGGCGCCGGCGGTCGTCATGTCGATACCCGGCACAGCGAATTCCATTCGAACTTCGTGCCATCGGTCAGTCAGATCGACGCGAACGAAGTCGACGCCGTGGCGGAAGCTGATGTGTACATCGCCTATGGCCGCGACGAGCAGGCCGAGGAAATCCTGCTGGACGCGCTGCGCACGCACCCGCAGCGCGATGCATTGCGCGTGAAGCTGCTGGAGATCCATGCGGCGCGCAAGGACCGGCCGAAGTTCGGCGCCCTGGCGGCCGAATTGCGGGTGCGCACCCATGGCGCCGGCAGCGAATGGGAGCGGGCCGCGCAGCTCGGCCGGCAACTCGATCCGGGCAACCGGCTGTACGAGCCGTCCGTGCCGTCCGGCACAGCGGCGAGCAAGCCTGCCGACGAGCGGCCATATGCCGCGCCGCCCGACGCACCGGCATCGTCACCGGTCGAGGATTTCAGCCTGCGGCTGGAAGGCATGCTGGAAGAGCGTCGCCATGACGAGGGGCGACCGGCCTCGCCGCCGCAGGAAACGCTGCCCGCACGCGAGATCGATTTCCGTCTCGAGGGATTCGACGCCACGACGCCGCCCTCCGGGCCTTCGGCAGACGAGGCGGCGCTCGGCACCAAGCTGGAGCTGGCGCAGGCCTGCCGTGACATTGGCGACCGCGAGGGCGCGCGCGAGCTGCTCGGCGAGGTTGTCCGTTCCGGCCATCCGGAATTCGCACGCCGCGCGCAGTCGCTGCTGGAGCAACTCGCGTAAAATCCGCGACGGCGACCGGCATGAGCCGGACTGCGCCACTCCGACCCACCTGACTCCGACATCGCTTGAAACGCATCGCGCTCGGCCTGCAGTACGAAGGCACTCCCTGGCAGGGCTGGCAGACCCAGCCGCACCGGCAGACCGTGCAGGACACGCTCGAGGCCGCGCTGGCGCAGTTCTGCCAGTGCCCGGTGCCGACCACCTGTGCCGGCCGCACCGATGCCGGCGTGCATGCGACCGGGCAGGTCGTGCATTTCGATACCGAAGCCCGTCGCGAGCTGTTTTCGTGGGTACGCGGCGTCAATGCCTTCCTGCCGCCGTCGGTCGCAGTGCGCTGGGCGGCGGAAGTGGAAGGAGGTGACCAGGGCTTCCATTCGCGCTTCTCGGCCACCGCACGCACCTATCACTACGTGATCTACAACCATCCGGTGCGTTCGCCGCTGTGGGCAGAACGCGCGGGCTGGGTGTTCCGCCCGCTCGACGCCGGCCTGATGATGGAGGCCGCGCAGGCGCTGGTCGGCGAACATGACTTCTCCGCATTCCGCGCGGCCGAGTGCCAGGCGCTGTCGCCGGTGCGCGCGATGCATGCGATCTCGGTGCGGCGCAACCGCGACCTCGTGGTCGTCACGCTGCAGGCCAACGCCTTCCTGCACCACATGGTGCGCAACATCGTCGGCTCGCTGATCCAGGTCGGCAGCGGCAACCGCCCGGTGGCGTGGATGGCCGAGTTGCTGGCCGCGCGCAACCGCGAGCTGGCCGCGCCCACCTTCAGCCCGGACGGACTTTATCTTGCGCATGTCCGCTACGATCCGCGCTGGAACCTGCCGGACGCGCAGGACATGCTGCCCTTTATCTGACATGACCCCAGACCAACCCAACCGCCAACGTACGCGGATCAAGCTGTGCGGGCTGTCGCGCCCGGAAGATGTGGCCGTGGCTGTCGAGGCCGGCGCCGATGCGATCGGCCTGGTGTTCTATCCGCCGTCGCCGCGCAATGTCACGCCGGCGCAGGCCGGCGCGCTGCTCGCGGGCCTGCCGGCCTATGTGACGTCGGTCGGACTGTTCGTCAATCCGGACGTGGCGCTGGTGCGCGACGTGGTAGCGGCCGCGCCGATCACGATGCTGCAGTTCCACGGCGACGAGACTCCGGAGCAGTGCGCGCAGATCGCGCAGGCGGTGCGCCGCCCGTTCATGCGCGCGTTCAGGGTCAGGCCGGAAACCGGCGCGCAGGATTTGCTAGAATTCGAACGTCTGTACCGTGCGTCCGGCCCGCTGTTTTCCGGGCTGCTGCTCGACACCTGGAGCGATGCGTACGGCGGCACCGGAAAGGTTTTCGATTGGTCTCTCATCCCCGCAGACATCGCGCGTCGGGCCGTTTTGAGTGGTGGCTTGAGCGTGCAAAATGTGACTGACGCCGTGCGTCGGGTGCGCCCGCACGCGGTCGATGTCAGCAGCGGCATCGAAGCGTCGAAGGGCGTGAAGGACGCGGCGCTGATGCGCGCCTTCGTCGCCGCGGTTCGCGCGGCGGACAGCAACGAATAATTCCCCCAGTCGTACCGAGGAGAGACACAGATGGACAAGCATTCCGCGCCCGCGGGCGCCTACAATTTTCCCGACCCCAGCGGCCATTTCGGCCCGTATGGCGGCAGCTTCGTTTCCGAAACGCTGACCTTCGCGCTCGAGCAGCTGCGCGAGGCCTATGCGCACTACAAGGACGATCCGGAGTTCCTGCGCGAATTCCACTATGAGCTGAAGCACTTCGTCGGCCGCCCGAGCCCGATCTATCACGCCCGCCGCTGGTCGTCGGAGAACGGCGGCGCGCAGATCTTCCTGAAGCGCGAAGACCTGAATCACACCGGCGCGCACAAGATCAACAACGTGATCGGCCAGGCGCTGCTGGCCAAGCGCATGGGCAAGCCGCGCGTGATCGCCGAGACCGGTGCCGGCCAGCATGGCGTGGCCACCGCGACCATCTGCGCGCGCTTCGGCCTGGAGTGCGTGGTCTACATGGGCGCCGAGGACGTCAAGCGGCAGGTGCAGAACGTGTACCGGATGCAGTTGCTGGGCGCGACGGTCGTGCCGGTGGAGTCGGGCTCGAAGACGCTGAAGGACGCGCTCAATGAAGCGATGCGCGACTGGGTGACGAACGTCGAGAATACCTTCTACATCATCGGCACCGTCGCCGGACCGCATCCGTACCCGATGATGGTGCGCGATTTCCAGTCCGTGATCGGCGAGGAGTGCATCGAGCAGATGCCCGAGATGACCGGACGCCAGCCGGACTACGTGCTGGCCTGCATCGGCGGCGGCTCGAATGCGATGGGCATTTTCCATCCCTACCTCGCGCATCCGGAGACGAAGCTGGTGGGCGTCGAGGCGGCGGGCGAAGGCCTGACGACCGGCAAGCATTCGGCGTCGCTGACCGGCGGCGTGCCCGGCGTGCTGCACGGGAACCGCACCTACCTGCTGCAGGACGAGAATGGCCAGATCATCGAGACGCATTCGGTGTCGGCCGGCCTCGACTATCCGGGAGTCGGCCCCGAGCATGCGTGGCTGAAGGATTCGCACCGCGCCGAGTATGTGAGCGTGACCGACGCGGAAGCGATCAAGGCCTTCCATGATTGCTGCCGCATCGAGGGCATCATCCCGGCGCTGGAGTCCAGCCATGCGATCGCTTACGCGCTGAAGCTCGCGAAGACCCTGCCGAAGGACAAGATCATCCTGGTGAACCTGTCCGGCCGCGGCGACAAGGACATGCACACTGTCCAGGAATACGACAAACAGCACGCGCAGCCGAAGCACTGAGGTTTATCCACCATGTCCAGAATCCAGAAAACTTTCGCCGACCTGCAGGCGCAGAAAAAGAAGGCGCTGATCACGTTCATCACCGCCGGCGATCCGGCGCCCGAGCTGACCGTGCCGCTGCTGCATGCGCTGGTCGAGAGCGGCGCCGACATCCTCGAACTTGGGGTGCCGTTCTCCGATCCGATGGCCGAGGGCCCGGTGATCCAGCGCGCCAACGAACGCGCGCTGAAGTTCAACGTCGGCATGCACGACGTGCTCGGCTACGTGCGTGAATTCCGCCAGCAGAACCAGCACACGCCGGTGGTGCTGATGGGCTATGCAAACCCGATCGAGCGCATGGGCGCCGAGCGATTCGTGACCGAAGCCAAGGCTGCCGGCGCCGACGGCGCGATCGTCGTCGACTATCCGCCGGAAGAGGCGACCGAATTCGCGCAGTTGCTCAAGGCGCAGGACATGGACCTGATCTTCCTGCTCGCGCCGACCTCGACCGAGCAGCGCATCCGCCAGGTCGCGAAGATCAGCAGTGGCTTCTCGTACTACGTGTCGCTGCGCGGCGTGACCGGCGCCGGCCATATCGACACGGCCGAGGTGGCGAACCGGCTGGCGGCGATCCGCGAGCATGTGAACCTGCCGATCGGCGTCGGCTTCGGCATCCGCGACGGCGAGACGGCAAAAGCGGTCGCGTCGGTGTCGGACGCGGTGGTGATCGGCAGCCGCATCATCCAGGAGCTGGAGAACACGCCGAAGGAACAGGCGGTGCCGGCGGTGAAGACTTTCCTTTCCGGCATCCGCAAGGCGCTCGACGAAATCGCCGCCTGATCGTGCCGGGCTCGCTGCCGGCAGCTCCCGTCTTCGGGACCTGCCGGCAAGCGCGTTGCCTTTGTTGAAACTTTCGCTCGCTGGCCGTGCTTTCGTAGCCCGAGTAAAATAGCGGGTTATCCGGCGCCTGCGCCACCTGAAGAAAGAGAGCCCCGATGAGCTGGCTAGAAAAACTGCTCCCGCCCCGCATTCAGCGTTCCGATTCGAACAGCCGTCGTTCCGTTCCGGAAGGCCTGTGGGTCAAATGTCCGTCCTGCGAGTCCGTGCTGTACCGCACCGACCTCGAATCCAACCAGCAGGTCTGCCCGAAGTGCGACCACCACATGCGTATCCGCGCACGTGAGCGCCTGGATGCGCTGCTGGACCAGGAAGGCCGCTACGAGATCGGCCAGGAAGTGCTGCCGGTCGATACGCTGAAGTTCAAGGACAGCAAGAAATACCCGGAGCGCCTGAAGTCGGCGCTCGACGCAACCGGCGAGACTGATGCGCTGGTGGTGATGGGCGGCGCGATCATGTCGCTGCCGGTGGTGGTCGCCGCGTTCGAATTCGAGTTCATGGGCGGCTCGATGGGCGCGGTCGTCGGCGAGCGCTTCGCGCGCGGCGCGCAGACGGCGCTGGAACAGAAGGTGCCGTTCATCTGCATCACCTCGACCGGCGGCGCGCGCATGCAGGAAGGCCTGCTGTCGCTGATGCAGATGGCCAAGACCACGTCGATGCTGACCAAGCTGTCGGAGAAGAAGCTGCCGTTCATCTCGGTGCTGACCGACCCGACGATGGGCGGCGTGTCCGCATCGTTCGCGTTCATGGGCGATGTCGTGATCGCCGAGCCGAAGGCCCTGATCGGTTTTGCCGGCCCGCGCGTCATCGAGAACACCGTGCGCGAGAAGCTGCCCGAAGGTTTCCAGCGTGCCGAGTTCATCCTGCAGAAGGGCGCGATCGACATGATCGTCGACCGCCGCAAGATGCGCGAAGAGATCGCGCACCTGCTGGCGCTGCTGCAGAACCAGGCGCCGGAAGTGCTTGCTTAAGCCTGCCTGCTCCGCTCGAATCGCTGAACTGTAACGACACTGGATCCCGGCCCGCGCCGGGATGACGATTGAGACGCTGTCAAACCTCAACACCGTCATCCCGGCGCGGGCCGGGGTCCAGTGTCTTTTTGTACCGTCCTGATCTATGGCTCTTTCCCTGAACGACTGGCTCGCCCGCCTCGAGGCGATGCATCCGAAGGCAATCGACATGGGCCTTGAGCGCGTGTCCGCGGTCGCGCAAAAGCTCGGCCTGAAGTTCGACTGCCCGGTGATTACCGTCGGCGGCACCAACGGCAAGGGCTCGACCTGCGCGATGCTGGAATCCATCCTGATGCAGGGCGGCTACCGTGTCGGCCTGTACACGTCGCCGCATTTCCTGAAATTCAACGAGCGCGCGCGCATCGACGGCCACAGCGCCAGCGACGAGCAGTTGTGCGCCGCATTCGAGCAGGTCGAGGCGGTGCGCGGCGAGGTGTCGCTGACCTATTTCGAATTCAGCACGCTGGCCATCCTGAAGCTGTTCGCCGATGCCGGGCTCGACGCGGTGATCCTCGAAGTCGGCCTCGGCGGCCGGCTCGATGCGGTGAACATCATCGACGCCGATGTCGCGATCGTCACCAGCGTTGACCTCGACCACATGGATTACCTCGGCGACACCCGCGAGAAGATCGGATTCGAGAAGGCCGGCATTTTCCGCTCCGGCCGGGCCGCGATCTGCGGCGATCCGTCGCCGCCGCAATCGCTGGTCGACCATGCCACGGCCATCGGTGCCGACCTCTGGCGGTTCGGCCGCGACTTCAACTATGCGGGCGACCGCCAGCAATGGAATTACGGCGGCCGCGCGATGCGCCGCAATTCGCTGGCCTATCCGAGCCTGCGCGGCGCGAACCAGCTGCTGAACGCGAGCGCCGCGCTGGCCGCGCTCGAGGCATTGCGCGATCGCCTGCCGCTCGGCGCGCAGGAAGTGCGCACCGGCCTCGTGCTGGTCGAACTGCCGGCGCGTTTCCAGGTACTGCCGGGCCGTCCTGCGGTGATCCTCGACGTCGCGCACAATCCGCATGCAGCCGCGACGCTGGCGCAGAACCTCGACAACATGGGCTTCCATCCGTATACCTTCGCGGTGTTCGGCGCGATGGCCGACAAGGACATCGCCGGCATCTTCGCGCAGCTCGGCGACCGCATCGACCACTGGTACCTGTGCGACCTGCCGTTGCCGCGCGCGGCCAGTGCCGAATCGCTGGAAGCGCTGCTGCGCGCCAGCGGTTTCAGCGAGGGCGCGCAGGCTGGCGCAGAGCGCTCGATCAGGCGCTTCGCGTCGCCGGCCGACGCCTATGCGGCGGCGCGGAATCATGCCGGCGAGAATGATAGAATTGCGGTCTTTGGGTCATTCCTCACCGTCGCGGGCGTGATGTCGGCCAGGCAGCCTGCCTGAGCGTCGCACATTTTCCGGAACCAAAGCACTTCTCTATGGGCTTGTTCTCGTTGTTCAGCAAGAAACCGCAGGAACCCGGCGACGACCTGGACGTGCCGGTCAAGCCGCGCCGCAGCCGCGCGGCGAAGGCGCAGGAAGACGAACCTCTCGATCCCATGCTGCCGGAGAAAAAGCGTGCGCGCCGTCGCCTGATCGGCGCCACCGCGCTGGTGCTGGCCGCCGTGATCGGTTTGCCGATGGTCTTCGATTCCGAGCCCAAGCCGCTGTCGGACGACATCGAGATCCAGATTCCTTCGCGTGACAAGACCGAGCCCGCCGCGTCGCGGCCGATGCCGCTGCCGCCTGATGCTGCGCCGGACGAGTCGAAAGCCGATGCGCCGGTGGACCTGCCGGCAGTCAAGCCGTCCGCCAGCAAGCCCGCGCCCGACGCCGCCGTGAAGGCGCCGTCCACCGACGAGAAAAAGTCCTCCGGCACCGAGAAAAAACTGGTCGCTGAAGAGAAAAAGCCTGCAGCCGACGAGAAGAAGCCGGCCAGCACGGAGAAAAAGCCCGTCGTCGACGACAAGAAATCCGCTGCGCCGAAGACGGCCGCCAAGGCTGAGAGTACGGTCGCGGCTGTCCGCCCGTCCGACAAGCCGGCCGATGCCGGCAAGGGACGCTTCATCATCCAGGTCGCCGCCGTGTCATCGCACGCGAAGGCGGAAGATCTGCAGAACCGCCTGAAAAAGGCGGGCATCAAATCCTATTCGCAGAAAGTCAGCACGAAGGACGGCGAGCGCTATCGCATTCGCGTCGGCCCCTTCGCCAGCCGCGAGGAGGCAGACCGCATCCGCGGCCGTCTCGCCCTGCTGGGACTGTCCGGCACGGTTCAACCCTTATGAGTTCTGCCGGCCTCGCGGCCGGCCTGTTTTTTTTGAAGGAGCCCACCATGTGTGGCATCGTCGGCGTCGTTTCCCACAGTCCTGTCAACCAGCTCATCTATGACGCGCTGCTGCTGCTGCAGCATCGCGGACAGGATGCTGCCGGCATTGCAACCAATCATGGCCGCATGTTCAGCATGCACAAGGCCAACGGCCTCGTGCGCGACGTCTTCCGCACCCGCAACATGCGTTCGCTGCCGGGCAATTCCGGCATCGGCCAGTGCCGTTACCCGACGGCCGGTTCGTCCAGCGAGGAAGAGGCGCAGCCGTTCTACGTGAACGCGCCGTTCGGCATCACGCTCGCGCACAACGGCAACCTGACCAACGCTGAATTGCTGAAGGGCGAGCTGTTCAAGAACGATCGCCGCCACATCAATACCGATTCGGATTCCGAGGTGCTGCTGAACGTGCTCGCGCACGAAATCCAGCAGTGCACGAGCGGCTTGTCGCTCGATCCGAGCACGTTGTTCAAGGCGGTCGCCGCCCTGCACAAGCGCGTGCGCGGTTCCTACGCGGTGGTCGCGCAGATCGCCGGCTACGGCATGCTTGCGTTCCGCGATCCGTACGGCATCCGTCCGCTGTGCATTGGTTTTGCGGATTCCGCCAAGGGCCCCGAGTACATGGTCGCGTCGGAGTCGGTGGCGCTCGAGGGCAACGGCTTCCAGTTCCTGCGCGACGTGATGCCGGGCGAGGCGATCTTCATCGACAACGACGGCAAACTGTACAACCAGCAATGCGCCGAGAACCCGACGATGAATCCCTGCGCGTTCGAGTTCGTCTACCTCGCGCGCCCGGACTCGGTGATCGACGGCGCCTCCGTGTATGCGACCCGCCTGAAGATGGGCGAATACCTGGCCGAGAAGATCCGCCGCGAGTTCACCGCCGGCGACATTGATGTCGTGATGCCGATCCCGGATTCGTCGCGCCCGGCCGCGATGGAACTGGCGCTGAAGCTGAACCTGACCTTCCGCGAAGGCTTCATCAAGAACCGCTACATCGGCCGTACCTTCATCATGCCGGGGCAGGGCGTGCGCAAGAAGTCGGTGCGCCAGAAGCTGAACGCGATCAGTTCCGAATTCAAGGGCAAGACCGTGCTGCTGGTCGACGATTCGATCGTGCGCGGCACCACCAGCCGAGAGATCGTGCAGATGGCGCGCGACTCGGGCGCCAAGCGCGTGATCTTCGCGTCGGCCGCGCCGCCGGTGAAATACCCGAACGTGTACGGCATTGACATGCCGACCCGCAACGAGCTGATCGCCTACGGCCGCACTGAAGAAGAAGTGTGCCGCGAGATCACCGCCGATGCGCTGGTCTATCAGGACATCGATGCAATGAAGCGCTCGATCAGTGACATCAACCCGGCGTTGCAGCGTTTCGAGGCGTCGTGCTTCGACGGCCGTTACGTGACCGGCGACATTTCACCTGATTATCTCGACCGCATCGAACGCGCGCGCGCGAACCCGAAGGTGGTCGCCGAGGATGCGGTGCGCACGCAACTGAACCTGAACCTTGCCCGCGTCGACTGAGCGCGCAGGGCGAATTCCATGACTGACAAGCACTACGGATTCACCACTACGGTACTGCACAGCGACAGGCAGAAGCCGATCGAGCATGGCTCGCTGCACAAGCCGATCCATACCGCGGTCGCCTTCGGCTACAAGGATGCGCGCGAGCTTGCCGATGTCTTCCAGGGCAAGAAGCCCGGCTACCGTTACGGCCGCCAGGGCAACCCGACCGTCGCCGCGCTCGAAGAGAAGATCACGCGGATGGAAGACGGCCTGGCGACGCTGTGCTTCTCGACCGGCATGGCCGCCATCGGCGCGCTCGCGCAGGGCCTGCTGCGCGCGGGCGACCATGTGGTGTCGTCCTCCTTCCTGTTCGGGAATACCAACAGCCTGTGGCAGACGGTGAGCCTGCAGGGCATCGAGGTGACCTTCGTCGACGCGACCGACGTCGCCAATGTCGAGCGCGCGCTGCGTCCGAACACGCGGATGGTGTTCGTCGAGACGATCGCGAACCCGCGCACGCAGGTCGCCGACCTCGAACGCATCGGTGCGCTGTGTCGCAGCCGCAGCGTCGTCTATGTGGTCGACAACACGATGACCTCGCCCTACCTGTTCCGTCCGAAGGCGGTCGGCGCGAGCCTCGTGGTGAACGCGCTGACCAAGTCGATCGGTGGCCACGGCAATGCGCTCGGCGGCAGCCTGACCGACACCGGCCTGTTCGACTGGACGACGTACCCGAACATCGCGGACAACTACAAGCGCTTCGCGCCTGCCATGTGGGGTATTTCGCAGCTGCGCGCGAAAGCGCTGCGCGACTTCGGCGCAGCGCTCGGGCCGGAGGCGGCGCATCATCTGGCGGTCGGCTCCGAAACAATGGCGCTGCGCATCGAGCGCGAATCGGCGAGCGCGCTGGCGCTGGCGCGCATGCTGTCGGCCGATCCGCGCGTGGCCGCGGTCCATTACCCGGGCCTGCCTGCGCATCCGCAGCACGGCATCGCGGCGTCGCTGTTCCGCGCTTTCGGCGGGCTCTTCAGTTTCGAGCTGAAGGACGGCATCGATTGCTTCGATTACCTGAACCGGCTGAAGCTGGCCATCCCGGCCAGCAACCTCGGCGACACGCGCACCCTGGTGATCCCCGTGGCGCACACGATCTTCCACGAGATGGGCGCCGAGCGGCGCGCGTCGATGGGCATTGCCGAGTCGCTGATCCGGGTGTCGGTCGGCATTGAAGATACCGAAGACCTGCTCGAGGACTTCGGGCAGGCGCTGGGCTAAGCGCCTGTCGCATCAGGCCGCAGGCCGTGTTGCCAGCGGCTTGCCGTACACCTGCCGCACGGGCGGCAGGCGCGTTCAGGGGCCCAGCGTGCGTGCGGCGCGGCGGCTGAAGACGCTGACGCCGGACGGCATCGCAAACTGCGCGATGCGGTCGAGCAGCCTTGAGGGCTCGCCGTCGGCGATCAGCAGCGCGCGGTGCTCGGCGCGCAGAAAGCCGGCGTCGCGCTGCGCGTCGAGGAAGCCCAGCAGCGGGTCATAGAAGCCCAGCGCGTTCAGCATGGCGACCGGCTTCTCGTGGTAGCCCAGCTGCAGCCAGGTCCAGACCTCGAACAACTCCTCCAGCGTTCCTATGCCGCCGGGCAGCGCGATGAAGCCGTCGGAGAGCGCGGCCATCTGCGCCTTGCGCTCATGCATGTCCTTCACCACCTGCAATTCCGTCAGCCGCGCATGGCCGACTTCGCTGTCCATCAGCGCTTCCGGTATCACCCCGGTCACGCGGCCGCCGGCGTCCAGCACCGCATCGGCGACGATGCCCATCAGCCCGACATGGCCACCACCGTAGACGAGGCGGATGCCGCGCGCGGCCATCTCGCGGCCGAGCGCGCGGGCCATGGCTGCATGGGCCGGATCGCGGCCGGCCGCGGAGCCGCAGTAGACGCAGAGCGCGCCAATCTTCCTGTGTGTCATGCGCCGATCATAACCGACGCGCCTATTCGTCCGGCATGTCCGGCGGCATTAGCACCTCATCGACGCCGTGGATGATGCCGTTGTCGGCCTGCAGGTCACTCTCGGTCACGCGCGCGCCGTTGACGGTCACCATGCCATTGTCGGATTTGAGATCCAGCGATGGCCCGGCGACACTGGCCGCCGGCCCCGGCTTGACCTCGGTGACTTTCACGCGGCCACGGATGATGTGATACCGCAGCACCCGTGCGAGCGACTGCGGCGCCTTTTTCAGCGCTTCCCATTCGCCATCGGCCAGCTGCGAGAACGCATTATCGGTCGGCATGAACACCGTGTACGGACCTTCGGCCTTCAATTGCCGGGTCAGGCCGGCAATGCGCACCGCCTCGAGAAAGGTCTTGAACGAGCCGGAACGTTGTGCGGTATCGAGCAGATCGCCGGCCCGGACGGGCCCTGCGGCGAGGACGGCAGTCAGGCAGAGCAGGGCGGTCGCTTTACCTCGCATCGATTTCTGTTCAGGGCAACACGGTGGACAGACATACGCGTTATTTCGGCTGCCGTATAATCACAAAAGTTCAAAAACCGGCTCGCCTTAATTGCTACCGATGAGTACACAACCGAAATTGTCATTCAAGCAGCAGCAGCTCATCGTCCGCGAGAACGCCATTGTCGATGCGACCAACAGCCTGCTCGCGAAGAAGGGCTACGACCTGATGACGATGGACGAGGTGGCTGCCGAGGTCGGCAT
>JACCEC011111154.1_pt1 | contig 15582 bp, 8 predicted proteins | sample 7450121 | NCBI WGS metagenome assembly JACCEC01 (sample SAMN15323455, study PRJNA562643) | freshwater metagenome | isolation source: river surface water | place: USA:Blue River Watershed | collected 2017-08-18 | reverse complement strand
GGTTCAATTTTTTGTTCATTATTTTTGCTTTTGAGAACAAAAATAAGCACTTTATTTCAAAACAAAGAAATATTTTTCTTTTTACATACAAATATTTTTTAAAAATATAATTCCTTTTTTAATTTTGCAAAAAACTACCCCCTCAGTAACTAACCTAATCAATTTAGTGGACAAACTGTTCTGTGCAGGAAAAAATAAAAAGTAGGTCAAAATAATACTTCATTGGTTTTTGTTGTTGAATTTTATTGAGAATGAAATATTTTTGTGCCTCAAACCCATTTAAAATAATATCAAACGCAAGAAACCCGTATATTTTACTTAAATCTTAACAAACTATTAAAAAATATTTTTTTAACAACCAAATAAAATTCAAATTTAAAAATAAAAAAATTTGTTTATGTCTAAACAATTGATTGAGTGCGTTCCAAATTTTAGTGAAGGACGCGATATGAATATTATTCAACAAATTACTGCCGAAATAACAGCTACTGAGGGGGTGCGCTTGCTCAATGTTGACCCCGGAAAAGCGACTAACCGAACCGTAGTTACTTTTGTAGGGGAGCCTTTGGCAGTAGTGGAAGCGGCATTTAAAGCTATCAAAAAAGCAAGTGAATTGATTGATATGCGGCATCACAAAGGCGAACACCCGCGCATGGGTGCAACTGATGTATGCCCGTTTGTACCGATTGCCAATATTTCGATGGAAGAAACGGCGCAGTATGCCCAGACATTGGCTAAACGTGTGGGCGAATGGCTCAATATTCCTGTTTACCTTTACGAAGAGGCTGCTACACGTCCCGAAAGACGCAATTTAGCCACTATTCGAGCGGGCGAATACGAGGGATTTCGCCAAAAAATTGCGATGCCTGAATGGAAACCTGATTTTGGCGAAGCCATTTTTAATGAAAAAAGCGGCGCAACGGTTATCGGCGCACGCGATTTTTTGATTGCTTATAACATCAATTTAAATACCACGAGTGTCCGCAGAGCTAATTCGGTGGCTTTCGATGTGCGCGAGCAAGGGCGAATATTGACCGATGAACATGGCAAAAAATGTTTAGACGAAAACGGCGAACCGCTCCGACAAGCGGGCGTTTGTAAAGCAGTGAAGGGCATAGGCTGGTATATTGAAGAATATGGCATCGCGCAAGTTTCGATGAACTTGACGAATATTCGTGAAACACCGCTTCATGTGGCATTTGAGGCGTGTTGTGAGTCGGCAAATCGGCGAGGCTTGCGTGTGACAGGCTCAGAATTGGTGGGGCTTGTGCCTAAATCCGTCCTGCTCGAAGCAGGCAAATATTTTTTAGAAAAACAGGCGCGTTCCGTAGGCATTTCGGAGGAAGAAATCATTAAAATAGCGATTAAAACGCTTGGTTTAGCCGAACTTTCCCCTTTTAACCCTCAAGAACGCATCATTGAATATCTATTGGACGACCCTTCAGCAAGCCCCTTGATACAAAAAAGTTTGCGTGCGTTTGCCAACGAAACCGCCTCCGAAAGCCCTGCACCGGGAGGAGGGTCGGTAGCGGCTTATTTAGGTGCGTTAGGGGCGGCGTTGGCTACAATGGTAGCTAATCTTTCCAGTCATAAGCGAGGTTGGGATACGCAATGGCGTTTTTTTTCGGATTGGGCAGCCAAAGGGCAACAACTCAAAGACGCACTTTTGCAAAAAGTGGACGAAGATACACACGCTTTCAATGGCATTATGACGGCTATGCAACTGCCTAAAAGTAGTGCGGCAGAAAAAGCAGCCCGAAAAAATGCCCTCGACCTCGCAACTCGGCAAGCTATCGAAACGCCTATGCAAACCCTACGCCTCGCGCTGCAAAGTTTCGACCTCATTAAAGCAATGGTAGAAAAAGGAAACCCCAATTCTGTAAGCGATGCGGGCGTAGCGGCTCTTTGCGCTCGTGCTGCTGTGCATGGTGCTTATATGAATGTAAAAATTAATACATCGGGATTTTCTGATACGGAATATGTAGAAAAAATATTAAATGAAGCAGGAGAGGCAATTCAAAAAGCTGATGCTTTGGAAAGTGAAATTAGCAAAATGGTATATGCTAAAATTTAACATGAAATATTTTTAAATATTTTATTTTTTAATAAATATACCCCCTCAGTAAATAGGTACTGAGGGGGTATATTTTTGTAAGCGGTATGCACAAAAAAAACTACCGAAGCGTTGGCTCTTCGGTAGTCATTCTTTAGTCTGATTTTAGCGTGAAAATTTTACCGTCTGGTATCTTCGCTTTTGCCATAGGACAAAAAAATTAGGCTGTGGGAGGAGGGTTCGAACCTCCACGGGGCGGGTAAGTGTTGTTAAAATTGATTAATTGGGCGGGGTTTGTGGTCAACCCTGGTCGGATGGTCCGGCTCTATGCTGTGTTTTTCCCGTTGTTCCCCACCCCCGAGACAAGAGGGCATGGCTGCCAAGTTTCATCACCTCACAATTTTACTTTTATCAAAGTATTAACAGTGTTGTTATGTTCTTTTGATGTTGCAAAGGTACATACATTGCCGCCTTTTTTGCAAATTTTTTAATGATTTTTTAAAATTTTTACATTTTTTGCATAAAGTATATTGTTATATTATGTTTTTGTTAAAAAAATGCTTTTTCAAATTCTCTTTTTTAACATTTTTTTAAAAAAACTTGTATTTAAAAAAAATAAACAATATTTTTTTACTGATGTAAATGGTTGTTATAAAATTTAGGTTTCGATAAAATTAAAAATGCACAAGCCATTGTAAAAAATATTGCCTAAATTTGTGTGTCGAAAAGCCTATTGAAGGCAATTGTGAACAATAAAAAGCTATTAACGAAATTTTATTTTTTTAGCTAATATTTTTTCCAAATAAAAAATTGTAAATAATCTTTAAGCATTGTTTAGAATAGCAGGGATAGCAAAAATGCTAACTTTGCAATATCAGATTTTTTGTTCTCTATTTTATAAAACCAAATTATAATTTTCTTCCTTATGAGCCACACATTGGAAAATACGAACCGTATTATCACCCTTGACGAGTTCATCATTCGCCGCCAAAATGATTTTGAATATTCGACAGGCGAACTCACCGCCCTTTTGCGCGACATTGGCGTAGCTGCTAAAATCATTAACCGCGAAGTCAACAAAGCGGGTTTAGTCAATATTTTGGGTATGGACGGCGCGCAAAACACATCGGGCGATGTGGTGCAAAAATTAGATATTTATGCCAATCAAAAATTAATTGAATGTTTGCAAAATTCGGGAGAATGTGCAGGCATTGGCAGCGAAGAATTGGACGAATTTGTGGAGTTGCCTCGCTTGGCACACAAAACACCGCATTATGTAGTGGTGTTCGACCCGCTTGACGGCTCGTCTAACATTGATGTGAATGTATCGGTGGGAACAATCTTCGGTATCTATCGCCGCATTTCTGACCCTTCGGGTGGGATTACCGCCGAAGACTTTTTGCAAAAAGGGTCTAATTTGGTGGCAGCAGGTTACGTCTTGTACGGCACTTCCACGCTATTGGTCTATACGACAGGCAACGGTGTGAATGGTTTTACGCTCGACCCGTCCATCGGCGAATTTTGTTTGAGTCACCGCGATATTAAAATGCCTAAATCGGGTTTATTTTATTCCGTCAATCAAGGTTATTATTTAAAATTTGATGTCGAAATGCGCCGTTATATTGACCATTGTTCTGATATGAATTATGGTTTGCGCTATATTGGTTCTATGGTGTCTGATATTCATCGCATTTTGTTTCAAGGTGGTATCTTTTTATATCCTAATACGCGCAAATATCCGCGTGGCAAACTTCGTTTGTTATATGAATGTGCGCCTTTAGCGTTTGTGGTTGAGCAAGCGGGAGGGCGTGCGATTTCGCTTGGTCGCAATCGCATCATGGAGATTGAGCCAAAATCTATGCACCAAAACATCACTATTGCGATTGGTTCGCCCGATACGGTGACAGAAATGGAGCAGTTTTTAGAAAAATATGCAGTTCGCCCTGTTTAAATCGTGCTTTTTAAAATCCTACAAAATTGTTACCCCCCCTCAGTAAGTCGTTACTGAGGGGGGTATTTTTTATAGAAAAGATTAGTAAATTAACAAAGATTCGTTTTAGTAACAAAAAAAGGAATAATTTGTAAAAAAAAAGAATTGCAAAATGCAGTAGAAAAAATAAACAAAAATACTTTTAGAGAAGTTTTATTTTAAAAAATAGTACATTTGCAAAATAAAACTTTGATTTGAAAAAAATGACACAAAAAAAGCAAATTTATTTATTAATAAAAAGAAATAAGTTTGGTTTTTTTAATAAATAGTCTTTATCTTTGCAGCAAATAACACGACTTAAACAATGGAAGTAACTCCAAATTATGAAAGGAGTTTGGCGTATGCACGTCAATTAGATGCAAAAGACCCTTTGGCAACATTCCGAACACAGTTTCATCAGCCACTTGAAGCAACGGCAAAGGGTGTTCGTCCGATTTACTTTTGTGGCAATTCGCTGGGGCTACAACCGAAAGGAGCAGCCGCTTTCGTGAAGCAAGCGATGGACAGTTGGCGCGATTATGCGGTAACGGCGTGGCATGATGATAAAATAGATTGGTTGCGTTTGCATGAAACTTTGTCGGAAAATGCCGCCCCTATTGTCGGCGCGAAGCCTGCGGAGGTGGCAATTATGAACACGCTAACAGTCAATTTGCATTTACTCATGATTTCGTTTTATCGCCCTACTGCCAAGCGTTTCAAGATTGTGATGGAAGTAGGTGCTTTTTCTTCTGACCAATATGCAGTAGAAAGCCAAGTGCGTTTTCATGGTTTTGAGCCTTCGGAAGCTATCATTGAGATAGCACCGCGCAAAGGGGAACATACGCTTCGGCACGAAGATATTATACAAACGCTTGATAATCAAGCAGATAGTATTGCTTTGGTGCTTTTCGGAGGCGTAAACTATTATACGGGGCAGTTCTTTGATATAAAAAATATAACGCAAAAAGGACACGAAATAGGAGCGATAGTAGGCTTCGACCTCGCTCATGCAGCAGGCAATGTGCCATTAAAATTGCATGAATGGGGGGTGGACTTCGCGGTTTGGTGTACGTATAAGTATCTTAATTCGGGGCCTGGGGGTGTTGGTGGTGCGTTTATCCATGAACGGCATCACACTACAACGGACACACCTCGTTTGGCAGGTTGGTGGGGCTATGACCTAAGCAAGCGGTTTGAGATGCGGTCGGGTTTTATTCCGATGGCAGGGGCAGCAGGTTGGCAGATTTCAACGGCACAAATATTACCCTTTGTGGTGCATCTATGCAGTTTAAAGTTGATAGCCGAAGCAGGTGGTATGCAGGCACTTCGACAAAAGTCTGCCAATTTGACAGGTTTTTTTGTCTGCTTGTTGCAATCGCTTCCGAATTATGGAAAAAAGTTTTGGCTATTAACGCCAAATGAAGCCGAGCAGCGCGGTGCGCAGCTTTCTATTTATGTCCCAAGCGAAGGTAAAGCATTTTTTCAGCGACTTACTGAGGGGGGTATCATCGGCGATTGGCGAGAGCCTAACGTAATACGCCTTGCACCTGTGCCGCTGTATAATAGTTATGAAGAAGTTTTTGAGGTATCTACCTTTTTTGAGTTATTTTAAAAATAGATTTTTGATTTATTTTTTAAAAATATATGTTAAAAATCATCTAAAAAGATAATTTTTAATCAAAAAGATAGATATTTAGAAGATTTTACATACTTTTTTATACGTATTTAGGAAAAAAATCTTTATTTTTGCATAAGATTATGAATTTTATATCTGAAAATATGGTGGCATATCATAATTTTGGCACACTTTTTTCGTTATATGATTTATATTAAAACGAAACTGTATTAAATGTTCGTTAAACATTTGTTTGCAGTTAGTTAACAAATTATTAAACTTTTAACATTAAAAAAACTTGGAACTATTTTTTCAAACCGTAATTAACATTACTCAAAATCTTTAATATTTATTATGAGAAAGCAAAAAAGCGATGTAGTCGTAGTGAAAAAAGGAAAAAAAGACATCGAATTGGATTATGCAGAACTCCGCAAAGCGGTTCTCGTTCTTCGTGCAGTAAACCACAAATTGCGTCAACACATGATTGACTTGCTCGAAGAAAATGGTAAAATGACTGTAACAGACCTTTACATCAAGTTGCGTTTGGAGCAATCTGTAGCTTCGCAACACTTGGCGATTTTGCGCCGTGCGGGTGTAGTGGTTACTGAGCGTCAAGGTAAATTCATCTACTACACTGTGGATAAAAACCGCATCGCGCAAATTTCAAACCTCGTTGAGGAGTTGACAGAGGGTAATTACAGTGATAGCGATGAATAATTTTGGTCTTCTAAGGCGTTTCAAAGCCGTAAAAGAGCGATATTCATAGTTCACTTTTACTCTAAACTCTTGTATTTGATTTTGAGCTTCTGCAAAGATAAGCCTTGTTTCGCGGTACATTCAAAATGCTACTTTCAGGTTTATTTTGCACCTCAAAAGCCATCTCATGAACCGATGTCTTGTGCTGTCCGTTGGCGCAAGTGTCCGTTACGAGATGGCTTTTTCGTTTTTTCTTTACCAAAAAGAGGGTATTTTTATGCTTTTTGCAAAAAAAAAAGTGTATTTTGTTTGCAAAAATAAATAAAAATTGCATATTTGCACTTTAAATTAAAAATTAACACTTTATTAACAACGCTAATAGATGCTCGCTTAGGTTGAATATACCAATAGCAAACTGTCCAAAATACCTTATCAACCTCTATTCAAAATCATTCGCAAACATTATGTCAATCAGTCAATATATTTTTTCAACTTTCACAAAAAACGAAACTCTATGAGGAAGGCAGCCATACAAGTGGAGAACGAACAGTTGCAGGAGTCGAGTGACCTCTTGCGTGCCTTAGCACACCCTGTGCGCTTAAAAATATTGGAATTTGTGGATAAAAATCGCTCCATCAATGTCAATAAAATTTATAATGCGCTGGGTTTAGAACAATCTATCACTTCGCAACATCTCAAAATACTCCGCGAAACGGGGTTAGTTCACACGCACCGCGAAGGCAAATACATTCATTATAGCCTTGATTATGCCCGTTTGGAAATTGCAGTCATTGCCGTTTCCGCTTTTTCAACAGCAAGCAAAGAAATCGAATTGTTGGAGGACGATGATGATTTAGACGATTAAATAACTTTTTCTATGTGAGTAGAAAATTTAGCGATTTTTGTTTTATTTATTGAATAGATTTTGTCTAATCATCTCATCATAAATTACTCAAAAACCCAACAAGTCCAAACACAACGAAGCCAAAAATATATTTGCAAACTTAGCGTAAATCAAAAAAACAAGACTCAAATAAAAGATTTTCGCTTTTATTTGAGTCTTGCTTTTCTAATTTGCTTTCTAACAATTATTTTCCGCCTGAACGCAATGTTTTTTGATAATCTTCTACAAGTTGTTTGTAATAAGGTCGCAACATCGGCGAAACGGTGCGGTACATCTCAATTTCAGATTGTCGTTTTTTTAAATATTCTTGCAAACTTGCAGGCAATTGATTTTGTTGTTGTTCGCGGGCTGCTTGTGCTTTGCGTTGTTCTTCTTCGCCGCGCTCGCGTTCTGCTCGCTCATTTTCCAAAAGTCGCGTCTCAATATCTTGATTTCGGCGCAAAGTTTCATCAGTAAGTTGTTTGTTGACAAGTTCGGTTTCTGTTTTGTCCATCTGATTCAACATCTCTTGCAACCCTTTATCGCCTTTTCCGCGCTCTTGCATTTCCTTTTGTTTTTGTCGCAATGCATTGCGCAAAGCGGCTTGTTTCGCTGCCATTTGTGCAAATTCTTTGCTACTCATGCCTTGCCCTTTTTTCATTTTGTCGCGCATTTGCTGCAACTGCTTGTTAAGGTCTTGCTGCCCTTCGCCGATTTTATCTTTTGGCTGTTTGCCGTTACCGGGTTTGGGTTTGCCTTGTCCGGGCTTTTTGCAACTCGAATTTGGGTTGCCTTCTTGCTGTTGCTGCATTTGTTGTTGCATCTGCTCCATTGCCTCCGAAAGCATGAGCGCGAGGTCATTCACATAGGTCATCGTGCGTTGTTGTGCGTCTCCACCTTCGAGGCGGCGGCGGTCTTCGAGCCATTTCATCGCCTTGCGCATCTCTTCTTTTACATCTGTAACTTTTTCAGTTACAAAGGTTTGTATCGCTGCTTGCCGTTTGCTGAGGGCTTGTAACGAGTCTTCGATGACCGAAAAATCATCGCGGAGTTTCTTTTGTTGCTGCACCAACTTGACCCAACGCGGTGTATTATCGAGTGTTCGGTTGATGTCTGCCATCAAATTTTCTTGGTCAAACGAAAGCCCTACCAAATTTTCGAGCAACTGCCGCAACGATTTCATATCTTCCTCCATCTGCTCCATTTGCGCCGATGCCATATTTTGCTGGATTTTATTTTTCATCTCCCGCATTTTATTAGCCGCGTTTTTTTGCGATTTGGAGGCTTTGTTATTCTGTTTTTGTTGCAACTGTTCCTGACTGTTTTTCATTTCTTGCTCGGTTTCGCGCTGTTCTTGTTTCGTGTCGGGAATGTCTTGTTTGCGGTCTAATTTGTCATTTTTCTGCTCTGTTTTTTTCAATTCTTCTTGCAACTTATCAAATTCTTTTTTCAAGTCATCTTGTTTTTTTTGCAAATCATCTTGCTGTTTTTGACCCCCCTCAGTATCCTTTGAGAGTTCATCTTGTTTTTGAATCATCTCGTCCAATTTATCCAAATGTTGTTGCATTTCGGTTTCGACTTCCAACTGTTTAAATAATTCTTCCATACGAGCCAATTCTTTTTGCATTTCTTCATTGCTGAGTTGCATTTGTTCCATTTTATCGAGGGCTTGGTCTTTATTTTGCTTTTGCAACAATTCTTCCAACTGTTTGAGCATTTCTTTGACTTCTGGATTTTTTAAGTCATCAAACATTTTTTCTAATTGTTCTTGCTTTTGCAAAATTTCTTCGTCTTTTGGTGCGAGTTGTTCTTGTTGTTCGCGGTTTTCTTGGAAATTTTGTTTAGCTTGCTCAATTTGTCGCTCTAATTCTTGTTGACGCTTGATAAGTTTTTCGGCTTCTTTTTTCGTATTGAAATCAATGTCTTTTTGTTGCAATAATTTTTCACGCAATTTCTGAACATCTTGCTGAATTTTTTTACTTTCTTCCATCGCTTTTTTCAAATCATTCTTGATTTCATCATTATTTTTTGCCATAAGTTTCTCAATCTGTTCCACCGTAGGTTGTTTATAGACCATCATTTCGGTTTTAGCAGATTTTGAGCCATTGACACCATCGTTATCAAATGCTTCAAAATAATAAATTACTTCGTCTCCTGCTTGTAATTGTAATTTTTCGACATTGAAAATATATTGATACTGAATTTGTTTTAATTGAGGATTTAATAACAACTCTTTTTGTAAAGGTTCTTGTTTGCCGTCTTTGTGCTTAATTTGATAGTTAAAATTTACAGATTTTAACCCATAATCGTCCGAAGCATCGCCCGCAAAAAACAAACGTTTGCTATCTTTTTGGGTAGAATCTTCAAATTTTTGCAACGAAATAGAAGGATACAAATCAGGAATAACTGTCATAGAATACGCTACCGAGTCGGGCGTAGCAATCATTTTGTTGGCAAAAAAAACTTTATAAAGTGCGTCCGAAGTTGCCTTAGTAGAAAAATAAAAATTTGTTTCTCCTTGACGTGCAATTGTTTGTGGTTGCCCACCGCCAAAACTCATTTTTATATCGTCTGTATTTTGCGCATTGAAAAACCATGTAATTGCCGTACCTTGTGGCAGCATCAAATCGCCCACACTTTGCAACACTTCGTCCGCACGACCTGTATATTCGGGGTAATCTAACTTGACTTCAAAACTTGCAATGTTCGGTTTTTTCAATACTTCGAGGGTGTACTGAGGGGTAGCCACCGCGCCCGAAAGAATTTTGAAATTGATGTCTTGTTGCACATTCGAGAAACGAAAACCAAAAGTAGAAGCATCTATTTTCGTCATTCGGTATTCGTAACCATTCATATTTAAAAAAACATCATTTGGTAAGATATTACCTTCTACTTTTGCTACTAAGTCAAAGTCTTGAAACTGAACGACTTTTAAATTATTTTTATCAAAAATAAAACGAAAAGGTGCTTCACGTTCAAACTCTTGATTGTAATTGAGCAAGCGCGTTAGACCGCCTTTGATGAGCGAAGGCGAAGCCAACAACACAAAAAGCAGGAGTAACAACGGCGGCAGCGCGAAGCGCAAATATTTTTTATTTTGATATAAATTGATTGCGGATTTGAACGGAACGAGTTTAATGTCTTCCGATTTTTGATTGATGCTCGCCATGATGAGTTCGCGCCCTGACGCATCATGTTCTACTTGCTTGCGTAATTGTAAGACATTCAATAATTTATCTCGAACATCTAAAAAGTGGTCGCCTACAATTTTTGCGGCTTGTTCGTGCGAAATGACTTTGCCGAGCCTAAAATAATGCAACGTAGGCACAACGAGCCACGCCCACGCACTCACGCCCGAAACGCCCACAAAAGACCAAAATAACATTTTGCGCACGCCCGTAGAAAAATAAAAAAAGTGTTCGGCGAAGTTCAGCCCCAAGAAAAGAGCCAAAGTAAGCCCCACAAAATAGAGTGACCCACGCACGATTTGATTGAGGTAATATTTGCGAATAAACGCATCTAATTTTTCAATCAAAAGTTGATAATTATTTTTGAAACCTTCCATTTGCAGTTATATTCTATTTAAGATTTTTTTTATTCAGTGGAAATACAAAAATGATGCTATACTTTGTTAGGTGTATCGGCTGCCAAAAAGACAATTTTTTTACCGAAAGTTGCGCCAAATATACAGCTTTTCCCATCTCGAAGCGTTAAAAAGCTATCAAACAAGGCAGTTACTGAGGGGTAATTTTTTATAACAATTCAATTACTTTTTATTGAAGTCGTGTTTTAGAAAAAAATTTAAGGTTACTGAATTTTTTGTGACTTTTTGTGAACCTTTTTAATTTTTTACAGTTACCTTTGCGCTTCTCTAACGTCTATATGGGCGTAGATGCTTGTAAATCAATTTGTTGAATTTTTGTTAATATTCAGTTGCTTTCAACATTCAAAAATATTAGATTGATAAAAAACGATATTACAAGTTAATGATTTGTTAATCATTCTTTGTCAACAAAACTTTTTTCCGAAATTAGCGTCATAATTGCGAATATGCTTGTAAAAGCAAAAAAGTAAGGCTAACACCACTGATATAGCGTTGAAAAAATTACCAATACGTTCTATAAAATATTCGGTTTTTATTGTTGCGGTAAGTAAAGCATAATAACACCTTACACCACATAAAAGTTACTAAGGTGAAAAACATAAAAGTACAATCAGGTGTTCATAGTTTAGTTTCCGATAGGCTATGCCAAAAGCCGACAAGCAAGCCAAATGACACATAAAGAATTGGGTAATATGTTCATGGGATTATAAGTTTGTTGTTTTGGTCGCCCGCGGAGCAATTCGCGGGTGATTTTTTTATATGTTTACTATCATAATATCATATAATTATCAAACTTGTAAAAAAGTCCGCAATACATTTAAGCTATCCCCCCTTTACAAGGCGTTGTAAATAAAGTGAATGATATGTTAAACAACCTTTTTTAGGGAGCGTTTTAGCTCAAAAAAGCGTTTAGCAGATAATATAAAAGCGTTTAGAAAACAACTCATATATTTGAAAACTTGTTTTAGTTCAAATATATTTCAAGATATTTTAGAAAGGTTTAATCGAAATAAGTTTCCCTGGTTTTAGTTGGTTTTGTTTGTAATAGTGAGGAAGGCTGCCATTAGTAGCCTTCTTTTTTTGTTAGATTTTATTACCTTTTCGCACACCTGCGCAAATAGATAAATATTTTAGCCAATGAAAAAACTTTTTTTTATCTACTTTTTGGGGCTATTTTCAAGTTGCCGTTTGCCTTTCGTCCTACGCCCTTCTGCGATGAAAGCGCAAAGCGTTAGCCCTCAACGAATTGCTAATTTATCGGATTCGTTGCGTGAAACATCAGGTTTAATTGTACTGAATAACCATACTTTTTGGTCGCACAATGACGGAGGGAATACCCCTTCGCTTTTTCATTTTGATAGTTCGGGGGGTATTCGGCGGCGCATTTCGCTCAACAGTCAAAATATAGATTGGGAAGAAATGACTTTAACTCCTTCGGGTGATTTGTGGATAGGTGACTTCGGCAACAATGCCCAAAATCGGCAGGATTTGCGCCTTTTGCGGCTTCCTAACTTTCTAAATCAAACTGCCAATACGCTCAACGCCGAAACTATGTCTTTTCGCTATGAAGACCAAACTGCCTTTCCTCCACCTACACATGAGCGTTATTTTGATGCAGAAGCAATGTTAGCTTGGTCAGATTCAATTTATATATTTACAAAAGACTTTGATAATCAACCTTATACAGGCATTTCGCGCATTTATCGCCTACCTACTTCGCCGAGTAATTGGCAAATTTCAGAAATTGCAAAATTAGTGCATGTTTTACCTACTGACCCTTCTTGGAAATATTATGGCGCAGTGACAGGGGCAGCTAAGAACGCGGACGGCTCTAAAGTAGCGTTGTTAACTTATTCAAGATTATTTTTATATACTAATTTTTCGGGCAAAGCCTTTTGGCAGGGTACACGCCACGTTTGGCAGTTCAATAGTTTGCTGCAACGCGAGGCGATTGCTTTTAAAGACGATAGCACCCTTTTAATCACTTGTGAGCAATCGCCTTTGGGTACAGCCGCGCTTTATTCGTTGAATCTGTGCGATTTATTGACTAAAAATAAAGATATATCAAAAATTGAATTATCACAAATTAGCGTTTATCCCAACCCTTCGGCAGGAGATATACAATTTCAATTTAATGAACCCTTACCCGATAATGGGCATTTGCGCCTGCTCAATTTGCAAGGTAAAATTATATTTGAGACCCCCCTCAGTAGTGGTATTAAAAATTTTTCAATTGCAAATAATATGCTTACTAATGCAATGACTACAAGCGATACTTATATTTGGCAGCTAAAAATAAATGAGCAATTATATAAAGGTAAAGTTTTATTTATAAATAATAAATAATTTTTATGAATATGTCGGATACCTTGAAAGCATCAGACATATTCATAAAAAAAATATCAATAGACTTCTTTCACCAAAAAAAAGCCATCAGACCCTTGTTTTTGATAAAGCGGCATCAATATCAAGCCATCTTCGGGGGCAAGTATCCAACCGTGAATATCGCGTGCTAAGGCTTGCCCCTTGCGCACTGCTTGAAAGTTTTTGAAGTTTGGCAGCATCTGAAAAGCGTCACCTGCCCTAATGCGATGCACATATAGCAAATCAACGACCTTTGGCAATTTTCGCGCATAGCGTTGCAAGATAGTTTCGTGGTGACTTTCCACGTCTTTATCTTGCACATTGCCCACCGCTCGCAAAGCATGAACCAAAACCGCTACGGCGCGGCGGATACTGAGGGGGTCTTCGTGTTGCCCTGCTTCAAATGCTACGGTTGTAGTTGGGATTTGGTTAAAGTTTTCGGACCTAAAAAAATGTACGGTTGTTCCGCCTAACCCCGTAGCTAACCCTCGCACAACAGGCGCACCAAGTACTTTTGCCAATGCAAAACTACTTTCGTCAGCATAGGGAATCGAAAAAATACCCCCATCTGCCGAGGTGGTATGTAAATCAATGAAATATATTTTGGAAGGCTGATAGGCATTTATCGCACTTTCAATACATTCTAATAATTCTAATACTTCTTCTTCTTCGGGTTTTAAATAGATGTTATTTGTTTTTTTTTGATGTATAAGTTTTATATTATCAACATATAAAATTCTATTTAAATCTTCTTCTAAATATCGCACTTTGCGCTCGTATGCTTTCAAATTGCCAATGAGACCAATAATTTTTCCCGAAAAACTAAAAGTAGCATTTCGATAGGGTTCGGCTTCGAGGAGTTGGAATAGCATTTTTAGGGCTTCTACCCCTGCCCCCTCGTTGCCATGTAAAGCAGCAAGGGCAAATATCAAAGCTCCATGATATTTACCTTCGTATTTACCTATTATTCTTTTTTGCATATTTATTTTTTCTTAGCGATAAAATAAAAAGGAACACCTAATAAAACAATCAATAATCCTAAGCCTGTATTTTTGGTTTTTTCGATTAACAACACCAACGCAATGAAAGTGGCTAACACAATATATATGAGTGGCAAAATAGTAGTCACGCGATAGGGTCGCTCGGCATCGGGTTCGGTTTTGCGGAGTTGATAAACACCTGCTACTGTTACCGCATAAAACATTAAAGATACAAAAGTTAGATAGTCTAACAAATCGTTATAAGTTCCCGAAAGGCAAAGTATCGAAGCCCAAATTGCTTGCGCCCAAAGTGCAAAACTTGGTACGCTATTGCGGTTTAGTTGTCCTGCTCTTGGAAAAAAGAGTTTTTCTTGTGCCATCGTATAATAAATACGTGCGCCCGATAAAATAGACCCACTTGCGCAGCCAAAAGTTGACACCATAATAAGGGCAGCCATGAGATAAGTCCCCCAATCGCCAAACATCACTTCTGCAGCAGCAGCACCTACTCGATTATTTTGGGCAAATTGAATACCGCGAGTAGTTGCGTCCCAACCATTTGGCGCACCGTTAATAGGCAACAAAGAAAAGTAAGCAAGATTGGAAAGAAGATATAAAGAAGTAACAATCAATGTACCTAATAATAAGGAGCGCGGAATGTTTTTGCTTGGGTTTTTCATTTCGCCTGCAATAAATGTAACATTATTCCAAGTATCAGATGAAAAAAGCGGATTGACAATAGCAGAACCCAACGCCAAAATCAAAGCCCAACCTGTAATGATTTCTGTCGTAAAGCCCCCCCCCTCAGTAGGGTGAGTACGGACGGCATTCCAGCCGCTTGCGAAATTTTCAAATAAGGTATTTTTTTGTAAACCAATCCACAAACCCATGACAATTAAACCTAATAAGGCGATTATTTTGGCTAATGTAAAAGTTAATTGAATAATCTTACCATACTGAACGCCTTGTGCATTGACCCACGTAAGCAATAATATCAAATCAATAGCGACAATTTGCGCCCAAGTGACTTGAAAAGTATTGATAGAAAAACAAATATTTTTTAAAGTTGGGAAAAAAACACCCGTATAATTGGCAAAAGCTACCGCTACTGCTGCAATTACACCCGTCTGAATGACCGTAAAAACAGACCACCCGTAAAGAAAGGCTGTTAAATCGCCCCATGCTTTCTGAATATACACAAATTGTCCACCTGCACGCGGCATCATGCCTGCCAACTCGCCATAACTCAATGCGCCAAAGATAGTAATAATGCCTGTTAAGAGCCACAAAAAAAGCACCCAAGCAGCCGACCCTACATCGCGCACCATCGGCGAAGTAACTAAAAAGATGCCTGACCCTATCATCGAACCTGCTACAATCATCGTTCCGTCCAATAAGCCGAGCGATTGTTTAAAGGT
>JACCEC010265241.1_pt1 | contig 15583 bp, 12 predicted proteins | sample 7450121 | NCBI WGS metagenome assembly JACCEC01 (sample SAMN15323455, study PRJNA562643) | freshwater metagenome | isolation source: river surface water | place: USA:Blue River Watershed | collected 2017-08-18 | reverse complement strand
CAATAGACCATTTCTTACAGCAGTTACTAAATCTTGCTCTGATGTTACAGATCCTTGAACAGTTACATTTACTACTGGAGCAGCCATTAGATTTCCACCAGTTATGCCCTTAGCATTTGTTAGAGTACTTGACTGAGCAGACATATTCCTGAATCTAAATCTTTCATCATAATCATATGCAGATGAAGTTGTTGCTGATGCCACTGCTGCTGCTGCAGCATCTGCTCTTTCTTTTGCCTGGAATGAAGCGTAGGTTGCCATGCTTCTATCAAAGGCTAATTGTTTTTCTGCTGCTGCTAATTGTGCTGCTATAGATGCTGCTCCAATGGCTCCGCTTTCTGCCTTTGCTAAAGCGCTTGGATTAACCTTTGCTGCTGCTGCAGCCATAGCATCTGTATCTCCAATTAACTTAGCCATTGCATAGTCTTTTGCTGCTGAAGCACTTGCTGCTGCTGATGCTGCTGCCAATGCTGCTTCTGATTCTGCAAGTGCTGCTGCTGCGTCTGCTGCTGCCTTGGCTGCGGCTGCGGCGGCTGCGTCAGCATCTGCAATGATTTTAGGATCATTTCCAGGAGCATTTGGATCAGTATTATTTGGTAATAGATTACTAAAGCCACCATTACCTAAAGCATTCTTATATTTAATTAATGCTGCTAATGCTGCCAACCATGCCTGTTCTAATTTCTTAATAGAATCAGGATCAAGAATTGTTCCAGTATATTTGACTGGAGCACCAATTGCTAATATATAATCAGCAACTTGTTCATTAGTTAGGCCCCATTTGTCTTTTAATCTTTGTACTTCTTCATCATTTAAATCTCTATCTTGTACTGCAATAATAAAGTCAGCATATTTCATTACTTCTAATTTGGTCATATTCCACTTAGAAGCAAGGTTATTTATTTCTGCATCAGATATTTTGCCATCACTTACAGCCTTAACAAAGTCTAAATATTTTGCTGCTTGATCTTTAGATATGCCCCACATGATTGATAGGTTATTAACCTCATCATCACTAATTTTTTGATCAGCAACTGCTAATATTTGATCTACATATAATGCTGCAGCCTCACTTGTGGTGCCCCACATCTTGGCTAAAATACCTACTTCAACGATATCAACCTTTTGATCATCGCTATAGGCTTTAAGAATATCTTGTAGACGACTTCTTAATTTAATTTCTTCTTCAAGGGCAGCCTTATTAAGAGCCTTTAATATTTCACCTTGTTTAATTATTTCTGCTTGAGCATTTTTTCTGCTTCGCTCAAGATTATAAAGAATTGCCTTGGCATCTACTTCAGCCCTTGTTTCTTCGTCAAGTAATTTGACACCAAACTTCTTTGCTATTTGAGCCTTTATTGCTGCTACTCTGGCTTCTTGTGCTGCTCTCTTATCTGCAGCAGCCTTGTCTTTAGCAATTTGAGCAAGGATTTCTGCATCTTTCTTTTGCTGTACAGTTCTTTCTGTCCATGCATTAAAATAATCAATTGTAGCCTGTTGGGCATTTTGCACAGGTACTATAACTTTTTTTCTTACTACTTCATCAGTACCGCCAATTTTATCTTTAATAAAATTAAATGCACCTCCAATTAACTTAGCGCCAGCCTGGACTGCAAAAAATAATGCTACTATTTTTCCAAGAGGGCTTAATTTAAAGAATGCATTAAATACTTTAAATAGAAGGCCAAATGCTTTTGCTGCAAGTGATGAGCCTTTAGCAAATCCAGCAAGCGCTGTTCCAATTTTAGCAATCTTTGTTCCTAATGGAGCAAGAAATGATCCAGCAGCGCCCATTTTTGTAAAGAATGCAAGTATTTTTCCTGTAGCAGTAGATTTTTCAATTATTGATACTGCACCAGCCATTTTAATAGAATCTGTGATTAATCCTCTTAAAATACCACCAGCAATAACTAAATTAAGGACTCCAAGGAATTTGGTAACTTCTCCAATTACACCAACAAGGCTTAAGTTGAATGTTCTTAGCATCTTGTCAACTTCTATTAACGAATTTAAAAATCCAGTAGCCTTATCTACTATTTCTTGAAGGCTTTTTTGTATTTCTTCTCTGTTTACTCTTACCCATTCTTCAAGTGCAGGAATAACATTTGATCTTAGATAATTTACAAATTCTACTATTACTGGTAGTAATGCTGCTCCTAATGATTCATATAGTTCTTGAACATCTCTATTTAATTTCTTAAATGGGTCTGCTTTATTTGCCGCAGCAGACGCACCCTTTGTGGCCTCCATTGTCGCTTTAAGAGCGGCAGCAGCATCTTTATTTTTAACAGTGTTGTCATCTAAGGCAATTCCAAGATTTTGAAGTCCCTTAAATTGACCTCTGTATGCCTTTGAGATTATATCTGTTGCACTTGCTAAGTCTAAGCCTTTTGCTGCTGCTAATTCTACAGCAATACCTTGCAAGAATTGTGCTTTTTCAATATCTTTGGTTAAAAGAAGGAACTGCTGTAAACTTGGACGAAGTTCATCATCAAGAACTCCTGTGCTTTCAGATAATGCGGCTATTTGTGCTTCTACAGCCTTTACTGTTTCAGTAGATGCGCCAGTAACATTTTGTAATGTGTTAGCAAGGAGTGCCTGTGATTTAGCATCATCAACTGCTGCCTTAACAGCATCTTTTCCAATCTTGATAGATAAAGCAACAAATGCGGCGGCGGCAGCGTTAGCAGCCAGAACTGCTCTTTTGCCCATAGCATCAAATTTTTTATTGAGTTTTGCTATGTCTTTTTGAGCAGCCTTAGTACCTTTATCAGAATACTGAGAGGCAATTCTTGCAATTATTGCGCTATAGGCCACTTTACTAACTCCTTGAATTTAATCTTGCTTGTAATTTTGATTTAGCCTTTTCAAATGCATTATAGATATTCTTAGCAGCCTGACCTCTATTTTTATCTACTACATTCCAGACTAAACGAGATGGCATGAACTGACTATCTTTTCTACTTAGATTGCTAATGAATCCTCTTTTGCCACCAGTTTTATTTTTTCTACCTGCAACTTCATAAATAACACCAGCAGCAGATTTATTCTTTAATGCTGCAACAGATGTTGTATAGTCACCGCTAACCTTGCCTTCAGCCCTTGTAGAAGAGATTCCAGCCCTAATAACACTTTGATTCCATGCAGGCCATCCAGCACCACCACGAGTGCGAGGATTGCGAGCAGGTTGCGTATTCCATCCACTAAGTGGTGGATCCTGTGAAACAGATTGCTGTGCTTCACTTTTGAGAGTACGCAATTCAGAGTTAAGAACTTTGTTAAACTCTCTTAGAGCATCTTTATCAAAATTTTTGAGATCTCTAACTGTCTCTTTGACACCAGTCAACACTAATTCGTTCTTAATCATTTCCTGCTCGCATTCTTGGATCGCTCCTTGAGATAAATAACGATTGCTTCAAGTATGCCTTCAGGCGCTTCAAGCAAATCAATTGGAGATAAGCCAGTCTCCACAGAGATCATTGCTACCGTATAGGTTAGGCTGTCTCTGTGGATTCTGAATTTGGGTCAGATACCAACTCAACGCTTTCAAGCGTATCAAGGAAACTTTCACCAAAAGGCTTTACTACCTTACCACTGTCTCTCATGGCGCCCCATGCAAGAAAGTAGATGTGTTCCAATTTTTGGTCTTCGCTTAGTAATTTAGCAAATCCCTTATTGAATTTATTTTCAAAAGCAACAATTGTTTTTGGTCTTAAAGGAAATAATCCTTCTTGTCCATCTGTTGTTTTGACTTTGATTTTTATTCCATCCATTATATTAGCCCCTTCAAGGTTTATGAATATGATTTATTTATGACACCATTAATTGGCCATGTAACCTGTATAGTTGAGATATCTCCAACGCTACCACTTAGTGGTTGCCATTCTGAAAATACCACCTCAAAATAATATTGAGGATTGCCTGCACTGGTTGCGGCATTATTGGGTCTAATTAACATTCTGCCAATTGTTCCAATTAAACTTGCTGCGCCAGGTTGATTCATTACATACTCTAAATCAAGTATTCCTGATCCAAAGTCTTGATTGAATTCAACTGATACCACATTGTCTGCAAGTCCTGGAACTCTTGTTTTAGCAGTGTCGTTAACTTGGGTAGTCTCAAAAATGTCATGAGTAGTAGAAAGAGTAACGCTTGTTACCCATTCACTAACATCATAAGCAGGTGTACCGCTTAAACAGTTACCACCTGCAGCACATGGCCCAAGTAATACCTGAACATCTGTTAAGACTAATGCTGACATGTTATCAGGAAGTCGCTTTTACGATTTGTCCGCTAACAGGCCATGTAACAGAAACAGTAGCCAATTCGCCAACTGCTCCATTAAGTGGTGTCCACTCAGAAATTAGAACCTTACCTGCTTTTGTAGCGCCAGTTCCTGAATCATCTGCCTTATAAATTGGATTTGTTGTAGAAACTGCAGCAGAGGTTGGCTTAACTGTTAGAAGTGCCAAATTTCCAATTCCGATTGCTGAGATTACTGATTCAAGAGCACCTGAAGCAAAATCATTATTTAGTTCAAGTGTTATTGAGTGATCCTTAAGGCCTGAAGTTCTTGTTCTTGCTCCAACTGCTGACATAGCAGTAGTTTCAACAACATCTTCTGGTGTGTTGAGTGTAACGCTGGTTACATACTCTGAAATATCAGTTAGTGGAGCGGTTGATCCGATTTCCACAACTGCGTCTGTAAGTACTAAACGAGCCATTGTTATTTATCTCCTTCGTAATTTGTTGATTTGAAATCAGACACTTTCGGTGCTTGTGACACTTCTGGAGCCTGTCTTACTTGTGTTGCTTTTTTGATGCTACCTGCTGCAATAAGCAAATCAATATTTGCTCCTACATCAAGTAATTCTTTTTCTGTAAATATTTCACCATTAGATTTGCCACCTAATTTAGTTGGTGAGGTTACGATATATTCCATTATTTTCTCCTTAGCCCCATATTGTTACATTGTAACGATAAGATAAAAATGTTTGATCTCCAGTAATATAAGTACCACTTTCAGCACTTATAACTCTTAGAGTATTTACAAGTCCACCTAATGTTCTATCTGATTCTAAGGCAGTTTTAATGGATTTGGATCCTGTACCTGCCAAAAGTTCATCAAGTTTATCTTGTCCTGCTCTTTCAGATATTCTCTGAACAATCACAAATACATCAACAGATGCCTGGTCAAGACCTCGTGCATTGTTAACATCAAATGTGAAATCTAATTGTCCAACTACTGCACAAGGTGGAACTACCACATCTGGTATTGTATCATAAATTCTAATACCTGTAATTGTGTTTAAGTTTTTACCTAATGCATCTCGTACCTGATTAATTTTAATCATTAGTAAGCAAGCCCCTTGTTTCTTCTAAATGTCTTTAATAGCATCTCAACATCTGGATCAAGTCTTGAATTAAGTCTTACTGTACCCAATTCTACAGATCCTGCAATTCCAAACGGAGATTGCTTTCTTACAAATAATCTTGCTGCCTGTATCTTACATGCTAATTCTACTTCATAAGGAACTTCTGGGAATCCAAATACTCCTTCTATTTTTACTGTCTGTGGAAAGAAGTAAGGAAATACATATGAACCTATTGCCAATATCTTTGTGTATGGCCACCCTTTTTGTGGATTGTTTACTGGTTCATACATAATGTCTAATGGTGGTGTTGTTGTATTCCAGATTTGTGAATATGTCTGAGTAAAATCTGGATCACATGCTAATTCTGTTATTTGTACAATGTCATCTGTCTCTATATACCATGGGCTATAGGCAGTGTAATATCTTGTAGCAGGTGCTGCTACTGTACCTTCTTGATAAAAAAATCTCTGACAATATTCATCAATCTGACGACTTGCAGCAAGAATCGCTGCCTGAATAGCAACATCATCAATGCTATCTTCAATTTGAAGGGCATCTTTAACATCAGCCAAAGTCGTATACTGTGTATTAGATTGACTCATCTTATCCTCTTCTCCGTTTTCGGAAGCATCGCCTTTTCTTGTTTAGGTAATGCTGTAGCAGTTTCTTTTTTCTTTTTAAGAATCTTTAGTAGTTTCATTATACTCCTTAAGAAGGAGCAGGTCCTGTCGGGGTGCAAGACCTGCCCTTCCCTTAGATTACTCTAAGTATTGCAATAGATTAGTTTTCAAATATCCAATCTATGCAAATCTAACTTAGAATGTTGGTGCAATCAAGCCAGTTCCAGCAATCTTAGATGCTGCTGCTGGGTAACGACCTGCAGATGCTGCAGCGTATCCATAAACAACTGACTTAACTGTAAGTGAGCCAGCACCAGTTGCATCAAATGATAATGCGAATGGTGAGCCAGCCTGCTCCCAGAGATGGAATTCAGGTGCTGTTACGCAATAGATTTCATCTTCTGTTCCTGCACCAGCAGTTGTAACAACATTAGCATCAGCAATGATTGGAAGACCCATCAATGTATAGCCTGAGTTACCATAACCGACAGCGCCTGCGCCTGTAGCAACAGAGTTCATTGGACCATTAAGTGCTGGTACAACGAGTGGACGCTTTGAAGAGTCAACTGCTGCAAGCAAGAATGCAAGACGGCGTGGGTGCATGATCCAGTGTGTAGGATTCATGAATACGCCAGTCTGGATTTGCTGGTAAGCATCAGCCAACTTTGGATATAGGTCTTCAACAGATGGTGCTGCATCATTATAAGTGATTGCATTTACACCAGATGTGTTGCGTAGACCAAGAATTTGTCCTGCAGCGCCAGAACCATTTAGGATCTGGTTGTCAAGAGTAGTGTGCCATGCACGAATGAGATCCTGTACGACGAATGCATCTACGCCAGTTCCTCTTTCAATGACCTGCTTTGATAGATCTTGCTGACCTGCGATTGTACGCACATCAATAGTCAAGAGTGTATCATCAGCGTTTGTCTCAGAAACTGCAGAGTTTTCAGAAGCCTGAATTTCAGCAGAAGTTCCTGTAGTCATACGAGAGATATTTAGAGTCATACCTGCTGCTGGAAGCACATGCTTGTTTGTAGCGAAGTCTGCTGTTGGGCGACCTGCACGAGCATATGGTGCTGCAAGATCAACAAGGTACTGAGGAATGACAAGACCTGCAAAGTTTGCAGTTCCTACATCACGACGCTCAATTGACTCTTCACGAGTGTGACGAGCAAGACGCTCTTGTGCACCAAAGTCATTACGATATTGTGCATTGAACGCATCAGCAACGAATGAGTTACCTGATTCTGCTGTATAGGTGCGTGGTTCGCTAACAATCTTTGTTGTAGCGGTGCTCTTTGGCATAGCAACATCTGCTACTGCTGCACGAACTTCTGCAACCTTAGCATCAGCATCTGCTTGTGCCTTGAACTTTTCAATCTTTGAATCCAATGAGCGTGATTCTTCAACAAGGGCATCTACCTTTGCTGACTCATCATTTGTAAGGTCAGTGCGGTTCTCTGCAGCAACTGCTTCAAGAACGGCATCCATTTCAGCCTTAACAGACTCACGGCGTTCAATCAACTTGTCTAAATAAGACATTGTATTGTTCTCCTTTTATGAGTTTATATTTATTGAGGTGGTGGCAATGGATCTCACGACGCTTACAGGGTGTGAGTTTTGCTCCGACTTCATCCTATATTTAAATAGGAAATTTATAGTGTGTTTCTCTTTGCCTGTGCAAGGCGTAGAGAATATTTTCTTCCTGTTGGAAGTAATTGTGTAGAAGGAATTTCTCCAAGTACTTGAGATCCTTCTCCAGGAATATCTGCAATTATTTGAGTAATTGAGTCTTCTTCTTTTGCTAAAGGAAGTGGATCAATAAATCTTAATTCAGACATTTTATGACCAACGAGAGTTTCTGTTGCTCTCCATCCCTCACGAGTCTCTTCAAATACTCTTATAAGTACTGCTGGATCTCCTTCTTCAGCATTGATGCTAAACTTAGTACCTGGAATTCCAAGAACTCCTTCACGCATAATGTGTTCAATTTGACCTCTTGCTGTACCACCAGAAGAATCCCATGAAACAAAATCGCCAACCTTTTCACGACTTTCTTCTTCAATTTCATCATCTTCTACATCAGCATATGGATCCATGCTATCTTCTTCTTCCATATTACCATTTCCAAGCATCATAGACATTACTTCTACTGCCTTCATGATGTATTCATGGCCTTCAGATAAGTCTCCAAAGATTTGCTTTAATACTAATAGAGAATCGCCTGTTACTTCTCTTCCTTCTTTGATTTCTGCTAATGCTCTCTTTAGGGCCTCCCTCGCTTCTACAGAGGTTGCTGGATAGGCTGGATAGGTCACAATAGACACATCTCCATCTGCCAATGATACTTCTGTAAGCATTCTTTCTGTACGGTCATCGTTCCATTTCTGACGAATTACTCTAAATGCAAATGACATTTGATCCACATCACCACGAGCAACGAGTGTATGTAAATCTCTTGCTTCTTGGGTATCTGCTAATTCTGCTTCAAAATAAAGACCCTTATTATCTTCGTATAATCTCATTGTGCCATTCTTAGTTCTTGCTAAAGGCAATCCTTCATGGTTAATAAGTAGACGAACATCTGGTGTCTCTGTTAGAGTCTTTCTGAATGCACCTGGTGCAATCTTCTCTATAAATGGTAGTGGCAAGGATGGCTCATTGAATACCGCAGCATAACCAGCCATACGCAGTGTGCCGTCTTCTGCCCTTGTCTCTATGTTCCTTACTGTAAAGGTACGGCGTTCTGTCTTTTTCATTTTGCTCCTTGCTTTACTTTCTTCATTGTTTAATGAATCAATTTGGCGTTGTGCCCAGTTTTGTGCTCTATCAGAGAAGTTTGAATCTCCGCCCCAAAGTAACCATGCAACTAATCCTGGACCTGGATATTGTGAATCTGAAGGATCACTATTCTTAGGTGCTTGGCCATCTACTTTATGACGAGAAAACCAGGGAGCCATTTTGCGTACCTTATTTTCAGATATGCGACCTGCTGCCATTTCTCTCGCTTCACGCTTTGTAGCATCTGTAAGACCATCTCCGCCATAACCTTCAGCAAGATAATCCAATCCTTTTTGTGCATTATTTCTAATAAATTGTGGAACTGTTCCTACTTGTCTTACTTCTCCAAGCGGTTCCATATCTTCTGATATTGATATTGCTACCATCTGATCAATTGCATCTTGTTTGTTATCATGGCATTTTAAAGTAGTATATGAGCCATCAGACTCTTCTTTAACTACCGCCCAATTAGCGCAATCGCTCTGTTCAGAAGATATTCCGTAAGGCATTATTTAACCTCATCTCCATATACTGCTTCTGGATCTGTAGGATCAATTAATGCTACCTGTTGCAACTGAGCAGAAGGTAATCCTGTGTGTCCAAGATCAAATTCTACTAACTTAGCAACATCTTCTGGGTTATAACCAACCTGCACAAGAGCAGCAACAATTTCAGCCTTGAGTTTATCTCCAACAAGTGGTGCTTGAGATGCATCAATATTCTGCAATGGCAGTCTGTATTGATCTCCAGCCTCTCCAAGTGGTGATAGATCTTCAAATGAACGAACATCATTTAGAGATAGGAAGCCTTCTCTTAGGCCTTTTGTATATGCATCAAAGCGCTCTAATGTGGTACCACGCAATAATGCATCAAGATTAAATTTAATAAATCCATCTTCTTCAGGAAGTAGAGGGCTTAGAGCCTGCTCAATTCTTTCTAATAGAGGACGAAGTGAGTGTTGTACGAATGATAAGTTCTGTGCTTCAACAGATGCATAAGACATAGCACCTGATGCAGGATGACCTAACAAACTTAATGGGACTCTGAAAATTCTTGCGATATCTTCAACATTGAACTTTCTGGCTTCTATTAATTGAGCGTCTTGAGCATTTAGTGACAAAGGCTTAAATGCAGCACCACCAGATAGAATACCAACTGATCCTGACATATATGGACCACCATGATTTTGCTTCCATCCTGTAGCAATATCGTTTGCTTGATCTTGTGTCAATTCGCCTGGTACTTCAATAACTCCGCCAGGATTTGAAGCATTTCCAAAATATGAAGATGCATATGTATCAGAAGCCATAGCGATACCTACAGACATACGGCAGGCACCAATAGGGCTAAGACCATAATGAGATCCTGGGAATTTCATCATTGGAATATGAACAATATCCTTATTTGTCAAAACACGAGTAAAGTTATTAAGTTCATCTCTTACCTTATATACTAATGGTTCTCCAGGAAATGGTCTTTCTATTTTTACATCATTAGGATTTAGGACATATAATTCTACTACCTCGCCCATGTCGTCTCTAACAGTTAGGACATAAGCATTTCCATGTAGATGTAGTGATGTGATTATTTGCTCAATAAACTCAAGTCTTGTTGCTTCTGGATTTGGTTTATTTACCCATTCAGGAGTACTTCCATAAATAGCAGAATAAGAAATACGATTACGGCCTCTGCGTACATAGGCACCCATGGGTAGAGAAGAAACAGTATCTCCAAGTAATCTTACACAAGAATAAACTGTTGAAACACGAATAGCAGAGTCTTGATCTACATAAACGCCTGCATTGGCAACGCCATATAGTGGGCGTGGTGGAATGAGAGGTTCAATGTATTGGTTATTACCAACTCTTTGTTCTCCAGATGCTTTTAATCTTTTAGATAGACTCATTTAACCTATTCTCCTTACCATGTGGATATTCCTACTCTCTTCCAAGTGTTTGTAGCAACACACACATAGATGTAGTCGCTATCCCATGCTATTTGTCCAGCAGTACCTGTATCAGATGCATTTGCTGGTGTTTGTGAAGGGATTTCAAATTTACCATTAACTCTAACTGTTGGTGTAGCAAAATTACCAAATATTAATGGTGTTGCTGTATTTGAGTTAGCAATGTAAAGTCTATTTGATCCTAATTCATTCTGCCCTGCTTGATATCCAAGAAACACATTGCCAGAACCAGAAATATTGTTTCTACCAGCAGCATATCCAAGTGCAGTGTTATTATTACCAGTTGTAAGTGATCCTACAGTAACGCTAAATCCTGAACCAGTTCCACCAAGAGATGCATTATTAACACCAAATGTCATTTGTGAATTTATAACATTACCGCCTGAAACTAATGTTAATGCTGTAACAGCACCACCAGAAACAGTAAAGTTTGCTACTGGAGCAACAAAGGTTGTTGGAGTTGGAGTGGAAGTTAATGTAAGAGGTACATTTGTATATGTTCCATCAACATAACCAGAGCCACCTGTAATTGTTCCAAATGTTGCTAATACAGATGTATTTAATCTAAATGCATCTCTACCCACAACAGTCTGGAAATTACCTTCAACATTTGAAAACAATACAGATGTTCCTATAGCAACATTTTGTTGACCAGTTCTATTTAATAGCATTGGATTTCCACCAATGGCTGTATTTAATCCACCAGTAGTGTTATTTGTTAATGTTAAATTACCAATTGCAATATTTCCATTACCAGTAATAGGAGTAACGAAATCACCAGCCAGTGCTGAAGGGCCAATTGCGAGGTTGTTAAGTCCTGAATTATTATAAAGAGCATAGGCACCAAGACCGCCACCAGTACCAGTGTTGTTTCTCATTGCCTGGAAACCAACAGCAATAGAAGCGTCAGAAGATGTAATAGAGTTTTCTAATGCTCCATTTCCAATTGCAATCTGTGTGCCTCTTATAGTATTATTTCTTAATGCATTAACTCCAATGGCAATATTTTCAGCACCAGTTGTATTTAAATTTAATGCAAAGTTACCAACCGCTATGTTATTGTTTGCAGTAGTATTACTTACTAATGCATTATTACCAATTGCTGTAATATTCGTTCCAGTAGTATTATTTCTGGCAGCAAATGAACCAATAGCAGTATTGTTACTATTATTATTAAACTGTAATGCTGCTGTTCCAACTGCAACATTTGAACTGCCTGTTATATTTCCATCAAGTGAGGCAGAACCAATAGAAATATTATTAGTTCCAGTTGTGTTAGCAAACATAGCAGCCTGACCAATTGCAATATTGTCGCTACCAGTAGTATTGCCTAATGCTGCTGATCCGATTGCAGTATTACTATTTCCTACCGTATTTACAGTAAGAGTATTAGAGCCAATTGCTGTATTGCGACTACCTGTTGTATTTGCTGCAAGAGCATTGTTGCCCATTGCTGTGTTATTTGTTCCTGTTGTGCTTGCGTTAAGTGCTCTAAAGCCAATGGCTATTTGACCATTAACATTTGTTGCATTTTGAAGAGCATCATTTCCAATTGCTAAGTTTTGATTTCCAGTTGTATTAGCCTGAAGTGCATTATGTCCAATTGCAGTGTTATTAGCACCAGTTGTATTATTTAAAAGAGCAGAGTGTCCTATAGCAAGCATTGCACCCTGAGTATTATTGTTAAGTGCTCCATTACCAATTGCTATGCTGCCACTGCTTGTTGTATTAAAGAATAAAGCATTTTGACCTAATCCAAAGTTATTGCTTCCAGTTGTATTGCTATTCAATGCTCCTGAACCCATTGATACATTTTGAGTACCACTTGTATTATTCTGTAGAGCACCAACACCAATAGCAGTGTTATAACTTGCAATATTCATGGATAATGCAGCAGTACCAATAGCAAGATTATTTTGTCCAGCACTGTTATTTAGCAGTGCATCATTACCAATAGCAACATTGTTGTCACCTCCACTATTTGATCTTAATGCATTAGGACCTATAGCGACATTGTAACTTGAAGTTTGATTATCTCTGAGTGCTTGATAACCAATAGCAGTATTTGCAGTTCCAGTTGTGTTATTTTCTGATGCTAAGTATCCAACTGCAGTAATACCGCCAGAAGTATTTAATCTACCAGCGCCAAAACCGATAGCAGTATTATTATTTGAAGTAGTTCGTCCTAATGCACTTCCTCCAATAGCAACATTTTGACTTATGTTGCTACCAGCAGTTAAATCTCCAAGTGCTCCATCACCAATACCAACATTGTTGCTACCAGTCTGATTCATCATGAGTGCAAAGTTACCAATAGAGACATTGCTTTGGCCAGAAGTTAAATATCTTTGGCTATCAGCACCAAATGCCATATTGTTACGACCATTTACAATATTTTGTAATGCACGAGAACCAAGAGCAGTATTTTGATCAGATGTGCCAGGTCCACCAGAAACTAAACTGTTTAGATTGTCATTACCAATTCCAAGGTTTCCATAGATTGTCTCATCTGGACCCTTCCAAATTTTAATATCATTAATATCAGCGTAAACATTTGTGCCCTGAACAATTAAATTACCAGAATTTACTGTAAGGCCATTTTGAATTGTAGGATTATCATTTACTACAATTACGCTTCCTGTTCCTGTTTGGTTTAGAGGATTAATAGAAGATACGCCTGATGTAGCAAGAATAGGTCCAGAAGTTAAATCTCCACCGCCTGCAGGTCCTGATGGACCAGTAGCACCTGTAGCGCCTGTGGCTCCAGCAGGTCCGCTTGCACCTTGATATGTAATCATATTAATAGTTACAATTACAGATGGAATTGCAGGGCTATTTGTTCCTGCTGGTAATTGCTGTAGAGAAATTGCTGTATTGGTTGTCTCCCAGTACAATTCAATGTAGTCTCCAGTAGTTAGGCTGTCAATTAATGTAACTGTTCCAATTAATGCTCCATCTACGCCACCATGCTTGTTAGGTACGCTGAATTTGCTATCAGAATCAGGAATATTAGTTCCATTCTTTGAGAACCAAACATTTACATCATGAATCTGTGTATCAGTATTAATAAACTGAATTGAATATGCAATAAGATATGGACCAGTAGTAAGTACTTCTATTTGTGATCCGCTATTAACATTTATGTTTGTACCAGAAATATTATTATATGTAATTGCGTAAGCAGTATTTGCTGCTGCCGCCGTTTGATCTATTGTAGAATAAATGTTTGCATAAGGAGCGTTTGTTCCACCTAATCCTGGAGTACCGCTTGCTCCTGTAGCACCTGTGGCTCCAGTTGCACCTGAAGGTCCAGTTGCTCCTGTAGGTCCAACATCTCCTGTGACACCAGTTGCTCCAGTAGGTCCTGTTGCTCCAATGTCTCCAGTAGGTCCTGTAGCACCTGTAGGTCCTGAAACGCCTGTAGCGCCTGCTGGACCAGTTGCTCCTGTAGGACCAATATCGCCTGTAACTCCTTGAGGTCCAGTGGCACCTGTAGCACCAACTGGGCCTGTAACACCAGTAGGACCAGTGTCTCCAGTAACGCCTTGCGGTCCAGTAGCGCCTGTGGCACCTGTAGGACCTGCAATACCAACAGCACCAGATAGATTTACTGACCAAGAAGCATATGTTCCTGTTCCTGTAAATGAAGTTACTGTAAAAGTTAAATCGCCTGTTAAAGAATTATAATTTGTAACATCACCAATCATTAAGTTGCTTGAGTCATATGCAACTACAACTGTCTGACCAATAGAATAATCTACATCAATATCTACAAGGGTAAATGTTTTGCTACCGCTTCCAATTGCGACAGAACTCAAAGATGTTGTCGCATACTTATCACCATCAGCACCTGATACACCAGTAGCACCTGTTGCACCAGTTGGGCCAGTAACTCCAATAGGGCCAGTTGCTCCTACAGGACCAGTGGCACCAGTTGGGCCAACATCACCTGTAACGCCAGTCGCTCCAACAGGACCAGTTGAGCCTGTGGGTCCAACATCACCAGTAACACCTACAGGACCAGTTGCACCAGTAGAACCAGTGGGACCAGTAGAACCAATAGGGCCAGTAGATCCAGTTGCACCAACAGGGCCAGTAGCGCCAGTTGCGCCTACAGGGCCAGTAGATCCAGTTGCACCAGATGGTCCAGTTACGCCTGTTGCGCCAGTAGATCCAGTTGCACCAGCAGGACCTGTGGCTCCAGCAGGACCAGTAGCGCCAGTAGGACCAACGCTTCCTGCAGGACCAGGTGCGGCAACTGTAACAGTGTTATTTACTTCATCAACTGTAACAACATTACTGATATCTGTGACATTAACATTAGGCATTCTTAGTTACCTCAGATCTTACGGTTGCTGAACCCATCATTAATCTTGTAACGACTCCGCCACTTGCTATTTCTAAGTCATAAACATAAATTCCGCCTTCAATTGCAGTCATTTGTGCAGTTGTGGCGGTAAGATTAAGAGTTCCAGTCAAAGGTGTAATTACAATTCCTGAAGAAGGACTTTCAAGGGTCAAAACAGCAGTAGAAGAATCAAACTTCTTACGCAATTGCATCTTGGCAGTAAAGCCAGTTAAATTAATTGGATTACCATTGTTATCTTCATAGACGACAGTGAGGGTCCACTGAGCGCCTTGATCCATGGTGATGTTATAGATACCTGCGGTTGCCATTTTACTCCTTCTCCACAAGCCAGACGAGAAATACGCCAAGACCAATGAATGCTGCTGCTTTATCAACTAAATAAATTCCATAAGTAGCAAGACTAACACCAGCAATCTCTGTGACTACTGACCAATCTATTTTATGCCATTTGATTTTCATTTTGCTCCTT
>JACCEC013000507.1_pt1 | contig 15590 bp, 21 predicted proteins | sample 7450121 | NCBI WGS metagenome assembly JACCEC01 (sample SAMN15323455, study PRJNA562643) | freshwater metagenome | isolation source: river surface water | place: USA:Blue River Watershed | collected 2017-08-18 | reverse complement strand
TCGCAGACGTCGCCCTTGAACGGCTTGTAGGAGGACCCGGCGCCGGGGTCGGCACCGACCGGAGGCTTACCCACACGGAACGACCCGGACGAGTCCACCGCCGTCGTCGATCCCGCCGCGGTCGGTCCTGCCTCGAGCACACCGTCCACGTACAGCCGGCAGTTCCGGGACGAGTCCACGGTGCCGACGAGGTGATGCACCCCGGTGTCGCGCAGCACCGTGGAACCGGTCAGCGTCACGTTGATGCCGCCCACCTGGGCGTGGAACTGCGGCAACCCGGTGGAGTTCGCCATGGCAAGCACGAAGTCAGCCACGAACGTGGTGGAGACCACGTGGGTCTGCCCGCAGATGAACGAGACGTTGGTGCCGTACTTGCCGGTCTTGACCCAAGCCTCCACCGACAACGGCGCCGCAGCCAAGGTCACCCCCGATGCCACCATGCCGTCCGACGAGATGTGGTCCCCCGAGGTGCCCGTGACGTCCGACCCGTCGAGCGACACCGCACCGGGCCCGTCGGCGATCAGCGACCCCGTGGCGGACGGGGTGCCCTTCCAGTCGCCGTCGTAGCCGTTGCCCGACGAGTCCGTCGCAGCGGTGGCGATCGGCAGATCGTCCGCCATCCGCCACCAGGCCAACGGCGAGTCGGCGGCGACGACCGGGCCGTAGATCTCGTCGAGCTCGAAGCGTGCGAGCAGCTTGAACGCGTCCGTCGCGGTGAGCGACACCGTCGCGTCGGCGGGCGGGTTGTAGGCCTGGGGGAGGCCGTCGATGAACCCGTCGAACAGGTAGATGGTGTCGGCGCCGGCGCCGACCGCCACCCGGATGCGCCGGTTCGGGCGGGCGTCCGCGTTGGCTTCGGGGTCGAACGTCCGGTCCCGGTTGTCGACTACCAGCGACAGGCGTCCCGCCGAGGTGCGGTCGAACTCGGACTGGCGGCCCCGGCTGATCGTCCCTCGACGGACGTAGCTGGTGATGTCCTCCCACGAAGGGGTCTCGCCGGGCAGCGTGGACGGCGACCACTCGATCGTCGGGTCGAGCGTGATCGTGTCATCTTGCGACCACGTCGCGGTGGCGTCGGCCCACGCGGCGGTGGCGTCGGCCCAGTAGCTGCCCATCAGGTGGCGGACGCCGCTTCGTAGCTGAAGTTGACGAGCAGCTGATCGTTCTCGGCCCACGTCCACGGCGCCGCAGCACCCACCGGGTTCGCGCCGGTGGCGAACCCGGACCCGGCGGCGTTCGACACGACGATGATCGCCTTCTTCGTGCTCGCCGCCCACAGCGGGGTGCTGACCGCCGCGGAGGCGATCAGGAACCGGGCGTTGTCCGAGTTGTCGACCAGGTAGCCGATGCCGATGACCTGCGTCCGGTTCACCGGCTCCACCGGGAGCAGCAGCCCGTAGTAGCCGGACCCCGCAGCCACACCGGAGGACCCGAACAGGATCGATGCGTACCCCTCGACCCGGTGACCGAGCCGCTTGTAGTAGCCGGTCGCCGACGACCCGGTGCCCAGCGTCGGGTTCGTCGTGGAGGCGGTCAGCGTCGGCGTGTACGACGTGAAAGCGCCGACCAGCTGCGTCTCGATGGCCTCCACCGCGACGCCGAGCGCCCGGTGGTGGTCGTCGTGCGGGTAGGTCACCGACCCGGTCGGTGTGCTCGCGGCGATTCCGTCGGCGGGGACACCGTCGGTCAGCTCGTCGACAGACGTGGGGTAGGCCATCAGGCGCTCACTTTCACGGGTACGGGACCGTTGCGTTGCTGCCAGCGGCGGAGGGCGTCGACCACCGCCTGGCCGTCCGCTGCGGTGGCGGTGCCATGCACGTTGACGGTGATGGTCGAGCCGCCGCGACCCGACATGAGCGCCTCGGTCGGCCCGTTCGGGATCACCGTGCCGGGACTGCCGAACATGACCAGCTCGCGGCCGCGTTCTCCGACCTCCATGAGGTCACCAGCTGAGAACCGCCCGCCTTCGGCCTTGTGGAAGATGTTGGCGCTGATCGCTCCGACCTGGCCGGCGATGCCCGAGCCCTGCGGTCGCACGACCGTGTTGTTGAGGACGTGGATGCGGTCGATCAGCGCCTGCACGTTCGCGATCGCCGTGCCTGTGGCCGCCTCGAACGTGGTCTTCCAGTTGGGCGGTACCGAGACCACCAGGCCTCGGTACACGAAGGTGCGCATGTGGGCCCCGGGGAGACCGGGGGTGGTGTAGGCGGTCTGGCGGGCGAGCGGGATACCCTCGATCTGTTCGGTGAGGGTGCGGAACTGCTCCTGGGTGATCGCGCCCGAGTTACGCATGGCGGTCAGCATCGTGATCGAGTTCGCGATCGTCGCGTCCAACTGCTGTTGTGAAGCGCCCTGTTGGACCTGCGCCTCGATCACTTTGGCAGTGCCCGTGACGATGTCCTCCATCGACTGCGCCTGGGTCAGCCAGTTCGGCTCGCTCGAGGTCATGGCCTCTTGGAGCGCTCCGAACGACGCCTGAAGGTCGCGTTGGGCGTCGGGAACCGAGAACAGCCCCGTGAGGTACTCGTCGAGGGTCGCCGAGAACTCGTCGAGTGCCTGCTCGGCGGCGCCGGCGGCCACGTCGGTGCCGTACATGGCCTGGTTGAGCTCGTTGAGCTTTCCGACCGCGGTCGCTACGCCGCCCTGGATCACCTGCACGCCGTCGCCGAACATGCCGTCCTCGCCGAACGGGTTGATCGACGCCTGGACTCGGAACAGGTTGGTGATCTCGCCGACCTTGTCCGCCAACGCTGCCATGCCGGCGACCGCTGGAGGGATCGCGGCGGCGGTCGCCGCGATCCACCCGACCGGGCTCGCCGCGGTCGAGGCCGTCTGAGCCGCGGTCAGGCCATGGAACGCGGTCGTCAACGTGTTAGTGGGGACGATCAGGTTCGCGATCGCCGCGTATGCCCGGGGACCGATCGCTGTCACCGCCTGAAAGGCGGGTGCGAGCTTGATGACCTGACCGACGAGCATCCCGAGGGCGCCGGCCGCGGACAGGCCGATGGCGCCGAAGGTGAGGGTCTTACCGATGAAGTTCTGGGCGGGTGCCGGGAGCTTCTCGAGGCCGTCGGCGAGGGCCCCGACGACCCCGGCGAGATCACCGAACGCGTCCGCGGCGCCGCCGCCTACCCCCTCGGCGAGCTCCCCGAACCGGTTCTTGAGGATCTCGATCTGACCGGCGAGGGTCTGGCCCTCCTGCTCGGCGAACCCGCCGGCGTAGCGCTGCAACGCCTGGACGGTCGCGCCGAAGTGGTCCGCGGCGAACGCTGCGTCGTCGAACTCGACGCCGGCGCGGCGCAGGGTGGTGTTCGTCCCGTCAGTGGCCTTGCCGACGTTGCGGGCGGCGGTGACGAGGTCGGTGCCGGTCTTCGCCGCGTAGTCCTGCACGAGCGGGATCAGCTCGAGGATCTGGTCCTGAGTGAGGCCGAACTGGCCGAGCATCGCCTGGGCCGACACGGTGACCTCGTCACCGAAGGTCGTGACTTCCTGCAGCGCGGAGGCCTGGTCGTAGAAGGCCTGGGCCGAGGCGGTTGCGAGTGACGGCTGGTTGGCCAACGTGTTCTCGAGGCGCAGGTTCGCGGCCTCTTGCTCGCCGGCCGCCTTCGCTGCCTGGTACATGCCGGTAGCCAGCACCCCGCCGAACACGAGCGCGCCGGCACCGATACGGGTGAGGCTGGCGCCGAACCGCTGGACGCGCTGCTCGGTCGTGGCCAGCGACCGTTCAGCAGCCTTGCCTGTCTTCTGAAACTCCGACATCGCCTGCGAACCATTCGCCGTGATGAGGATCGCGAGGCGTTCAGACAGCGCCACGGGTCAGCCCTCCTTGTCGGCGAACAGGTTCCGGCCCAGGGCGCGGAGGTCCCCCATCGCCTGGCGCCCGACAACGTCCGGCGGCCAGCTGAACGCACGAGCACAAGCGATCATCCACTCACCGGCCCACTCGCCGTCCCATCCTCTTTTGGGCCGTGGACGACCTCGTAGGAGTCGAGCATGTCGGGGATCTTGCCGAGCGTGACCGCCCGGGCGATGTCGCCGGCTTCGACGGGCGGATGGCCTTCGTCCTCGATCAGCCAGGCCACGATGATCGCGTGGCAGTCGCCGCCCGACTCGTAGGGCGAAAGGGTCTTCCACGAATGGCCCGCAATGCGCTCCGCGGAAGCCACCGCCCGCAACGTGAGCGAGTCCTCGGTGACTTCACGGCCGACGTAGTCGGCGCCGAGTGCGTCGAGCTTGATCCGCCACCGGATCGAGGAAGCGCCCGTCAGGGAAGCTTCGCGAATGGCGGCGAGGAACTCGGCTAGGTGGCCGGTGTGACGACCGGCGATGATCTCGGCGCAGATCCGGTCCGGGTCCAGGTGGTTACCTGCCGTGCGGTCTGCTTCCGTGGCCGACGGGGTGACCTTGCGGGCCTCAGGCATCGGCGGTCACCGCCCCGAACGCGGCGGCCACCAGCGGCGCCAGCGGCTCGTCGAGGACGGACTCGAACGTCGACTCCAGCACGGCCCCGTCGGGGACGTAGCCCAGCTCGGGCCGCTCGATCCCGTCGGACCACGAGCCCTGCGACATGGTGACGGCGTAGGGCTTTCCGTCGGGGGCGAGGCGGATGCCGCCGGAGCGGGAGCGGTCCCACTCCTTCACCCTGATGCGGACGAGCCCGTCGGGGTGGACCTCGACGTGGGTGACGCAGTCGGGGTAGGCGAGATGGTCGACGGTGAAGGTGCGCAGCCACGCCTCGACGGCTTGGCGCTGGGCGGTGGGCAGGTTGCGGTACTGGCCGATGGTCAGGGTGTGCAACGGGGTCTCCTTGGTCTGGGAAGAGGAACCCTCGGGAAGCGGACAGGCCCGGACCCTGGCGGCGGGCAGGGGTCCGGGCCTGTCGTCCTCTTCCCAGAGGCTTGGATCGCTGTCCGAGACGCCATGTGCGGCCCCGACAGCGAGATTGTGTGGGGGTCAGGCGGCGAACGCCGAGAGGAGCGCACGGTGCTCCGCACGGGCGATGACCTGGGGGACGACCTCGGCGGCCCGGTCACGGGCCCTCGGGAAGAACTGCTTGCCGGCGGTGCCTGGGTGAAAGACCGGGAAGGCGCGCACCTCGCCGTCGGGGAACCACAGAGCGAACGCTCCCTTGCCCCGCGACCTACCGAACGAATTGGCATTGCGCGGGCTGATCCAGTGGGGACGGGTGCCGCTGTTGACAAGGTGGACAGGGCCGACGTAGCGGACGATCGACGTCGGGTTCACGTCCGACGTCGGATTCGTGAACCGGACCCCGACTCGAGCGCCGCCACGGCCGACGTTGGACAAGCGCCGCCGGCCAACAGCGCCGAACAGCTCCGCTTCCCAGATCGCTTGGGCCGCGATGGCGCCCTCTCGAACCCCCTCGCGGGTTGACCCCTGAATCCGTTGGCCGGCCAGATCAAGCTTGCCGGCCAACTCGTAGGCGCTGGCCGACGTCCCCACCGGTCAGCTCGTGGCGCGCGACAGGGTCCCGGCGCCGGGCCACTGGCACGACACCGTCGCCAGCTCGCCGACGCCGTTCCCGAACGGCGAGTACTTCGAGATCAGCACGCTCTGCGAGTACCGCGGGTTCGTCGCGGACGACGACGACGTCGCCGGGTTGGCGTACACCGTCACCACGGTGTTGAACGCGGCCCACAGGGTGGCGTCGACCTGGCCCGACGCGTGGTCCTGGTTGAAGTCGACCGACCACTGGGTGTCCTTGAGCGCGCCGCCGACCCGGGACCGGTAGGTGTCGCCGAACGCAGTGTCCTCGAGCTCGTCGGCGGAGATGTCGAGGCCGAGCTTGGTGCAGTCGTCCGAGAGGTCGACGCTGTTGATGTTCACGTGGGCGTTGGTCGAGACAAAGGTGGCGATGTCACCCTCTCCTTGTTCATGCCGCCTGGCGGCGGCGTCGGCTGTGCTGGGTCCCCGTGGCGGCGCCAGCGGGGGTGTAGTGCGCCTCGCACCAGCCCTTGCTGGGCCGGTCGACCGGCTTGGGGCATCCGTCGATGACGCAGATCACTTGATGCCGACCGCGACCGCGACGGAAAACGTCCCCGTGACGTTCGCGGTGCGGACCCGCCAGTAGTCGTCGGTGATCGCCCCGGCGACCGGGATCACCACCGGCGCACCGGTCGTGGTCACGGTCGTGGTCGACCGGGTCGTCGCCGAGGTGAAGCTCGCGTTGTCGTCGGACTCGACGATGATGTCGGCGGTGGTGCCGGCGGTCAGGACGTGGATGGCGATGAAGACGTACTGGCTGGCCGACACGGCGCCGAGCTGGAAGCCGGTGCCGTTGCTGTTCCCAGTGACGGTCGTGACGGGCAGCAGGAGCCGACCCCGGATCGCACCGGCACCCGACGACCCGGAACAGGCGAGCGTGAACGGGCGGACCTTGCCGATCTCCGAGGACTGGGTGTAGGTGCCCTCGTGGACGCCGAGGAGGTACGCGGCGGCGCCGGTCGTCGAGAGGTCGCACACGGTGACGGTGGTCCCGGCCACCCCGAGACTGTTGACCGCGAGCGGGTCCGGCGACGCCGACGCCGACGACTGCCACCAGCCCTCGACCGACAGGGTGCAGTCGGCGAGCTGCCCGCCGGGACGAGAGTGGAACGTGTCACCGAACGCGGTGTCGATCTCCTCGCCGGCGGACAGGTCGATGCCGACCTTGTTGAGGTCCCCGGAGAGGTTGTAGGCGCCGAACAGGATCAGCGCGTCGGTGAGCGCGTACGCCATCAGCCGGCCCCCTTGGTCTTGCGCTTGCGCTTGCGGGTGGCGAGGACCGGGTCGACGACGTGGCCTCCCATGACCCAGGCGCGGACCTGCCGGTCGTTGGCGTCGCGCAGGTCGGTGCCGGGCTCGCCGAGGTCGTACTCGAACGTCTCGCCGGGCCGGTGCCCGTTGACGACCCGGGTGCCCCACACCTCGAGGGTGATGGTGTTGTCGCCGGTCGGGGCGGTGTTGGCCACGGGACCTCCTCGGTTCATTGGCGGTCGACGTAGTTCTCGGCGCGCAGCTCGGCGCCGAAGTAGGTGAGGGTCTCGTTCCACTGGATCGGCCCGTACGACCGGGCGACCGACACGAGCGTGTCGTCGACCGTGCCGGAGAGGGTCCGGTCGGCTTCGATCGCGTCGATGATCGAGCGGGTCTGGCCGGTGCCGGCGGAGAGGTAGTCGTCGAGGAGGTCCTGGCCGGCGGGCTCCAGCGTCTTCGAGGTCGCGACGAGGATCCGCCACGACAGCTTCACGAGCCCCTTGGCGTGCGCCAGGTGGTAGTCGAGGAAGTCGTCGGCCGGGGCGACCACCGCCGCGGGCGGGGCGAGGTCACCGGCGACGGTGCGGTACACCCGCAGCCCGGTCACGGTGGCGAGACGGGTGACGTACCCGGTGCGGATCGCCCCGATGTCGAGAGCCACGGTCAGCCGACGGCGCGGATCAGGTCGCCGCGACGGTAGGGGGCGAGGAGCGTCTGGGCGGCCGATTCGAGGTTGCCGCCGGCGCGGACGGCGCCGGCCATCTCGTCGAACCCGATGACCCCGAAGGGTGCGTCCTTCCGCTTGAAGTTCGCGAGCGACTGGATCAGGCAGGCCTGGAACACGGCGTCGGGGACGGCGGCCCATCCCCACTTGGCGGTGACCTGCACCCGGGCCCGGCCGGTGGGGTCCACCGGGAACGCCTCGTCGTCGATCGCCCGGATTCGCCAGTACGGCCACCCTTCGAGGCCCTCGACGACACCGTTGAGCGGCTCGCACTGGTAGTCGTCCGACGACCAGGTCCGGTCGAAGGTGCCGTTGCCGGTGGTGTCGGTCTTCACGATGAGCCCCGTGGTCGTCGAGAAGTCGTTGACCTTGATGACCGCCGTGGACTCGGCCACGAAGACGCGCGCCGACACCGAACCGTCCACGTAGAACCGCCGGTTGCAGTGCGCGTCGATCTGACGGGACGCGGAGGTGATCGCAGCGTCGAGCTCGGTGTCGTCCCCCGAACCCAGGGTGACGTTGCCGCCCTGGTCGATGTACGACTTGAGCTGTGCCTGCGTCGCGTACCCGTTCGAGATCGCCATCAGGAAGTGGCGGCCTCGTACTGGAAGGCCAGGTTGAGGCGGAACTCCTGCGACAGATCGAACGGGGCGGGGCCGACATCACCCGACACCGAAGGGAAGTCCCCCGACACCAAGTCGCCGTGGGCGAACACCAGCGACGACGGGCCGAAGTTGTTGTCCGTCCACACCGACACGTCGGGGTCCTCCGATGCGATCGTCACCGCCCGGTGCGCCACGAACAGCATGGGCTCCGTCAGCGAGAACGCCGGGTCGATCACCGCCGTCAGCGGGTACATGCGACCGGAGTTGTCCATGTCGAACAGGAACCCGTACCCGACGGGCTGACCTCCGTCAGCACCAGACCCGACGTACCGAGGCGCAGCGGGCAGCCCCTGGATGGTCGTGAACCCGGCGCCGGCAGTGGTGCCGGACGACCCCGAGTGGATCCGCATGGTCGCGAAGCACTCCGACTCGATCCGCTTGAACGATGACAGGATGATCGGGTTCGGCCCCAGGTTCGGGCCGGTCTTGGTAGCGCCGCCATAGACGACACCGCCGAGCGACGGCACCGCCCCACCGGAACGCTCCCACGGTTCGCGGCCACCCCAGTTCTGAATGGTCATCACGCAGCCACCAACTGCGCCGCGACGCTGTAGGTGATCGAGTCGGTATCGGCGTGCACGAGGTTGACCCGCCACGTCGACGGCAGGATGTCGTTCGCGACCAGGGTTCGAGGCGTTCGTCGCGCCGCCGCGGAAGCGAGCAGGGTGCGGGGCTCGTTGTTCGCCACGTCAGCCGCCCTTCGTGAGCCCGCCGGCGTCGGCGGTCGAGTGGGCGTCGCCGGCCGGCTTCGGGGTGGACTTCTTGGCGGTGGGCTTGTCGCTCTTGGCCTTGGCCGGGACGAGGGTGCCGTCGGAGTCGGCGTTGACCCAGTCGGCGTCGGCCTGGTCGACCTCGACCTCGTCGCCGGCCTGCCAGGGCCCGAACCGGGTCAGGTCGCCGGCGGCGCGCTCGGCGCTGTAGTTCTGGGTCACGGTGAATCGGGGCACGTGGCCTCCTCGCTGTGTGCTGCGGGCGGTTCGGTCGCTCAGGGCTGCCCGGGGCCCGCCGGCGCGGCGAGCTCCCCGGGCGTGTCCCTTGAGGGGTGGGTCAGGCGTTGTCGGCGGCGGCGAGGAACGCCACCTCGGTCCACTGGTCCTCGACGCCGTCGTAGCGCAGCAGCAGCGAGCCGCCGGGCGCGACCGCGCGGGTGGCGGCGCCGAGGTTGATGTTGGCGTCGTCGACCGTGATCGTGTGGCCGGCCACGGTCGTGAGGAGCAGCAGGTCGCCGTCGGCGCCGTCGGAGCCGTCGCCGAACCACAGCTTGACGTTGTCGCCGAGCTTGCAGTCGTCGTCGTCGGAGCGGGCGAGGAAGGAGATCCGTTCGGTGGCCACGCGGTGGCCTCCTTTCGTGTGGCGGCGTGGCCCCGAGGCCCGGCGGGTGCCGGGCCTCGGGACGTCAGCCGGGGGAGGGTCAGATCGTGGCGTTGTAGAGGACCGCGGCGGCCTCGATGCTGCTCGCGGAGCCGGAGGGGGCGTAGCGGCCGAACCCGAGGCGCAGCGAGTGCACGATGCGGGTCTGGTCCGACGCCGGGAGCCGCTCGACCTCGGTCTTGACCTGGCGGCGCCAGCCGGCCACGAACCCGCGGCGGTTGAACACCACGGTCTGGCCCTTCACGTTGTTCGACCCGGTGGTCGACACCTTGCCGTCGGCCTCGGTGAGCGACACGGCCTGCGACGCGATCAGCGGGTGGCGCATGATCCGGGCCTGCTCGCCGTTGAGGACCGTGGCGCCGGCGCCGTACTTGTCGGCGGTGATGATCTCGTCGAGGAGCGAGATCGCGTCGACCGAGCCGGGGTCAGCCACGTACACCAGGTCGTTGGGGTCGGTGGGGTGGCCCCAGTCCTGCAGGTACGTCTGCGACAGCATCAGGCCCTTGGCGGCCATGAAGTCCGCGAAGGTGTAGGCGCCGGACACGTCGCGGCCGTTGCTGGTGTTGTCGACCAGGGCGGCGTGGCGGATCCCGTCGAACGCCAGGTAGTGCTTGGTGTCCGCCGGGTCGGCGTCGTCGAGGTTGATGTTGCCGGTGCCGGCGTTGGTGGTGTCGCCGTTGAGGACGAGCGAGTCGCTGTAGTGCGCGACCGACGCGGCGCCCTGGCGGCGGAGGAACGGCACGAACGGGATGATGCTGTCCTCGTCCATCTCGCCGGACCACATCTGGTGGATGACGAACTTCTTGGCCGTCACGGTCACCCGGTTCGAGCCGGTCTTCTGGGTGTCGTAGTTGCTCGAGTTGTTGGCGGTGGACTCCGACACGAGGATCATCTCGGGGAGGTCGGCCTCGATCGGGAGGTAGGCAACGGGGGCGTCCATCTCGAACGACTCGATGAGGGGGAACACCCGGCCGAGGCGGCGGGGGGCGTCCCACAGCTCGCCGACGTACTGGGCGCCGATCAGCTGGGAGCCGTAGCCGGACTCGGCGGTGTCCATGGCGCGCTGGTAGGCCTCGACCAGCTCGACGTCGCCGGTGGCCTCGACGGCGCGCGCGTCGCGGGCGGCCATCTCGGCGTCGGTGAGGTAGAACGCGTCGGACGCGGCGTCGAAGGTCCGCTGGAGCTCCTCGGATGGGCCGTCGTAGAAGCCGCCGTTCTCGCCGGTGCGCCGCTGACCCTTGAGGCTGCGCTGCATGTCGTGGAGGAACTCCACGTCGGCGAGCGAGAGGCCGCGACGGGCGTACTTGGTGCCCACGAGCTCCCGGTCCTGGTTGCCGCCGGCGAAGCGGATCTTGCGCGAGAACTCGGAGGCCTCGTCGTCGGTCATGCCGTCGAGGACACCGCGGACGATCTCGGCGAGGTGCTCGTCCGAGGTGCGCTCCGAGATGGTCTCGTCGTTGGCGTCGAGGCGCTGCCGGATGTCCCGGGCCAGCTCCTCGACCGTGGTGGCGTCAGCCATGGTGGTCAGCCCTCCTTGGTGGGCAGTGGCAGCGCCGCGGCGATCGCCGCGAGCGCGTCGAGGTCGTTCGCCGGGGGCGGCGGGGTCGACCTCACGAACCCCATGTCCTCGAGGCTGGCGGCGAGGGCGCGCATGGCGTCCTCGTCGGCGGCCGGTGAGGTGGTGTCCTGGGAAGAGGAGTCGGCGACGGGCTCGTAGCTGGTGGTGACCTCGACCTCGACCGGGTCGCCGGCGTCGAGGGTGAGGTTGTCGTCGGCGTCGATCGAGTACCCGAGCCGGTAGCAGGCGTAGCCGTCGGTGTCGGACTCGACGGCGTAGACGACCCAGCCCTCGTCGGGGTTGAAGTCCCGTACCCAGATCCAGGTGTTCTCGCCGCCGAACCGCTCGTTGAGGGCGGTGTCGAGCCGTTCGCGCTGGTCGTTCACCGACAGGGAGCGGCGCTCGGCGAGGTCGAGGAGCTCTCGGCCGAGGCGGCGCATGGCCCGCTGGCCGGTGACGGCGAGCGACTCGGGGTCGAGCGGGACGGGAACGGCGGACACCTCGATCAGCTCGGAGTGCTCGACGACCCCGCGGCGGGGGCCGGGGCCGCCGTTGCCGTCGGTCGGCAGCGCGGTCATGGACACGGCGTTGAGGAACCCTCGGCGGTACTTGCCGTCGATCTCGGCGGCGAACGGGTCGGCCAGGTCGAACTCGACGTCGAGGAGGAGCCGGGTGCCGTCGATCGACGGGACACCGCGGCCGATGGGCGGCGTGGTGAGGTCGTGGCACCACATGACGACCGGGTTGGCCTCGAAGCGGCCGAGGTCCATGCCGGCCATCCGGTAGTCGCGGCCGTCGATCTTCATGCCCTCGGTGCCGGCCACGAACCGGATGGGGCCGTCGGCGGAGGGGGTGCCGTCGACGAAGGCACGCATGTAGTCGGTCACGCTGGGACTCCTTGGCGTCGGCCGTGCCCGTTGAGCGCTGCGCTGATGACCTCGAGGTCGCGGAGCTGGCGGGTCACGGTGGTCGGGGGCGGCGGGTCGGCGGGTGGGGTGGCGGGAGCGACGGGGGTCTCGTTGGTGGGGTTGACCTGGTCGTCAGCGATCGGGGCCTTGTTGACCGGTGCCCACCAGACGTCACCCCACGGGACCTCGGGCATCCCCTTGGACTTGCGCCACTCGTTGATGGTGAGCGCGCCCCGCTCGAGCTGGGCGCCTTCGCGTTCCCACACGGCGGACTCGGCCTCCTGGAGGGCCGGGATCTTGGAGTAGTCCCACTCGAAGTGGGCGGGTCCTCGGCGGAACATGGGCAGGAGCTGCTCGCGGATGTCGGCGGCACGAAAGTCGGCGTCGGGCTGCAGGGCGTCCTGCCACAGCTGCAGCTCGAACTCGCGGGCGTTGGCGAGGGTGGCGTGCTCGTTGTCGCCGAGCAGCGCCGGGTTCACGCCGTAGGCGCGGCACACCTGGCGGAAGCTGAGGCCGAGCCCTTCGACGTACTGGGCGTCCTTCTGCGAGATCGACATCTCGTTGAACCGGGCGTCGAAGCGGAGCACGGCCCAGCGGTGCGCCTTGGAGACGCCGGTGAACCGGCGGGACAGGTCGCCTTCCAGTTCGGCGGCCTGGTCGGCGGAGAACGTGACCTTGGGGTCGGCCGGCGAGATGGTGCCGGCCATCTGCAGGCCCTGCTCGAACACCTTCTTGTTCGAGGTCTGCATGGCCGACGCGGTGTCGGCGGCGAGGCGGGCCGCGGCGAGCGGCGCCATGGCGGAGAACTGGTCGATCGGGTTCGGGTACCGGAACCAGATGACCTCGTCGACGCCGAAGCGGATCGGGTCGCCGCCGGCGAGCGGCGTGTAGGCGTAGCCGGCCAGGTAGTGGCTCGAGTCGATGATCGGCCGGACCTGGGTGGGCTTCATCCACCAGATCTCGGCGGGGTCGCCGCGGCTGTCGCGCTCGACCGCCCAGTAGGTCTCGCCCCACAGGCACATGCACAGCTCGTCCATCCGGTGGAGCCGCTCGGCGGTCCAGAACGGGTTGACCTTGCGGAGCAGGTCGAAGGCGGGCCCGTCGGTGACCGCAGCCCGGTCGGGCCCGTCGCCGTCGAAGAGGAGCCCCTTGAGACGGCCCATGTGGCGGGCCCGCAGCGACACCACGCTGTAGACGTCGTTCGAGGTGGCCAGGTAGTTGCCGTAGGAGTCGGGCGAGAACCGGGAGTCGTCGTGTCCGTACCGGCGGTCGACCATGGCCTTCTCGCCGACGGGCCAGGACCGCTCGATGTCCGGCTCGCGGACGGCGGCCATCCGCTCGAGGAGACCCATCAGGAGCCGTCACCCGACGGCGGTCGCGCGGTGCGGTAGCCGACCACGCCGGCGGACCAGGCGAACGCGACCAGGACGAGGACGAGACGGGCGGCCTGGCCGACGATCCAGCCGATCACAAAGAACGGGGCGGCGATGAGGGTGAGGACGATCTTGAGCGGGTCGAGGGAGCGGGCCTCGGCCCGGACCTCGGCGAGGAACGTGTCGATCGTGGACATCGCACCTCCGTTCGGGGCTGGTCAGGCCATCAGCGGCCCGTCGAGTTCTGTGGGTCCGTCGCGGTTGGCGGCGTGCCAGCAGGCCCGCTCGTGGGCGACGACGGCGGCCACGGCGGCGTCGATCTTGCGGGGCGATGACTTGGCCGCCTTGACGATCACCACCCCCTCGGGGGTGTGCTTCGTCACGCAGTTGAGGAGGTGTCGGGCAAGGGCGTCGGACCCGTCGTGGCGGATCTGGCGTTCCATGACCGCGGCGTAGAAGCGGTTGCACGCCGGGGCCATGCGCTTGCGGACCCAGGTCGGGAAGCGGACCACGACATCCCCGTAGAGGTCTTCCCACTCCTCGATGTCGGTCTCCCATTTCGGGGGGTCGGGGGCGAGCTCGGCGACGTCGTAGCGGGCCATCGCAGCGTGGACGGCGGCGCGAACATCGGAGCGGGGCACCCGGTAGCTCTCGTCGTCAGGTGGGCGCTCCCACAGGCCCTCGATCCAGACGGTCGGCGGGTGGCCCTCGTCGGGGACGGTGCAGCCCACCAGAGCGGTGGAGTCGTCACCGTAGGAGCCGTCGAAGGCGAGCACGCAGCGGGTGCCAGGGTCGGGTATGGGGGCGACCGCGAGGTCTGCCCACGCCCCGAACGGAAGCCAGGTCTCACCGCCGGCGGTCCAGATGTTCATCCGCTTTGTGCGGAAGTCGGCCTCAGGCATGCGCCTGCATGTGGCGGCCATGTTGCGGGCGTGGAGGAAGTCGCCCAAGCCGGGGTTCGCGGCCTTCCAGTTCTTCGGGTCGCGGTGGTCGCAGTCAGGGTCGGGGGTCTCGTACACGCGGCACCCGAACGTCGGGTCGTGCTCCTCGCCGGACATCACCCGCTTGCACCGCTCGTACTCCCGGTAGCCGAGTGATGGGGCACCGTGCCGGTCGTGCATCTTGCCGAAGGTGGAGAGGGACACGACGAGCGGATGCTGCCGTGTGTCGGAGCCCTGGTTCATCACGTTCCAGAGCTCGTCGTCGGGCTGCACGTGCAGCTCGTCGAAGATCACACGCGACGGGTTGAGGCCCTCCTTGAGGCCGGCGTCGGACGAGAGCGCCCGGTAGACCGACCCCGTGGCCGGGTACTCGATGGCGTCCCGGTAGCAGCGGAGGATGGAGGACAGCTCCGGGTCGAGCTCGACCGCGGTGCGGACCTCCTTGAAGACGATCTTGGCCTGGTCCTTGTCGCCGGCCGCCGAGTACACCTCGGCGCCCTCTTCGTCGAACAGGCCGTCGATGGCCAGCCCGGAGCCGATCAGCGACTTCGAGTTCTTCCGGGCGACCCACACCTCATAGCACTGGTAGGCCCGGTTGCCGTCGCGGTCGAGGCGGAGGATGTCGCAGATCAGGTCGCCCTGCCACCAGCGCAACCGGACCAGCTGCCCGCGCTGAGGGCCCTTCGTGAGCCGGATCGTCGCGCCGATGAGCTCGCAGGCCTCGAGGCCGTCGGTGGTGACCTCGGTCCACCCGGACCCCTTCGGGCGCCACAGCTTCTTCCCGCGAGGGAGGGGGTCAGGGAACCTAGGAGGTCCGGGCAGCGCGTCGGGCGATGATCTTCTCGGCGGCACTGAGGGTCTTCACCTCCGCCAGACCGAGCCGGGAGCGGGCCGAGGGGTCGAACCCCAGATCGGAGAGCAGCTCGTTGATGGTCTTCACGTAGGCGAGGATGTCCCTCGCCGGCGTGGACGGCAGGTCACGGGCGTCGGCGTAGCGGGCGACCACCTCGCGGAGCAGAGCCACCTTGGGGGCGTCGGTCGCGCCGATCCACGCGACGCCTTCGGACAGGACCCGGTCCACGACGTGCTCGAGCGGGTGCTCGTGATCGGCCGGGGCGATCGTCGGGACCGCGGCGAGCTGGGTGCGGGCGGGCAGGGCACGCTTGCCGGGGTTCCCGGTGAGCCGCTTCTGCTCGATCGGCTTCGGGGGACGACCCCCCGAGCCCTTACGGGGTCCAGGCACCGCGAAACCTCCCCGAGGTGCCCTCAACTTCCGCGGCCGTGTGTTCCCGGA
>JACCEC012671241.1_pt1 | contig 15591 bp, 15 predicted proteins | sample 7450121 | NCBI WGS metagenome assembly JACCEC01 (sample SAMN15323455, study PRJNA562643) | freshwater metagenome | isolation source: river surface water | place: USA:Blue River Watershed | collected 2017-08-18 | reverse complement strand
ACGCTACCATAAAATGTCCAAGCCGTGCAGTAAACCGCCAACGACAGTGCGTATATGTTAGGGTTACTAACAATACTTTTGGCATTTTTTGATTTCTTTTCGGCCTGATAAGCCACAATAAACAAAAAAGCCAAGTAATAAATCGAAATAAGTCCTAAAACGTAGCTATTCATGTTCGTGTATGTCTTCTACGTTTTTAGATTCTGCAATAAGTGCAATGATAATGATTCCGATTGTCCAAACACAAAAAACATACACATAAATAAGAGGCATACCAAAGATAAAAGCAGCTTTGTTGAACAGCGAAAAGATTGGAAAGTTAAGTAAACATACCAAAAAAATTGTTATCGCTATGGCTCTTTGTTGTCTCATGCAGTACTTTGTATTTATTGCACTAAGCTACGACTAACATGGTACTATTCAAAGATTTATTTAGCTATTTTTGCTAAATAAGTATAGTTTAAATAAGATACACCTATAAATAAGAATGTATGCCAACGGGAGTTATCCTCAACTGGCATACATTGCTCTATTAAACCCTAAGCCTTACTTATTATGGTAATTCACTTATTATCTTTTTGATAGTTGACTGGCTTAGAAATCAACTATACTACTGAGAAATCAATCCTTTGAGTCGAATTCGCCTTGAAGCGAATACACACCGAATGTTCCTAAAGCACCCGCAATCATTGGGCATAGGATTACCGTATAAATAATTGCTGGAATTACGTTTTCGCCACCTTTATTCCATAACATAATTGCCTGATTTACAATTAGGTAATAAACTGCTGCAACCCCGATTAATATCCAAACTATTCCTAAAATTCGTTTTATAGCATTCATTGTATTAATGTTTTTAAGTGAGTCAAATTAGTCGTTTACTTTATTATCTTTTCCATCTAAATAGATTGTACCGATGACGAAACAAATTGCTGCCAAAATTATCGGATACCAAAGTCCTTCCAAGTATGGTTTTTCAACAACTTTTGGTAAGCCCGCTTCTGCTGCAATAGTATTTAACTTAGTTGCATTTGAAACCAAGAAAGTTGCGATTGCTGGTAAAAGCCCACCAAAGATACCATTTCCAATGTGATAAGGCAGTGACATTGAGGTATAACGAATTTTCACTGGGAACATTTCAACCAAAAATGCTGCTACTGGGCCATAAACCATCGTTACGAACAACATCTGAATAAATACTAACCAAGTAAGTGTCCATTTGTCGGTATCATTGATTGTAACTGTTTTCTTTGTTTCAATGATTGGTTTACCATCTTTGTCACTAATTTCAACCGCACCATTTTTCAAAGTTTTGGTTTTTACTTCTTTATAAGTAGTACCGTCAGTAAATGCTTTTGTAATTGTATAAACTGAGTCCACACCACCATTCTTATTTTTTGCATTTTCTTTTAATTCAGCTACCGAAGTTGCTTTTTCCACGATTTCGGTTTTACCTTTAATATCAACCGTTTCATACATTTTTGTGTAAATGGTGCGATACGAAAGAATGGCTACTAACATACCTGCCATCATAATCCACTTGCGACCGATGCGGTCAGATAACCAACCAAATACTACGAAGAATGGGGTTCCGAGACATAATCCCCAAATCATAATGTTATCCACTTGCTCTTTTGGTACGTTCATAATTTTCTCGATGAAAGACATCGCATAGAATTGTCCTGTGTACCAAATAACACCCTGTCCCATGGTTACACCTAATAATGCCAACAATACATATTTGAAATTTAATTTATTTCCGAAAGATTCTTTCAAAGGGTTTGTTGAAGTCTTACCTTCTGCTTTTGCCTTTGAGAATAACGGAGATTCGTGCATATTTCGGCGAATGATATAAGAAATACCAACCATGAAAATCGAGAATAAAAAAGGAAGTCTCCAGCCGTAAGCATCAAAATCTTCTTTACTCAAAATAGCTTTCGTAAGAGCAATGACGATTAAAGAAACAATCAAACCAGCAGTAGCCGTTATCTGAATCCACGAAGTCATGTAACCTCTTTCGTTGGTTGGTGAGTGTTCGGCCACATAGGTTGCGGCACCACCATATTCGCCACCGAGGGCAAGACCTTGGAGTAATCTCAATAATAAAACTAATAATGGAGCAACCACACCGATGGTTTCGTAAGATGGAATACAACCGATAGCAAAAGTTGCTCCCCCCATCAATAGAAGTGTCACCATGAAGGTATATTTACGGCCAATTAAATCACCTAATCGACCAAAGAATAATGCACCAAACGGACGAACAACAAAACCAGCAGCAAAGGTTGCTAAGGTAGAAAGAAATGAGAGAGTCTCGCTTCCTGGGCCTGCTGGGAAGAATTTTGTAGAGATAATCGTAGCCAAACTTCCGAAGATATAGAAGTCGTACCACTCAATCATCGTTCCAACTGAAGATGCTCCAATTATCGAGAACATCGAACTTTTTTTACTTTCAGACATAATCTTAGTTTTAAAAGGTTTTAAAAATAAATTTTAGGGTTGATTGTTTTTAATTGAGAATGGAGAATGTAAAATTGATAATGTATAGAATCATAATTCTATTTAATTTTCAATTATCCATTTTCAATTATTCATTATTTTAGAATGTATAGGCTGTTGATAATAAGAATCTCATATTTCCTACGTTTGTCAATGCTCCAGTAACTGCACCTGTTTTATCTGATGTACCCCAGTTAGCGGCTGTATATTCAAGCTCAGGTGTGATTCTGAATTTTCCTGATTTAAAATCAATTCTACCTGCTGCTCTCACTACATCTTTTACCGTACGTTTTTCTACCGATACGCCACGTGCATAGGCAGCTTTTCCTTGTACATCTGCTCCGTTATTGACCGTATAACCCACAAATAAAGCTGGAGCAACTTTGGCATTATTGCTCATCAATTCAAACCAGAAAGCATTGGTTTTAAGAGGTTTGTAAATTTCAGTAACAGGGTCGGTTGTAGAATTATAACCTAAATAACCACCCAACATAACCAAATGAGTTACGTTTTGTCCTAAAATTCCGTAAGCCTTAATTGTAGCCTTTTTACCTGTATATTTAGCGTAAGCATTTACCGTTACACTGTTTACTTTTCCTTTGTTTTCGACTGTTACGGCTGGTGTACCCGTCGAAATTGTCATTCTTGGTCTTAATGAGCGATATTCAACGCCAACCCCCATCAATAATTTCGCATTTTTATACTGCAAGTTTCCGTGAATAGTCGGAATTGATGAGTTAGAAGAAGCTTCGTTGGTTACACCCGACGGCGACACCGCTCCAAACTCTCTATCTTTATACATAGAAAGTGCAAAACTTGTATTAGTATTGAGATTTCGAGTGATACGTGCTTGAGTTGACCAACCAAATGGGTTAAATAAAATACCTGTACTAAAGTTGGCTACTCCAGGAAAACACTCAGGTATAAACTGTGGATACCAAGTCTGTCCGAATGTTACTTTTGTTTTGGTCCAATCAAGACTTGCGTTGGCGTGTCTCAATCTAAAAAGGCCAATGGTTCCGTCAGTATTTCCGAAGAAATCTCCTTCAAAAAAAGCCGAAGTTTTTGCACCAAAAGCATCTGGACCTGTGATTTTCAGATTGATTCTTGACGTCAGCGAAAGAAAGTTGGACTGAGGCACGGCATTCAAATCTTTACCATTGGCATCTTTTGCCACATCTAATGGATACAGATTGAGGTGGTCTTCTCTTACGCTTGCACTCTTACGAGAATCCCAAATGTAATCAGTTCTGACAAATCCACCGATAATCGCACCAAAAGCGGGTTGCGGTTTCGGGGCAGGAGCAGTTGTTGCGGCATCAGCTTTTTTCTCTTCTACTTTTTTGTCTTGTGCAATCGCTCCACTGAGCATTGATGCACAAGCAATCAAAGAAAGGATTAATGTTTTCATATAGGTCTTTTATTATGGTTTTGTTGTACGTCGCTAAGACGCTACAAAACTTTCATAAAAAGCCACGTTTCACAAATCCTTGATATAGCTTTGCTAAGAATAGATAGAATCTATTGTACTCTAAATTTTCTTAAAAACTAAAACCTTATTATTAGTAAATGCATTTTAACAAAATTTTATTCTAAACAAAACTACTTATGCCAAATTTAATTAAATAAAAGCTATTCCAAATGCATCAATTACAAAATTTCTTTAAAAATATCTATTTAGTAGATTAACGACATTGAAAATTGTACTATTCAAAGAATATCTATTATTGTTTAACTAACCTTCAACAAAGCCTTATTTACTTTTTAAATCTTTCCCATTTAATAAGCATGAACTTATCTCCTAATTCGGTTACGACCATCCCAGCCCCTTTCAGGTTCTCTCGGTTGGCGTAAAATTCGGCTAACTCCTTGTGATTCATCACTTTATATGTTGGATGATAGAGTGTTTGCTTCGGTATCTTCACTTGGTATTTTTTAACCCAATTCATTACTGAAACGTGGCTAACACCCAATAAACGCTCGATTTCTCGATAACTGACACCTTCGATGTAAAGTTGAAGGGCTTTGATTACATAGTAGCTTTCGATGCTTTTTCCCATCTTTTCGACGGTGAAGTTATAGCCACAATCTTTGCACTTGAAACGTTGGCGTTCTTTGATAATGCCATTTCGGGAGATATTATTTGAATCACATTGGGGGCAGTTTGGGAGGCTCATAGTATCTATATGTTTTTAGCAAAGATATATTTTTTTAGCAAATATAGATTATTCCAAGATTTTTTTTCATTTTTTTCTTGAAAATTCTTTTCAAAAACTTCGTATTTAAACTTTTCAACTTCAGCACAAATCAGTTATTAGGTCTATTTCCTATCATGTATCGTTTTGTGTGTTGCGTATTTTCCCCAAAACTCCTCAAATCACTCAACAAATTCTCAATAATGTCAATGGTACATGATTTTTAAAGTAAATGTATGTAACCCAAAAGTAAAATTTAATTACAGCACAATTTTTGATTTATTAAAACCAATTTTATCATGACAAAGAAAATAATTTTTGCATTTACAGCAATATTAATCAATGTAAAGCTTGTTTCTGCTCAAACATTATCAATCGGCCCAATGATAGGTGTAAATGCCTCAACAATCGTAGCTGACCCCACTACCCAATATCTTCCAGGCTTATCAATTGGCGGTTTTGCTAATTATAGCATTAATCCACATTGGGGGCTATCGGCAAAGTTGCTTTATTCGCAATTAGGCGATAAGAGTAAAACCATTGATAATCATACAAGATTACACTACATTCAGTTACCAGTAATGGGTGTTTACTACTTTGGGAATACAGGCCAAAGGTTTAGACCTAAAGTTTATGCGGGATTATATGCAGGTGCTTTACTTCAAGCTAATAATGGCAATGGAGATATAGTGGTGCAACCAGATGGCTCGAAAGCCTATAATAACATTGATTTTGGTGGCTTGGCTGGTTTAGGGTTCAATTATCGAATCAAGCCTCGTACATGGCTCAATGTTGATGCAGGATTTAATAGAGGCTTTACAGACATAACGAAAACTTCAAACACCAATTATAATAACTTAGCGTTCAGCTTAAACGTAGGTGTAAGTTTCCCAATTTCAAAAAATTAAGGTCTTATAGCTTTAGTTACTAAAATCCATACAACTATTTCCACCTATTCCGTAAACAAGAACTGCGAGCCAAAATTGGCTCGCAGTTCTTGTTTATAAGTAAATATGATTATCAGTGCATTGATTCATTCAGTTGTCCTTCAGAAACTTTGATATCATACCGATACACTTCTTCGATTGCATTTAAATCATCAGGCAAAATCTCCATGATGGTTTTAATCAGTCCTGTTTTCAAATCAAGTACCCAACCATGTAAATGCGGATAATCGCCTGCAGCCCAAGCCTTCTGAACAATAGTTGTCTTGGCTAAATTTCGCACTTGCTCGGTTACATTTAACTCAACTAATCTGTCGAACTTCTCTTGAAAATCTTCAATTTTGCTCAGCTCGTCGTGGTGCTTTACGTTTACATCTTTAATGTTTCTTAGCCACTTATTGATTAAGCCATAATCTTTATTATCCATAGAGGCCTTAACTCCACCACAATTATAATGTCCAACTACCAAAATATGCTTCACTTTGAGCACCTCAACAGCATATTGAAGTACACTAAGCATGTTAATATCAGTGTGTACGACCAAATTAGCAACATTTCGATGCACAAAAATATCTCCAGGTTGTGTTCCTGTTACTTGGTCGGCAGGTACACGGCTATCCGCACAGCCAATCCAAAGAAACTCTGGATTTTGGTGTGATGCTAATTCTTCAAAATAATCTTCATCTACACGAAGTTTTTCGGCTGCCCAAGCCTTATTTGCTAATAAGAGTTTTTGATAAGCTTGCATTATCTTTAATTATGGTTTAGTTGTTTTCTTGAAATTCCTTTTAATTCTACTTCTATGTTACGTGATTTAACTTCTTTCTGAAACTCCTCTAAAGTCAGATAAATATCATGGTCAATAAATGCAGACCTTGTACCGTCAATATATACGGTATCTCCCTCCTTTAAGGATGCCAATTTGATTTTAAGTTCTGATTTATTGAAGTAAAAAATATCTTTATTAAACTGAATTAATACACTTTTGCCTTCACGCATGAATGACATCGAGCCTTTATAATTAGTGTAAAGAATATAGAGCATCGCTACAAATACTCCAATGCCAATTCCTTTTAATAAATCGGTAAAAACTACTGCTAAAACTGTTATCACAAAAGGCACAAATTGGTCTTGACCTTCCTTGTACATTTGCTTAAAAATGGCAGGTTTTGCCAATTTATAGCCAACCATTATTAGGACAATCGCTAATGATGCCAAAGGAATTTGGTTCAAAACAGTTGGAATGGTAATCGTACAAATCAATAAAATAAGCCCATGAATAACCGTAGATAAATTAGTTTTTCCACCTGCTTGAATATTAGCCGAGCTTCTAACAATTACTTGCGTGAGTGGTAAGCCACCCAATAAACCTGAAATAATATTACCAACTCCTTGTGCTTGAAGCTCACGGTTTGTTGGTGTTATTCGTGAATCAGTATCAAGTTTGTCAGTGGCTTCAACGCTCAGAAGGGTTTCGAGGCTGGCAATTATCGCAATAACAAGAGCGACTTTCCAAACTGCCAAATTGCTGATTGCCGAAAAGTTTGGCATCTGAAATAAAGTAAAGAAATCACCGATTGAGTTTGTAATCGGTAGACTAACCAAGTGATTACTTTCGAGGTGAAACAATGGGGGTAAAACAGTAAGACCCGTATTAAGTACAATTCCTGCAATTACGGCCAATAATGCCCCAGGAATCAAATTCAAGATTTTATTTCTTCTGATAAACGGCTGCTCCCATACTATCATGATTCCCAGCGAAACTAAGCCTATAACTAAAGCCCCTTCGTTGAATAATTCACTTACTCGTAAGATTTCAGAAAAAGTATTCTGACCATCAGATTGAAAAAAATCTTCATCACCTTCATAGTCTAAATCAATACCCATTGCATGCGGAATTTGCTTTAGGATAATAATAATACCAATGGCCGTAAGCATGCCTTTAATTACTGATGTAGGGAAATAATAGCCAATAACTCCCGCTTTCAAGCGGCCTAAAATAATTTGAAAAACGCCTGCCAATACTACAGCCAATAAGAATGTATCGTAAGCTCCAAGCTCGGTAATAGAGGTAAGTACCGTTACCGTAAGACCAGCAGCAGGTCCACTTACGCCCAGTTGTGAGCCACTCAATGCTCCAACAACTACGCCACCAACAATTCCAGCAATGATTCCAGAAATAAGCGGTGCTCCTGATGCTAAAGCCACCCCTAAACAAAGCGGTAATGCTACTAAAAATACTACTAAACCCGACGAAAAGTCAGATTTAATGTGACTAAAATTAAATATTTTCATAGAGGAATTATTAGACAATTAAAGAGTGTCTTTTATCAAAAAAGTTCAGAATCATAATAGAAAAAATCGAATACATCACAGCCCCTTCTGAGTCGATGTAGCACAACGAAATGTCTTTATGAAAAATGTAGGAATATGGCAACTATGCCTTTGGAGGTGGGGAGGTTATTGTTCGGTATGGATTTGGTATATTCATTGAAACCAAATCGCTAATGATATTTTTTGATAAAATATCAATCGTAGAAAATTGGAAAGAGAGAGGTGAAAGAAAAAACTTCTCAATGAGAATATCCTCTTCCGAGGTATCCTCGCTCTCGTTGCTATCTTCGATGTCTTGCACTTCTATACTTGGCTTAAAGCTATCAAAGCAACTTCTAACAGTCGAGAATTCGACCATCATCAGGAGCATCAATACCAAGATTCGCTGAAACATCAATAAATGATTTTTATAATACCCATTAGAATTACTTATGTAAAAGTAATAAAAAACTACGATAGTATAAAAATGGTTTCAAGTATTTAGATTTAACAAAAAATAACTACCGAATAAGTTTATTTGAAAAACTAAACAATCGTAATTATCTCTTTCGCTAAACTTTCTGAGAGTGTAGGAGCTAAGGCCACCCCCATTCCGTTCATTCTTACACTTAATGATACCCGTTTACTCAAACACTTACTCACAGGGGTTTTGGTAGCATCAAATGCCATAATGCCGCTCCAACGATGGTCAATTTTTATGTATTTATGATTCGGAATAATATTTTCGTAGAGTAGCTGCTCCAATCTGTTTTGTACTAACTCAGTCAGTGCAAACTCATCGGTATTTTCGGCTTGAAAGTCTAAATTTCTCCCCCCACCAAATAAGACTCGGTTTTGGTAATTTCGGAAATAATAATAACCTTTATCGAAATGAAATGTTCCTCGCCAATTTAGCCCATTTATGGGTTCAGTTATCAGCACTTGTCCACGACCAGGGTATAAATCAACTTCGGGTAGGAGTTGCTTTGTGAAAGCATTAGTAGTAATACTCAGATGGTTTGCTCTAAAAACCATTCCATTTTTGGCAATGATAGTGGCTTCTTCGTGGTTTTCTTCAAAACGTTCAACTTCTACCCCAAAAAATATTTTTACTTTTTGAGCTTGTAGGACTTCAATCATTGAATTGATTAATTTTCCGCTGTGAATCGAACCTTCTACGTCATTTTTGATGGCGTATTGGAATCCAGAAAATCTTGCATGTTTGATAATTGATTCATCAACAAAGAAATGATTTTCACTTCCTGTAATACTTTTTATTGATTGATTTAGTTGAGCCAATTGCTCTTTTGTTGCTTCAAAAATGATTTTATCATTAAAAAGCTCAGTGCCTCCACAGTCATCAAATTCAATCTCAGAGCCAAAATATTGGTCAATCATACTGATACCTTTATGGCGTTGTTCGGCCCAAAACATAGCTTGGTCGAGTCCCATTACTGCAATATTTTCGAGCAATTCAGTAGGGCTTCCAAAGCACGAAAAACCCGCATTTTTGGTGCTTGCTCCCGTTGGCAAAGTACCTGATTCGAGAACTGCGATTTCGATTTTTGGTCGATATTTTTTCAGAAAATATGCCAACCAAAGCCCCGAAAAACCCGCTCCAACGATAACTACATCATATTTTTTCAAAAAAACATCTTTTTCCCAAAAACTAAACATAATATTGCGAACTAATTTTTATCAAAATTAGAATTAAGAATGGAGAATGAAGAACGATGAATGAAATTAATTTCATCTACACCGACAATGTTAGAAAAACTGCAACAAGCCAATCAGATTGCTCAACAAATTCAAGAAACTGAGATTCAGAGATATGTTTTAAAGAATCCACAAAAATTGGATGCAGAAATGTTACGTTTGGTTGCCGACCAATGGCTGGCTCGAAATAAAGCAAAGCATAAATTACCATTTTGGTACGCCAACCAAAATGTTATTTTTCCTCCTCCACTATCGGTCGAACAGGCATCTTCCGAAATAACAGCCAATTATAAAGCACAAGTTTTTGCACGAAACTTTGGAAATGCTCCGTGTGCTGACCTCACAGGCGGTATGGGGCTTGATACCTGGGCTTTATCGAAAGTGACAGATTCGGTAAGCTATATTGAGCAAAACTCAAATTTAGCAGCGGTAGCGAAATATAATTTTGAGGTTTTGGAACAACAGAATATTAAAGTTTTAAACGAAAACTCGGTGTTGTTTGCTCAATCGGCTAATAAAGCGATAAGGAATTTCTACATTGACCCACATCGCAGAGATGATGCAAAAAACAAGGTTTTTAAGATTGAAGATTGTGAGCCAAATCTGCTTTCTATCAAGCATTTGTTAGAAAACTATATGGTAAAATTTTCGCCGATGCTGGATATTAAATTGGCGGTTGAACAGTTGGGCAAAAGCATTACGGAAGTACACATTGTTGCTCTCGAAAATGAAGTTAAAGAATTATTATTTATAAGTCAAAAATCTACAATTGAATCAAAAACTTCGATTCATTGTGTAAATTTTTTACCCAATAGTCAACCGCAGCTTTTTACATTTGACTACAAAGGTGAAGAAAACTCAATCATAAAATACGCTCAACCAAGCACTTACATTTACGAACCCAATGCAACTATCTTGAAAGCTGGAGCTTTTAAAAGTATTGCTGCTCAATTTGGCTTAGCAAAACTCGCTCCAAATAGCCATTTATATACTGCTGATTCGCTCGTTGAAAATTTTGCGGGCAGGAGTTTCGTATGTGAAGCCGTTTGTAAATTCGATAAAAAAGAAATTCTTTCAAAATTACCTACACCAAAGGCCAATATTAGTACCCGAAATTTCCCGCTGAAACCCGAAGAAATAAAAAAGAAGCTGGGTTTGCAGGATGGCGGTGAATACTATTTATTTGCTACCGAAAATATGGACAAACAAAAAATTGTATTAGTTTGTCGAAAATCAATACAGGCATGATTTTTTATCTGTAAATTCAGTTACAATACCCCAATTATAGCGTCCTAATAGCGACAATTAAAATTTATTATTATGAGAAAAGCACTTATCACAAGCATTTTGCTGGTAGCGAGTTTGACAGGTTTTAGTCAGACAATTTTGAGCGGTTCGGAAGTTTTTGGCAAAGACCGAAAAGAAGGATTTTATATGACGCTCAACATCGAAAAAAAAATTCATTGAAAAAGACTGGTCGTTGTTCATTTCAAAATATGGTGGTGTGGCACAAAGTCGTGAAGTGTTTAATATTGCAGCTGCCAATATTCCTGATATTTCGCCAGACCCAATCAATCTGATGACAAAGGTTATCTCTGACCAGAAAGTAAAAACCAAAGTCTTTGCATCGTTTGATGTTGGTGGAGGAAATATGGTTTCAGAGAACAATAAATCTTTTAGAGGGGTTGAACAACTTCTGAAAGATTTTTATTCCTTTGCCATGCAAAATGAAGATGTGAGGCTCGCAGAAAGAGATTCGGAAGAAGCTCAAAAAAACCTCGACCGAGTCAATAAAACTGCAGACCGAATTGTAAGAGACATCGAAAAAAATAAACGAGAAAAAGAAAAGCTTTTGAAAGAAATCGAAAACAACAGAATTGAACTCGAAAAACTATTGAAAGACCAAACAGATAACAAGCAAGACCAAGAAAATGCTCGCATTGCACTTGAAGAAAAACAAAAAGCCGCCAGTGTGGTGAAAACACGCATTAAATAAAGCATTTGTAAGCCAATGAAAGCCTTCTGAGAATCACTCAGAAGGCTTTTTAGTTTTGACACATATTTTATCATTATTCCAACAACTTTTGTTACTATTGTAAGCTATTCAAGTATTCAACTTTAATCATTTATTATTTTTCATATTTTTGCGAGTAGCCAAAAATTATTCAGTACAAAGACTTATATGTCTTATTATAAATAGAATACAAGAGTGCAAAGGAAAGTAAAATACTTATAACCTAAACCTTAACAGATTAAAGATACGAGTATGACTGAAATACAAGAAAAGATTCGCCTAAGCCAAAGAAAAGACAATAAAGGATGGAAAAAATGGGGTCCGTATCTATCTGAAAGACAATGGGGAACTGTCAGAGAAGATTATAGTGTATATGGTAATGCTTGGGACTACGTTCCGCACGATATGGCACGCTCAAGAGCGTATCGTTGGGGAGAAGATGGTATCGGGGGTATTTCGGATAACAAACAACATATTTGCTTTGCGGTATCGTTCTGGAATCACAAAGACAAAATTATCAAGGAACGCCTTTTTGGCTTAACTGGCTCAGAAGGGAATCACGGCGAAGATGTAAAAGAACTTTACTATTATATAGATAGCACGCCTACACATTCATACATGAAGATGCTCTACAAGTATCCTCAGAATGAATTTCCCTACCGACAAATTGTTGAAGAAAACCAAAAGCGTAATCGCTCAAATACTGAATTTGAAATCGAGCAAACTGGCGTTTTCAATAACAACGAATATTTTGATATTTTTATCGAATACGCTAAAGCCGATGAAAATGATATTTTAATTAAGATAACGGCCCACAACCGAAACAAAAAAGCAGCTATTCTGACAATGCTCCCAACGCTTTGGTTCAGAAATACTTGGAGTTGGGGCTACGAAGCCTACAAAAAAGCTCCAATGCTAACGGGTATCGCCAATAATCAGGTAGAGGTTTCGCACCAGCTTTTAGGAAAATACAAATTATATGTTGAAGGTGCCGACGAACTCGTATTTTGTGAAAACGAAACCAACATGGAACGTATTTTTGGAAAACAAAATACCGCCATGTACGTAAAAGATGGCATCTGTGATTATATACTTACGGGGAAGCCAAACACAGTAAATCCGAATAAAATCGGCACAAAGGCATCGGCTCGCTATACCAAGCAAATTGAAGGAGGGGAAAGTCACACCATCCGATTACGTTTTAGTCAGAATACCCATAACCAAAAAGCTTTTTCGGATTTCGACGAAATTTTTGAGTCAAGAATTAAAGAAGCCGATGAGTTTTTTGACCACATTCAGCAAGATATAAAGTCAGAAGAACAACGTAACATTCAGCGTCAGGCCTTTGCGGGTATGATGTGGAACAAGCAATTCTACTATTATAATATCAATGAATGGCTCAAAGGCGACCCTAAAATGCCATTTGAGTTTAAAGGAAGGGCGTTTCCGAGAAATAATACGTGGAAGCATGCCTACATGGCAAATATTTTATCAATGCCCGATAAGTGGGAATATCCGTGGTTCGCTGCGTGGGATTTGGCTTTTCATACGCTTACACTCGCCCGCATCGACGCCGATTTTGCCAAACGACAATTGGCCGTTGTACTCCGAGAATATTACATGCACCCCAACGGGCAGATTCCTGCTTACGAATGGAATTTTTCTGATGTAAATCCGCCTGTACATGCTTGGGCTACTTGGAAAGTCTATGAAATCGACAAGAAAAACAACAACGGCGTTGGCGATTTAGCCTTTCTGGAGAAAATCTTCCATAAATTGCTAATTAACTTCACGTGGTGGGTCAATCAGAAAGACGAAGAAGGAAATAATATCTTCGGCGGAGGCTTCTTAGGGCTTGATAATATTGGGGTTTTCGACCGAAACGCTCAGATTCCAGGTGTAAAACTCGAACAAGCAGATGCAACTGGATGGATGGCCATGTACACGCTCAACATGCTCCGTATTGCGTGTGAGATTTCGATGGAAAAACCTGTTTATCAAGATATGGCCTCTAAATTCTTTGAGCATTTCTTGCATATTGCAGCAGCCATCAATAAACCAATCAAGGGTAATGACTTGGGGCTTTGGGACGAAGCTGACCAGTTTTATTACGATAAACTTCACGCTCCAAACGGCGAAACAATCTTTATGAAGATTCGCTCGTATGTCGGTCTGATTCCGCTCTTTGCCGTTGAGGTCATCGATGAAGAAATGCTCTCGAAATTACCAGATTTCAAACGTCGCTTAGAATGGGTACTTACCAATCGTCCAGACTTGGCTTCGTTGATTTCTCGCTGGAACGAACCTGGTAAGGGAGAAACGCACTTACTTTCGCTCCTTCGTGGCCACCGTATGAAAATGGTTATTAAGCGAATGTTCGATGAAGCAGAATTTTTATCAGATTATGGCATTCGTTCGTTGTCAAAATCGCATAAAGAGAACCCTTATCAGTTCAACCTTCATGGCGAAATTTTAAGTGTAAAATATACGCCAGCCGAGTCTGATTTGAGCATTATGGGAGGAAATTCAAACTGGCGGGGTCCAATTTGGTTTCCAATTAATTTCTTACTAATCGACTCGCTACTAAAGTTTTATGGCTATTATGGCGATGATTTTGAGGTTGAATACCCAACAAATTCGGGAAATATCATGTCAATCAAAGATGCGGCACTAATGGTGGCCGAGCGATTGATTAAAATCTTCCAGATGAACGGAGAAAGCCGCCGACCAAATACAGGCGATTTTGAACTATTCGATACCGACCCGCACTTCAAAGATTTGCATCTTTTCTATGAGTATTTCAACGGAGATACTGGCGAAGGGCTCGGTGCTGCCCACCAATGCGGCTGGACAGGTTTAGTAGCCGACTTGATTCAATACACAAACGCAAAATAAATCAGTATTCATAAACTGGGTAAAGCTTTTCTTTATCCAGTTTATGAATACCTTAGTCTATTCTACCCTATTAAATACCATATTTTTTCCTAAAATTTCAAAGCCCCAATAGCCACGTACAATAAGTGTATTGGCATCTTTTAGCCTTACTACTGAATCGTAGCTTCGTCCAGAGTTTGGGTCATAGATAGTGCCATTCTGCCATGTGTCTTTACCATTAAAGCTCAGGTTATCAACTACTTGCATACCAAGCCACGGCCTGTTTTTCAGCTTAGGGTCAGGGTTTTCGGTATCTTTAAAATCTTCCATGTTAGGGGTTTTAGGGTCGCAGATAAACCAGACTACTTTCCCATAAAACCTATCATTCTTTTTGAAAATTTCTACTTTTAAATCTTTATTTTCAGAAAACCAAGTGCCTATAATTTTGTCGGCAGGTTGTAAATGCTGTGCAATGGACGATTGCCAATAAACCCAAAAAACGAAATAAATACCTACTTTTATAAATTTCATACGACCACTATTTTTAAAACACTTCGCCTAAATTAAAGAAAAAACCTTTTGCACCGCCACTTCCTGCTCCATAAGATAAGATAAAATACACATTTGATTTTTTATTTACTTTTGTTCGTAGGCTACCACCGTAACCATACAAAAATCTTGAAAATTGATTACTCGATGGCTCAGCAAAAGTCTGACTATTGATAAATAAAGCACCACCCAGTAACTCATTTTTTAGGATATTGAATCGGTATTCGGCTTCGTAATAAAGCATATTTTTCCCTCTGAATCGCCCTTGAATAAACGTTCTTCCTGCATTATCGTAAGTATCCCAAAGTGTACTGGGTAAATCAAAATACGGAGCTTTCCCACCGAAAGTCAGCCAATTAATATTCCACAAGGCTAAAATACTTTTTGAGTTTTTAGGAAATGTAACATAATGCCTAAAATCAGCATATAGTGAGTTGTAGTTAGTTGAACTTCCCAAAGCCTTCGTATTGTGGGTAAACGAAATATT
>JACCEC010941032.1_pt1 | contig 15591 bp, 17 predicted proteins | sample 7450121 | NCBI WGS metagenome assembly JACCEC01 (sample SAMN15323455, study PRJNA562643) | freshwater metagenome | isolation source: river surface water | place: USA:Blue River Watershed | collected 2017-08-18 | reverse complement strand
CCGAAGACATCGAGCCAGATGAAGTGAAGAAGCCGCTCGCCGCGGCGGTGAGCGTGGCCGATTCGCTCAGTCAGAATCCTGTTCTTAAAGACGTTCGCATCGGTCTCCTGCACGGCCGGATGGCATCCGAAGAAAAAGCCGAAGTGATGGCTAGCTTCAGCAATCGCGAAATCGACGTCCTTGTTTCTACCACCGTGATCGAGGTTGGAGTCGACGTTCCGAATGCAACCGTCATGGTCGTCTTGGATGCCGAGCGATTTGGAGTTTCGCAGCTTCACCAACTCCGCGGACGCGTCGGTCGCGGAGGCCTACCTGGTCTCTGCCTGCTGCTCACCTCGGCCGAGGAGGGAACTCTCGCACTAGAACGTGTGCAGGCAGTTGCCTCGACCATTGATGGTTTCAAGCTCAGCGAAATCGACTTGGAGCTCAGGCGAGAGGGTGACGTGCTTGGGGCTACGCAATCCGGTGGTCGTTCCTCGCTTCGACTGCTTCGGGTTATTCAAGATGCCGACCTTATTCAGCACGCGCGTTCGCTGACCGAAAAGGTGCTTGCCGAGGATCCGACCTTGGAGAAGCATCCGGTGCTTGCCGAGTCGCTTGAGCGCATCGACCAAGCCGCTCAAGCGAACCTCGCCAAGGCGTAATTCGCTCGGGTAACCTATAACCATGTCAAAACTTGCCGTGTATCCGGGGTCGTTCGATCCGTTTACCCTCGGGCACCTTGACGTAGCCAGGCGCGCCGCCAACATCTTCGACCAGGTTTTGCTCTTGGTGGTCCACAACCCGAGCAAACAACCCACATTCGATTCCACCGAGCGAGTGGAAATGGTGAAGCGGGTCATCGAGACTGAGAGCCTGCCCAACGTTCACGTCAAGCAGCTACCGTCGGGGCTTTTGACTGAATACTGCAAGTTGCTCGGTGCTGACGTAATCGTAAAAGGCCTTCGCAACGCCTCCGACCTCGCCGGCGAACTACCCCAGGCCAACGTAAACCGCGATCTAAGTGGCATCGAAACCCTTTATCTGCCCTCAGACCCAACGCTGAGTTATGTTTCGAGCAGTCTCGTTCGCCAGGTCGCCGAACTCGGCGGAGACATCACAAAGTACGTACCGGCGTCGATCGCCGAGACTTATGCGAGAAAGCTCAGGAATGACTAGCCTTTTTGAAATTCAGGTTCGTGACCTCATGCACAAGCCGGGAACCATACGTCGAGTTGACTTCGAGGTTGACCTGCCAGAGGAGCTGAGCAACTCTGTAGTCGCAGTGCCGGTCGGGACCCACTTCGAGCTCGAACTGCGTCTCGAGTCGGTGCACGAGGGCATTTTGGCCACCGGAGGCGGCGATACATTTGCAGTTGGGGAGTGCAGCCGCTGCCTCGACCCCATTTCGGTTGACGTCAAGGTGGATTTTGTTGAGCTTTTCGCCTATTCTTTAAGCAACGAGGATGACTTTGTCGTTGAAGACGAGAAAATCGATTTAGAACAAGTCATTCGAGATGAGGTTGTTCCGAATCTTCCCTCCCAGCCACTTTGCAACGAAGACTGTTTAGGTCTTTGTGTTGAGTGCGGCGAGAAGCTGAGTGACAACCCGAAACATGAGCACGAAAGCCCGGTTGATCCGCGCTGGAAAGCTCTTGAAAACTTTGAGAAAGAGTAGAAATGCCAGTACCTAAGAGACGCCTCTCCCGCAGCCGCACTCACGCACGCCGCTCGCAGTGGAAGGCCGCCGAGGTCACCCTAGTCAAGACCGTCGTGAACGGTAAGACCGTCTACAGCATGCCGCACCGCGCCAAGGTAGTCGAGGACTCGAACGGTAACGCTCAGTTCCTTGAGTACAAGGGTCGCAAGGTCGCCGACGCCTAAAACAGCTTTTCCTTGAACCTGGATGAGCTAGACCGCCGACTCGGTGTATCAATCGACCGCGGCCTACTGACCCAGGCTCTAACCCACAGCTCCTTCTCGTACGAGAATGACAACCAGCCCAATGGCGAACGTCTAGAGTTTCTAGGCGATTCGGTGTTGGGCTTTGTTGTTACCGCGCACCTATTTGCCAGCCATCCTGATCGCAGCGAAGCCGAGCTAACGCGCATGAGGTTGGGTGTGGTTTCGACCGAAGCTCTCGATGGTGTCGCACGAGACCTTGGCATCGAAGACTTCTTACGCCTCGGTAAAGGTCAGCAGATTCCAGCTGGCAAGTCGAAGGTGCTAGCCGACGCAGTTGAGGCAATCATCGGTGCGGCTTACATGGACGGCGGAATCGAAAAGGCCACCGAGCTAATCGAACGTCTTGTGCTTCCACTGCTGGATACCGAAACCGATTTGGCCCTCAATGACGCAAAGTCACTGCTGCATGCAAAGGCCGCTGCCAAAAAGCTTGACGAGCCAAACTACGAGACGACCTTCGAGGGTCCGACCAACGCTCGCACTGTCTCCTCGACGGTGACTGTCGGCAAGCTAAGCGCAAGCGGAACCGCTCGCTCGCGCAAAGAGGCAGAAAAACTTGCCGCCACAGCACTCTTGAGGCTTTTGGACTAATGCCCGAGTTACCCGAAGTCGAGACAGTTCGCGCCGGGCTAGAGGCCAGTGTCGTCGGCGCAAAAGTCACCAACGTAGTCGTCCATGACGCTCGTTCCTTGAAGCGTCACCAAGGGTCGCCGGCAAACTTTGTAGAGACCTTGACGGGCCAAACCATCGATTCAGTGGTTCGCCGCGGAAAGTTCCTATGGCTTCCACTCCGGGGCTCTGACCTCTGCTTGATCGGGCACCTAGGTATGAGTGGCCAGATGCTGCTTCGAACACCCGGTTTCGAAGCCGACAAACTAAATCGCGTGACGATCGAGTTAGAAGCCACTGAAGGACCCCTTGAGTTTCGTTTCGTCGATCAGCGCATCTTCGGATCGCTCGCGCTGGATCCGCTTGTTGCAACCGAGGACGGGGGAGCGGGAGGATTTGGTTCGCCGATCACACTGATTCCAACCCAAGCCGCCCACATCGCCAGAGATCCGCTTGATCCTCAGTTCGATGAGTCGCGCGTCCTCGCCCTATTTAAAAAGAAAAACTCTGGCATCAAGCGTGTACTGCTGGACCAGGGTGTCTTGAGCGGTATCGGCAACATCTACGCCGACGAGGCTCTGTGGCGCGCGAAACTGCACTACGACACGCCCGCGTCTGACATCTCGACAGCCAAGGCTCGGGAACTGTTGCAACACGTGCGCGAGATCCTCGCTAAAGCTGTTGAGGCAGGTGGCACCTCGTTTGACGAGCAGTACAAGAACGTCAACGGTGAATCGGGTTACTTCGAGGTTTCGTTGAACGCCTACGGCATGACCGGCAGGCCATGCAATCGGTGCGGGACCCCGATCAAGCGCGAAAACTGGATGAACCGCGGGTCTCACTTCTGCCCGAAGTGTCAGAAGCGCACCTCTAAATAGGGTATTTTTGCTTTGACCCAAAACCATTTTCAGGACGTGACGATTTGTATCTAAAAAGCCTTACCCTCAAGGGCTTCAAGTCGTTCGCTCAGCCCACAACCTTTCACTTTGAACCAGGCGTAACCGCGGTTGTAGGTCCAAACGGCTCGGGTAAGTCCAACGTCGTCGATGCTCTCGCGTGGGTAATGGGTGAGCAGGGAGCCAAGACCCTTCGCGGCGGCAAGATGGAAGACGTTATCTTTGCTGGAACCTCAACCAAGGGGCCACTCGGCCGCGCAGAGGTTCTGCTGACAATCGATAACTCGGATGGCGCTCTGCCGATTGACTACACCGAAGTCACCATCAGCCGCACCTTGTTCCGTAACGGCGGCAGCGAGTACGCGATTAATGGCGAACCCTGCCGTTTGCTCGACGTTCAAGAGCTACTCAGCGACTCCGGTCTTGGCCGTGAAATGCACGTCATTGTTGGTCAGGGTCAACTCGACAACGTGTTGAAGGCAACTCCCGAGGAACGCCGCGGTTTCATTGAAGAAGCCGCTGGAATCCTCAAGCACCGCCGACGTAAAGAAAAGACTCAGCGCAAACTCGAAGCGATGCAGGCCAACCTAACTCGCCTAAACGACCTAGCCGGCGAAGTGCGTCGCCAGCTCAAGCCTCTTGGCCAGCAGGCAGAGGTTGCCAGGGAGGCCCAGGGCATTGCTTCTACCGTTCGGGACGCGAAGGCCCGAATCCTGGCCGATGACATTGCCGGATTGCACGCGGCTCTGGAAGAGACCGCCAAGAGCGAAGCGGATCGCCGAGCGGAACGCAACATCCTGCAAGAACTTCTTAGCGAAAACACCGCTCGTCTGCAGACTCTCGAAGCAGCCCAGGTTTCGGGTGAACTCGATGCCGCGAAGTCGCTTTCTTTCGAGTTTGATTCGGTTGCCGAACGACTCCGGTCTCTGCTTTCGATGGCTAACCAGCGCGTCGCACTTTTGGCTTCGAAAGCCGAGGCGAACGGAGCTTCAATTGACCCGGCGCAGATTGATGCCGACGCAGATGCCGCTGAGGCCAGCGCCGTCGAGCTCGAGGCCGCTGTAGAAACCTTGAAGAAGGCCCTCGCAGACGCTGAGGCTGGCCGAAATGCCGCCCGCGACGTCCTAGAGGCTTTCGACAATCAACTAGCCGAGCAGAGCGCGTTGATCTCACAGTTTGACCTAGAAAAGTCGCGACTAGCTAATGACGCAGCCGTAGCCGAATCCAAGCTTGGCAGCCTACGCGAAGAGGTCGTCCGCCACCAGCAGGCACTCAGTGAGGCAACAGAGCGACTAGAGCAGCGAAAGAGCGAGTACGCCGAGCTTGAGGCCGCCCTGCAAGCCGAAGGTGGCAAAACCGATTCCAACTTGGAGAACCGCTACGAGGCAGCCCAGAAGGCCGTTAGCGACGCCAGCACGCAGATCGAGAAGCTGCGTGACGAGATTCACGAGGCAGAGCGCGAACGCGACTCACTTTCGGCCAAGCGATCCGCGCTAAACCTAACCCTCGAGCAGAAGGATGGCGCTAGCGCCCTAACTGCGGCCGGCCTCAGGGGTATTCGAGGTCTCGTCGCAAGTCACATGAAGATTGCCGAGGGTTACGAAGCAGCAATTGCCGCCGCCCTCGGACCTCTGGCGGACGCACTTGTCGCCGAAACGCGCGATGAGGGACTCAGTGCCATCGAGCATCTAAAGTCCTCCGATGGCGGTCGCGTAGAGCTCATCGTCGCTGACGTGGATGCCAAGGCCAGCACTACCGACATCAAGGTTGAAGGCGCGAAGGCGGCCACCGAGGTTGTCGAGGCTCCAGCGGGAATCCTTGCGCTTCTGAAAGATGTCGTCGTGGTCGATGACATTGCCGCTGCCAAAAAGGTATTCGCCAATGGGCTAACGGTTATCACCAAAGACGGCGACGTAATCACCGAGAGTGTAATCCGCGGTGGTAGCCAGTCGAAGCCTTCGAAGGTTCAGCTTGTCGCTGAACGTGACGCCGCTGAAAAACGTTTGGCTAAGGTCAACTCGACAATCGAATCGTCTCGTGCAGCCCTCGCCCAGGCTCGAGCCACCGAAGAAGCTGCCAAGGCTTCGGCCAAGGAAGCGCTCGCCGCTCTGAACGAGCACGACGCCGCGCTCGCAGCCAATGCCGAGAAACTCGGCCGGCTAAGGGTTTCGGTTGAGGCTTCGGCCGGCGAAGTCGAGCGTTTGGCTCAGGTAGCAGAAACAGCCAAGGCTGGTATCGCCGATGCCGAGCAGGCGCTGCAGAGAGCAATCGCGGCCCACGACGAGTTCGCCTCCCAAGACCGCCCGGCCGTTGATTCTTCGAACCGTCAGACTCTTCAAGACAACCTCGAGCAAGAGCGTCAACGCGAGCTAGAAGTCCGAGTAGATCTCGGAGCTGCCGTAGAGCGTCTTCGAGTCGAGCGAGAGCGCGCTGTGACACTGCGTTCACAGGTCTCGGAAGCTAAGGCTGCCATTGAGCGCGCCAAGGCGGCTGCCGAGGCTCAGGCTAAGCAGCTGGCATCTGCCGAGCGAGTTTTAGCGGTGCTTCCTAGGGTCATGGAGGCTGTGGCAGATTCGGCTGCCAAAGCAAAGGTGCGTCTGCACGAACTCGAGTCCGAGCGTTCGGGACAGCTTGGCGAACTGGTTCGCCTTCGCGGTGAAACCGCCGAGATCCAGATGAAGCTCGCCAGCCTCACCCAGAGCGTTCACGACATTGAGTTGGCCAACCACGAGAAGCGTCTCACTCTCGCCAACCTTGTCTCGCGAGCCAATGACGAACTTGGACTTGAGCAGCAGGTGCTGCTCGCCGAATACGGCCCAGACCAGCTCATCGACGGCGAAAAGCCCTATAACCGAGACGAGCAGGTTCGCCGACTCAAGGATGCCGAGCGACTGCTAGAGCGTTTGGGTCGCGTAAACCCGCTGGCCCTAGAAGAATTCGCGGCGCTCGAGCAACGCCATAAGTTCCTTACCGAGCAGCTTGCCGACCTAACTCAGACTCGAAAAGACCTGCTTCAGATCATCGAGGATCTCGACGAGAAGATGAAGAACATTTTCTCGGACGCCTTCGCAGACACTCGCAAGGCTTTCGAGAAGGTCTTCCCGGTTCTGTTCCCGGGTGGTTCTGGCTCGATAGTCTTGACCGACCCGGAAAACATGCTCACCACCGGCATCGAGGTAAACGTTCGCCCGGCCGGCAAGCGCATCGAACGCTTGAGTCTGCTTTCTGGTGGTGAGCGCTCGCTTGCTGCCGTCGCTCTGCTAATCGCAATCTTCAAGGCTCGCCCTTCGCCCTTCTACGTCATGGACGAAGTTGAGGCTGCTCTCGACGACGCAAACCTCGGCCGCTTGCTGCAAATCTTCCAGGATCTTCGAAGCGATTCACAGCTGATCATCATCACGCACCAGAAGCGCACCATGGAGATCGCCGATGCGCTCTACGGCGTTTCGATGCGCCAAGACGGTGTTTCTGCCGTCGTCGGCCAGCGCCTCGAAGAGAAGGCCTAGCCCATGGGGTTCCTGTTCTGGAAAAAGAAGAAGGCCGAAGAGCCCACTCCAGAAGTTGAAGCGGCAGAACCCGAATCCCAGGTCGTTGAGGCGCCGTTCGTCGAGGAAGCGCCCGTCGTTGTCGAGCCTGCTCCAGTAGTAGTCGAAGCGTTACCTGTAGTCCTAGAGCCAGCTGCCGCAGTGGTTGAACCTCCGAAGGTCGAGAAACCGGCGGCAAAACCTGAAGCGGTTCAGGAAGTGGTGCTGCCGAAGCGAAAGTTCGCCAAGGGCATCAAGAGCCTTTTCACCCGAATCAAGTTCGATGTTGAAAACCTCGATGAGCTCGAGGATGTATTGATTCAAGCCGATTTTGGGCTCGACGCTGCCGAGAAGATCGTCGCCGAAGTGAAGTCAGTTGCCAAGAAGACTGGTGCCTCCACCGAGGCCGACCTGAAGAAGATCCTCGAGGACATCATCGCCGCAGCTTTGAAACGCGACGACGCTGAGCTCAATCTGTCGAGCGGGCAACTACCGTACGTCGTTCTGGTTGTCGGTGTGAACGGCGTCGGCAAGACAACTACGATTGGCAAACTTTCTAAGTATCTGGCTGAAGCCGGCTCAAAAGTTGTCATCGCTGCCGCCGATACGTTCCGTGCCGCTGCCGTGGACCAAATTGCAACGTGGGCTCACCGAGCTGGAGCTACGTTGATTCGCCCGAGGACGGAGGGCCAGGACCCTGCCTCGGTAGCGTTCGAGGGGGTTGAGGCTGCGATCTCGCAACAGGCAGACGTTCTCATCGTTGACACCGCGGGACGCCTTCAGAACAAGGTTGACCTGATGAACGAGCTCGAGAAAATCCGCCGTGTCGTTGAGAAAAGCGCTGTTATTGCCGAAGTCCTACTCGTTATTGACGCCACCACGGGCCAGAACGGCATGACCCAGGCCAAGGCATTCGCCGAAGTAGCCAAAGTCACGGGCATCGCTCTAACCAAGCTCGACGGCACAGCCAAGGGTGGAATCGTTTACTCAATCCAGAAAGACCTCGGTATCCCTGTAAAACTTGTAGGGGTAGGCGAAGGCATCGATGATTTCGCGTTCTTTGATTCGCGCGAGTTCGCCAACGGGCTTGTTAGCTAAGGAGTTCTAGTTGTTCGGCAATCTATCGGATCGTTTAGTCGATACCTTCAAAAACCTGCGAAGCAAGGGCAAGCTCTCTGCCGCAGACATCGACGCGACCCTTCGAGAGATACGTCGCGCGCTTCTCGAGGCCGACGTCGCACTCGAAGTTGTCAAAGATTTCATCACGGCAGTCCGCGAGCGAGCGCTCGGGGACGAAGTCTCCAAGGCGCTGAACCCGGCTCAGCAGGTTGTGCAGATCGTCAACGAGGAGCTCGTTCAGATTCTCGGTGGTCAGCAACGCAAACTCGCTTTCGCAAAGAACCCGCCTACCGTCATCATGCTCGCGGGCTTGCAAGGTTCGGGTAAAACAACGCTCGCCGGAAAACTTGCTAAGTGGCTGAAGGATCAGGGTCAAACCCCAATCCTGGTTGCCGCAGACCTGCACCGCCCAAACGCGGTAAACCACCTCCAGGTTGTTGGTGAGCGCGTCGGCGTGCCCGTCTTCGCTCCAGAACCCGGCAACGGTAAGGGTGACCCGGTCAAGGTTGCCAAGGAATCGGTAAAGCACGCAAAGCAAAAGCAGTTCAGCGTTGTAATCGTTGACACCGCTGGTCGCCTCGGAATCGACGAAGAGCTCATGAAAGAAGCTCGCGAGATTCGCAAGGCCGTAGACCCAGACGAAGTTCTCTTTGTCATCGACTCGATGATCGGTCAAGACGCCGTCAACGTAGCCAAGGCATTCGAGGACGGTGTCGGGATCACCGGTGTGGTCCTAACCAAACTTGACGGTGACGCTCGTGGTGGAGCCGCTCTGTCGGTGTCCTCGGTTACGGGTAAGCCGATCATCTTCGCCTCAAACGGTGAAGCGATGGACGCATTTGAGCCGTTCTACCCAGACCGCATGGCTAGCCGAATTCTCGACATGGGTGACATCCTCACCCTCATCGAGCAGGCGCAAAAGCAATTTGACGAGGCCGAAACCCAGAAGATCGCTGAGAAAATCGCCAAGGATCAGTTCACGCTGGAGGACTTCCTTGAGCAGATGCAGCAGTTGCGCAAGATGGGAAACATCAAGAGCATGCTCGCCATGATGCCTGGTGCCGGAAAGATGCGCGAGCAACTCGAAAACTTTGACGAAAAAGAAATCGACCGCACCGAGGCAATCATTCGGTCGATGACTCCCGCCGAGCGTCAGTCGCCAAAAATCCTCAACGGATCGCGCAGAATGCGAATCGCGAAGGGTTCGGGAATGACAGTGACTGACGTGAATTCTCTCGTGAACCGTTTCGAACAAGCGGCCAAAATGATGAAAACCATGGCTCGCGGTGGAACACCTGCCGGACTGCCAGCCGGTTTTGGCCCCGGCCCTATTCGCCCAGGCAGCGCCAAGAAAAAGGACAAAGGCAAGAAGGGCTCTAAGTCGGGCAACCCGGCAAAGCGGGCCGCGGAAGCCGCTGGCAAGACTTTTGGTGCCGAAAAGCCTGAATCAGGCTCATCTTTCGGTCTATAAGGTTGCCCTGCGGGCATAAAGTCTGGCAGAATAGAGCGGTTGCCATGTTTCTGACCCTCTAACCAGAAACAACCGGTGACCCCCAGAGCTTCTCTACCGAGTGTGCACCCCACGCTCACGGTGGAACTCGCCCAATACAACAACTAACAGGAGCATTGTGGCTGTAAAAATCCGCCTAAAGCGTCTCGGAAAAGTCCGCGCGCCTCACTACCGTATCGTCGTTGCCGACTCGCGCACCAAGCGCGATGGCCGTGTAATCGAAGAGATCGGTCGTTACATCCCAACCGAGAACCCATCGCTGATCGAAGTCAACTCTGAGCGTGCTCAGTACTGGCTAGGCGTTGGCGCACAGCCAACCGAGCAGGTTGCGGTTCTACTAAAGCTAACCGGCGACTTCCAGGCTTCGAAGGGTGAAAAGGCAGTGAACACTGTCAAGACCAAGGAAGCCAAGGCAGAGTACGTCGTTGACGCCAAGAAGAAGGCTGTTCTACTTCCTAAGGAAGAGAAGAAGGCCAAGGTCGAAGAGGCTCCTGTTGCTGAAGAAGCTCCAGCCGCCGAAGAGACCGCCGCTGAGGTTACCGAAGCAGCAACCGAAGAGGTTGTCGCCGAGGCTGCAGCAGAGGTTGTCGAAGAGACTCCCGCTGCCGAAGAGGCACCAGTTGCAGAAGCAGTAGCAGAAGAGGCTCCAGCAGCCGAAGAAGCTACCGCAGAAGAGGCTTAGTAAGTGCTAGCCGCTGCGCTCGAACACCTAGTCAAGGGAATCGTCGACCACCCGGAAGACGCAACCGTCACTGCACGCTCAACCTCGCGAGGCGACTTGCTTGAGGTTAATGTGCACCCTGACGACCTTGGCCGCGTGATCGGGCGCAACGGCCGCACCGCCAAAGCGCTTCGCACCATTGTTAACGCCCTTGCCGACGGCAAGAAGGTTCGTGTAGACGTGGTGGATACCGATTTCTAAAACCCAGCTCCGGGTCGGCCGACTGCTCAAGGCGCACGGCCTAAAGGGAGCAATCAAGTTAGAGCTTTACACCGATAGCCCGAACGAGCGTTTCGTTCCCGGTGCTGTGTTGGACCTTCAGGTCCCTGAATCCTCACCCTGGTTTGGTAAAACCGTTACGGTTACCGAGCTTCGTTGGTACAACTCGTCACCGGTTCTCTTCCTCGAAGGAATCGACGACCGCACCAAAGCCGAAAGCCTAATCCGAGCAATCCTCCTGGTAAACGCCGACCTCGAAGCGCTGCCAGCCGAAGAAGACGCTTGGTATGACCACCAATTGGTTGGGCTCAAAGTTATTCGCGATGGTGTTGAAATTGGCGAGGTTATTCGTGTCGAGCACCTACCGGCCCAAGACCACCTGATCGTCAAGTTCGAAGACCGTGAGGTTTTTGTTCCGTTTGTGAAAGCGATCGTCCCAGAAGTTGACGTCAAAGCGGGCACCGTAACCGTCACACCGCCGAACGGCCTTTTCGAAGAGCTGGTTGAGGGGGAGTAATGCGTATTGACGCGATAACGATCTTCCCCGATTATTTCGCTCCGCTGGAAATCTCACTACTGGGCAAAGCCCGAGAGAAAAACCTGCTCGATGTTCACGTGCACGATCTTCGCGACTGGACTTTCGACAAGCACAAAACCGTTGATGACTCGCCTTACGGCGGAGGTGCGGGAATGCTCATGAAGCCCGAGCCCTGGGGTCTGGCATTCGATGACATCTTGGCCGAGGACGGCGAAACCGTCGTGATCTTCACCAGCCCGGCCGGCGAGCAGTTCAAGCAGGCCACCGCTCAAGAACTCTCTGCCGCAAAACACATTGTTTTCGCCTGTGGGCGTTACGAGGGTATCGACCAGCGAGTTGTTGAATACGCTCAAACCAAAGCCAAGGTTCGCATGATCTCGCTCGGTGACTACGTGCTCAACGGCGGTGAGGTCGCCGCTTTGGCGATGATCGAGGCTATCGCGCGCCTAATCCCTGGCGTTATCGGCAACGCCGAAAGCTTGGTTGAAGAATCGCACTCCGACGGCCTGCTCGAATACCCGAGTTACACCAAGCCGGCTAGCTGGCGCGGGTTCGACGTTCCTGAAATCTTGCTCAGTGGAAACCACGCCGCGATAGCTGCATGGCGCCACGAACAGCAGGTGGAACGCACAAAAGCCGTGCGACCAGACTTGCTCGCCGACGACTAAGCGTGGCAGAATAGACAGGTTGCCAACCACCTAGTGTCTCTGCCGCAGGGGAGCGTGGTTTGCTAGAAATCAGAAACACCAAACTAACCCGTTGCTGACCTGCGCGCAGAAACAGAGAGCGAACAAAATGCACATTCTTGACGCCGTAGACGCGAAGAATCTAAAGACCGACATCCCAGCCTTCCGCGTTGGTGACACAGTCAAGGTCAACGTAAACATCATCGAAGGTAACCGCAGCCGTGTTCAGGCTTTCCAGGGTTACGTAATCCGTCGCTCCGGCCACGGTATCCGTGAGACTTTCACCGTTCGCAAGGACTCGGGAGGTTTCGGCGTTGAGCGTACCTTCCCGGTTCACTCGCCAATCATTGACTCGATCGAAGTTGTCACCAAGGGTGATGTTCGTCGCGCCAAGCTTTACTACCTACGCGACCTGCGCGGTAAGAAGGCGAAGATTCGCGAGAAGCGCGACAACGCAAAATAGTCGATGACTGACTCAGGGCTCGAAAAGCGCCCGCGAAAGCAACCTCGAGAAACAAACAACAAGCTTGTCCTGACTTGGCGCAAGCTGAAGAAGAACGTTTTCTTTGCTTTCTTCGTTGATGTTTTTGTAATCATCGGCTCAGCCCTGGTTCTTTCGCTCATCATCAAAACCTTCCTGATTAGGTCGTTCTTCATACCCTCTGGCTCAATGTTGGAGACTCTGCGTATTGATGACCGAATCGTCGTCAACCAGTTGGTCCCGGCTCTCGCCCCGATCAATCGCGGTGACGTAGTGGTATTCAAAGACCCTGGTGGTTGGTTGACTTCCATCGAGGACGCCAAGACCGGTAACTTCTGGAACGACGCGCTCGACGAAGTACTCGGGATCTTCGGCCTCACGGCGCCAGACAGCAGTCAACACCTCGTGAAGCGAGTGATCGGTGTTCCCGGCGACCACATCGTTTGCTGCGGCGAAAGCGGCAAGTTGAGCATCAACGGCGTTGAAATCACCGAGCCTTACCTGCCAAAGGGGGTTGACCCGTCTTTCAAGAACTTCGATGTAGTCGTGCCGAAGGATTCTTACTGGGTGATGGGTGACAACCGTGCCGACAGCGAAGATTCGCGCTATCACACCGACCTTCCGAGTAAGGGATTCGTAGCCAAGCGATTTGTCGTGGGCCACGCATTTGTGATTACTTGGCCTCAAAAACACTGGACCTGGTTGGGTAGTTACCCAGATGTCTTCAAAGACGTACCCAACAAGTGATTTTGAACGTCAGCTCTTTGCAGCTGGCGTGAAACAACTCATCGCCATAGATGAGGTTGGCCGCGGAGCGATTGCCGGCCCCGTCGCCGTCGGCGTCACACTGACTTCACCCGAAACCTACAAAACCGATTGGCCAGCAAAACTTTGCGATTCGAAACTCATGAGCGAAAAGCAGCGCGAGGAAACTTTCGGAGCAGTCGTCGATTGGGTTGATCAATGGGCCGTTGGAATGTCATCGGCCGAAGAAATCGACAAGATAGGTATTTCAAAGGCGCTTGCTCTCGCCGCCGAACGGGCGATTGAACAGCTGACCTTCGATGTTTCGACCACGAGAATTCTGCTTGACGGTAGCCACAACTGGTTGGGAAATCGCTCATACGGAGTTCTCGTCGCAGTTCGCCCGAAAGCCGACCGTGATTGCGTCTCGGTGGCGGCGGCATCTGTTTTAGCCAAGGTCACCAGAGATCGCCTGATGGTTGACCTCGCTGCGGATTTCCCCGGCTACGGATTCGAAGGGCACAAGGGTTACGCTTCAGCGACTCACATCGAAGCAGTTCGAACCCTTCGACCAAGCGCTCAGCACAGAGTCACCTGGCTCGATCGAATTCTCGGAATAGACTCTTAGCAATGGACGAAAACGAATTTGAAGAGTACGAGCGCAACGCCGAGGTTGCTCTCTACCGCGAATACCGCGACGTCGTCGGCACGTTCAAATACGTAATTGAGACCGAGCGCCGCATTTACTTGGCTAACGAGGTTGAGTTCAAACGTGTCGACGCAGGTAACGACTTCTACTTCGAAGTCAACATGAATGACGTGTGGGTTTGGGATGTCAACCGCGCTGACCGCTTCATCAAGAGCGTCAAGGTGCTTACCTTCAAAGACCTGAACATCGAAGAACTCTCGGGCAAGGCCTTCGAGCTGCCTAAAGAGCTGGCTGTCGGCGAGTAGTTTTCCACAAGTCACAACTAAGGTCGTTTGAACTGACCTTTTTAGGCGACCCTTGTTGCCATGACAAAAGCGACTAGGCGTCACGTCTTAGGTATTTATGGCGAAAGGCTCGCCGCGGATTACCTACTGTCTCTCGGCTATGAAATCATCGAACGCAATTGGCGATGCGGCATTGGCGAAATCGACCTCATCGCAAAAGATCGCGACCGTTGGGTTTTTGTTGAAGTCAAGACTCGCAACTCAGCCGGATTCGGCACCCCTTTTGAGGCGATAACCGAAGAGAAACTCGCTCGGCTAAGGCGGCTCGTAGGGGAGTGGTGCCGGCTTCGTCAGGTTTCTGGAGTCCAAGTTCGAATCGATGCCATCTCTGTTTTGGTCGACTCGGGGCGCGTGAAGCTAGAGCATCTCAAGCAGGTTTTCTAGTGGCCTTAGCGAAGACGAAGGCGGTTGCGCTTTTCGGTTTGAACGGCACCCTCATCGATGTCGAAGCCGACATCTCGAGCAACCTACCTAACTTCATCCTGGTCGGGCTCCCAGACGCCTCGCTAAGCGAGGCAACATCGAGGGTTCGAGCCGCATGCAGCAACAGTGGTTTAACGCTGCCGGGGCGACGCATCACCGTAAATCTCTCACCCGCAGAAGTACCTAAGCGTGGCCCATCCTTCGATCTGTCAATCGCCTTGGCCGTTTTGGCTGCGGCTGGAGTCGTTAGCGAACAGTCTGTTGCTGGGTGGCTACATATCGGCGAACTCGGTCTAGATGGTTCGATTCGAGGCGTGAACGGCGTTTTGCCAGCTGTCCTTGCTGCTAAACGACTCGGGTGGCGAAATTTCGTGGTTCCGCTTCAGAATCTTGCAGAGGCTCAGAGCGTCTCAGACGTCGAACTCAGGGGGTTTGATCACCTGAGCCAAGTAGCTTCGTTTCACGGTTCAACCACCCCTGTTCGAGAATCACGTCCATCAGCGGTGCCAAGCGGTGCCGAAGCTTCACAATCGCTGTGTTTCTCTGATGTTCTTGGGCAACAGGAAGCTATCGAAGCTATGGTGGTTGCCGCTACCGGCGGGCATCACATCCTGATGGTGGGGTCACCGGGAAGCGGCAAGACCATGCTTGCCGAGAGGCTGCCCTCGATTCTGCCCGAACTAACCATCGAGCAGGCGATCGAAACCGCAGCCGTTGAGTCGCTCTCGGGTTTAGCCAGAGGGGTTAGCCAAGTGCCGCCCTTTCGAGCGCCCCATCACAACTCATCGGCATCGGCACTAATTGGCGGAGGATTGGCGGTTCCTCGACCGGGGTTAATTTCGCTCGCCCACAACGGAGTTCTGTTTCTGGATGAGGCTCCAGAGTTCCAACAACCAGCGCTCGAGGCACTACGGCAACCACTCGAATCGGGGGAGGTGCTGATTTCCAGAAGTGCGGGCATGGCAAAATTTCCCGCTCGGTTTCAACTCGTGATGGCTGCCAACCCTTGCCCATGCGGATTTCTCTGGGATTCGAAGAAAGAGTGCAAGTGCCCTTCGCTGGCCAGGTCACGCTATTTGAACAAACTCTCGGGTCCGCTCCTAGACAGAATCGACATCTCGCTGCGTGTGAGGCAAGCACCAAAGGCGATGCAAACGATTCGTGGCGATTCGTCCGCTAACTTG
>JACCEC011892224.1_pt1 | contig 15595 bp, 15 predicted proteins | sample 7450121 | NCBI WGS metagenome assembly JACCEC01 (sample SAMN15323455, study PRJNA562643) | freshwater metagenome | isolation source: river surface water | place: USA:Blue River Watershed | collected 2017-08-18 | reverse complement strand
TCTCCCAGGAGATGATACCGTTAATGGCAATCAAGGACAAGATTTTGTTTATGGCAATTCAGGAAATGATCTTCTCTTTGGTGGAAAAGGAGATGATCGTCTCATCGAAGAATCAGGAAATAATCAACTCTTTGGTAACTTGGGTTTAGATTACCTCGTTGGAGGAGTGAATAATGATTCTTTATTTGGCGGAAAAGACATGGATTTGCTCTCTGGGGGAGAAGGAAATGATTATGTTTCCGGTGATGTCGGAGATGATTATATCTCCGGTGTTAATGTCAATGCAGCGAATCCAGGGTCAGGAGAAATTGACACTTTAGTCGGTGGAGTTGGGTTAGATGCGTTTTACATTGGAGTCTCTAATTTTCCTACCTATTATTCAACCGGAGGTTTAACAGATTTTGCCCTAATTAATGATTTTAAAATTGGTGAGGATTACTTTGCTTATAAAGCGGGAGATGTGATTACATTCAATGATTTAATCTTACCCGGTTATGGAACAGGCGCGGGGATTTATGTTAATCAATCGGGTCAACAGGAATTAATTGCATTTTTACCCGGAATTCAAGCGAATCAATTAACTCTGAATCTTGACTTTACACCGATTTAATTGATTTTTTTTAAAATAAATCTTGTTCAAACTCTACTGATTTGATAGATAGGGATTGGTTGGTTCGTAACTGTTGAATAGAGAACATCTGGATCTAAATCAGCGCCACAATCCCAATAAACCGTCCCCCAATCTGGATTAACCTTAACCTTTGCAAATTCTGAGAAATCTTTCAGAGGCTCAAAAACTCCTGTGAACTCTTCCACAATTTGGCTAATATCAACAATTCCTTCAACTCCGTCTTCAAAATATAGATGAAGCTGATAATTTTCTAAGGGATGAACAGCGATAACATCTTTCAGCATAATTTTTCATTCTAAAGGTGAGATTTTATTCAAGCTTTGATTGGTTCGGGCTAAATCTTCCGCTTTAATTTGATCAAATGTGGCATTTAAAGTGAAATTATGACCGGGTTTTTCACTATAGGTTTGATCCCCTTCAAAATCATGAACGGCTGTTCTTACTTTCTCCCCGGCTTGTTTCCCAGGACACACCGCATGAACCGTATGTCCCACCATTTGCAAGGCTTGAAACGGAACCATGCACTCGTAATCTTCAACGAAGTCACCCACGAGCATTAAAATGTGTTTTGCAGCCATAGTTCAATTCAATGGAAACAGATTGTTTTTAAACTGTTATTTTAGCTTAATTTAAGACATAATAGAGTTTGTGCGAACTTAAAAAAAATTACGATTACGTCAACGCCATGCTGTCTTTTCTCCGTAACAACCTCAACCAAATTCGCGCCTATACTCCTCACCCTGGAGGAAGTTCTGGGAGTCCGGTTCAAGCTGAAATTTTAGATCGTTTGGATACCAATGAATGTCCTTATGATTTACCGGAAGCATTAAAACAAAAGCTGGCGTGGATCTATCAACATGAAATTGAAACAAATCGTTATCCTGATGGCGGTCATTTTTCGTTAAAAGTTGCGATCGCTAGTTATATTAATGAAATTATTTCTAATTCTGAAAATTTTGTTAATCCTGAGAATATTTCCGTTGGAAATGGGTCAGATGAATTAATTCGTTCTATCTTAATTGCCACTTGTTTAGGAGGAGAAGGCTCGATTTTAGTCGCTAATCCCACCTTTTCGATGTATGGAATTATTGCTCAAACTTTAGGAATTCCAGTAGTTAGTATCGGTCGGGATGAAGAAACGTTTGAAATGGATTTAAAAGCGGCTGAAACCACTCTTGAAACAACAGAAAATCCTCCAATTCGAGTGGTCTTTGTTGTTCACCCTAATTCCCCAACTGCTAATGCGTTAACAGAAGATGAATTAGACTGGTTAAGAAGTTTACCTGAAAATATTTTAGTCGTCATTGATGAAGCTTATTTTGAATTTAGTCAAATTAGCGTTGTTGAAGCGTTAAAACAGCATCCTAACTGGGTGATTCTCCGAACATTTTCTAAAGCTTTCCGTTTGGCTTCTTTGCGTGCTGGCTATGCGATCGCTCATCCTGAATTTATCTCAGCTTTAGAAAAAGTTCGTCTTCCCTATAATCTCTCTAGCTTCACACAAACGGCTGCTTTATTAGCTTTAAATCACCGTCAAGAGTTATTAACTGTTATTCCTGAAATATTAGCAGAAAGAACTCGCTTAATTAATGCTTTGACTCAAAATAAAAACTTTAAAATTTGGCGCAGCGATGCTAATTTTATTTACCTGAGACTGACAGATAAAAATAACTCAGAGTCAGCATTAAGCGAGATGATGGAACAATTAAAAATCAAAGGAACGTTAGTGCGTCATACCGGAGGCGGACTTAGAATTACCGTTGGTCGTCCTGATGAAAATCAACGCACCATTGAACGATTATTTTCTCTGTTTTAATCTTGACAAATTGAACGTTTCTATCGCAACTATTCAGGGGGATAGGTTAACACAATCTGCTATTTTAAGTTTAGCATTTCTGTAAACTATCCCCTAGCCTTCTGAAATTTATAGCACTACGAATTACAGTTAAGCTATTCCCTATTCCCTATTCCCTGTTCCCTAGATCCATAATGTTAAACCAAACTAAGCCGAAGTTAAGGCGTTTTTTAATTAAAAAACGTTATTCTTTATCTCAAGAAGAGTGGAAAGAAAAAAGTAATCTTCTTTGCAACAACTTAAAAGATTATCCCCTGTTTCAACAATCAAAAACCATTTTATCCTATTTCAGTTTTCGTCAAGAACCTGACTTAACTTTATTATTAGAAACGGATAAAAAATGGGGATTTCCTCGATGTTTTGAACAATCCTTAACCTGGCATTGTTGGCAACCCGGAGAGAGTTATAATATTAATCAGTATGGGATTCTTGAACCCGATGTCAGCTTACCCGAATTAAAATCCAATGACATTGATTTAATCTTAGTTCCCTGCGTTGCTTGTGATGCTCAAGGATATCGTTTAGGATATGGAGGCGGATTTTATGATCGAATGTTGAGTTTACCAGAATGGAATAAAATTCCGACCGTTGGGATTATTTTTGATTTTGCTTATCTTCCTCAATTACCCATTGATCCTTGGGATAAACCGTTAAATGCAGTTTGTACAGAATCTATTTTTATTGATTATAATTAATAGTTAAAAATGAGTGATCAACGTTCTAAAATTAATCTTAAAAATCAAACAATTCAAACAATAATTACCTATATTATTTTAGGGATTATTGCCATCTTAATGTTATTTCCTCTGGTGTGGTTAGTGAGTACCGCCTTTAAATCTCCCAGTGAAAATATCTTTCAATTTCCTCCTCAATTAATTCCCAGTCAACCCACATTTCAAAATTTTATTCATGTTTGGGAAACGAACCCATTTGGACGATATTTATTCAATAGTTTGTTAGTAGCGACCTTAACCGTTAGTTTAAATTTATTATTTTGTTCCTTAGCCGCTTATCCCTTAGCTCGATTAACCTTTAAAGGCAGAGATTTGATTTTCACTGCCATTATCGCCACCATTATGATTCCCTTTCAAATTGTGATGATTCCTCTTTATGTGTTAACCGTCCAGTTAGGATTAAGGAATAGTTATTTAGGAATAATTTTTCCTAGTATTGCATCTGCATTTGGAATTTTTCTATTAAGACAAGCCTTTAAAAGTGTTCCCAAAGAATTAGAAGAAGCCGCGAGAATTGATGGCTGTTCAGAATTAGGGATTTGGTGGAATATCATGATTCCGGCTGTAAAACCCGCGTTAATTACCTTAGCAATTTTTGTCTTTATTGGATCATGGAGTGACTTTCTCTGGCCGTTATTAATCTTAGATCAACCCGATTATTATACCATGCCTTTAGGAGTCGCAACCTTAGCCGGAACTTTTTCATTAGATTGGCGATTAATTGCGGCAGGTTCGGTAATTTCAATTGCACCTGTGTTGCTCTTCTTTTTAATCTTACAACGCTATATTGTGCCAACGGATGCAGGGTCAGGAGTTAAGGGATAATTAACTTTATCGACAACTTAAACTAGCTTTCGGATAAGCAATTCGTTTATGGTTCACTTGTTCCCAAACCCGGACAAAAACCTCGGCAATTTTACCCATTTCTTCGCGCGTTAAACCGGAATCAACTAATTGATTATCTTGCCATCGAGCTTTTAATATTTTATTCACCATATTTAACGCTTCTTCGTGGGTAGCATCCTTCAAAGAACGCAATGCCGCCTCACAAGAATCAGCTAACATCACAATCCCTGTTTCTCGCGATTGGGGAATCGGCCCATCATAGCGAAAATCTTTTTCATTCACTTTTAATTTCGGATTTTCTTTAGCTTGTTGTTGCGCTTGATAATAAAAATAAGCAATTTGCATATTCCCTTGATGTTCAGGAATAAACGCTTGAATGGCTTTCGGTAAACGATATTTTTTCGCCATTACTAACCCTTCGCTAACGTGCTTTTTAATAATTCGGGTACTTTCCCAAGGATTATTAATTTCATCATGTTTATTCGGCCCCCCCATTTGATTTTCAATAAATCCTAACGGGTCGTGCATTTTTCCAATATCATGATAAAGAGTTCCAGTTCTGACTAATTCAACATTACACCCCAATGCTTGCGCCGCTGCTTCTGCTAAATTAGCCACAAACATTGTATGTTGAAATGTTCCGGGTGCTTCCATTGCTAATCGTTTTAATAACGGTCGATTCGGGTTAGCTAATTCTGCTAATCGAATTGGAGTAATTAAATCAAATAAATGTTCTAAATAGGGACTTAACCCTAAAGCTACAATGCTCCATGCAATTCCTTCTAAAACTTGTAATCCTACCACTTTTAGAAGCACATACCAAATCGATCCAGCCGTGGCACTGGCCATTAAATTTAGAATTAAATAAACCGCACCTTGAGCCGCACCCACCCCTAAACCCAGTAACGCTAATTCTTCCCGACATCGGGACTGTCCCGCTAACAAACTTCCCACCAGTCCTCCCGCCGCACTCGCCACTAAATGCACACTGTCAATTTCCATGCCAATCGGTAATAAAATAGAAAGTAAACCTACCACAGTTGCTCCAACGGTAGAACCATAAAAACTACCGACTAATAACCCGACGGCTGGTAAATTAATCAGGGGTAATTTCAACAGAATAATAATCGGTGTACTTAAGGTTAACAGCAATAACAAAAGCCGATCTCGACGACGTAACCCGCGATGAAATTTCCATTCTACTAATAAAACAATTCCAACAGCTGTACTCACAAACCCCACAAAATTGATTAATCCCTTTGTGTTAATTCCCCGTTCACTTAAACCAAAATAATCTAATAAAACAAAATCCTGTTGCGTAATTTTTTCTCCTTGAGCAACAATCACTTCTCCTTGATGGATATTGACCATGACGGGTTCAATTTTTTGCGCCACTAATTCTGCCCGGTGGCGAGTCGCAATCGGATCTTCGACTAAATTTGTTTTAAGAATTTCAGTTAATAAATAAGTAGCAAATAATTGGCTTTCTGATTTTTCTGGTACGGTAGGAATGGTATTTTTAACTTGAAGCTCAATCGCTTGTCTAAGAATCTGATCCGGTAAACCCGGAGCAATGCCTTGAGTCAGAATTTCTTGACTAATTTGATGAATTCCTTTTTGAGTTTTTAACCAAATTTCATCAGTCCATTCCAATACAGACTCACTATAAAAAATTTCTGGATGGATTGACCCTTCTTCCTCAAAAGCGTTTAACGCTTTCGCATAGCGCCAACGAGCTTGCGTAATATCAGAAACTAATTGAGAAAATTCAATCGCACTGCTACGACGCCGATAGGTTTTCAACTGCATTAACGCTTGTCGGCGAACTGCCTCTAAATTGGCTTGCTGCCAATCGGCAAATTTTGTTGCGGTTTTTTTATTAGGGGTTTTAGCTTGAAGATGGGAGGGAATTTCCACCCTTACCTGTTCCACTTGGGCCAGTAAATCTTGCCATTCCCGTTCCTGAACCCGCCGCAAATAACGCTGAACTTCAGTCGATAAAATTCCGGTATCGACAAAGGGAAAGGGTTGTGCGATATTTCGCATATCGGTTCCCTGTTGCAAGACCCTTTGAATCGTTTGCGAGATGTCGTGATTAATGGATGGATCAATAACTAATACCGGAATTGCACCAATTTCTGCGTCTTTGCGCTTTTCATCGGTGGTTTTCAGATCGGGAACACTCGCATCCCAAGGAGCATTAATGGTTTCTGGGGCGACACGACCCACATCAAGTTTCGGTTGGTTATAAAACCGCACCCCCATGACGCTAGTTAAGGAAACAACCGCCACTAAGAAAAAGGTTGGACTACTTAAAGAACCCGGATTTTTGTTGATGTTCCTGCGTCGATATTGAGGGCGAGAAGATGCCCGATCACTAGAGAAAAAACTTGATAAGGTCGTTTGGGAAGACTTGGCACAAGACGAGGGGGGATGGGCGCGGCTACAAAGCCGTTCAATCTTTTGCGTCAGAGCATGGAGCGTATTCATCTGCATTGAAGCTAGATCAAGGGTTTAGTAGCCGTTCGATATTTCCCATCATTATAAACGAAGGGATTCTGGGTTCTATCAGTCCACTGCATCCAAAAAAGTCTCCGATTTTGTAGCCGAGAGGGTAATCTCGCCAAGTGTTTTTCTCTGTATCACGGTCTAAAATCGAGATTATCACAAAAAATCACAAACCGTTTTGACGAAGAATCTATAATCGGGATTGGTCATCTTTTGCTATACACTCCTGACCAAACGGCGAATAAGTTATGAGTTAACTGTAGCAATTGACTTTCACAGGTTTGGGATTCTACAGAATTATTTTCAATCTTGGGGTCAATTTCCAGCCACAACGGTTTTTCTGGAAGGACTAAACGCCATTTGACAGAAATTCCCCATAAACCTTGATAAGCTCCACATAAGGCCCCACCGATACTGGCGGTGATTTCTGGTTGATAGCCCGTTTGTCCTGCTCGCAAAATTGTTAAGGAATAGTCATCGGGTGTCGTTAGAAAACAATACAAGCCGAGGGCAAAAGCTGTCCAGTTTTCAGCCGGGACATTAGAATCAAATCTCTTGGAAAAACTGACTGTTGAGGTCTGAGTTAACTGACGAATCGCTGTTTCTAAACTCGCTTTTTGCTGCAATAAGGTTTGAACTTGTTCTAATTGGGCAGTTAAGGCGGTGTCTGGATTTAATCGGGGTAACAAACTCCCAATTAGGTGATCTAGTTCTAGGTTGGGAGTCAGGATGTAAGCGATCGCATAGGCCATAACTAATACGCCATCCTGAATCTCAGCTTCTGCGTCTAACCCCTCCCAATCTAAGCATTGTAAGGCACTTAAATTGTCATGAAAGAACAACCCCAGGGGTAAACCCATCCAAGCCCATTCACTCCCCCACTTCAACTCCTCGATTAAGGATGTTTTTGTCTGGACTTCTCCGGGTTTCCAATAATCCATCGGATCAAATCCTTGACGTTGGATTAAGCTTTGGAGCAGTTGGGAAATCAAGAACCCTGCATTCACGGATGAACAGGGGAATGGCTGTTCAGACATCGATTGGCGAGGATTGCCTATCGTTCGCCGTTGACCCAGTTCATAACCGATGGCAGCCCCTAAAACAGCCCCCTGAAATTGACTTTCGAGTGAATCTTGGTTCATGAAGTTGATTCTCAAGCTTTTTGCTCGTGCAAATGGTGAACTAAAGCTTGAAGTCCTAAACGATAACTTTCGGCTCCAAATCCACTAATTTGTCCGATGGCGACGGAGGAGATAAAAGAATGATGCCGGAACGCTTCTCGACGATAAATATTGCTTAAATGTACCTCAACAGTTGGAATTCCAACCCCTGAGATGGCATCTCGAAGGGCAATACTGGTGTGAGTATAGGCTCCAGCATTTATTAATAAGCCTTGGTGTTGCCCGAATGCGGAGTGAATTGCATCCACCAAAGCACCTTCATGATTAGACTGAAGAATCGAAAGTTTAACACCAAGCAACTCTGCTTCTTGTTCCAACATTCGATTAATTCCGTCTAACGTTGTTTTCCCGTAAATTTCGGGTTCACGCTGACCCAACAAATTTAAGTTAGGGCCATGCAATACCAAAAGATTTAGCAACGGAGTAACCTTAATAAAACGTTAAATCGACTACCTCCGACGGCGGGGTTCATCTACTGGTACAGGAATTGGCTCCGCTTCCGGTTGAGCCGCAGGGCCTAATAAGGCATCAATTAGCTCACGTGCCCATTCTTTTAATTTTTCCAGTATTTTATCAATGTAGTCCATTGAACCAATTGCTCCTCGTTGTAAACTGCCTACGCAACTTGACTGAAGGTTTAACTCAATTGAGTGTTCAGCCAAATCCGGCTTGCCACTTAAAACTCAGGCTTGCTATGGGGTAGCAAGTTTTATACTGAACAGATATCTCGCAGATATTTTTGATTTTATTATGTTACCCCCCGCTTAAAATTCAACAAAACTTTGTAAAATCTTAAGCGTTTTATAACATGACATTCCTAAAACATTGTCAGGAATTCAGAGAGTTTTACAGCCCCAACAGTCTCCTAGAATTACAGCATTTAGGATCAACTGAAACGGGGATTTAATCATGATACCGATGTTAGACAGCCTGACTCAACTAGGGCTTGAGATAGGCTGCATTAACTACATCTTATCAATTTTTTCAATTTGTGATTTGGTTTGGAATTAAAGTTTACTTCCTTTATCATAACAAATCTTTACAAACTTAGGCAATAGGGTTTAAAGCCTAACTTTTGACGATTCACCATCAAGGAAGCATCCCCAACTCTCCCTACCCCTCATCTGCCCCTGGTGGGGGTAGAGACGTTTCATAAAACGTCTCTATAAGGTTTTTTGGACAGGTTTGTTGCCTGTTGCCTGTTGCCTGGAGCGTAGCGCTATAACAGCTAACTGTTAACGATATATTCAAAGAAGGTATCATCGAGGTCGTAGCCGAGCATTTGGGCGATAGACATGAGGCGGGATTTGGGGGGGAGGTTGTGTTGGGTCAGCCAGTGGTTGAGGATAAAGATTTTTTGCATTAAAAAGATTTCTAGGGCTTCGGGGTTATATTGGATGCCTTCGCTACGATGGAATTGGTGAGGAACTAACATGGCTACATAACGAGCTAATTCACCAGATTTCCAGTCCAGAAGGAAGGGAAACCAAGGATAGTAAGCATCAAGGCGAATGAACCATAATCGGACTTCAGGAACTTCAGAGATTTCTCTAGGGTCTTCTGGGTCACGAGAATAGTCGATCACGAAGCGAATGTGCTGTTCATAAGCGATAATCTCGCTGTTTTCGAGGAGGGGATCAATCACGCTTTGAACCGGGGACAAATCTAATTGATTTACTTGCTCAGAATTTAGCGTTATTGTAATTGCCATTCAATGTCAACCTTTGTTGAAGTCGATTTAAGATTTATTTTAGAGGGGAGGGGAACAACTAAAGTTAGTTAAAATTCCTAGGATAGAATAGAAGAATCCTGTGAGTGTTTAATCTGTTATCTCAAAACTTATTGAAATTGGATAAATAAACTGAGGCGAGAGTAGTGAAACCGATTCGTTCTTTAGAAGATGCCATAAATTCTTGTCAAGCTAGGGGAATGCGGCTGAGTCGTCAGCGTCGTTTAATTTTAGAGTTGCTTTGGCAAGCACAAGAACATCTGTCCGCTAGGGACATTTATGATCGATTGAATCAACAGGGAAAAGCCATTGGTCATACATCGGTTTATCAAAATTTAGAAGCTTTATCCCGTGAAAATATTATTGAGTGTGTGGAACGCTCTGATGGTCGTTTATATGGTCATATTAGCGATTCCCATTCCCATGTTCATTGTTTGGATACGGATCAAATTTTAGATATCCACATTGACTTACCCCCAGAATTGTTAACTTTAGTTGAACAAAAAACGGGAGTAAAAATTACAGATTATCAGATTAATTTTTACGGGTATCAAGTTAAATCTGTGAGTCTTAATGAAGAAGCCAAAGCGTCTTAATCGGTTATCAATTGTCGGGGCGGGGTTTTCCCGCCCGTAGGGATTACATATTGCTAATAATCCGTTGCACAATTTCCATGCCAGTGACAGCTTGCCAAGCAAATAGTCCTAGAATTAAGGTATTTAGAGCAATGTGGCTAACTCTAGCCCAATCGGCGCCTTTTTGCATATAGGGGGTTAAGGAAGCAGAAACCGCTATCATTGCGGTCATTCCTAGTCCGGCTAACAGGTGGGGGCCTACAAATAGTTTCCCATTGTTAATATAAGTCACACCCATGCCTCCAATCGTTCCGAGAACCATCAAAGCTAACAGCAGGGAACCGATTTGGTGATGTTTAAGATTAAATTTTCCTTTAATTAATTCTTTTTTGGCGTCTCCTTGGGCTTCACGGGTACGACGAATCTGCACCCCCAAATACATCGCATAAACGGATAATCCCAATAAAACCCACATCAGCAGAGGGTGAAAGAAGTTCAGCCAAGGTTTAATTGATGCTGGAATCGGCAAGTCCATAGTGTTCTCTGAAGCAGTTATAAAACTTAATAAAACTTAGCATACATTAGTTAAGGCTCACCCGTCACGTTGAATCGTCTGGGGAGACTTGATCTTTTTTAATCTGCCTGCGAAGATTCTGGTGAAGTGTTCACACCCCAACCCTCACCCCCGAAACCCAATATGGGCGCAACTCAACAATACAGTCAATTGATTCATGCTGTTAAAACAGGGAATATGATTAACACCCGTGCGTTACTTCATAGGGGTGTGAATCCGAATGCGAAGGATAAAGAAGGGATTAGTGCCTTAATGTTGGCAGCGACGAAAGGATATACTGAAATTGCTCGAATTTTGATTGATAAAGGAGCCAATATTAATTATGCCAGTAAACGCTATGGCATGACGGCGTTAATGTTAGCAGCGGCTCATCATCAATTAGATGTTGCGGGTTTATTAATTGAACGCGGAGCTAATCTTAATGCCAAAAATGAAGATGGAAGTACAGCGTTGATGGTGGCGTCAGTTCAAGGTGATATAGAAATGGTTGATTTATTATTAAGGGCGGGTGCTGATGTCACAATTGAAGATCAAGATCGAGATACGGCTTTAAAATTAGCATTATCTCAGGGGCATTTATCGATTGTTGAGGCTTTGCTGAAGGCGGAAAATTCTGATCCAAAAGTGGGTTTATTATTGTTACAAGCAATTCAACAACAAGCGATACAGGGGGTACAAATGTTATTAGCGTCTGGGGTAGATGTAAATGTTTGTAACCGGGATGGAGAAACCCCATTAATGTTAGCGGTTGATGGGGGAAATTTAGAATTAGTTCAACTTTTATTAGGGACGGGTGCTGATATTAATCGCAGGAATAATGATGGGGGAACCGCGTTAATGGCGGCAGCGGCGGCGGGTCATGTTGCGATCACAAAATTATTATTAGAAGCGGGTGCTGATATTCATATTCAAGATCAAGATGGAGAAACGGCTTTAAATTTAGCAGTAGTTGAAGGTCATTTAGAATTAGTAGAATTATTATTGAATTGGGGAGCTAAAGTTGATGTTAAAAATCGGTTAGGTGATACTCCCTTAATGGTAGCAATATTACAAGGTTATGCTTCTATTTTTAAGCAATTAATTCAACAAGTTAATCAAGAAAATCCATCTTACATTTTAAATAATAAAGTATTTGGAGAAACCCTATTAACGGCTGCTATTCAATCGGGTAATATAGAATTAATTGAGCTTTTATTAGAGGCTGGGGCTGATATTAATGGTTGTGCAGATTACGGTAAAACGGCTTTAATAAAAGCAGTAATGCGGGGGGATATTAGGATGGTTCAGGTACTATTAGATCGAGAAGCAGATTTTAATTTAAAAGATGATTCGGGTTCAACGGCGTTAATGTGGGCGGCTGCACGGGGTTATGAAGAAACGGTTAAATTATTAATGCAGTCAGGTGCTGATATTAATGTCAAGAATAAAGGCGGATATACAGCATTAATGTTAGCTGAATTTAATGGTTATAAGTCGGTTGTTCAACAGTTGAGAAATGCTAATGCTCAAGAATAATCTCTGTTTTCTATCTTAGGATAGAAGGTAAAGTTTTTTAAATTTTTTATAAAAGCTAAACAAGCGGAAGCTCAATTTCAACATTCTGTTGAGAATATTAAAGAAAAAGTGAACGAATGTTCACGAGATCTCTAAAATTTAGGGTCGGGGAGGTATTTTGAGTTCAGTGTCCACTGAAGTAATTAATCCCTTGAAAACCGTAGGGGCGAGATGACCCCGCCTTTATAAACCTGTTAAAAAATTAATATCATAACCTCACCCTTTTTAGGGTAAAATTAATGATATCCATCGCAATTGAGGAATAGAGGAATGTTGCGAAAACCCAACAAATTATGGAATCCTGAACATTGGGCGAGTTGGAAACCGTTTGGTTTAGGTGAACAATATCCGAATAATTATTGGGAAGTATTTCGCGCCGCTTGGGTGAATAAAGATCAATTTTCCTATGCTTGGGATATCTTAAATAATGGGGTTTGTGATGGTTGTTCCCTGGGAACTACCGGGATGAAAGATTGGACGTTGGACGGGTTACATTTGTGTAATGTTCGTCTGCGGTTATTGCGGTTAAATACAATGGCTGCCTTTGACCCTAAACTATTAGAAAATGTAGCAGAATTAAAACAAAAAAGTAGTGCAGAATTACGAGAGTTAGGACGAGTTCCCTATCCGATGCGACGGGATAAAGGAGATCAAGGATTTCGACGCATTAGTTGGGATGAAGCGTTAGAGTTAATTGCCACAAAAATTAAAGCCACTTCTCCGCAAAAATTAGGGTTTTATATTACCAGTCGTGGTACGGTGAATGAAACCTATTATGCAACTCAAAAAGCAGTAAGAGCAATCGGCAGTAATAATATTGATAATGCGGCGAGAATTTGCCATTCTCCGAGTACGGGAGCGTTAAAATCAACATTAGGAGTCGGAGCAACAACTTGTTCCTATAAAGATTGGATAGGAACGGATTTATTAGTCTTTTTTGGCTCTAATGTTGCCAATAATCAACCTGTTACGGTTAAATATTTACACTGGGCAAAAAAAGCCGGGACTCGCATTGTTGTGATTAATACTTATCGGGAACCGGGAATGGAACGGTATTGGGTTCCATCAATTCCTGAAAGTGCGTTATTTGGAACTAAATTTGCTGAGGATTTCTTTTTAGTTAATCTCAATGGAGATTTAGCGTTTATTAATGGGGTGATTAAACATTTAATTGAACACAATTGGATTGACAATAATTTTATTAATCATTATACCGCAGATTTTGAACATTTAAAAGCAAATTTAGAACAACAATCTTGGGAATTATTAGAGCAAGTTTCGGGTACAACTCGTGAGGAAATGTACCGTTTTGCCCAAATGGTTCATGAAGCGGAAAAAGCGGTATTTGTGTGGAGTATGGGCATTACTCAACATGAATGTGGGGAAGATAATGTTAAAGCGATTATTAATTTAGCTTTAACGAAAGGGTTTGTCGGGCGAGAAGGTTGTGGTTTAATGCCCATTCGCGGACATTCTGGAGTCCAAGGAGGGGCGGAAATGGGATGTTATGCAACGGTATTCCCCGGAGGGCGAAAAATTAACGCTGAAAATGCAGCAGAACTTTCAACGTTATGGGGGTTTGATGTTTCTGAAAAACCGGGTTTAATGACCGCAGAAATGATTCAAGCCGCTTCAGAATCTAACCTTGATATTTTATTTTCTGTTGGGGGTAATTTCTTAGAAGTGATGCCTGACCCGGACTTTGTAGAAACCGCTTTAAAAACAGTTCCCTTGCGGGTTCATGCGGATATTGTTTGCTCTAATCAAATGTTAGTAGAACCCGGAGAAACCGTATTAATATTACCTGCTACAACCCGTTATGAAGTCCCTGGCGGAGTGACAGAAACCACAACAGAAAGACGGGTAATTTTTAGCCCAGAAATTCCAGGGCCAAGAATAGGAGAAGCTCGTCCTGAATGGGAAGTCTTTATGGAGTTAGCGCGGCGAGTTCGTCCTGAATTAACCGAACAATTAACCTTTGAAACTACAGCCGAAATGCGCCAAGAAATTGCTCAAGTTGTCCCCCAATATGCGGGAATTCAACATTTAAAAGAAGCGGGAGATCAATTTCAATATGGGGGGTCGCATTTATGTTTTGGCTGGAAGTTTCCCACAGGCGATGGAAAGGCTCATTTTTGTTGCGTATCTCCCACCCTAGAAACGTTACCAGAGGGGCATTTCTTCGTCGCTACAAGGCGGGGAAAACAGTTTAATAGTATGGTACAGGAAAGCAAAGATGCTATTACTGGAGCGATGCGAGAAGCCATATTAATCAATCCGATGGATGCTGAACAGTTAGGGTTAAATCAGGGAGATCAAGTAAAATTAATGAATGAGTATGGAGAATATCAAGGACGAATTTATCTCGCTCCTATGACTCCTAAAAATTTACAAGTTCATTGGCCTGAAGGAAACATTTTATTGGATAAAGATAAACGGTCTGCGGAAGGAGTTCCTGATTATAATGCGGTTGTTAAACTGGAGAAAATGTGATGGAATTACGAATTACGAATTACGAATTACGAATGGGGAATAGGAAATTTAGGAAACGTGTTTTTCAGTCATAGGTTATGAATACAGGAAATAGTAAAACGAAAACTAAAATTTGGGTGGTTTCTGAGGGTAAAGAACGTTCTCGTTTTGATGAATTAGCGACGGAAGAACCCTTAGAAATTCGCTTATCTCCAACTAACAAAACCCTGGCGGTAACGATGCGAACTCCTGGGGCTGATTTTGAGTTAGTGGCTGGATTTTTGTATAGCGAAGGAATGATTAAAAATAAATCAGATATTGTCAAAATGAGTTATTGTGTTGACCCTAATATTGATGGAGAACAACGACAAAATATTGTTAATGTTACTCTAAAAACCGAATTAAACTTGAATTTAAAATCCTTAGAACGTCATTTTTTTACCAATAGTTCCTGTGGAGTTTGTGGAAAAGCTAGTATTGAATCTTTAGAGCAGAAAGGCTGTCCAATTTTAACAGATGATTGGCTGGTTAACCCTAATATTATCTATAATTTACCTGAACAATTAAAAACAGCGCAGAGTGTATTTAATACAACGGGAGGACTACACGCTGCGGCTTTATTTAACCCAGAGGGGACGTTATTAAAATTGCGGGAAGATGTGGGACGTCATAATGCTTTAGATAAGTTAATTGGGTCAGGGTTTTTAGCGGATGAATTACCCTTAAATCAAAGAATTGTACTGGTGAGTGGACGCACCAGTTTTGAAATTATTCAAAAGTGTTTGATGGCGAGAATACCAATTATTTGTGCGATTTCTGCACCTAGTAGTTTAGCGGTCAGTTTAGCCCAAGTCTTTAATATTACTTTGATTGGATTTTTACGGGGTCAACGATTTAATGTATATTCAGGTCTGTCTCGCCTCCGGTTTTAATCGT
>JACCEC010926000.1_pt1 | contig 15604 bp, 36 predicted proteins | sample 7450121 | NCBI WGS metagenome assembly JACCEC01 (sample SAMN15323455, study PRJNA562643) | freshwater metagenome | isolation source: river surface water | place: USA:Blue River Watershed | collected 2017-08-18 | reverse complement strand
TTCACTGGCTACAGAGTCCGAAGAAGAGACCAACAAAGCTGTCTAATTTAAAATAATAAACGCCCCTACTGGACAATCGCTCTGGTAGGGGCTATTATTTTCTTATGCAAGATTTTGAAGAATGGTTAGAGCACGGAATCCGTATGGGTTGGTGCGGTCCAGCAGTGTGTAATACTCATGATGGGCTACCTACATCTGAGCCGGAAGATGCTGACTTTGAGGATGGCGGAGATCCGTGCATACACATCCTTAGGCTTTACGAAGATCACCTGCACAAGAAGGCCGTAGAGGCTAACCACTCTCCGTCTACTTGGCGGGCAACAAACCGTGGCATAGACATCTAAAAGAAAGAAAGACAATGGCAAAAGGTAAGGGTGGAGCCCCGGCTCCACAGAAGACAACTACTGACCGCAAGAACGGTAAGGCATCTAAGAAGCGCCCAAAGGTGTTTGATGCAGTCAAGCGCCGTCTTGTAACTAAGAAGTAATACCTGTTACAATTAATTTATAACTTAATAAGGGCCTGACTGGTTTCGACGGTAAGTCTGAAGTTGGTGAAGCGTGCGGAGAAGTCTGTAACTCCTGAATCGGGCAAAGCAATAACTGCAAACTCACGTTCTGCATTCGCACTAGCGGCCTAGTAGCCGCTTAGTGCACCTCCGGTAGCAGTAGTTCTAGCTGGGCACCGCAGGACTTAAATAAATAGAACAACCCCAGAGCGATCTACAGCAGCTCTTTAATAAAGCAGTGGACCCCGCAGTACCGTGGCTGGTAGAGCCTACGCACGTAGAAGAACAATGAATTGCTTATCGGACGCGGGTTCAATTCCCGCCAGGTCCACTACTCCCCGTACTCTTTTGTTAGATCTTCCCAGTCGTTTCTGCTGTATGTAACGTCAGACGGATAGTTTCTAAAGAAGATAATCACATTTACTCTCTTGCCGGAAAGCACTTCCCTAACTCCGTGCAAGTTCTCTGCATTACCTCTAAACATAATTAGATCGCCAGCCTCCAGGCGAAGCTCTACGCCTTTGTGTGCGAAATAGAACTCTCCGCCCGTGTAGTTGTCCTCCAGCATCAAAACAGCAGAGTAGTGTTCTTCGATATCTGGCTTGCCTGGATACTTATCCCCGTCATCGTCGTGAGCGTGGTTAATTGCTCCGGTATCCATAACATTTCCAAATAACCGCTTAAGCTCGAAGCGGTCGTAGTTCATATCGTAATTTTTAGTAAAGGTGTCGTAGCAAATATCTACAGCCCTGCGCAGGCAATCAAAGCGTTGATCTTCCTTGTCATGGAATCCAGTCATAACTGGCCCGGCGTGCATATAGTGCGGGCGCAAGTCTGGAGTTAGGTTATCCATAGTAAATGAAGTTAAGAACTCTTGCTCTTCTTTTGTGAGCACGTTCTTCTTTAAATAGTAAAGATCTGGCATGTATTTAGCATACAACTATCTAATGTAAGCGTATTGAGGTAGGACTATACAATATATACTGACTAGACCGGTGCTACAGGAAGAGAAAATGATAGACGCCCCTATTAAAGTCATCAAAAACTTTGTTTCAGCAGAAGAGTTAGAGACAATGATTGACTACATTAATCTGCTTGAGGGCAACATCAGCGACAAGTTTATTAAGTGGCAAGAGGGGAAAAGACTGGCACTGCAGTTTGGGGTGGACTTTTGTCACCCTAAAAGCTCCCACCCGGATCTGCAGCTGCTTTCTGATAGAAAAGAAGAGATTAACAGCTACTTTTCCAGAGTCATCGAAACCATGAGATCTACATTTGATGTGCCTAACGAGCTGTATATGTCTTCGTTTTGGTTAGCTAAACAATATCCTGGTGCGGTAGTTGCTCAGCACGAAGACACTGATAGCGGCTACAACATGCACTATAAGTACAGTGCTGTGCTATATTTAAACACTATGGCAGAAGGTGGCGAGCTAGTTTTCTACAAGTATGACCACAAGCACAAGCCTGATGCTGGTGATTTGGTCTTATTTCCGTCTCAGGAAACTGGAATGCATGGAGTAGAAGAGATTTCTGAGGTAAGGTATTCTTTAGTATTTTGGATGACAGACGATCAATCGCTTAGTATTGGTGCTGCTACTAGAAAGGAAGATGATGGCAAGGAAGCGTAAACCGCAGGAGCCGTCTGCGCCTAGGCCTAACGCTGAGTGGGAGTACACCACGGAGCTTCAGATCAACGGAAGAAACGTAACTCCTGGAACAGAACTTAAGATCACCGGTGAACGAGGACGTTACAGGTTCATGAGGATTGTCCGCACTCCTGAGGGGAAAGAGTGGCTAGATGTGTGGGGTGGCCCAAAAGGTGCCGAGCAGTGGAGAAGCTTCCGCGTGGACAAAGTTAGACGAGTTCACTACAAGAATCAAACAATAGGAAATCTTGCTGCTGAATATAAGCAGAAGCAGGCAGACAAGAGAGCAGAGCTGGAAGACGATGAAGACTAAAAAAACGTGTATTGTCTTAGCTACTGATATCTACTTTGCGGAGTACACGCAAGTTCTTCTTAAGTCCATCAGTGCTAACTACAACGGCAAAGAAAAGCTGGATGTGGTTGTGTTGGTATCTAAGGAAGTGCTGGATCGAGAATTTAAGTTTATCGAGTTTGAGAACTTAGAAATATCTCTCCGCTATCCGTCTCAGGTGGAAGAGCACGAAGCCAGTGGGTTGACCACTCGCATGTATAAAAACTCAAACTTCACTAGCGCATCTATGTACCGATACTTCATGGGAAATGTTTGCGCTGAGTTTGATAAAGCAATTTACATCGACATTGATTGCATCGTAGCTAGAGACATACAGCCGATCCTTGATTTTGAATTAGTAAACGCCCCTATTGCTGCATTCCAGGAAATGCACCTAGAGCACCTGGACAACCCTGTATTTAGGGACTGCGCATACTTTAATTCGGGAGTTATGATTGTGGATCTTAATCGTTGGCGAGAAGATAAGACTGAAGATAAGCTAATTGAGGTTTCTGAGTCGTTTACAGCTTGGACCGGATCTCAGGACCAAGACATTCTTAATGTTGTGTTTAAAAACAACTGGACGCCGTTAAACATAAACTTTAACTATCTGACCAACATCTATCCGGGATTACGCATCTCTAATCCGATTATTGTGCACTTTGCTGGTAAGAGTAAGCCTTGGAAGCCTACTAGCGCTGACAATAGCTGGAAAAGGTTGTGGACTGAATACTATAGGGATAATCTATAACTATGACGATTAAGCCACACTACGATGTTTTGATAGCTACTCCTGGCAAGATGCTGCACGCTGAATATGTAAGCAGCCTTGTTCAGACGATTAAGTGGCTAGAGTCTGAGGGGCTGACCTACAGATTTCTAAATAAGCAAGGATCACTAATCTCCAGCACTAGAGAGCTGACTGCTCTGGACTCTTATAAACCAAACTGGGAAACCCGTGAAGTAGGGGGCGGTGCTTATACCTATGGAAAGATCTTCTGGATTGACTCGGATATCGAGTGGACTGTAGAAGCTTTTGCTCAGATATACGAGAGTGACTTGAATATTGTTGGTGGACTGTATCAAACGGCACCAGACGGTAGAGTTGCAGTGGCATTCTTTGACGGAGCCGGACAGCCAACCGTAGTACGTGAACAAGACTTCATTATGCTGGATCCGGAGCCGCAGGAATGCTATGGAATTGGCTTTGGCTTCGTAGCAATGAAGAGCGGTGTGTTCGAGAAGTGCGACAGACCATGGTTCTTGATGGAAAGAATCAAATGGGCGCACATGGACTTCGAGTTGAATATAGGTGAAGACTACTCGTTCTGCGTAAATGCACGACGTAACGGTATACTTACCTACGTTGATCCTACGGTTAAGGTCAAACACCACAAGGAAGTTGCTTACGAAATTCGGTAAGCATTTTGGCCCCATAGTTTATCGGTTAGAACGCCGCCCTTTCACGGCGGTAGGACGAGTTCGACTCTCGTTGGGGCTGCGGAAAGGAGCATCATGGCTGGAAGTGTAACTGTGATTACTCCTACTATTGGCGGATCAGAATTAGTAGACGCCCTTATTAGTGTGGCAGAACAAGACTACGAAGGTGAAGTTACGCACCTGGTTGTAGTTGATGGCAAACAGTATTTAAGTAAGGTTACCGAGGCTATTGAGATTTCGGGTACTGATCCGGCACTACTAGTTTTACCTGAAAATACCGGAGCAAATGGATGGAACGGTCACAGGATTTATGCTTCTGTTCCAATCTTTATTAATACTGACTACATTTCGTTTTTAGACCAAGATAATTGGTTCAAGCCGAATCACCTATCTAGCGCCATTGCTGCTATGGAGAGTAATGCTGTCAGTATGTCTTTTTCGCTTAGAGCAATCTACAGCAAGACTAAAGAGTATTTATGCGATGACAACTGCGAATCGCTAGGGCTATGGCCAATATGGAACTCTAATGGCACTCGGTTTCTAATAGACACCAGTGCTTTTGTGTTCAAAACAGAATTAATTCAAGCTACTTGCTCTGCCTGGCTAAAACCGCTAATTGCAGACAGGATTTATACTCAGGCAATTAGGAAGGCCCTAAACAACAACTTTGTGACTACTGGACTTCAAACTTTGTGCTACAGATTAGATGGCAGCGAAAAGTCTGTCCCGCTTGGCTATTTTTTGCTGGGTAATCAGGTTCAAGAAAAAAGATACCCGAATGGGTACCCATGGTTGCAATCTTTTTAGTTTTCGTATACACTTTTTCTTGACCAAGGTAAGGCTACAGCGATGGGATCTGTTGCAGCCAACCTTCTCGGTAAGTGCCGAGCACGCCAGTAAGGTCCTGGCACCTGCCCTGATGGCGCAACGGTAGCGCACCGCTCTTGTAAAGCGGGGGTTGTCGGTTCGAATCCGACTCGGGGCTCTTAAAGAAGAGGTAAAGATGAGCAGTGGACCACTTGTAACAATCAGCGATGCTGCCAAGATGGGTGGCATCCACCGAGAGACTATTCGTAAGTATATTGCGGCTGGATATCTAGAGACTTATATGGACGGCTATATGGTCTACTATAGGGACGTCCTCCGGGCTTCAAGAATTGCTGACGAAAAGCACAAAGCCAACTCAGGCAAAGCAAGCAAAAACTACGGAAAGAAAAAGGAAGTCTAATTATGGAAGAATTTATGAGAAGCACTTTTGGATCCGCCTGGGCTTACTATGTTGCGTTTGGTATCTTAGTTGCATGGTGGGTCCTCGAGAGATCAAACAAGAAGCGCTAGATAAGAAACTTGCCCCGCGTACTCCAATGGTAGAGAGGGCCGACCGTAGGTCGGTACAGTTGTCGGTTCGAATCCGATGGTGGGGACTTGACAAATTAATTACAAAAGATAGTATAGATACATGCCAATTTCAGATAAAGACAAATACAACGAATACACGAATGCACACCTGGTTAAAAAATATCAAACTAGGAGACTAGAGTTCATAGAGTATTTAGGGGGAGCTTGCGTCCGTTGTGGAACCGACCAAGGTTTAGAGTTTGATCACATAAACAGATTTTCTAAGTCTTTTAACATAGCTAAACGTATGGTCTCGATGAACTACGAAGAGCTAAAACTAGAGATAGACAAGTGTCAACTTCTCTGCAAAGAGTGTCACTTAGAGAAAAGCCGAGAAGCCGGAGACATGAAAAATGTTGAGCACGGTGGTGGAAACAGCGGCAAGAGAAACTGTAAATGCGAACCATGTAAACTAAAAAAGGCTGAATACATGAAAAGTAAAAAAGCTCAGTATCAGGCCGCGAGAGATCTTAAACGTAAGCAGCAGAAAGGATAGAGATGGGATATCAGGGCGACTTTAAGCGCCAGTATGATCGCGAGCGCGCCGCTAATGCCAGAGCGGAATGGGTAGCATCAAAGGGTGGAGCCTGCGCCAAGTGTGGCAGCACTGAACGCATAGAGATTGATCATATAGATCCGGCCTTAAAAGAATACAAAATAGCTAGTATTTGGTCTAGACGCAAAGAAATTAGAGACTATGAGCTTGCTAAGTGTCAGCTTCTTTGCTACGAGTGCCACAAAGAAAAAACTTTAGGGTATGCAATTAAAGACATGAAACATGGAACTTTAAGCATGTACCAGTCAAGAAAATGTAGATGCGACGAATGTAGAGCTGCAAACGCCGAAAGATCTACAAAAAACAAAAGACTAAAAAAGCTAAAAGAAGCTGATTAGCAACATTCCCCGTGTACCCCAATGGCAGAGGGACCCGACTTAAAATCGGCTCAGTATCGGTTCGAGTCCGATGGCGGGGACTTCGAGGCTAATAAGATCTATCTATCAGTCGGTTGTATAGAATATCCGAGAGGTTACTTAGATTTAAATTGTTAGCTTTAGCAAATTCTTGAATTAGCTCTTTGCTCAGTAGGGCCATATCTTCCCGCATAAAATGAAGACGCTCATTAAACTTATCTAAGTCTTCCTCCTTGATGTGCGGCCCATCGCAGTCCCAAGTGCTAACGCAGAAGGGGCAAAGATATTTGTCAGACTTTTCTTGCATCAGTTGAACCTTATATTTTCTGTGTATTCGTTTGGCAGTACATCGATTATTAGATGAATCCTAGACTCTTTGCTGCCATTTACAACGCTGTGATAGTTGATGTTATTTAGTTCGTAGGCACGACCTACCTCTAAATGTCTGACCTCTTGCCCGGACGTGAATAGCACCAAACTGTTTGTTTTTATTGGAACATGGAATCTTCTTGCAACATACAAAACATCAGATCTGTCCTTGTGGGTCCTTACCCTGCTATTAGGCTTCATGCTGATGAGCTCGACTCTTATGGCTTTCCCATCAGCTACTGACTCCAACATCCTAATAATGTTATCTAATTCAATGTTGGCTTCTTCAGTTTCTAGGGATCTTTGGCTGATGCAATCTGCAACTTCACCTAAGGTGTACATGTAGTCAAACTGGCGAATAGCAAACATAAAAGTGTGTTCGTGTGTTTCGAAGGATTCTTGACGACTAGTGTCGACCAACCACTGGGAGTAGTACTGCTCTAGCTCTTTTTTGATTGCTGTAATCTCTACTGGCCCGAGATCTATAAACCCCCAGCCGGTGCGCTTACTTGGTAGATTAGACACTTAGCTTGCCTCTTTTAGTTTTAAGTATGTGGCAATATCTAGTTCGTTTAGATCTTTTATAGTCTTATAGTGATTAGAAAGTACGTCCGAAGCAATATCACTCGAGCTATTTAATTTTGTATTGTCAGTTTTAACGCCATAGATATTACAAACTATATTGTTTTTATCTTCATTTTCGAAGAATATTACATCTGTCTTATTATTCTTTATAATACTGATTGCGGTAGAAGCTTCGGATTCAAAGTTTTCTACGTGCCATCCGCTCTCTGCCATAATTTTAAGATTATCTAGTTGCTTGTTGTATAGATCTACTTGGGTAGATCCTGTAAGAAACTTAGTATTTATATTGACAAAGTTCTGTATTTTGTTGGTTTCTAAATAGAAATAAAATAGATCATCAAAAGACCAGCTCGGGTAAAAAATATCGCGCATGTAGTTGATATAGCTAAAAGTAAGTGATACAGGCTCTCTAACAACTGCAAAGTTGTAATCTACATCTGCTATGGGGGTTGTGGCAAAATGACCGCTTATGTGGTTGTACCCGGAAAAACTACTTGGTAGTACATCTCTGTGGCCGGAAAAAACATTATCTAATTGCTTGATAATTTTTTCTCGGATAAAAACTCCACCGGTACGTGGGATGTGAAGATGATAGATAGACATAGCACTACTTCTTTAATCCCCAAGAGGTTTTTAACCAAGCTCTTTCGTGTAAGTAGTACAAGATAAAATTAATACTATTGGTAAGTAGAGTCCCGGCCGTAGCAGTGGTCAGTTCGCCAGTTAAAACATAAATAGATGCGAATGTTACGATGAGTGCTAACACCCTCCAGGTTAGGGACTTAACAAGCGATCTGCTTTTAGATGAAACTAAAGTTCTTGGTTTAGCGGCGCTATCTGTGGTTATTTTGGCACTCGCTCCATCCCAGTAGATTTCACCGTCGCAGGCAATGTTTATCTTCTCAGCACCATCTACGAAGCTCGACTCACCATATACGTGACCATCAATCTCTATGTGACTCGCTAAGGTCTCTTTTCCATCAATAATCACGCGCCACTTTAGCGGTCCACCACTATTCTTTGTGTTATACCTAATTTGGAAGTGACTCAAATGCCAAGCTCCTTGCGCTTCTGGGTGGCAGATATTGCTTGCAGCTCCGGTGAGAGGTGTACCTGTTCAATCTTGTAGCCTACGTCTCGTCCGTAAACTATGTTGGTTATGTTCGGCAACCTGAGAATTAAAGTCCCCACTCGTTCTTTGCTATTTGAACATATGTATCGTTCAACTTCTTCATAAGTAAGCGGATCCTTTTCCGAAGTCCCATGGGTGTTCCTTACTCCTACTAAGACCTGATCGGTTCTTTTGTGTGCTTCATCTTTTAATGCTTCGTGGCCTTCATGCCAAGGCTGATATCTACCAAGCTGAAGTGTTGTAGGGGCTGACCAGTCAAATAAATTAAACTCTGAAATGATTATATCAGCCTTATTCGGCTGCTCTAAGTTGCTGAATCTGATGTCAAAGTTTGCAGGAGCTTCCCATATGGAATTAGTGTCAGCGAATCTACTCTCGCTGATTGTGTCCATCCAAACTGCAATGTCAGCTTGCCCGAATGCTGCGCGGGTCTCCTCGGTGGGGCAAACAAAATCAACAATTACTGTACGCCCTTGAGCTTTTAGCAGTCTGGCTACTGCGCCTAATCGTCTAGCCTGCTCCACTCTATCTTCTGGGGTAAAACCGAGATCGGAGCTTAGGTCTGCCCTAACTTGATCAGCGTTTAGTGTTATAGCATCAATTCGATCAGCTAGAGCCTGGGAAAGCGTGGTTTTACCGCTACCAGGGAGTCCAAAAATTTGAATCACTGTTCCATTTATATTTTTACTCAACTTAAAACTCCATCATCGCTAAGTTCTTTTAAAAACTCATGAACTTGTTTTGTGTCTTCGTACTGATTAAACTGACTAAAGAAGATATCTGTGACACCTAAGGACTCTAATTCTAGTATCTTCTTCTTGAGCGTTTCCTTGGAGCCGTAGATTGGCGATCCATCTAAAGATCTTTCGTGCTCTGTCATATTAGATACTCTCTCTTCAGCCTCTTCGTCCGTATCAAAGACTAGAACCGATAGAAAGACAAATATCTTGTCAAATTTTTGGCTGGTGAATCTTTCGGGACTTCTCATAAATGACTCATAATAAAGTCCGATGATGTTAGATGTGTTTTTTGCAAGGTAGATTGAATCATCCGATCCACCGGAAACCAGAATCTCTGGCATTTTGAAAGGCTCAAACATCTTTACGCTGTGAAAAAGCTTATCTACAAACTCTTTAGAGTGCTCTCTTCTGCCTTCGTTGGTAAGAAGCATATCTTTGTTGCCAATAATTCCTTCAAAATTTTCGTTGCTTCCAACGTTTCCGTGAACAAGATTTAGCATAAGCCTATTGTCGGATATCTGATTGAAAGATGAGATCAGCATTGCCAGATACTGAGGGCTAAATAGGTATGCCCTAAACGCAATCATGTATTTAAAAGTGTGAGACTTATCGACAACGCTAGAAATCTTTGTCCACATGTCTCCAAGAAGCGGACTAACTGTCACAAGAACGGTGCCGTACCCGTACGGGTTTACTTCATCAAATACATTTTTGATGCTTTCTGGAGTTTCGGGTGGTCGGTATCTGACTATCCAATTCTTTCTAATCATTTTTCCCGATCAGTGTTGGCGCTGAATGCTGTTTGGTCCTATACTTAGTAGTCTAGCCTATAAGTAGAAAGAACTAGCAATGTCTTTAGCTGAGCACTTTACCGAGCACAGTAGTGTCGGAATGTATGCATCTGTTGTCTGCGCAGACGAAAGTATTTACGAGGGAACCATTATTAGAGAGGCCAGTAGTGGTCTTTGGTTTAGTGTTGGTGGAAATCTGGACCGAGTAATTCTTTTCCCTTGGACATCGATTAATCGCGTAGTTTTAAAAAAGATTGCAGAGTAATAGCGTGAGCCTGAACGATTTTGAGTACGTAGACCACCCTTCAACTTTTTCTACTTTTGAAGAGGGAGACATGGAGGCGTTCGAGGTCAGCATCGCTAAGGCTATTCTCCGTAGGGAAGAGGCGTATCGAGCAATTGATGCGCTTGCAGACTCTGCCGGGGAGTCCTGGTTTGAGCTGGGAGAAAAGCTTGCTAAAAAGAAATTTATGTCTGTACTTGACAGACTAGAAAGTACTCTGCTAGATTCTGAGGAGGACGCCATTATGACGATCCACCTAATCAGAAAGATGGTAGAAGAAGATGAGCAAGAATAACGAGCCTACCCCTAATTACTCTAGCGAGCAGATTGCTGACATCTACGCAAAGTTAGAAGTCGCTAAGATTCTTATGAAGATGGGCGCTGACATGGCTAAGCAGGCGGAAACTGACATTAAGTTTTACCGCATGACAAACGCTGCCTCTGACGACGAAGAGTAGTCAGCAGTGCCTAGGGCAAAAAAATCAAAAGTACCAGACGCCCCTATTAATGTAGCGCCAGGCGAAGAGAAACTTGTAAAGTTTGGATGGTGCTCTACTGGACACCATGATGGGTGTGTGGTAAGTTTTCCTGGGCACAAGTGTTCGTGCGACTGTCATGGAAGCGAGGGTGAAAATGATTGACTATAAAAAGAAGGCAGTAATCTTGCAGTGTGGGGCTTGCAAGGATGTGATTCAGTCTCAGTATAGGAGGCACTTTGCAGCTTGCCACTGTGGGCAGGTTTACACTGATGGTGGAGATGACTACATCAGGATTGGCGCTGAGCCTGGAGCTGAGTACGCGGTTTTAAAGGAGTTTGGAGTACAAGGTGAGCAAGAAGATATCTTTTAAAAAGTACGGACCAAATAGATTTGACGCAGATAGATTCTTTGGTGTAGTATTTCACACGCACCCTAAATATAAAGGTGTAGAGATTTTCTTCGGTAGAAGTATTTATGAGATTTGGACAGGATATAAAAGGTGAATCCAGAAGACATTGCAAAAATGATGGACGCAGTTGCTGCGTATGGTGAGCTGCTTGGCGGTATGAAGAAGAAGTTTATCTCGGAGGGCTTTTCTGACGACACGGCAGAAGCTTTGGTGTTAGAAATTTTAAGGAAGATGAGCTAATGAGTTTTGAGAGATTTAGCAGTTCAGACATATACATCTTTGACCACGCAGGTGGCTTTATCGAATGCTGCGGATGTTCGCTTGCTAAGGCTGAAGATGGGGGTGTGTTTGGGTTTGGGTTCACCCACTTAAAGACTCCGCGTGAAGCTCTTGCGCACTTGGATGCGCACGAGTCAGCTGGTGACGACATTGGTGGTGCCCGGAAGCGTATTGAGAAAGAGTACAAAGATCTAGACGCCCCTATTGAACCTTACGTTCGAGACGAGGAAAGCGAGAAGGCAGTGAGGGAGAAGTTGCTTCGTGCTTTTGGTGTGGAGGATGTTTTGAAGGAAGCTAGAGATGGTGGGTTTCCTCCAGCTAAGTTTAGAGATAGAAGTAATGGCGAATGATGTGGGCCATCTATTCAAATGGAACGCCCTTTGTGGTTGGCGAAGATCTAAAGGATCTAACAAAAACTTGCGCTGATTTAAATAGTGCGCTAAGTTTTAAGTTCACCATAAGAAAATGGATTGGCAATGACGAATAGAATGAGCAGAGAAGGCAGCTGCGAATACGAGGGCTGTGATAAAAAGATCAAGGCCAAAAGATTATGTCAATATCACTACTACAAAGAGCTTTATCCTAGAAATAGGGATAGGCCAAATGTTTTCCCTAAAAAGCACCCTAAGCCTGACATTCTGGACAACGACATCTGGGATCTAATTGCTGAAGATTTGAAGTCGGGTAAGCTCGTTATTTAAGTGTTAGAATTATCGCACCTAAGTTAGGAGAGATATGAAGGTACTAGTTAATCGTTGCCCGCACGGCTTCACTCTATCAGAAGCTCAGAAGGAGCTATTTCCAGAGCTGAGAACTAACCCAAACATGCAGGTTTCAGACGTAAGTCGTACGGACCCTAGGCTAATCTGGTCCTTTGAGTCTGGAGACAACCGTGGAGACGGTGGATCGAGCCTTACCATTATTGAGATTCCAGATGGTGCAAACTTCAGGATCGTCCCTAGAGGTGGGTACGAAACTATTGTTTGGACCATGGGAGAACTTAACCAGATCTAGCATGAACGATAGCAACAGGGCCGGCTATCCTGAAGGGCAGACGCCGGATCAGGAGAGGTTCGCTTCCGGATTTATTGATGGATTTAGTCGAGCTAGGGAAATTTTCTGGCGCGATTTAATGCGTCGTGCTGGTGAATGCAGATTAATGGGAGAGTGCGCAGCTACGCCCGAACTTAAAGCTCAGTTCTCCAGTATGGAAGTTGCTTACCGAAACTCTGCTGATCTAATCTCGAGATCTCACACTCTATATCCAGGGGCACTACCACCGGGAGCTGATGAGAACGACCCTAGGTTCAGTGTTAAATTTGATGACAATTTGTTCAGGTACTAGATAATGCCTAAAGACTTATACACACTTAAAGCAGAGTCCTACTCTCAGGTAGTGGGGGCTATCTCTGAGCTAGTAGAAGCGTACAAAAACCATGGTGTTCTAGTTATCAAGGGGTATGACTTTTCTATCGAAGAGCATAAAAACCTAGGTAAGCTTTTTGGTGACAACCTAGACTGGCACATAAATAGCTCTGTAGAAGATAGCTACATAGATAGGTTCTTCATACATGGGGGACACTCAGACAACCCTGATCGTGAATATAACAACGGCATCAACGATTATGTTCTGGATTGGCACATCGAGCAAGTCTTCTACAAGTGCCCTCCGCTGGCTGGCATCTGGTGTATGAAAGATATAACCTGCGCTCCCGGGAATGGGAACACTTTATTCGCTGACTCTAACGAGATATATGAATCACTTTCTGATGAGGATAAAGAGTTTTTATCTGGCGCAATTGTTTCTTGGGATAAGCCTGCTAATAATCACGTTGGGCCTTTCTACACAAAAGCCATAGATAAGCACCCGATTACATCTGCTCCAATAATTAGAGTGGAAACCGATCGCGGTTGTTATGTTATGCCGGCACTACACTCTCTACACAACAAACCTGCGACTTCAGATGAAGTTGATAGGTTTAAAGAGATTATGGCAGCCATAAAAACCAGACTTACAGATGATCACGAATTGCGCTATGTTCAGCAGTGGGAACCTGGGGATCTGGTTGTTGTAGATTTATTTAGGATGTATCATGCAGTGCTTGGTGGATTTAAATACAATGAGAGATCTATGGACTTGATTGTCGCTAGGTCGCCGTTGCAGTGTGAAGATGTTTACAATGATCCAAATATATTGATAGGCTAATCAACTATGAGAATCAAAAATCCTTATGCTGAGGGCACCCCCGAATATGAAGTTTTTATGCAGGGTGTCGAAGCGGAACGCACTAGACTAACCCGAATTTTAGATAAGTATCACGAGAACTTTGGTACTGGAGCGATTGAAGAGTCTGAGACTCAGATGCAGATTCGCTACATGTACAACTTCATCGTGGAGAAGCGAGCCCCATAATGGCATACTCTGATAAGTTTGATCGCGAGATTGAGCTGGTCGATATGACCGAAGCTCAGGAGTTAGCGGTAAAGGTAGTTATGAAAGAGGGCGAACTCAAATTTAGAGACGCCCTTATTGAAGCGCTTGAAACTGAGTTGGCTGAAGAGGAACAGTCTCTGAATCCGGATTGGGTTGATGGAGTGAGATACTGCATTAAGCTGGTCCGTGAAGGAGACTTTAATGTCAACGAGTAATGAAGGTCTAACTTTATATAAGTTTGAGACTCTAGAAGAAGATGGTTTCAATAGAGTTGATTGGATCTGGATTGATGAAGCCGAACTGACAGACCACTTAAGCTCTGGAACTATCTATAGAGAAGCAACTGAAGAAGAGGTCTACCTTTACGAAGAAGCCTTTAGTTATGGAAAGATGATTGGAACCGTTGAGTCTAGCTACCTAAATCACAATGGGGTGATGTTTAGAGTCGATGGTCTTGGCGGAGATGACCTACTAGATGGGCTAAAGACAGTCAAAGTTTTTACTTGCGCCAGATGCGAGAATCCAAAAGAGTTTGACTCAGAGGTAGCAACTTCACATGGATTGTACTTGACTGAATTAAAAGATAATGTCTTGTGGCACGTATGCTATGACTGCGTGATGTTACAAACAGAAATAGAAAGTATTGAACTTGACTCTACGGAAGAGGGCTAAGCGTTTAGCTGAACCTTATATCGCACAATATGGGCGCTCTCCTGCATGGGTTAAAGGCGCAACTTTAGTTTTGATTGGGCTAATTCTTTTGCCAGATCCTTTTGATTGGATTCCTGGAATCGCCTTCCTTGATGAGCTTATGTACGCTACTATATTGCTAAGACTTTTACACAGATATGGTGCACTGCCAGATGAAGATCGTAAAAGCGCTAAAGATTTAGTGACTGAGCTACTAAAGAAAGACAAGGTTAATTAGCATGGATATCGAAGAATTCAAAGAGGCAGCTAAGCCATTCTACGCCGAGACCTTTCAGGTTTTGGTGAAGAAGCAGTCAGACTATGGCCCAAAAAACATTAGCCAGTCTCCTGGTGGACCTTTGAATGGTCTTCGTGTTCGTATGCATGACAAGCTTTCCCGCATTAATCACTTGATTGACAACGGTGCAACCCCTGAAAACGAGAGTTTGCGAGACTCTTTCCTGGATCTTGCGAACTATAGCACTATTGCAATGATGGTGTTGGACGGCAAATGGCCGGAGAAGTAGAGAAATCTGACGAAGACCTACGTCAAGAAGGCCGCGAAGAGGTCTTAGAGTGGCTTAGACAGCGTGAAATTGTGAACTATAGCACAAGGGACAGAAAATATTTTATCTGGAATAGGCACTCTGAAGTCTTATTAGTTCTCCCTTGGGAGCCTAAAGATCTCAAATAACTAGTTTTATGCTTTGATAAACTAATTAAAAGTTCTAATCAAAGGCTAGATATGACAAATCACCCACCTATGTTTGCTCAGCAGGCGGAAGAACAAAGCAAATGGAATGACGGCTTTAAGGCTGGAATTGCTGAAGTTGTCCACGAGATGGAGTCGGCTGTAAGCAAGACTGAAGATTTAGAGGGACCTACAAAGCAGTGGGTTGCCGATTTTTCTGCCAAGCTAATTAAGAAATACTCTTAAAGGTCTCTGATGGGGACGCCGTTCTCTAGAGATGAAATCCCCGAGCTGGTGAATAGCTACGTGCACTTTGCCTCTCCCAAGTTCTGGGTAGATCCTGAGTGTATATCAGGCCGAGTTACATATGTTGACTCATCAAAAGCCCCTAAGGTTGTGTATGTGCAGCCATATGGAGTAGGATATTCTGTACGTGTTGATGTGACTTGCTACGATGTCACGGAAAAGATAGAGGAACATGAGC
>JACCEC010578096.1_pt1 | contig 15610 bp, 13 predicted proteins | sample 7450121 | NCBI WGS metagenome assembly JACCEC01 (sample SAMN15323455, study PRJNA562643) | freshwater metagenome | isolation source: river surface water | place: USA:Blue River Watershed | collected 2017-08-18 | reverse complement strand
ATGGTTTCTTCCTTCAGCGCCTTGACGACCGCCGGCGCTTCCTTGTCGGCCACGACATGGCGCCTGTGATCCTCGACCCAGCCGCGCTGACCGCGCACCTCGGCCCAGCCACGCAGGTCGGCAATGCGGTGGTTCGAGAGATCGATCCGGATCAGCTTGTCATTGCCGGCCACCAGCAGGCCATGGATGAGCTTCGTCCGCGCACCATGATCTTTGTCGAGCGTGTCCCAGCGATGGGACAGGTCGACCACCACCTTGTCATGCCCGACGATCTGGAGCGCGAGACGCTGCCTGAGCGAACGGCCATGGTCGAACACAGGTCTCGGGGCAGCAGACGTGCTGCGCACGCTGGACGACTCCAAGCCCGACAGGGGCACCCCTTCTTCCAGGCGGAACGAATGACGGCGCCCGCGACGCTCCGAGTGCGCACGCAGCACGATCGTTCGTTCTTCCATGTCGTCCTTGCGCGCCAGTTCATCACTGTGCCTCACGGTCGTCGCCGTCGATCCCAGGTCCCACTCGTCCCGGGCCGCCGACTGCGAGGGAAGGCGCTCCTGCATGCTGGCGCGCTGCGGCTTCTTGCCCTGCTTGCGGACGTCTTTGGCACCGCCGTCCGGGACGGAGCCCGAAGCGCTTGAAGCCCTTGAGAAGTTTGAGACGCTTGAAACGCCGGCTTCACTCGCATCGCGGGTGTAAACGGGAGCATCCATCGACCGGCGGCCGGTGCGCTTTTGATGGTCGCCCATGGCAACCACTCCTTTCGGCTCAATGTGAATGTGGAAAGCGGGGAAATCGCTCCGGGATCCCGGACCGGCCCGAGCAAACAGCGCCGTATGTAGCGAATGCTTCGCGCCAAGTTCCGGCGCTTGGGCGGATGCCGCCCGCTTATAATGTCGGGTTTGGAATATCTCTCTGGAATCCCGCCAAATCATGGAACTAGCCAAGGCCTTCGAACCGTCTGCGATTGAACAAACCTGGCGCAATGCGTGGGAACAGCGCGGCTATTACACCGCCACGCTCGACGCCGGCAAGCCTGCGTTCTCCATCCAGCTGCCACCGCCGAATGTGACGGGCACGCTGCACATGGGCCATGCGTTCAACCAGACCATCATGGACGGCCTGACCCGCTACTACCGGATGCGCGGCCATAACACCGCATGGATTCCGGGCACCGACCACGCCGGCATCGCGACTCAGATCGTGGTCGAGCGCCAGCTGGATGCACAAAAGATTTCGCGCCACGATCTCGGCCGCGAAAAATTCCTCGACAAAGTCTGGGAGTGGAAGCAGCACTCCGGCTCGACCATTACCGGCCAGATGCGCCGCATGGGTGCATCGACCGACTGGAGCCGCGAATACTTCACGATGGACCCGAAGATGTCGAAGGCTGTCACCGAAGTCTTCGTGCGCCTGTACGAGCAGGGCCTGATCTATCGCGGCAAGCGCCTCGTGAACTGGGACCCGGTGCTGGGCACCGCGGTGTCGGACCTGGAAGTGGTGTCGGAAGAAGAAGACGGCAGCATGTGGCACATCCACTATCCGCTGGCCGATGGCAGCGGCCGCCTGACCGTGGCCACCACCCGTCCCGAGACCCTGCTGGGCGACGTGGCGGTGGCGGTGGATCCGACCGACGAGCGCTACGCCCACCTGGTCGGCAAGATGCTGAAGCTGCCGCTGACGGACCGCGAGATCCCGGTCATCGCTGACAGCTATGTCGATAAGGAATTCGGCACCGGCTGCGTAAAGATCACGCCGGCGCACGACTTCAATGACTATGCGGTCGGCCAGCGCCACAACATGCCGCAGATCTCGATCTTCACGCTGGATGCGAAGATCAATGACAACGCGCCCGAGCAGTATCGCGGCATGGATCGCTTCGCCGCACGCAAACAGATCGTTGCCGACCTCGACGCGCAGGGCCTGCTGGAATCGGTCAAGCCGCACAAGCTGATGGTGCCGCGCGGCGACCGTACCGGCATCGTCATCGAGCCGATGCTGACCGACCAGTGGTTCGTCGCGATGAGCAAGCCGGCACCCGAAGGCACGCACTTCCCTGGCAAGTCGATCGCCGAAGTCGCGCTCGACAAGGTCGCGACGGGCGAGATCAAGTTCGTGCCGGAGAACTGGACCACCACCTACAACCAGTGGCTCAACAACATCCAGGACTGGTGCATCTCGCGCCAGCTGTGGTGGGGTCACCAGATCCCGGCCTGGTATGGCGCTGACGGCCACCTCTATGTCGCCCGCAACGAAGAAGAAGCGAAAGCACAGGCCAAGGCCGCCGGACACAGTACGGACCTGCAGCGCGACGAGGACGTGCTCGACACCTGGTTCTCGTCGGCGCTGGTGCCGTTCTCGTCGCTGGGCTGGCCGGAGGAGACACCGGAACTGAAGATGTTCCTGCCGTCGTCGGTGCTCGTGACCGGTTTCGACATCATCTTCTTCTGGGTCGCCCGTATGGTGATGATGACCTCTCACTTCACCGGCAAGGTGCCGTTCGAGACCGTCTATGTGCACGGTCTGGTGCGCGATGCGCAGGGCCAGAAGATGTCCAAGTCCAAGGGCAATACGCTGGACCCGATCGACCTGATTGACGGCATCGATCTCGATGCGCTTGTGGCCAAGCGTACCGCCGGCCTGATGAACCCGAAGCAGGCCGACAGCATCGCCAAGGCCACGAAGAAGGAATTTGCCGACGGTATCGCAGCCTACGGCACCGATGCATTGCGCTTCACGATGGCCAGCTATGCTTCTCTGGGCCGCAACATCAACTTTGACCTCAGTCGCTGCGAGGGCTACCGCAATTTCTGCAACAAGCTGTGGAATGCGACCCGCTTCGTGCTGATGAATACCGAAGGCAAGGACTGCGGCCTCGACGAGCATGGCGCCGAAGCCTGCGCGACCGGCAGCTATCTGGACTTCTCGCAGGCAGACCGCTGGATCGTGTCGCTGCTGCAGCTTACCGAAGCCGAAGTCGAGAAAGGCTTTGCCGAGTACCGCTTCGACAACATCGCATCAGCGATCTACAAGTTCATCTGGGACGAGTACTGCGACTGGTACCTCGAAGTCGCGAAAGTGCAGATCCAGAACGGCACCGAGCAGCAGCAGCGCGCTACCCGCCGCACACTGCTGCGCGTGCTGGAAACGGTGCTGCGACTGGCACACCCGATCATCCCCTTCATCACCGAAGAGCTGTGGCAGACCGTCGCGCCGCTGTCGGGCCGCAAGCTCGACCCGGCCGGCGATTCGATCATGCGCCAGGCCTATCCGGAACCGAACCTGAAGAAGATCGATGAGAAGGCCGAAGGCTGGATGGATGAGCTGAAGGCGCTGACCGATGGCTGCCGTAACCTGCGCGGCGAGATGCAGCTGTCGCCGGCGCAGAAGGTGCCGCTGATCGTCGAAGGCAGCGACCATGCGCGCCTGCAAGGCTTTGCGCCTTACCTGCAATCGTTGGCCAAGCTGTCCGAAGTGCAGGTCGTCGATGCCCTGCCGGAATCGCCGGCACCGGTCACGGTGGTGGGCAGCACGCGCCTGATGCTGAAGGTCGAGGTCGATGTCGCTGCCGAGCGCGAGCGCCTCGGCAAGGAAGCCGCCCGACTCGAAGGCGAGATCGCGAAGGCGAATGCCAAGCTGTCCAACGAAAGCTTCGTTGCGCGTGCGCCGGCACAGGTGGTCGCGCAAGAGCGCGAGCGCATCGCGAACTTCAGCACAACGCTTGAGAAGATCCGGGAACAGCTGGCCAAGCTGAAGTAAGATTTGCCGGCATGGCCGCCGCACTTCCGGCGGGCATGCCGGTGCACGCGCACGCGGCACCGGTCAAACATAACAATGACGATGACCGGAGGAGACCCATGTTCCGTAAACTGCTCGGCGGCCTGCTGCTGGCCTGCCTGACCCTGATTGCCTGCACCGGCGCAGCGAGCGCCAATGAAGCCACGCCGGTCGGCCTGTGGCGCACGATCGATGACAAGACGGGCAAGGAAAAATCGCTGGTGCGCATCACCGAGGTCAACGGCGAGCTGCGCGGCACGATAGAGAAGCTGATCCGCGAACCCAATGAAGAGCAGAACCCGATGTGCGACAAGTGCAGCGGCGACCGGAAGGGCAAGCCGGTGCTGGGCATGATGATCCTCTCCGGCCTCAAACGCGACGGCAAGGACTGGACGGGTGGCGAGATCCTCGACCCGAACAATGGCAAGACCTACAAGTGCAAGATGGCGGTCGACGATGCCGGCAAGAAGCTGAACGTACGTGGCTTCATTGGCGTGGCGCTGCTGGGGCGCACGCAGGTCTGGCTGCGCGAAGAGTAAGCGACGCCAGAAAAAGACACTGGACCCCGGCCTGCGCCGGGGTGACACAGCGGGAGACTATCCCGTCATCCCGGCGCAGGCCGGGATCCAGCGTCGTCAGTCAGTCGCGCCCGCGGCCGTGTCCCACAAGTCGCCCGTCGGGCTGGTGCGCGGCGCGGCGACGCCAAAGTGCCGATACGCCAGCGGCGTCGCGATGCGGCCGCGCGGCGTGCGCTGCAGATAGCCTTGCTGGATCAGGTAGGGCTCGAGCACGTCCTCGATGGTGTCGCGCTCTTCACCGATGGCGGCCGCCAGGTTGTCGAGGCCGACCGGTCCGCCGCTGAACTTGAACAGTACCGCTTCCAGCAGCTTGCGGTCCATCAGGTCGAAACCGACCGGATCGACATCCAGCATCTTCAGCGCCGCATCGGCGAGATCTTTCGTGATCCGGCCGTTGCCTTTCACTTCCGCATAGTCGCGCACCCGGCGCAGCAGGCGGTTCGCGATACGCGGCGTGCCGCGGCTGCGGCGCGCGATCTCCAGCGCGCCATCATCGACGATGGGGGCATTGAGCAGCGCTGCGCTGCGGGTGACGATGCGCGCCAATTCTTCCGGCGTATAAAACTCGAGGCGGGCCACGATGCCGAAGCGGTCCCGCAGCGGATTGGTCAGCATGCCGGCGCGCGTGGTCGCGCCCACCAGCGTGAACGGTTGCAGGTCGAGCCGCACCGAACGCGCGGCCGGACCTTCGCCGATCATGATATCGATCTGGTAATCCTCGAGCGCCGGGTACAGGATTTCCTCGACCACCGGCGACAGGCGGTGGATCTCGTCGATGAACAGCACATCATTGGCTTCGAGGTTGGTCAGCAGCGCCGCCAGGTCGCCGGCGCGCTCGAGCACCGGGCCCGAGGTCTGGCGTAAATTGACGCCCATCTCGCGCGCGATGATGTGCGCCAGCGTGGTCTTGCCCAGACCGGGCGGGCCGAACAGCAAGGTGTGGTCGAGGGCCTCGCCGCGCTTGCGAGCGGCGGCGATGAAGATTTCCAGCTGGCCGCGGGCTTTTTCCTGGCCGATGTATTCATCGAGCTTGTGCGGCCGCAGCGCGCGCTCGATCGCTTCTTCATTGGGCGATGCGGGCGTGGCCGCAATGATGCGCTGCTCGCGGAAATCGTCGGTCTGGATGCTCATGGCGGCATTTTATCCTGCACGGGCAGGGATGGCCGACTGTGTCGCGCGCATGCGCAGGCTACGCACACTAATGCCGCCCGATGGGGCCGCGTGGGAGCGGCGGTAAGGCGTTGGAAGCGGTGACTATCGGAAAATCAGGACTTGGACAGCGCCTTCAGCGCATGGCGGATGCCATCGGACACGGAGCTGCCGGCCGGTACCTGCTTGATCGCCAGCGCCGCTTCCTTGTCCGAATAACCGAGCGCCAGCAGCGCATTGAGCACGTCAGTGTTGCTGTCATGCGCAACACCGGGCGCACTGCCGAGATCGGCGCCGAGCTTGCCCTTGAGCTCAAGCAGCAGGCGCTCCGCTGTTTTTTTGCCGATGCCCGGCACCTTGGTCAGGCGGCCGGCTTCCTGCAAGGTGACGGCTTGCGCAAGGTCGTTGACCGACATGCCGGACAGGATACCCAGTGCAGTGCGCGCACCAACGCCGCTGATCTTGATCAGCTGCCGAAACAGCTCGCGTTCCTGATCCGTGCCAAAACCGTACAGCAGCTGCGCATCTTCGCGCACCACCATGTGCGTGAGCAGCGTGACCTTGTCGCCGGTATGCGGCAGGTTGTAGAACGTGCTCATCGGCACGCTGACTTCATAGCCGACGCCATTGCAATCGACCAGCAGTTGCGCGGGATTCTTGTCAAACAGGATGCCAGACAGGCGGCCAATCATGGGGATTCCGGATTAGTGGGAAAGTGCGGGGATGATACCGTAGCAAATCCTTGGTTGCGTATCGGGGCTGCGTATCGGTGGGACTCACCGTCTGCTGCGGTCTTCCATGGTTTCGCTTGCAAGCGAATCCGCTTCGGCAGCCGGCTCACATGTGAGCCGAAACCCCTGCCTTACCCAATCAAACGCCCACCACGCAATCGCAGCCCGCGCCGCGCAAGCTCGGGCGCCAGTCCCCCAAGTGTAGCCAGCGCTGCGCCGCTGTGCGCATGGCAGATCGCCACGCCCAGCGCATCGGCCGCATCAGTGCCGGGCATGCCCTCGAGCTTCAGCAGATGCTGCACCATCGCCTGTACCTGCGACTTCTGCGCCCGGCCCTGCCCGACCACAGCTTTTTTGACTTGTAACGCGGTGTACTCGGCCACCGGCAAGCTGGCGCTGACCAAGCCGCAAATTGCCGCACCGCGCGCCTGACCCAGCAGCAGCGTCGATTGCGGGTTCACGTTGGAAAAGACGATCTCGATCGCCGAGCAATCAGGTTGGTAAGTCCGCGCGACTTCGCCTACGCCATCAAGGATGACTTTCAGCCGGGATGGCAGGTCGCCGTCGGGTATCCGTATCGTGCCCGAGGCGACATAGTGCAGGCGATTGCCCTCCTTTTGGATCACGCCAAAACCGGTGATCCGCAAGCCGGGGTCGATGCCGAGGATTTTCATGCGCGCATTATGACAGCAGCGCAAACGAATCCGGCAGCATCAGCCAGCGATTGCCGGCCCAAAAACAAACAGGGCGACCCGAAGGTCGCCCTGTGCTTTGAATCTCGACTGCTTAGTGCCGGAAATGACGGGTGCCGGTCAACGCCATCACGATGCCATGCTCGTCGGCCGCGTCGATCACTTCCTGGTCACGCATCGAGCCGCCCGGCTGGATGACGGCCGTCGCACCGGCTGCAACGACGACATCGAGACCATCGCGGAACGGGAAGAAGGCATCCGATGCCACGGCCGAACCCGCGAGCTGGAGGCCAGCGTTCTGCGCCTTGATCGATGCGATACGCGCGGAATCAACACGACTCATCTGGCCGGCGCCGACGCCCAGTGTCATGCCATTGCCGCAGAAGACGATGGCATTCGATTTCACGAACTTGGCGACACGCCAGGCGAACATCATGTCCTGCAGTTCTTTCGGCGTCGGCTGCTTCTTGCTGACGATCTTGATGTCGTCCACGCCGACATTGCGCGCATCCGAAGACTGCACCAGCAGGCCGCCGCCGACGCGCTTGAAGTCAAAGGCATTCAGCCCGCGAGCCAGCGGGATTTCGAGCAGGCGCACGTTCTGTTTGGATTCGAACACCTTGCGCGCTTCTGCAGTGAAGGCAGTGGCAATCAGCACTTCCACGAACTGCTTGGACACGGCCTCGGCAGCTGCGCCATCGAGTTCGCCGTTGAAGGCGATGATGCCGCCGAAGGCAGACGTCGGATCCGTCTGGAAGGCTTTCGTATAGGCTTCCAGCGCGTTCGCGCCGACCGCCACGCCACAAGGATTGGCGTGCTTGATGATCACGCAGGCAGCGCCATCGAAGGTCTTCACGCACTCCCATGCCGCATCGGCATCGGCGATGTTGTTGTACGAGAGCTCCTTTCCCTGCAGCTGGCGATAGTTGGCCAGCGCGCCATCGACAGCGGCGACATCCCGATAGAACGCAGCCGACTGGTGCGGGTTCTCGCCATAGCGCATGTCCTGCACCTTGGCGTATTGCAGGTTCAGCGTCTGCGGATATGCCGAGCGGGTCGCATGCTGGCGATCATCGCCGAGCGAGCTGAAATAGTTAGTGATCGCGCCATCGTATTGCGCAGTATGGGCAAAAACTTTCTTGGCCAGTGCGAAGCGGGTCTCGTAGGACACGTCGCCATTCTTTGCGCGCAGCTCGTCGAGCACGCACACGTAGTCGGCCGGGTCGCAGATGACGACCACGTCCTTGTGGTTCTTGGCCGACGAACGCAGCATGGCCGGGCCGCCGATGTCGATGTTCTCGATCGCATCTTCCAGCGAGCACTGGTCTTTCGCGATGGTCTGCTGGAACGGGTACAGGTTGACGACGACCATGTCGATGGTCGGGATCTCATGCTGGCCCAGCGCCGCCATGTGCTCCGGGAAGTCGCGACGCGCGAGGATGCCGCCATGCACTTTCGGGTGCAGGGTCTTCACGCGGCCGTCGAGCATTTCCGGGAAGCCGGTGTAATCGGCTACTTCAGTCACGGCCAAACCGTTGTCGGCCAGCAGTTTCGCGGTGCCGCCGGTGGACAGCAGCTTCACATTCATGGCCGCGAGGGCGCGGGCAAACTCGAGCACGCCCGTCTTGTCGGAGACTGAAATCAGTGCTTGTTTAATCATGGCTAGGTAAAAATGAAAGGAGTGTTTGGTCGGGTGCCGGCTTGGTGATCAAGCCGGCACTCAGAGCAGGCCGTGTTGTTGCAGCTTCTTGCGCAGGGTATTGCGATTGATGCCCAGCATCTCTGCTGCATGGGACTGGTTGCCGGCGGCGCGCGCCATCACGGCTTCGAGCACCGGCTTCTCGACGGTGAAGACCACCATGTCGTACACATTCGTCGGTTCCTGCTCCCCCAGGTCGCGAAAGTATTTTTCAAGACTTTTGCGTACCACGTCCTGGATGTTGTCTTTGCTCATTGAAAATCTTCGGGGGAAATATTGCGGGATTACGCCGCCAGCAAGTGCGCGGCGGGCGCATATTGTAACCGGTCGCCGTAGGCCAATTGCGATTCGAAAAAGGCATCGACAGCGGCGAGTTGCGTCGCGCAATCGTCGAGGCAGTTCATCTGCTGCCGGAAGTCTTCGCCACCTGCAAGATCACGCACATACCATCCGATGTGCTTACGCGCAGTACGCACACCAAGGTAGTCACCATAGAACGCATAGTGCGCGCGCAGGTGCTGATCCATCAACGCTCGGACTTCGCTGACCAGCGGCGATGGCAGCACGGTTCCGGTGCGCAGGTAATGATCGATTTCGCGGAAGATCCACGGACGGCCTTGTGCAGCACGGCCGATCATGACGGCATCGGCGCCGGTCTTCTGCAGCACATACTTCGCTTTCTGCGGACTGTCGATATCGCCATTCGCGACCACGGGAATCTTCGCCTGCGCCTTGACCGCAGCGATGGTGTCGTATTCGGCTTCGCCCTTGTAGCCATCGGCACGCGTGCGCCCGTGCAGGGTCAGCATGGCGATACCGGCCTCTTCGGCGATGCGCGCAATGGTCAGTGCATTCTTGTTGTCACGGTCCCAGCCGGTGCGAAATTTCAAGGTCACCGGCACATCGACAGCATTGACAACGGCCTGCACGAGGGACGCCACCAGCGGTTCATCGCGCAGTAGCGCCGAGCCGCACCAATTATTGCAGACCTTCTTCACCGGGCAACCCATGTTGATGTCGATGATCTGCGCACCGCGCGCGACATTGAAGCGCGCTGCCTCGGCCAGCAGATGCGGATCGGCACCGGCGATCTGCACCGCCTTGGGCTCCATCTCGCCTTCGTGGTTGATGCGGCGCGCCGTCTTCTCGCTGGCCCACACGCGCGGATTGGACGCGGCCATTTCCGACACCGCATACCCGGCACCCAGTTCCTTGCACAGCTGCCGGAACGGGCGGTCGGTCACGCCTGCCATCGGCGCGACGAACACATTATTGCGAAGTTGATAGGGGCCGAGCTGCATGGCGATCGCGGTGCGGAACGCACCGGTGAAACGACGAAAGGGTGCGTATTGTATACGCTTTGCTGCCTAAATTTTCATCAGGCCGCGCAGGAAAGTCGGGATATTTTTGCGGCGCTCAGGCCGCCGGATGGGATCGGTCGATCTCGTCGAGGCCAGCCGCTTCCAGGTGGCTGGCGTCGGACCATTGCAGCACACGGAAGCGCTGGCCATCCCATTGCAAGCGGTTAATCGCTGCATTCACGATGCCGAAATTGCGCTCGGCCTCGATGCGCATGCCGGTCGCTTCTCGGTACAAGCAATCGAGCACACCACCATGCGTGACGATGACAAGCTTGCCGGCGGGGTGAGCACTAACGATGTCAGTCACGGCCTTCACCGCGCGGTCGTGGAATTCCTGCTGGGTCTCGGCTTCGCGCTCGCCGGCCGGGAAACGCGCATGCAGCTCGCGAGCGCGCCAGGCGGCAAAGGCCTCCGGGTAGCGCTGGCTGATCTCGTCATACAGCAAGCCCTCGAACGCACCATAACAACGCTCCCGCAAGGCTTCTAGCAAGATCACCGGCATCTGGTGGGCGTCGGCAACGGGTTGTGCGGTGGTACGTGCGCGCCCCAGATCGCTTGAATAAATGGCGTCTGGTCGTTCGGATGCGAGCGCCTGTCCGAGCGCCTGCGCTTGCCGGAGGCCAGCATCGCTGAGGGGAATATCGATATGACCCTGCATCCTGCGCTCGCGGTTCCAGGCAGTCTCGCCATGTCGGATCAGCAGCAGCTCGATCATGTGGATTCCTGCGACGCAGCAGATGCAGTATTTGCTTTGGATGCCAAGGCTGCGGCATTTGCAGCCTGCGGTGCAGGCGCGACTTGCAGCCAGAACGTGACGGGGCCGTCATTGACCAGCGCTACTTTCATGTCTGCGCCGAACTGGCCGGTTTCGACCACCGGATGCGCGGCTCGCGCGCGCTCGACGGTGTAATCGAAGAGTTCACGCGCCAGTGCCGGCGCTGCGGCCGGCGTGAACGAAGGACGGGTGCCTGAGCGCGTATCTGCCGCCAGCGTGAACTGCGGCACCAGCAGCACACCGCCGCCGACTTGCGCCACGTTCAGGTTCATCTTGCCGTCACCATCGTAGAACACACGATACGACAGCAGCTTGGCCAGCAGCGCATCGACCTCCTTGCGCGTATCGCCGCGCTCGGCACACACCAGCACCATCAGGCCAGGGCCGATCTTGCCCACGCACTCGCCATCGACAGTGACGCTGGCTTGCGAAACTCGCTGCAACAAGCCAATCATGACAGTCCGATCGGGATGCGCTGTCGTGCGTAGATCACGACAGCGTGACGCGTGCGAACTTGCGCTTGCCGACCTGAACGACGAAGCTACCTGCCTCGACCTTCAGGCCCTTGTCGCTGACGGTCGCGCCATCGATGCGCACGCCGCCTTGCTCGACCATGCGCAAGGCTTCGGACGACGATGCGCACAGGTTGGTTTGCTTGAGCAGCTGGCCGATGCCGAGCGGCGCGCCGGACAGCGCGACTTCCGGCACGTCATCCGGAATGCCGCCGCGGGCACGGTTGTTGAAGTCAGCCAGCGCATCCTCGGCCGCCTGGCGCGAATGGAAACGCTCGACGATTTCCTGCGCGAGCAGCACCTTGATGTCGCGCGGGTTGCGGCCGCCTTCGACCTCGGTCTTGAATTGCGCAATCTCGGCCAGCGAGCGGAAGGACAGCAATTCGTACCAGCGCCACATCGCGACGTCGGAAATGCTCATCACCTTCGCAAACATGGTGTTGCCCGGCTCGGTGATGCCGACATAGTTGTTCTTGGACTTCGACATCTTCTCGACGCCATCCAGGCCTTCGAGCAACGGCATGGTCAGGATGCACTGCTGCGACTGGCCGTAGTCCTTTTGCAATTCGCGACCGACCAGCAGGTTGAATTTCTGGTCAGTGCCGCCGATCTCGAGGTCGGATTGCAGCGCGACCGAGTCATAACCCTGCATCAGCGGATACAGCAGTTCGTGCACGGAAATCGGGGTGCCGGCCTTGAAGCGCTTGGTGAAATCCTCGCGCTCGAGGATACGTGCCACGGTGTAGCGGGCCGACAGCTGGATCATGCCGCGCGCGCCGAGCGGATCGCACCACTCGGAGTTGTAACGTATCTCGGTCCTGGCCGGGTCGAGCACCAGACTGGCCTGCGCGAAATAAGTCTTCGCGTTTTGCTCGATCTGTTCGCGGGTCAGCGGCGGGCGGGTCACGTTACGGCCCGAGGGGTCGCCGATCATCGACGTGAAATCACCGATCAGGAAGATCACGGTGTGGCCCAGATCTTGCAGCTGACGCATCTTGTTGAGCACCACGGTATGGCCCAGATGCAAATCGGGAGCCGTAGGGTCGAGGCCCAGCTTGATGCGCAAAGGCTTGCCGTTTTTCTCGGAAAGCGCCAGTTTCTGCGCGAATTCGGCCTCGATCAGCAGTTCTTCGGCGCCGCGCTTGGCAATGGCCAGTTGCTCTTTGACCGCATCGGAAAGGGGCAGGAGGGGCTGACTTGCACCAGCCTGGGCCGCGCCCGGCGCAGCGGTGGAAAGCTTGGAATTGGCGTCCATAAGTACTTGTATCTGCTCAAAAAAAGGCGTTTCGCATTTGCTATAATGCGCGCTTTGTTTGTCGAGTTTCCGGACGGCTAGCGTTGCCGCAGGTTCCGCCGAAAAACCCCAAATTTTATCTGATTGCATGAGTCTGAGAGCCAAATTACTGGAAGCCGTCGCCGCCCTGTGGCCGGCACTGCGCGCTTCCCGCAAGACTCGCGTGTTCTCGGGCATGGCCGCCGGCCTGTCGCTGGTGGCCTTCGGTGCTGCCGGCGTGGCACCATTGGCGCCGGATGCCTCTGACCTGCCGGTGAAGCTGGTGGTCGAAGAACTCGCGCTGCCCGACCTCGCAACCCAAGTCGACGCGCTGCGTCCCGGCGACCGCTATGTGACCGAAGAGCGCGTGCGCCCCGGTGACAGCCTCGCTGCATTGCTCGACCGCCTCGGCGTGCGCGATGCGCAAGCGGCTGGCTTCATCCGCAGCGATGCAGCAGCGCGCGCATTGCTGAACCTGCGCCCGGGCCGCCGTGTGCAAGCCACCGTTGATGCCGACGGACGCCTGTTGTCAGCCTCGACCCTGCTCGACAGCAAGGATGACGCCAGGCGCTTGCTGATCGAGCGCCAGCCTGAAGGCTTCGCTGCGCGCGAAGTGCAAGCCGCGATCGACACGCGCATGGAAATGCGCTCCGGCGAAATCCGTTCGTCGCTGTTCGCGGCAACCGATGCGGCGCAGGTACCGGATGCGGTGGCGATGCAGCTGGTCGAAATTTTTTCGTCGGACATCGACTTCGCTTCCGACCTGCGCAAAGGTGACCGCTTCCAGGTCGTCTATGAAACCCAATGGCAGGACGGCGAACCGGTACGCACCGGCCGCGTGCTGGCGGCGTCGTTCGAGAATGACGGCAAAACCCATTCGGCTGTCTGGTACGGCAAGCCCGGCAGCAACGACGGCGCGTATTACGACCTCGACGGTCATTCGCTGAAGAAGGCCTTCCTGAAGTCGCCGCTGGAGTTCTCGCGCGTGACCTCGGGCTTTGCGATGCGTGTACACCCGGTCTCGGGGCAGTGGAAGCAACACAAGGGCATCGATTTCGCAGCCGCCATCGGCACACCGATCCGCGCTACCGGCGACGGCATCATCGATTTCGCTGGCGTGCAGGGCGGCTACGGCAATGTGGTCGTAGTCAACCATGGCCCGGTCTATTCGACGGCCTACGCACACATGAGCCGTATCGCCGTCAAACGTGGCGCGAAAGTATCTCAAGGCCAGGTGATCGGCTATGTCGGCACCACCGGTTGGTCGACCGGCCCGCACTTGCACTACGAATTCCGCGTCAACAATGATGCGCGCGACCCGAACTCCATCGTCGTACCGCATGCACCGGCGCTGGTCGGCAGCGAGCTGCAGCAATTCCGCAGCGTTGCCAGCGACATGCGCCATCGCTTCGCGCTGCTGTCGCCGTCTTCCCTGCAAGTCGCATCGCGCTGATCCTCTCGTTGATCCTCTCATCGCCGGGTTACGTTAAGATCCGGCGATGCCTTCTTCCCCGCTCTATATCGGACTGATGTCCGGCACCAGCCTTGATGGTGTCGACGGCGTGCTCACGCCTTTCGATGCCGAACCTGTCGCCGCCCACATTCCCTTCCCTGACGACCTGAAAAGCGAACTGCTGTCGCTGCAGGCACCGTCCGACAATGAAATTCATCGCGAGGCGCTGGCCACAAATCGCATCGCAACACTGTATGCGGACTGCGTACACCAGCTGCTGGACAAGGCTGGCCTGAAGCCGGCGGACATCACCGCCATTGGCGCACACGGGCAGACCATACGGCACCAGCCTGCGCTGGGCTACACGCGCCAGATCATCAATCCGGCGCTACTGGCCGAACTGACAGGCATCGACGTGATCGCCGATTTCCGCAGCCGCGACATCGCGGCGGGCGGACAGGGTGCGCCGCTGGTACCGGCCTTCCATCATGCCGTGTTCGGCAGCGACAAGGCCGTGCGCGTCGTCGCCAATATCGGCGGTATCAGCAATATCAGCATCTTGCGCCAGGACGGCAGCGTCAGCGGCTATGACACCGGCCCGGGCAACCTGCTGATGGATGGATGGATACATAAACACCAGGGACTGGCCTACGACGCAAATGGTGACTGGGCCAGGTCAGGCACGGTCATACCCGACTTGCTCGACCGGTTGCTGCAAGAGCCCTACCTCACACTGCCGGCACCAAAGAGCACGGGCCGCGACCTGTTCCATGCAGCGTGGCTGGCCACGCAACTGCAAGGATTCGAAGCCGCCGCGGCCGCGGATGTGCAAGCGACACTCACCGCCTACACGGCCCGCACCATCGCCGCAGGCGTGCTGCATGATGCGCCGGATGCCGAGGCGGTGTATGTGTGCGGCGGCGGCGCGCTGAATGGCCAACTGATGGCAGCACTGCAGGCGGCACTGCCGATGCCGGTGCTGAATACGGATGAATTGGGCATCGCCCCGATGCATGTCGAAGCGATTGCTTTTGCGTGGCTGGCGATGCGCTTCTGTCGTCGCTTGCCGGGCAACCTACCCGCCGTGACTGGCGCAGCAGGATCGCGCGTGTTGGGAGCGCTCTACCCGGCTTGAAGCAACGGCTAGCCTTGCCGTAAATACGCAGGGGGATACAGCGCGAGAGGCTGCGATTGGAATGTGATTCAAGGTCAATCGAAGGGCAATAAACGAGCAACAAAAAAGCGCGGAAGGTTCCGCGCTTTTTCTTTGCCAGCCCTTGGCTGACGGATGCGTTGCCTACTCGATCAGGCAGAGAATGACGAACCGCAGCCGCAGGTAGTGGTGGCGTTCGGATTCTTGATCACGAACTGCGCGCCTTCAAGGTCGTCCTTGTAGTCGATCTCTGCGCCGACCAGGTACTGGTAGCTCATCGAATCGATCAGCAGCTGGACGCCGTTCTTGTCCATCGTGGTGTCGTCTTCGTTCACGATCTCGTCAAACGTGAAGCCGTACTGGAAGCCGGAGCAGCCGCCGCCCTGCACGAAGACGCGCAGTTTCAGGTCCGGGTTGCCCTCTTCATCGATCAGTTGCGCAACCTTGTTCGCGGCGCTGT
>JACCEC011646005.1_pt1 | contig 15617 bp, 29 predicted proteins | sample 7450121 | NCBI WGS metagenome assembly JACCEC01 (sample SAMN15323455, study PRJNA562643) | freshwater metagenome | isolation source: river surface water | place: USA:Blue River Watershed | collected 2017-08-18 | reverse complement strand
GAACCAACTCCTGAACCAACACCAGAGCCAACTCCTGAACCAACACCAGAGCCAACTCCTGAACCAACACCAGAGCCAACTCCTGAACCAACACCAGATCCAACTCCTGAACCTACACCAGATCCAACACCAGAGACAACTCCAGAACCTACACCTGAGCCAACACCAGAGACAACTCCAGAACCTACACCTGAGCCAACTCCTGAACCAGAGCCACCAACATTAGTAAATTCTGTGACTGTTCCTGCACCAGGACTTCCAGTTGTTGTTACTACCAAAGTAACTCATAAGGCATCTGAGAAGGATGGAGTTCAAAAGATTAGAAGAGATTTCGCAACTACAAGCCAAACTCCTCTATTGCAGCAAGATACTTATAGTGATGGAACTGTTATAAGTTCTTTACTTCTTTCTGTTGATACCAAGAATACTCATGATGTTCTTTCAGGACGTACTGACCAACATGAAGTTTTGGATAAGATTGGTGGTGGATTACAAAATCTCTTTATCTATGAACCAACTGAGCCAACTACAGACAGAGTAAGAGTATTCAGCAACAACTATTATGCTTGGTCTTCTGGTGATTATGGATACTATGGTAAGTCTCTGATTATTGGTGGTGGATTAGAAATTGATATCAAACCAACTTGGACTATTGGTGGACAGTATAATAATGTGAATATTGATTTAGATGGTGTTGATAGCACATCCAAACTTCTTAAGAACCATTATGGTTTCTTCAATATGTTCCGTGGAAATACAACATCACTCTTAACAAATGTTGGGTTCTCTCAGAACAAATATAATGTATCCAGAAATGTTCAGGGTATCTTTGGAAACGAAAGTTCAACACAAGGAAAAGAGTGGTTTGTTAATAACAGATTATTCTGGCATCTCAATAAGAACATCACTCCATTTGTTGGATACACCGTTGGTAATTATCAGAGAGATGGTTTTACTGAAACTGGTTCCATTCAGTCCAGAAGAACAGTAGATGCTATAAACAAAACTTCACATTCTGGTGAAATTGGTTTGAATATTTCACATCGTTTTGGTGGTAAGAAAAAAGACTTATTTGGTATGACTGTCGGTGGTGCTTATGATACTACTGGAATGATTGAGGCAAATGCTTCTGTTGATTATAAGGAAATGGTAGTTATTGAAGGAATTCATCAAATTAATGATGGTGTTTCTAATACAGTAGTGTCTGCAAAACTTAAATTTAAATTCTGAAATCCTAAATATTACAGACTTCATCACACGGACTGATGGATAATCAATCTAAAAAAAGGGAAACATGTATGAATAGCGTGATTCGTGTTGCCATTCTTGGATGGGCTGCTGCTCTACTTACCGCAAGTTATGCTGGTATGCTCTCCAAGATGGACCCAACTTTCATTGCGACTGTCTTTACTGCTTCTGCTGCTACTTTTGGTATCAATACTATGAAGAAAGGTGATGATGACGATGATAAAAAAACAGAACCTAAAAGAGAAGAGTTTGTAGAAACTCCTCCTCCACCTAGACCAGAACCAGTTTGGGAAGAAACAGTTCAAGAAAGAACTGAAGAACTTCCTTTAGTTTCTGATACTAATAACTCTTATTCTGAACCAACTTTAGAATCTCGTGTTGAGGCATTAGAATCTAAAGTTGATGTGGAATCAGAAGATGATGGATTTATTCCTCCAAGAAGAGGTGATTTGTGAACATTGACTAACAAATAAATAAATGATATTATGTTAACCCACCTCATAGGTGGGTTTTTTATTATGAGTCTTTGATGTGACATTTAGAGCCGTGGAGATTGCCCTCTGAGAAGAGGGTATACCCCTTTCTCTATACGGATGTAGAGTTCAATTAAAATTAATGCAATCTATCTTTACAGTAGCCATGCCCCTTCTGGCAACGGTTACAACCAGTACGGCATCACTGCCATTCGTCAACTACAAGATGCAAGGTCCACCTCAACCAGTGGAGCAAAAAGTGTCCCTTTTAGAAATTAAAAATTTGAAACTTGTAGATGAAGAGAAGACAGCAATCCGAGAGGTTGCACTACCTAAGCCAAAAGAAAAAAGGCTAATTTGTAAAGGGTGTTCAGAATATGAAAACCTTGCTCTGGAATTTTTCCAAGAACAAGGAATTAAAGACAGAAACGCCCTTGCTACCATCATGGGCAATATTAAGCAGGAATCTATGTTCGTGCCTAATATTTGCGAAGGTGGTAGCAGAGTCAGTTATCACTCCTGTGGGGGTGGTTATGGACTGATTCAATGGACATCTGCCAATCGTTATTATGGATTGGGTGATTTTGCTAAGAAGCATGGTGGTTCTCCATCATCACTTCACACGCAACTTCGTTATCTAACAAATGAGGTTCAATGGCAACGAATCGTAGATAGAATGAAAACACCTGGAAAATCTATCGATCGTTACATGAACTATGCGTATAGTTGGATTGGTTGGGGCATTCATGGTGCCCGTACATCTTATGCACATGAATATGCTAACCGACTGATCAAGGTAGAGGTTTGATACAATAGAATAAATACGGGGGAGTGCTGCAGACCTCCCCTATATGCCTCAATTTAATTTTCAATTTGGAAAAAAGAAACCAAATAAAAAAAATATAATTATTGTAAGTATTGTACTTAGTGCTGTTGTTACAACACTTTCTCAATGCACTGGTACATCACAGAAAAATATTTGGGATATTTTGGATGAGGTCCAGAGAAATTTTTTCCCTCAATCCATAATTAATGATATTTTTCTTCAAGATCAAGATATAATAAAAAGAAGAGTTGAAAGAGACGTAAATAAAGCAATCAAAGATTATGAAGACTTGACAAAGGACTCCGAACCACCTAGAGTACCTTTGCCAATTTTCACTGAAAAGGAACGGGACAACTCTTTATGTTACTCTGAAGAGTGTAAAAAACTTGGAGGAGAATTGAGATTGTGTTCTCCATGGATTACTGATTGTATTATTGAATCTAATGATTGAAAATGTAATTGCTGGACTAACTTGTGGTATTGCCACTTTTTATGGAATGGGAGATGGATTTCATGGACAAAAAACCGCTAACGGTGAACGGTTTGATGCTTATCGTTGGACTGCAGCTCATCCTTATTTGCCTATGGGTAGTAAAATACGGGTGACAAATCAAGACAATGGAAAGCAAGTAATCGTTAGGGTAAATGACCGTGGACCATATTCTCATTCGGATATTGATTTGAGTTATGCTGCTTTTTCTCATATTGAATCTGCAAATAAAGGTAATGCAACTGTTTGTTGGAGGGTAATAGGATGAATAAAAAACAAATTTTTGAAAGGGCAATTGCTTCTCTTACAGTTTTAAATACAATAATTGTGCTTAATCTTGTTGCTAATGTTGCTAAAATTGAGTATTCATTAAACGCTTTGGATTCTAATTTAACTGCTGCTTTACAATCATTAAGTGTAGATGTATGGAATCTTAAAACTGGTATTTCAAATAATGCAAAAATATATTCTGGAGAATTCGAATGAAACAGTTTCTTTTTCTTTTTTCTATTTTTATTGCTTCTCCAGTAATTGCTCAAAGTACTCCTGCCTTAGTTGAGAAGCATCTCTATCGTCCTTTTCGTTATGAAACTCCCTGCCTCTTAGAACAGGGCATTCAAACCTATCCCGATACCTGTGTGGTGGTTGAAACCCGAGAAAAAGGTGGAGCACTTCGCACTCGTAACATTTACTCTAACAAACATGGTCTTACTATTAAAGGTCGTTTTGACAAAGAGAAAGGTTATATGACTTGGGATAGTCATAATAAGTTTGAATATAAATGGGAATACAAAGTTGGTGGCAATCAAGAACTAGGTGCCTGGACTTATGTTATGCCAGGATTTTTAGTTCAAAATGTTTCTTGGGATTAATTTATTATGTTTGTTAAACCTTTTGTTTTTTATCCACTTTTGATTATTTCTGCTATTGCTGGATTTGCACTTGGTGGTAGTTTAAAATCTCCATCTGTTGTGAATGAAACACTAAAAATGTGTAATCAAAAACCAAATGAATGTAAGTTTAAATACGACATTTTGATGTATAATGAGACTGGTAGAGTTCCTTATCCAGAAAAAGTAGAAGAGCAACCAAAGGTACAAGAAAAGAAATAATTTAAATGGGTGCGATGCACCCATTTTTAATGTCTATATAGTTTGAATGAATGGGAAATTCATGAAAAAACTTTTAACAACATTTGGGTTGTCATTGTTTTTAGCATCACCAGTATTTGCTAATTCACTAGAACCTAAACAACCTACAGTAAGACCATATAGTGTTGAGGCAATGGGTTGTATGATTCTTTTGGAATGTACCGAGGGTATAGAAAAACTTTCAGTAGATTCTGAATTTTTAAAAAACTCTGGTTTTGACCCATTTAGAGAAGAAATTGTAAGAATTATAACTGCTCTTAATAAACTTGAAATTCCTGTTTATGTTGCACCAGAGAGGTATTTTACTCCAAGAACAGTAGGATTATATAAACCAAATTATAACCGTTTCTTTATAAACGAAAATCTTGTAAGAGACGAAAGAGAATTTTTAGGAACACTTCGTCATGAAGGTTGGCATGTTGTTCAAGATGCAATGGGTGGAGGACTACAAACTTCATTTATGGCACAAGTGCATCAGGATAGTGAGATACCTGCTTGGTTGATGAAGATGACTAAACTTACTTATGAATCAATGATGCAAAGTCGTGCTGTTCCTTGGGAAGCAGATGCTAATTGGGCGGAGGAGCAATCCAATCAAACTGCCAAATACCTAGAAATGGCAGCACAAGGACCATTGTGGGAACAGGTGGAACCAACTCCAATGACTAAAGATTGGTTAATAGGATGTGGATTTATGAAACCAAAAGATGGATTATATCCTTACTATCCAAACAAAAAAGTACAGTATTGTACTGAAGGTAAATATTGATGTCTGAGTTTCCTTGGGGAGTTGTAATATTATTGTCTTGCGGTCTTGCGTTCACTGCGTACATCATTTACTACATATTAAAGTTAGCACACGAGGAGATGAAAGATGAAACATCTGAGTCTAATTCTATCAATCACAAGTCTGGGCATTAGTGCCGCAATTGGTGTAGGGGCATATATCACCTACCAAAAAGCACAGAAGATTCTGAATAATCCAGAAGAATTCGTTGGTGCTGTTGTAGAGAAGCAGGTAAATAAAGCATTTGAAAAACTACCTATTCCAAAACTAAATACTGAGAAGTTCAAATTGCCATTCTAATGTCAGAAAAAGACCCATACATTTATAGAATTAAATCAGTAGGAAGAGTAGTCGATGGAGACACTATTGATGCTGATATTGATCTTGGTTTTGATATCTCCCTTACCAAGAGAATTCGTCTTGCTGGTGTCGATACCCCAGAAAGTCGCACGACAGATAAAGCAGAAAAAGCACTCGGATTAGATGCTAAGAATTGGTTGAAGCATCGTCTTGAAGAAGCAAAAGACATCATTATTCGCACAGAACTTCCAGACTCTACAGAAAAGTATGGTCGTATTATCGGACATCTTTACATTAATGGTGAGGATTATTCTCTTAATAATCAAATGATTACTGAGGGATATGCTCTTTCTTATGATGGTGGAACCAAGGATAAAGACTGGGAACCACTGCGTAAAATTAGAAGGGAAAGGGGAACTCTAATAGAATGATATATTTTAATATTGTAAGATTATTCATTATTATCTGGGCAGCATTAATGATTTCTGCTGTGGAATCTGTTGCAATTAGAACAGAAGGTCAAGTGGAATTGGAAAGCACAAGTCGTGATACTTATGCAAAAGTACTTGTGCTTGCAGTTGGTTCTTTTCTTGGTGATGCTGCTTTTAAGTTAAGGAATAAAAAATGAAAATTCTTATCTTAGATATATTAATAGTTCTAAGATTATTAACGAATGACGGCATAATGCTTGAGAATAGAAGACCTATTCCCAAGAGACAACCACCAGAAGTATTTCGTTTTGTTAGGAGACCCGCACGAAGAGGTCGCAAAAAATCTTTACAATTCGATACAACGTTATTAAATAGTAAAGATTTGTTTAAGGTGTTACAAAATGACCACGGCACCAGCAAAGGATAAACGTAAAGAAGAGAAGGATAATATCTTTCTAGAAATTCTTTATAACGTTTTAGTTCAGTTACCAGTTTTAGTGATTGGATGGATTATCACGCAATTTACATCAGAAAGATAATCTAGCAGATAATTTCTTAGCAATTTTTTTAGCAGGGGCAAAGAGAGGTTTAAATCTTTCTTTGCCTTCTTTTGTGAACTTATCTTTGATTACATCATCAATAATGATTTTGTTATCAATCTCATAGAGAGCATTGATTTCAACTTGGTCACGAATGTATTGTTCTACATTGGATACTTGTTCTATTAAACGAGTACCTTCTGCAGAGTATTCAAAAACATCTACGTGACCACCTTCTGCTAAAACATAATGTAGAACTGGCTTTACTTGTTTAATTTTAATCTTAAACTTATTCTTTGTTGCTTCTTTAATCATTGGTTCTGCTGCATTCTTCAAAGCATTCAGAACAGTTGTTGATGCTATCGTAGCAGCAGTTGTGACTACTGCGACAGCACCAGCCGTAGCAACAAGAGAAGGATCAGGTAAATTAATATCGATTCCATTTACCGTAAATGTAGGTTTGGATAAATCTGCAGGAACTTCTGCTATTGGTTTTGGAGTTTCAATAACAGGAGTTTGAATAGCAGGGGTTTGAACAGATGGGGGTAGTTGAGGAGCAGGGGTATCTGGCAATCCTCTTGATTTTTCTTGAGGTTGTTCTTGTGATTTTTGTTCGTTTCTTACAGCAGCATCAAACTCTGCTTGAGTAGGAACTTTTACGACTGGATATTGTATAGTTGTATTTGGTGCATTTATAATAGGAACCTCAAGACCACGAACAACTGGAGCATTTATTTGCTGAAGAATTGGTTTATCTATGGTTGGAATTACAGATGGACCAGAAATCCGATTAATGTTTGAGTTTGGAACATTAATCGGATTATTTCCGATTATCCTTACTTGATTAGTATCAATTGGGTTGATTGGTTCCATTGATTTTCTGAGACATTTGTTTGTACATATCAATTAAATCATCGTTATAGGTAGGAGTTTGTTGTGGAACTACTACGTTAATGTCTGCACAAACTTTATAGTAAGGACTTGTTGGAAAGAAATCAATTCCAGATTTCTTTGCCTCACCGCACTTTAATAATCTTACAAGTTCAAAATCAAGTCGTGCTTTGTCTGCTTCTGCTTGCTGTCTTGAGATTTCAACTCTTACTCTTGCCTTACAAAGCTCTTGTAATGAACCATCCAACGGGACATTAAATCCCATTGATACTCCAGCATTTCCTGAGTATGAACTAAATTGTTCTGGGTCTTGGCTTGCATTTCCATTTCCAATTACAAAGGGAGCAAATGAAAATGTTGCTCCCTGGCAACTAACCCCACCACCATAAGTATTCATTGCATATGGACCCTGAAGAACCTGAACTGCCTGGTTTGTTACATTACCAGTAGCAGATGCTGAAGGTCCTGCGATGTTTGTATTTGATGGTGCTTGTTGTGCGAGTGCAGTACTTGTTGAAATTACTGCGTAAAGACAGAGATTGATGTAGTGGTTGATTGAGTTTCTGTGGTGCGATCTATCCATGTTTCTTTAGCCACTCCAGGACCGAGATAGGTTTCTGAAAACTGGAATGGGGCACCTTGAGTCATAATAGAATACCCAGAACCCCTTTGGGGTGTGCTAGGAATGTTGATGTTAGTTCCAGTTACAGTATAAGATTCTCCAGTTGTATATTCAACTTGACGGATTGCTTCTACAATTTTTGTAGTAGATTCCGTAGTTGCATTGATTGTGCCCCTAGTAAAATTAGGCACAACACTTTCTGCTAGGGCAGGAGAACAGAACCCTAGCAGGAAAAAACCTGCTAGGATATGTCTCATTTGAATACGCTCAGTTCAATACTACGTTGTCCTGTTGCGGTTGTTCCTGCACCACCAGCAGTTACAGTAGGAACACCAGTTGGAGATAAAGTTCCTGCAAGAGTTCCTTTCTCACCACCTACTTGAGTTACACTATCTCCATAGAGATTTGGAGTTCCGATAACACCATTGGTAACGGTTTGAGTTGTTACAGGAGTATCAGCAGCATTGATACTTTCTGAGAAAGAGAATGCTTGGCCTGGGGTATTAATATCATAGGTTCCAGCACCATTTACACCACCAAAGGATGTTGATTGGATATTGGTTCCTGATGCAGAGTATGATGCTCCAATTCTGGTAGATTGAACAGCAGCACCATCAACTTTTAGTTGTACAGAATCGGTGATTCTGGAGGTGATTTCAGCAGCACTAACGGGAATGGTGAAGAATAACGAAAAGGCAAATAATAGTCTTTTCATTTTCTTATGTGGTATACACTAAAAATATTTAGGTGAAAATAAATACTAATAAAAGGTTAAAAAATGAGAACCGCAGCAATTGTAATTGATAATTTTTTAGAATCTCATCAGTGGCAAGGTATACAAGAAAAAATTGCTTCTGGAAATTATTTAAATGTATCCGATTTTGAAGAATCAAAAAATTCACCATATGGTGAAATCTTGATAATGCTTAGTGATAAATTGAAGGAGATTGATTTGTGGCAAGACCATTGGGAATCTACATTGAGCATGTGGTCATTTATTAATACTTTACCTCCTGGTATTGATAGAGAATCTTCTTCAAATAATGATGGATATCATAGTGAATTTGGTGGATTTGTTTACTATGCACATCCTTCTTGGAATTCTTCTTGGGGTGGTCATTTAAAATTTAAAAATTGTGACATTGAAAAAATAGAGCCTACTCCAAATAGATTCGTTTGGATCAATCCAGCTGTTTGGCATGGAATAGAAGTAGTTAATTCTGGTGCTTTACATAATAGAATAACAGTTGTTGGATGGCCAGAAGGATGTCTGGAATACCAAGATGCAACCTTACAGATAAATATTCATACGGAAGGTTGATTATTGATGGGAAATAACTCTGGCAATACTTTTATAAAAGCACTTAAACATTTGAAATCTACTCAAATTGATGAGAAGATTTCTATGTTAAATGAATCGCCAACAAATAATACAAGTAATTTATATGTATTGGAACCAGACAGGAATGAAATTGACCCTAATGGATCTACAACTCCACCAGATTTTAATGCAGATAATCCAACATTAAGTGGTAGAGATACCACTGGACTTTTTGAAGAAGATGGAACAATTAAAGTCATAGAACCACCTGGAGATACTTCTTACATTCTTGGTCCCATGGCTGAAATGTGGTATGCCTGGGGAAACTTTACTCAAATTGGTTATATTCGTCAGTCTGATAGACGAATGGTTAACCTTGCTAGAATTACTGGACCAATTGAATCTTGGAATGGTGTGAGTAATTTTCTTAGTTATGGACAAATGACATTGGAACAAGCTCAGTGGTTTAAAAATACATATAGGATTCAATATAGAGCATTTTATCCAGGTCCACCATCTAATGTTCCAGACCAATATGGAAGATATTATTGCACAATGACTGGAACACCAAAGGGACCAAAGGTAATAAGAATTCCTGGGGCAAAGGGAGGACCAGAACAAGCAGGTTATCCTTGGGGATTGCCTCCAGGAGTTGCTGATGACATGTTAAGGGGAGGAAAAACGCAATCTCCTCTTGGAGACCTTGCAATCTTAGGATTGACTGCTGCATTAGTTAAAGGTGCTTTGGCTGCTGGTATTGGAACTTTATTAAAGAGTCTTGGTGTAGCAAGTATGGGGTCTAACATATTGCCAATGTTTGACGATGCTAGCAATTCTGTAGAGTATAATAAACAGTTGGCTGGAAAATTAGTTGCTTCAATACTTTCTGGACAACCTCAAGAAATTAAATTAACTGATGCTGCAAAGAGAGATCAAATAAGTAATGTAAATCCCAATCAGTTTTTAGACGCACTTACTTTTGGACCAGCACCAAAACCGAGTGCTGAATCAACAATTAATCCAGGAAATAAAAGACCAGTTTTCACTGGTGGATGGGGTGCTCAAGGTGGTTCTGAAGTTCATTATGACCCTAAAACTGATACATTGACATTTACTTCTGAAAAAACTTTAAGGACTGGACAACAGGGAGATAAATTTAATTCATCTGGAAGGCAGACTTCCTTTGGTGATATTCCATCCCCATCATCACAAAAGGTTAGAGAGATTACTAATAACCTTTTAAGTAATGGCATAGTTGATAATCTTTTAGGTGGACTTGGAAATGTAATGAAATCTTCTACTGGGGGACTTAATGCATGGGATCAAATAAAAAATAACCCAGCCTTAAGGGATACTTTTGTTAATAATTTGGCTAATTCTGCAAATAACATTGCGACAGGAGGAGTTCAAGGAACTGCATCAAATACAGTTGCTCTTCGTGATGCATTAACTAGTTTGGGAGTACCTAAGAGTGCCGTTGAAAAGACTGGTGGTGGTTATGGGCAGGTATATTCACAGACATCATATTCTGGTAATCAAATACCCCCAGAATTGAGAGATATTATTAATAAAAAAAGTAGTGGATTTAAAGTTATGGGTGAAAGCACAAAGTTAAAAAAAGTTCTTCGTGATATTAAAAAACCAGTGGAAGTAAAAAAAGTTGAACAAGAAAAAATTAAACGTCGTCCAAAAGTAATCGGTGCCCCAGCAAGAACTATTAACAGTGATTTGATGAAGCAAGCAGAAGTTCCTACTTCATTCAAACCCGCAGAAGAAAGATTGTGGGGCAAGTATGAAAAAGAACAAAATTCAAGAATGTCACAAGACAAAAAGAATGTTGTTCTGGACCATCTTGGTGCTAGTGACCATGCGTGGCAATATGTTCTAGATAGAAATAAAAATAAAGAAAAGTATTCTGGTTATTTTGATGTTGATGGAACACCACATAAGATTGTAAGAAAAGAAGAAATCAATAATGATACATTATTGTTTATTCAAGATAAAGAAGGAAAAAAACAAAGTCTTCTTCAATCAAATCTAAATGAAAAATTAGATAGAGAATTTAATGAAGAATTGTTTGCTGATTACTTTGCAGAGCAAGAAACAATTGAAACCGATAATGACCCATTATTTAAAAAAGTTCAAAAGAAATTGAGACAAGATATTGATTATCTTGAAAAACCATCTAAAAGGGGATATCCAGACCAAGACCCACCAAAAATGATTAATGGGTATCATCCAGATTTAGTTGATGGAAAGAAAATCGCAGATAGATTTAATCGACTGGACCCTATTAGTGCCAATTCAATGCCCCCAACGGGTAATCCTGAAATAGATGCAAAAGTTGAAAGAGCAAAAAAACTAAAAAAAGTATCATCAGTAATGACAGGAAAGTAACTGGCACACGCACTTGACTTGAAAGGCAAGGTCATGCTACTATAAATAGGTAAACAAATGTTACGGATTTCTCATAAATCTTAACATTGTTAAACACCCCGTAAACCGAGACCTATAGGGTGTATAAATTACGTCTCTCATACCCAGTCTGAGGGTGACTGGGGAATAGTATCACCACCATTTCCCTGATGGTCTTACTACTCTTTTAAGAAAAAAATGACTGCTACAATTTCACGTCAACAATCACAATCAAATATTTGGGAACAGTTCTGCAACTGGGTTACTTCAACCGATAATCGTCTTTATGTCGGTTGGTTCGGAGTCCTGATGATTCCTTGCCTTCTTGCTGCTACTATCTGTTTCATTGTTGCCTTCATTGCTGCACCTCCTGTAGACATTGATGGTATCCGTGAACCCGTTGCTGGTTCACTCATGTACGGAAACAACATCATCTCTGGTGCTGTGATTCCTTCGTCCAACGCAATTGGACTGCACTTTTACCCCATCTGGGAAGCTGCTTCCCTAGATGAGTGGCTTTACAACGGTGGGCCTTTCCAACTGGTTGTGTTCCACTTCCTGATTGGTATCTATGCCTACATGGGTCGTGAGTGGGAACTCTCCTATCGTCTGGGTATGCGTCCTTGGATCTGTGTTGCTTACAGCGCACCTGTTGCTGCTGCTTCTGCAGTGTTCCTGGTCTATCCTTTCGGTCAAGGTTCTTTCTCTGATGCGATGCCTCTGGGTATCTCTGGTACTTTCAACTACATGCTTGTGTTCCAGGCAGAGCACAACATTCTGATGCACCCCTTCCACATGCTTGGAGTTGCTGGTGTCTTCGGTGGTTCTCTGTTTAGTGCTATGCACGGTTCTCTGGTTACTTCCTCGTTGGTTCGTGAGACGACAGAAAATGAGTCACAGAACTATGGTTACAAGTTCGGTCAAGAAGAAGAGACCTACAACATCGTTGCTGCTCATGGATACTTTGGTCGTCTCATCTTCCAGTATGCATCATTCAACAACTCTCGTTCACTGCACTTCTTCCTTGCTGCATGGCCTGTAGTTGGTATCTGGTTCACTGCTCTTGGTGTTAGCACCATGGCATTCAACCTCAACGGTTTCAACTTCAACCAGTCCATCATCGACTCTCAAGGTCGTGTGCTCAACACTTGGGCTGATGTACTTAACCGTGCTGGACTGGGAATGGAGGTAATGCACGAAAGGAATGCTCATAATTTCCCTCTGGACCTTGCTGCTGTTGAAAACACTCCTATTGCACTCACTGCACCTGCAATCGGTTGATAAAAAACTGAATAATTGATATAATAAGAGGGTCTAACAACCCTCTTTTTTTATGTCTCATAATACTGAATATGAACCTATGCCTAATTGGGTAATCTGGGCAGGTGTAGGTATGATGGTATTCACAGTTCTTGTATTTGTTTTATTCACCCTTGGTCAGATTTATTGGGGATGAGTATAACTATTAATGGTTCACAACAAAAAATATGAAGAAAATAGCAGTATTTGGATCCGCAAGAACTAGTTCTGATTCTGGTCTTTATCAAGCAGTAGAAAAACTTGGTAAAAATATTGCAGCAGAAGGTTGGGTAGTAGTTACTGGAGGTGGTCCAGGAACTATGGAAGCAGCAAATAAAGGAGCAATGAGTGTTTGCGTTGGAAATTCTTTATGTTCTGTTGCAGAAGCAATACATCTTCCCTTTGAAGAAGGTGTTAATCCGTATGTTCAGGAATATGAAAAGCATCAGACATTCTATTCTCGATTGAAAACATTCTCAGAATGTGATGCGTTTATTGTGACTCCTGGTGGTATTGGAACTCTTCTTGAGATGGCAATGATTTATCAGTTGGTTCAAGTTAATCACATTGATAAAAAACCAATAATTTGTGTAGGAAGAATGTGGAGAACACTTAAGCATTGGATAGAAGATGAAATGCTTGACAATGGGTTTCTTAATAATGAAGAGATGAAGTTGATTCACTATGTGGATAGATTCTCAGAAGCAACTCATCTTCTTAAGGGATTTCTCAAATAGTGGCACACCGTAAAGACATGCAAACAAAATCATGCTATAATAACAGGTATTCTAGGTAGTAAAATGGATTTATTTAGAATTAAACATCGATATGATTTTGGTCATGAATATTATTTTCAGTTTATAAATTTTAGTTTAAATCATTTTCCAAGACCATTTAAAGGTGATTGGTCATTGCTTCAGTTTTCTGTAAGTTGGAATGATTACCCATCTTTGCCATATGTACAAATTACATCTGGTAGTAATGGAATTTTTAGTATTCTTTTTTGGGTATATAAGTTTGGATTGGATGTAGATATTTTAAGTCGTAGTTGGAATTGGAAACACTTAGAATATGCAGAAGATGACAGAGAAATCTAAAATATTTTATAATATTTGGTGTTGTGCATATCAACGTAGAGGAATGTATAGAGGAACGGATAGAGAACATAGAGAGCATGAAACTGTTCGCATGTGCTTAGATATGAAAGATGTAAAGTTTTATCAATTTGATACTGAAAAACCAAGGTATTTAAAATAATGTACAGCACACCAGTAAGAGGAACAGCACCAAAGAAAAATAGAACCACCCTGAACTGGTGGGAATATTGGATTGGTCATTGTTGGATGACAGGATGGCAAAGCATTCGTATAAACTTTAGAGTATGGGCAGACCTCATGGGGTCATCTTATGAGAATTATGCTCTTCCAAGAACAGTAGAAGACCCAGAAAAAGAATGTATTGAATGGTTTTGGGTTGGATTGAATGATGATGATGTCTATCCTAAAGAGTTTCTTGAATATCTGATGCAAATGATGGATGATATTGAAACTGGAAAGGTAAAGACATATCCTATGGAAGATGTAATGAAAGAACTAGAAGACCTTGTTGGTGATATTGAAGTAAACCTTAATGAGAAACTAGAAGATGACTAAAACTTACACACTCACAATCACAGAAGAACAAGCAAGAGTTATTCAACACGCTACTGAACTGCTTTCCCGTGTTATGGGTGGGCAATGGAGAGAAGTGCTTGATTGGTTGCCTCTTCAAAAAGAAATGGATTGGGAAGAATATCATAATGATGTGAACATTATGACTGCAATTCTTTCCAAGCATATGATTGATGGTATTGATGGATGGAGTAGTAGTTTTGGTGTAGGTAGTTCAAAGGTTCATCGGTATCACGATATTGCTTGGGACTTGCATCAAGTTGTGAGACACAAACTTTCTTGGGAAGATGCAGTTGAACGAGGAGTTATAGAAAGTGAAAATTCTCCGAGAAACTGGACTGAAATGATGACAGTGAATTATGATACTCCAATGAAGTTTGGAACCGAACCACTTGCCAAGATGGAAAGAATTGATAGTGGACCAGATAATCAAAAGATTGCTGATGCTCTGCAAGAATCTATTGATATTTGGGATGAGAAATGAATAAAGATGAATACTACGACTGGATTGCTGAGAATGATACTTATCCAGAGCATTCTCACAAGTGGATAGTGGGACTTTATACTCCTGATGGTGGTAGATTTGATATGCTACACCGATACTTTGGGACTTTTGATACAAGAGAAGAAGCAAAGATATTCGCAGCAGATTATAAGGACAAATACACAAAACCAGGATTTATTTCTAGAACCAAAATCTTTCCTTTGTGTGAGGTAGTAAAGGACACTTGAATAACTGGCACAGGGCATCTCCACAGGTGCCCTTTTTCGTTGTATAATGACTTCATACACAACAAACCGATGACTTACCAAATCACCAAAGAAATCCGTATTCACCACGAAGATGGTTGGTTTTACCAATTTACTGATGATGGTGAAGGTTGTATTGAGGTTTCTTCTTATGAAACTCACGGTATTCAAGAAACAAAAACAGGACAAACTCTTCACATTCCCAAAGATTGTATTATTGATTTTATTGAAGTCCTGAATGAAATGCGATGAACTACCTCTGCCTTGTTGATGGTGTCGTAGAATACGGCAGCACAGACCTCTACCAATTCAATCATTATCGTATGATGTATTACGAAGACCACAAAGATGCTGAAAATGTAGAGTATCTTGTGCTGACTGATGAAGCATACAACGAAATGTTC
>JACCEC010521699.1_pt1 | contig 15621 bp, 21 predicted proteins | sample 7450121 | NCBI WGS metagenome assembly JACCEC01 (sample SAMN15323455, study PRJNA562643) | freshwater metagenome | isolation source: river surface water | place: USA:Blue River Watershed | collected 2017-08-18 | reverse complement strand
TTCGACGACGGCATCGGTGCCGACCTCTACAAGCTGGCCTACGCCCGCAGCTTCAGCATCGAGCCCAGCGACGTCACCAAACCCCAGCGTCAGATCGGCAAGGTCATGGAGTTGGGCTTGGGCTACGAGGGCGGCGTCGCGGCGTTCTTGACCTTCGCCGCGGTCTACCAGATGGACCTGGGCGAGCTGGCCAAGGCCACCTGGGCCGCCGCCTCGCCCGAGGCGCTCGAGAACGCCAAGGGCATGTGGAAGTGGGCCGTCGAGAAGAAGCGCACGCTGGGCCTGGCCATGGAGGTCTACGTCGCGTGCGAAGTGCTGAAGAGCGCCTGGCGCGAGGCGCACCCCAACACCAAGGCGCTCTGGGCTGCAGCTGGTGACAGCGTGCGCGCTGCGATCGCCAACCCTGGCCAGATGTTCGCCATCGGCCAGCACCTCAAGGCCCGCGTCGATGGCAAGTGGCTGCGCATCCGCCTGCCCAGTGGCCGCTACCTCTGCTACATCAACCCAGACGTCGATGACGAGGGCCAGATCAGCTACTTCGGCGTCAACCAGTACACCCGTCAGTGGGGCCGCATCAAGACCTACGGCGGCAAGCTCATCGAGAACGCCACCCAGGCGTTCGCCCGCGACATCCTGGCCTACAACATGCCCGCCATCGAGGCCGCCGGCTACGAGATCGTGCTGTCGGTGCACGACGAGTTGCTGACCGAGACACCGGACCAGCCAGTGTTCAACGCCGACGAGCTGGGCCGAATGATGTCGACCGCACCCGACTGGGCCCGCGGCATTCCGCTGGCTGCCGCAGGCTTCGAGACACTGCGCTACCGCAAGGACTAGCGTTTAGCATCTGCTACACTTTCCCTGTCGCCAACCATGAAAGGACTCACACGGTGAACGCCTACAACAACGCCCCAGCCGGGGCCAAAGTCACGATGCCGAGCCGGCATTGCACGGACCCCAAGTTCAAGTGGCGCTGCGCAGCAGCGACTGACGTGCGCCGCACCTGGCGCAAGTTCCGACTGCTGCAGCGCCTGCAGCAAGGGGCGCTGGCATGAGTAACCAACCCGAAGCCCTGCGGCTGGCTGACATCTTGCAGCACAAACTGCCGAGCATTGAGTGCCTTGAGGTTGCCGCCGCCGAACTGCGCCGCCTTCATGCCGAGGTCAGTCGCTTGCAGGCGTGGCATCAAACAGCGTGGCAACGTGGTCACGCGGTGGGCCTAAACGGCTTGAGAGAGGCCCTGCGCCAGATGGAAGACCACAAGAAGTCAGACGCCTGGGGCAACACACAACTGACCGAAGCCCTGATGCGGGCCGAAGAGCAGCGCGATGAGCTGCTGGAAGCGTTGCGCAACATCGTCAACCTGTGGGACCACCACGCCAGCGCGCATGGTGACGGCATCATCTATCCGCTGCACGGAGCAGCCCGCGCCGCCATCGCCAAAGCGGAGGGCGCGCTATGAGCTGCTGCGACGAGTACGGCAACTGCCGCCAGGGGCGTGACTGCCCCGTGCACACCGGCAGCAAGATCGGCCAGCGCTACCCCGCGCACCCGGTGCAGCTGCGTGCGGAGATCCGCTGGCGGCGCCAGGTCAACAAGCTGGCCAAGTGGGTACTGATCTCGGTCGGCATCCTGTACCTCGCTCTCGTGGTGGTGAGCCTGCTATGAGGGAGAGCGAAGTCGAGAAGCACCTAGTCAAGCGGGTGAAAGAGTTGGGTGGCGAATGCCGCAAGGTCCAGTGGATCGGTCGCAAGGGCGCGCCCGATCGCCTGGTGATGCTGCCCTACATGACTTACGTCAATGACTTGGTCATGCCGACCGCCATTTGGGTCGAGCTCAAAGCGCCCGGCGAGAAGGCCAAGCCGCACCAGGTCCGCGAGCACGAGCGCATGCGCGCCATGGGCCAGCGCGTCGTGGTGATCGACAGCATCGAGGGCGTCGAGGAGCTGCTGGCATGAAGCGCAAGCAGATCAAGGTCAGCGCGCTGACCTACGCCCAGCTCATCAAGTACATGCTCGAGGGCATCCACAACTGCCAGGAGCTCGCCGAGCTCACCGGCCTGCACTACGTGACCGTGCTGCAGTACACCCGCGAGCTGCACGCTGCCAAGGCTGCGCACATCTCGAGCTGGGACAAGGACGTGCGCGGCCGGGACATCATCAAGGTCTACCAGATCGGGCCGGGCAAGGATGCCAAGCGCGACAAGCTGACCGCTGCCCAGCGCCAGGCGCGCACCCGGGAGAAGAAGCGCGTCCAGCGCGAGGCCATGGTGATGGCCGGGCGCGCCCGGTGGGTTCAGTCGGCCAATGGCCGCCTGCGGTTTGAAGAGGTGGCGGCCTGACCGCCAGAAAGGACTGACATGACGGAGCAAGAACGCGAGCTCGACCTGCTGGTCGCCGAGCTCGAGCAGGAGAACCGCCTGCTGCGCGCACGCAACGAGCGCCTGGAGTCCGAGCTCCAGGCCGCCATCAAGATCATCGCCGGCCTGGCCGACAGTGAAGGGGGCGAGGCGTGAGAAAAAGCAACCATGAGCGCATCCGACGGGTGTTGCGCAACGTGGGTGACGGCATGTGTGTGCCCGACCTCGCCGACCTGCTGAACATCCACCCGACCAGCATCGCCACGGCGCTGACGAACATGCCGGATGCGTACATCGACAGGTGGACGCCGACCAGCAACAAGCGCAACTGGAAGGCAGTCTGGTGCCTTGCCGATGTGCCCGAGGACTGCCCGCGTCCTGACAAGACCCCGATGGAGATGAACCGATGACCAAGTACGGACTGCTCGACGACTTCGGTGACGTCATCCGCTGGGTGTGGGAGCGGCCGGCTGGCCGCGACTACATCACCGTCAAGGTGCCGCGGCCGCGCAAGCCGCGCATCGACCTGAGCAAATTCGGGGAGGCGCTGCTGTGAGATACATCAGCCAAGACGTTGCCAAGTGCGCTGGAAACCCGCTGCATAGCGAATGCAATACGTGCCTTCGCAAGACCCTGCCCATGAACCCCAACGCCATGCGCCAAGTGTGGGTCGGACCCTGGGTGATGGACGACGAGCCATGCCCTTCCCGCTGGGTCGAGCGCGCCGAGGACCGCACCGACTGGTCGGCCGCCTGAATGCGTAAGCACTACACGCCCAGGGCCTACGCCGACCAGGCGCTGGCGCACATCAGCGCGCACCCTCGCGCTGCGCTGTGGGCCAAGCCCGGCATGGGCAAGAGCGTCATCACCCTGACGTTCTTGGACATGTTGCACAACATCGTCGGCGAGAGCGCGCCCACCCTGGTGCTCGCCCCGCTGCGGGTGGCGCGTGACACCTGGTCGAACGAGGCGGCGAAGTGGGATCACCTGGCCGGCATCGACGTGGTGCCAGTGGTGGGCGACGCTGCCCAGCGCCGCGCTGCCCTGCGCCAGGATGCCCAGGTCTACACCACCAACTACGACAACCTGGTCTGGCTGCGCGACTACTACCTGGACGCCGGCCGCGCTTGGCCGTTCCGCACGGTGGTGGCCGACGAGTCGACCAAGCTCAAGGGCTTCCGGCTGCGCCAGGGCGGCAAGCGCGCCCAGGCGATCGCCGCGTTCGCACACAAGGACGTCACCCGCTGGATCAACCTGACCGGCACGCCCGCGAGCAACGGCCTCGAGGACCTGTGGGGCCAGACCTGGTTCCTCGACGCGGGCCAGCGCCTGGGCCGCACGTTCTCGGCGTTCCGCGACCGCTGGTTCCGACCGGTCAACAAGGGCCAGTTCCACCAGTGGCGCCAAGCCGAGTTCGCGCAGGACGAGGTGCACGAGCGCCTGGCCGACATCTGTCTGACGCTGGACCCCAAGGACTGGTTCGACCTGCACGAGCCGATCGTCAACGTGATCGAGATCGAGCTGCCACCCAGCGCCCGGGCCAAGTACCGGGAGATGGAGCGCGACCTGTTCACGCTGATCGGCACGCAGGAGGTCGAGGCGTTCACCGCCGCGGCCAAGTACGGCAAATGCTTGCAGATGGCCAACGGCGCCGTCTACGTCGACGACCAGGGCACCTGGGCAACGGTGCACGACGAGAAGCTCGACGCGCTGCAGGAGCTGGTGGAGGCCACGGGCGACGATCCGATCCTGGTGTCGTACCAGTTCAAGAGCGACCTGGCGCGCATCACGACGCGGTTCCCCGATGCGCTGAACATGGCCGCGCCCAACGACCTGGCCGCTGCCAAGGCGGGCAAGGGCAAGCTCTGGCTGGGCCACCCGGCCAGCATGGGCCACGGCGTGGACGGCCTGCAGGAGCACTGCAACACCGTGGTGTTCTTCGCGCAGGACCCCAACCTCGAGTACCACGACCAGATCCTTGAGCGGGTGGGACCTGTGCGACAGTTCCAGGCCGGCAAGAACCGGCCCGTGTTCGTCCACTACTTGGTGGCCAGGGGCACGATCGACGAGCTCGAGATGACCCGACGCAAGACCAAGCGCAGCGTTCAGGACGCGCTGCTCGAATACATGAAAGGCAAGCAATGAGTGAGAGCAACCCGCTCGACGTGCAGGTGGCCGGGGGCCACTACAAGGGCAAGCGCATCCAGCCGGTGGAGTACATCCACGCCAACGGTCTCAACTTCTTGGAGGGCTGCATCGTCAAGCGCATCACGCGCTGGCGCGACAAGCCTGCCGAGTCTCGGTTCCAAGACCTCGAGAAGATCAAGCACGAGGTCGACCTGCTGATCGAGATGGAGAAGCGCTATGGCTGACGAACTGGAACTGGCCAGCGAGCGCGAGGAGATCGCCCGCAACGACGCTGCGCGCGTGCGCAGGCCCGAGGGCCCTACCGCAACGGGTCGGTGTTTGTATTGCGACGAGCTCGTGGCCGAGCACCAGCGCTGGTGCGACGCCGAGTGCCGCGACCAGTGGGAGGCGCATCGTGGTCACTGAGTACATCGCCGAGCTGCCGGCAGGCTACGACGAGCGCACGCGACTGGCGCTGAACGATCACAACCAGGTGATCGCGACGCATCCTGAACTGCCAAGCCTGATCCTGAGCTGGACCGGCCAGTGGCTTGACGATCGGCAAGCGCCGGTGCATCCTGCACACAGTTCTAGCACAAGCTAGAACGACGCAGAGCACGATGTCCCCCTAAGTGCTCGGAGCCTTTACAGATTTGTAAAGGCAGAATATACATTATGCGTCCTAAATGGGCCTTTTTAGGTTGAGCAGTTGCTACAGGTTTCGATAGCAAAAAAGAAAGGCGAAAGGATGAAATGGTCGGATCTTCAGCTCGAGCTCGTCTCAAAACACGAGGCCGCAGAGTGGTTCGCGAAGTACCACTACACAGGCACCGTTGGTGGCTGTTGGTTCTTCAAAGCCATGGATGGTGGTCAGCCGCTGGCGATGGTTGCGCTGGGCAAAGGTGCTAACCGTTTTGGTGTAGCAGAGAAATTCGAGCTGACCGAGTGGCACGGCAACCTGGAGATAACCCGCGTGGCCTGCCACCCGCAGGCCCCGTTCAACACCGCGTCCAGATGCTTATCGGCGGTGTGTCAGGTGCTCGCTATCGAGGGCACGCACTGGGTCTTCTCGTACTCCGACACAGCTCAGGGCCACCACGGCGGCATTTACCAGGCAGTCAACGCGATATTTGTCGGCACCGACGCCAAGCAGTGGGTCAACTTTGAACTCGACGGCAAGCGCGTCTCGAAACGCATGGTGAGCGGCAAGTTCGGGCACACACGATGGCCGGAGGTTGCGCAAGTTGCCGAACGTATGGGGCACCTACTGCGCCGTGTCGAGTGGAAACCAAAGCTCACGTACATATTGCCGGTGGCGCGCGACGCACGTATCCGCAAGAAGATCCGTGAAGCGCTGCAGCTACGGGAGTTGCCCTATCCCAAACGAACTGAGGAACTTTGCGACATGGCAACCCCGTACCGAAACCACCGCCCGCTGCTAAAGCAATCCAATCAAACTTTAGCTGCACCAAGTGTGCCAAAGTAGTTGAACATAACGAATCGAAAACGTATCGAAATTGTGCGAGATTCATCACACAAGTGGTTGAAAACGTTCGATATAGTACGCTCTAGGAATATACATTATGCGTCCCGGAACGGGGGTTGACGCTAGAGCATCTGCTAAAGGAAACTGTCGCACATGCTTGAGATCAACGCCCTGCCGGGCCGCCACCTGCGCCAGCTGCTGGAGCTGATCGGCGAGCGCCGGGTGCTGCGCGAGTTGAACGTCCACCGCACCACGGTGCGCCGCTGGTTGAAGGGCGAGGTGCAAATCCCCGGCCACCAGCACCAGGTCATTCGCATGCTCTTGGGCGACCTGCCGGGCACCGCCGGGAAATGGACCGGCTGGCGCTTCCACGACGGTTTGTTGCTGTCCCCCGGGGGTGACACCTACCGGCCGGGCGACGTGCTGGCGCTGGTGCTGCTGCGCCAGCAGCTCACCGCCCAGCGCCGCGAGCTCGAGGCCCTCAAGATTCGCCTAGCGATTGCCGAGGAAGCCGAACGGCGCCACGCGGGCGCCGCCAACGACCCCCAGGCCCGCTGGGCTTAGATCGCTTGGGTGTTGGCGGGCTTCGTGATCTGGGTGGTGGTGCCCGTGGCCGTGTTGGTGGTGCCACCGTCGGTGGCAAAGTCCGCCACGCACTCGCTGTTGCCGTTCACAAAATAGAACAGCCCGCCGGTTGAGTTGCTGACCACCATCTTCGGCCACATCACCCGGCCACCCTTGGTGTCGCTGGCCACCACCAGATAGCGCGGCCCGGCGCTGGCCGCAAAGCCAAAGAAAAACACATCGGTCAGTGTCGGCAGCAGACACGCATCCCAGCGCACTGCACAGTCGCTGCACAGCTCGAAGTAGGTGCCGTCGACCTTGTTGTAATCACCCTGGTCATAAACCCCGAACTGGAAGCCCTGCACAAACCCGCCCTGCACCAGGTTGCTCGAGCCCGTAATGAAAATGCCCGTGCCGGTCAGCGGCGCGTCCCCGGTCTGGTGGTCGATCTGCGGGCAAGTGATCACGCAGGCGTTGGACGCCATGACCTTGATCGCATCCACGGTGCCGTAGATCGTCGGATGATCGACGTGCACGCCAATGCAGGTCGACTCCAGCACCAGCCCCGTGGCGCAGCCGTTGATGTTCAGGCCCACCACCGCGCTGTCGAACTGCACATTGGCCAAGGCCATGGCCGTGACACCGGTCTTGCTGTTGCCATCGATCGCGACATTGCGCAGCTTGATGCCGGTTTTGAACCCGGCCGTGGTGCTGATGACCGTCATCGAGTTGGTGCCGGCCTTGAGCAGAGCGCCCGCCTCAAATTCCAGGTGACAGCTTGAGGGCAGCGTGAGCCCGGTGTTCACCAGGTAATTGCCCTTGGGCACGTAGACCGTGCCTGCGGCAGCATCGATGGCCGCCTGGATCGCGGCGCTGTCGTTGGTCGTGCCATCGCCCTTCGCGCCAAACGCTCGGACGTCGATCAGGCTGGCCAGCTTCAGTTGGTTCTCGCGTGCATTGCTCATTTGCTCCCTTTCAGCGCGGCGACCGCCGCAGGAATGATCTTCTCGGCCGACCGGCCCACGACGTAGCCGCCCAGGCCAAACTCCACGATCGACCAGAGCTTGAGGTACTCGGCCTCAGAAAGATTCGGCGCGGCCCAGCCGAACCAGCGCGCGACGATGAGCCCACCGAACACCAGCATCAGAATCGGTCGCCAGTTGGCGGCGAGCCAGTGGTTGGAGGCCGCCTCGGTCTTGACGATCTCGGCGCGGCCGGTGAACTCGGCGAGCTCACCCTTCTGCGCGAGCTCAAGCAGCGCCAGCTGCGCCTGCGCTCGCTGCTCGGGGTCGGGCCACAGGCGGTCGATCAGCTTGCCGCCAATGCCCAGGATGGCGCTCACCGGGTCCATGGTCACATCTCCATCAAGGTGGCCACGCGCCGGGCCCAGCCGCGGCCGAAGGCCGGCCAGTCTGACAGCGCCGCCAGCATCTTCAGACGCTGCGCCAGGAAGCGCATCTGGATCTTCTCGGCCGGCAGGGCATTCACCGCGGCCAGGGTCTGGGGGCCGACCACACCGTCGTCACCGACACCCACGGCCCGCTGCAGCCACATGGCGGATTGCTTGGGGCCTGAGTTGACCGCGGCGTCGAAGACCAGGTATCGAACCGCATCGGGAAGCTCATCACAACGCAGGGGTTTCCAGTAGCGTTCGAGATAGATCCGCTTGGCCAGATCCAGGGGAAGCTCGCGCATGTCTCCACGGTAGCCCACCTCGCGTGCGACGGCCTCGGTGACCCCGTAGCGGGTCTTGCCACCGTTGTCGTCCTTGTGGTCGGAATAGCCGCCCTCGTGGCCGAGGAGCAGATCGAAGGCCTGGTCGAAGTTCATCACAGCAACTTCTGGCCGACCGACCAGATCAGAAGTGCGAGCGCCCAGGCACCGATGCCACGATTGATCCATGTGCTGACGGTGCGATCGAGCTTTGAGACGTTGGTCTCAACAACCGCCACAGCCTGCTCCACCCGGCCAATGCGCTCGCCCTGGTTGGCCAGGCGCTCCTCGACCAGGATGAGCTTGCTGACCGCGTCGGTGAGCTTGTCCACTTTGGTCTCCAGGCGGCGAAAATCGTCGTCAGTCATGTCAGCCTTTCATCTCGGCCGCACGGGCCTCAAGTTCCATGGGGGCGTTGCGGTAGCCGTACCGCGCGCATTGATAGAGGTAGGTTGCGTAGAAGCGGATGGCGCCCATGCGCTGGTACTGCTCCCAGTGGCAGGCCTCATGCCGCGCCAGTCGAGCATCCCCGCAGCACTCCGGCAGGGCGTAGATGCCCAGCGGAGGCAGCGTGATAGCGCGGAAGCCGCGCCAGCGGAGGATGCGGGCGAGGATGGAGGGAGTGGGAGTCATGTTTCCCCTCAGCCAATCAAGTCGTAAACGTAAAAAATCGTCTGCGACACCGCAGAACTTTGAGTGGCCTGTACGTTAGTGCCAGACACAGTGATAGTCATGTTTGCAGCGTTTTCGCCGCCCATCCGCACCAAATTTGTTCCGTCCCAGGCAATTCTTGCGTTTGCTGTATAACTAGCCCCTGCCCCTCCAAGGCAACAAAAAACGTTATACATGCGCGGGCCGGAACCAGACACAGAGAACAACGTCACCGGGCTACCACTGGTGGGCGCTGAAACGTTGCCTGTTCCAGAGTTGTGGCGGTTTTGAGTTTGGTTGTAAGTGCCAAGCCCTGTGGTCGTGCCGCCAATGCGTAACGGCACCATAGTGCCGTTAATGACTGCGTTTCGGTACTCCCATTTCAACGCAGTATTTGTTATCTGACTGACGGAGCCACCAACAAGGGTAAAGCCAGCCGCAGCACCAACATTGTATCGATCCGCAAACGAGAAGCTGCTGCAATTCTCGACCAACAGGCTGTTGATCGCGCCGACGCTGAACGACAGGTTGTTGGCGCTTCCACCGACTGCAAAGTTAATGTCTCTCAGCGACAGATTGAGGTAAGTGGCGTTTTCCACCAAAAGTTGGGCAGCACCTTTGTTGCCTTCAAGCCATGAGCCATTAAATCCGATTGTGCTTTGACTGCCAGTTGTCCCATTGTTGCTGCGGAGAATAATTCCAGCGGTTGAACTGTCGCCACTAGTGCCGTTAAGCTCAATATCAACGGAATTAAAAAATACGTTTTGCGCTTCGCCAATATCGGCGCCGGTCGTTGTGTTTTGAAAAATCATCCCACCCCGAAATTCAACAAGATTGGGATAAATCGAACCGCTTTTAACGCACTTAAACCCTGTTTGGTTTGACTCCAAGGCAATGTTGTCGTGGGTACAGATTAGTGTTCCTACTGAATCAAACCCCGTTGTGCAATTCCTAATGCGCAGGTTTTTTGTGGTAAATCTTGCAAACAGAGTGGCCCGCAAACCCGGGCACAAACCGTTTCCGCTGATTTGAAAATCCTCGAAATGCGAGTAAACGCCGTTACCAAGCGCGTTAACAGACAAATCCAGTACCGGGGTTGTGGTGCCTCCACTTTTGCGAATTACCGTGGACTGCTGCCCATCGCCTTTGATATTGATGGTGACAGCGTTAGAGCCGCCGCCGGTCTGATAAACAAAGGCAATGCTGGTGACTTGATAGATACCAGCAGGCAGGTACAAGGCGCCGCCACGACCATTGGTCTGCGTCTGTAAATACGTCAGCGCAGCCTGAATCGCCGCCGTGTCATCCGTCACGCCGTCACCGATCGCACCAAAGTCCTTCACGCTCACGCTCTCGCGCAGCTTGGTCTGCACAGTCGTGGCGACGGCTCCGGTGCCTGCGGGTTGATACGTGACGGCGCTGGCATCTACCGGGCCGGTGATGGGCAAGGCTTGGCCGTAGCGGGCGAGGATCTCGGCGCCGTTGCTGGGGGCGGCGGTGAACACGATCTCGCCAGAGACCAGGTTGTAGTCGGTGCCGGGCACCTGCGTGAGACCGTCGATGGCCACATCCAGGTTGCCCACGGCGGCGGGGTCGGCGGTCAGTGCGAACTCGGTGGTGCTGCCGTCACCGGCGAAGGTGTCGTAGCGGAAGGTGCCGTAGCCCACGGCGGTGGCCAGGTTGTCGACTGGGATGTTCTCGAGCGCAGTGCCGCCGGCGTTCCAGCCGATGAGCTGGCCTGCCTCGGGCATGGGCAGGTCGGTGTCTGCGTCAGAGGTGACGGGGATGCGCAGCGAGCGGGCACCCTCCTCGCGCAGCTGCTGGATCTGCATGACCGTGCGGTCGAGCTGGTTCTCGAGCGCGAGCGGTGAGAAGTTGCCACCGCTCGGCAGGTCCAGGGGCTGGTCGTAGTCGAGGTCGCCGACGATGGCGAGCACGCTGCCGGTGGCCAAGGGCGTGCCGCTGATCGGGTAGGTGATCGTGCCGCCGGGGCTCGTCTCCTGGTTCGCGTTCAGGCTCACGCTGTAGTCGGTGTCGAGCACCAGCGCGGTTTCCACGCCCAGGCTGTTGGCGATGGTGACGGCGATGTCAGCGGCCGCGAAGACCTTGAACGTGAACGGGAACGAGGTGGTCGACCCGTTGCCGTTGAACGGGCCAGCCTTGCGGGCGGTGGATGGGGTGGTCATGCGCGGAGCTCCTGCGATTGCCAATGATGGTAGGCGCAGGGGCTCCGCTCACGGACACATCAGGGCACCTTGCTCTCGGGGCTGGCGGTGCCTGTGACCAGGCCACGAGCGAAGTCGATCGGGCCGGTGGGCTCGATGCGATCGTCGGCCACGCCGGCGGCGTAGCCAACAGGCCGAGCCAGGGCGTAGACCGGTACGCCGGTAAACACCGACACCAGCGTTGCGGCGTCGCGCACCGCGCGGCGGGCGTTGACTTCCTTGTCCTCTTTCAGCAGCTCGTAGACCGTCTGGACGTTGCCGCCGAGCGCGGACTCGAGCAGGCTCAGACCGGGCGACAGGCTGATGCGGTCGTTCATCGGGTTGTTGTCCAAGCGCGTGACCGCCGAGTTGGCTGCCTGGCCGAGGATGGGGATCATGGCCAGCAGGCCCTTGGCCGTGCCAAACCCGAACACACTGGCCAGCCAGTCGTCGAGATACCCGTCGTCGTCCTCGTCATCGGGCCCGCCCTTGAACGCCAGCGCGATTGCCTCGGCGATCCAGATCGGCGCCAGCAGGCCCAGCATGACCACGCTGAACGCGCGGCCCGCACCCTTCTTCAGTCCCACCTCGCCGGCGATCTGCTTGAGCGCCGTGCCGTTGGTGTTGGCGATCATGTTGAAGTAGCCCACGAACTGGGTGAACGCACGTGCATAGGCAGGACCCGTCTCGAACCGGCTCACGTCCTCGGGCAGCGTCGAGCCCTGAGTCTGGCGCACCGTGCCGTCCGCAAAGCGCACAGCGTCCTTGTCGCTCATGCCCTCGGCCAACCCCTGGTTGTAGGCGCCGCTCCAGACGATGGGCGAGAGCACGTTGTCCAGTGCGGTCTGCAGGAAGTAGGCGTGGCGGGCGCTCCAGTCTTGCACACGCTCGTAGGTCGAGGGTTGGATCAGGATCGCCTGCATTTGCTCGTTGAGCACCGCCACCTCGTTCCTGGCGCGGTCGTCCATGTAGGGCGAGGCGTCCCACACGGCCCGGCTGAACTGCGCCGGGTTGGCCACGTACTGCGCCAGCGAGCGCATGATGAAGGCGGGCTTCACGCGAACGGCCGCGCTCACCAGGCCGGTGACCTGCTGGATGGCGTTGCTGACGTTGGCGAACATCAGCGCCATGCCGGCGCGCGAGCGGATGACCCCGGGCACGCGGGCCCATTTTCCGGTGCCCACCATCGGGGTCTCGACGATCTGCTTCGCACTGCGCTGCAGCCAGGGCTGCAGCATGGTCTCCAGGGCCGCCGGCTGAAGGCGGCTAAGGGGCTGGCTTACCGTCTTGCGGGTGAGCAGTTTGCGCACGTCGCGCGCCGGGTTGGTCATGTGGCTGAACAGCAGCACCTTGTCGATGTGCTGCGACAGCGAGCGCAGGTCGAGCATCAGTTCGCGGTTGTATCCCTCGACGCGGCTCTGGGTGAAACCCTTGGCCGGTTGCGGGAACGCGAAGGTCATGGAGTCGTTCTCCTCCTCGGCCATCTTGCGCAGCACGTCGTCCTTCACCAGGCGGGGGTCGACCTGGGCGGGCACGTAACCGCCACGGCGCGACACGCCGAAGGGGTCGACAAAGGCGGTGGCAGTGACCTCGGCAAAGTAGCGTCCGAACGCATCGCGGTGGGCCTTCTGGGCCAGAGGCTTGGTTTCCTCCAGCAGGTCCCACACGCCCTGGGCGAAGTCCATGTGGGCCTCGGTCAACTTGCCCTCGTTCGCCATGCGTTGGATGAACGCATCCCAGCGGCTGGTGTCGAGCGTGCCGTCGGCGTTCTCGCTCGCCCAGCCACGGCCCAGCAAGAGCTTGCGCTTGTTGCTGTCGTTGCCGGTGTGCAGGATCGCGTGCAGGATCTCGTTCATCGCCGTGCCGGCGGTCGACCCTGGTGTGCCGAACTTGTAGCCCAGCTCGGGGGCGTCAATGGTCTTGTCGCCAACGATCGGCGCTAGCTTGTCGACAAGGGCCTGGAACCGCTTGCGGTACTCCAGCCGGTCTTTGCGGTAGCGATCACCCGCCTCCTTGATCGGCAGGAACACGTACCGCAGGAAGGGCCCGCCGTACTTGCCGTCCATGGCCTCGGCCCACTGCTCCACCCGGCGCAGAAACGCAACGCCCTGCTTGAGGAACAGCCCGCGCTCCTCCTCCTTGGTGACCGCCATCCCCTCGCCCGGGATGCGGTCGGGGATGCCGATGTCCACCATGCGCGCCATCAGCTCGTCGGCCACCTCTTGGATGTCGATCAGGTCGCCGTCGACCTCCATCTGGCGCGAGCGCTTGGCCAACGTCCACATGGCGCGCAGCTCCTCGGTCAGCCCACGCAGTTCCTCGAGCGTGAGCTCGGTGAAAGGCTTGGCGTTGACCAGGGCGCCATCGACGACAGGCTTGAGCACGGAATACATGTCGGGGTCGTTGTTGGCCACCGTCTCCATGTAGGCGAGCGCAGACTTCTCCAGGCGCGGGGCAATGTCGTAAGCGCCCAGGATGGCGCGCATCGCGTTGACCACATCGGGGTCGCGGCCACGCTCGACGATCTTCTCGTCGTTGCCGGTGACCACGCGCTTGAAGAACTCGAGCGTCTTCTTGACCTCGGCCTGGGCGTCCTGCAGCGCCTTGGCGGCGTAGTTGTTCAGGAGCTGGTCGCGCTTGGCCTGCACGGCCTCCTGCGTCTTGCCCTCGGCGGTCAGCTGCTGCCAGCGCTTGCCAGCCCGGGCCTCGGCGGCGCGGTGCTGCCAGGCGGCGTTCTTCAGGTCCTTGATGCGACGGCGTGCCGCCAGGTTGAGCGCGAACTCCTTGGCGGCCTGGGTGATCGCGTTGACCGTGATGCGCGCGCCGCGGGCGTTGACCTGCCCAGTGTCCTGGCGCTGGTTCATCATCTCCGACTGGCTCTTGAGCTCGGTGGCCAGAGACCGTGCGCGGGCCTCGTTGTGCACCGCCTCGTTCGCTGCCGCCTCGATCGCCTCGGGCGTGGCCAGGTCACCGTGGCGCTCGATCATGCGCTGGTCGGTCTTGCCCTCCACCACCGAGGCAATGGGCTCGGCGTCGAGGATGTTGCGCACCAGCGCCTCGCCCGACTCGAAGCCGAACATGTCGGCGACCAGGTCGGGGTGCAGGCCTTCCTTGGCCGTCATGCCCTTGAGCCGGGTCAGGTCGGGGCGGCCGAGCATGGTCTCGGGGAAGAGCTCGGCCAGGCCCTCGGTCGACAACCGGAAGCCCTTCTCGGCCTTGATCGTGTCGCCCGTTTCGGGGTCGACCGTCTCGCCCTTCCTGAGCCAGTTCATGGCCCGGTAGATCGGCTCGAGCTCCACCTCGGCGCGCACCTCGGCCTCGACCGCCTTGCGCAGGTCCTTGGCTTCCTTGGTGAGCTTCTTGATGTACTTGCTGCGAGCGTTGATCGTCCACTTCAGGTCGCGCAAGGACCGCGCCTGCAGCGTCTCGATCGCCTCGTTGGTGGCCTCGAAGTCGGGCAGCATGCCCGCGGCCTCCTCGGCCTGGGCGATCTGCTCGTCGGTGGCGATCATGCGGTCGAACACCGCACGAATTTCGTCGCTCACCTTGAGGTCGCGCCCGCGCATGAACTGCGTCAGGCTCTTGTAGACGGCGACCATGAACGAGCGGAACCGGCGGAACAGCGGCTGCAGCTCGATGTTGGGCGCCTTGCCCTCAAACAGGTACTGCTCAAACGACTCGGCCCAGCGCTCGTGGTACTGGCGCTTCTGGTCCAGGGTGTAGCCGTTCCAGGTGGCCAGATCCGGCACGCCGAACCACTTGAGCGTGGCGGCCATGTCGTCCTTGATCTGCTGCGGCGCGTTGTCGCGGCTGGCCAGGTCGGCCATCACCTCGAGGAAGAAGTGCCCGCTCTCGTGCAGGAAGGTCGAGAGGTCGGCGTTCTCGTTCAGGCTGATCAGCAGCGCCTGCGGGTTGAAGGTGCCGCGGGGCTGGGGTGCTTTTGCAGGGGCGCGTTCGTCTTGCGCGTATGCGCCCTCGTCGGGCCAGTAGCCCCACTCTTGGATGCTGTCGCCGTTGGTGTAGATGTTCCCGGCGTTGACCACCTTGCTGATGATCTTGTAGTCACCGTCCAGCGCGCCTTCACCGTGGTCGACGGCGTAGTCGCGCGTCAGCGTCACCCAATCGCCAGCGTTGATGGTGTTTGGTGCGCCCTTGGGCACCGCACGGTAGATGGTCACACCGCGCTTGGGCTTGCCGCGCATCGCTACAGCTTTGCGAAAAGCCTCGGCGTCTCGCGCGCTGCCGTCCCCGTAGTACCGCGCCCCGTTCGGGCCGTACACGTCGTCGGGATAAACGCCGTTCCCAGTCAGGTCGGCCAGCGATGCGCTATCCGGCCCCGGGGGTTTGTGAGTCCCCTGGTAATCGGCAGGGTTCTGGTTTAGGACACCAGCGGCAGCGTCAGGAGATAGCCCTCCATCTCCGCGTCCAACGGTTCCTGCAGGTCCGCCGTCTTGACGTAGTTCTCCCGTGTAAGAGGAAGCCCACGCAGGCGCAGATGCTCCAGCACTGGGTCCTTC